>LNFM01012114.1_pt1 | contig 20258 bp, 19 predicted proteins | sample 596031 | NCBI WGS metagenome assembly LNFM01 (sample SAMN04254537, study PRJNA301005) | activated carbon metagenome | isolation source: dual media filters at the Ann Arbor, Michigan drinking water treatment plant | place: USA: Ann Arbor | reverse complement strand
TCGACCCGCCCGACATCAACCGCGGCACCTACCGCTTCGAGCCGGTGGACGACAAGCGCATCCGCTACGGCCTGGGCGCGGTGAAGGGCACGGGACAGGGCGCCATCGAGGCCATCGTCGCGGCGCGCGAAGGCCGCGACGGCAGCGGCGGCGGCCCGTTCCGCAGCCTGTTCGACTTCTGCGCGCGTGTCGACCGCCAGCGCCTGAACAAGCGCGCTGTCGAAGCGCTGATCAAGGCCGGCGCCTTCGACGCGCTGCACCCCGACCGGTCCGGCGGCGCCGGGCCGTCCCGAGGCGCCGACGCCGCCTCGGGTGGCCGCGCCGAAGCCGCTGGGGGGCGGGCGGCCCTGCTGGCCAGCGTCTCGCTGGCCTTCGAGTGGGCCGACACGCAGGCCGCGCACGCCACGCAGGGCGGGCTGTTCGACTTCGGCGACGACGGCGACAACCACGGCTCGAGCACCCAGGAACCGGCGCTGGTGGCGGTGGAGCCCTGGGGCATCCGCGAACGCCTGATGCACGAGAAGACGGCGATCGGCTTCTACCTTTCGGGCCATCTGTTCGACGCCTTCGCCGACGAGGTGCGCCGCTTCTGCCGGCGTCCCATCGAGGACCTGGTGGACAGCCGGGACCCGCAGGTCGTGTCGGGCATCGTCACCGACTTGCGCGTCGTCACCGGCCAGCGCGGCCGCGTGGCGATCTTCAAGCTCGACGACGGCACCGAAAGCATCGAGGCCGTGGCGAACGAAGAAATTCTCGATGCGCACCGCGACGAGCTGGCCGAAGACGAACTGATCGTCGTGCAGGGGAAACTGCAGCCCGACCGGTTCAGCGGGGGGCTGCGGCTGAACGTCAACGCCGTGTGGGGCCTGGAGGGCGCCCGTGCCCGTTTCGGACGCTACCTGGCCGTTCAGCTCAACGGCGGCTCGCCGCCGCTGGACGACATGGTCAAGACCTGGCCGGCGCGGCGCGTCGAGACCGATCAGGGCACGCTGGTCCAGGGCCTGGGCGTGCGCCTGCACGTGCGCCGGCGCGAAGCGACGGCCGAGATCGATCTCGGCGACGATGGTCGCTTCTGGCCCTGCGATGAGGCGCTGGCGCGCTGGCGCAGCGTGGCCCACGGCGGGCAGGTACGTATCGTTTACGAATGAAAAGCTTTGTAGAACCCGGCCTCGTCTGACATCGCAGACGACAGCATCCGCGTTGAATGGTGGCACACCGCCACTCAACAGGAGCTTGCATGAACACACTGATCACCCTGGCCGCCGGGGCCGTAGCGGGACTTGCCAGCCTGACCTGGCAGCCCGCGCTGGCGGCCGACGTCGGCGTCTCTGTCCAGATCAGCCAGCCGGGTGTCTACGGACGCGTCGACATCGGCCGCTTTCCCGGTCCGACGGTGATCGTGCAGCAGCCGGTGATCGTGCACCGCGCGCCGCCGCCGCCGAGGTACGTGCGCGTGCAGCCGGTGCAACCGGTGTACATGTGGGTGCCGCCCGGTCACCAGAAGAAGTGGTCGCGTCACTGCAGCCAGTACGGCGCCTGCGGCGTGCCGGTGGTCTTCGTGCAGGACCGCTGGTACCGCGATCACGTCATGGTGAATCGCCACGGGGGCGACGACCGCTGGGCGCGTGGCGGCTACGACGGCCCCCGCGGCGGCTACCGCAATGACCGCCGCGACGACGACCGCTGGGACGATCGCCGCGGCCGCGGTGACCGCCACGACCACGGGGGACGCGGCCAAGGTCGCGACGACTGAGCGGGCCGCGGTCGGCCCCGACGCTGGCGCCCTCGGGTCCGACGCCATGGGCGAAGGGTGGCCCCGGCCCTAAAGTCGGGGCATGTACGACACCCCCCTCACCGGCCTGATCCTCAGCGGTGGAGGGGCGCGCGCCGCTTACCAGGTGGGCGTCCTGCAGGCCATCGCGCAGCTCCGCCGCTCGCACGCCAGCGACACGGCACAGCGGCGCAACCCCTTCGGCGTGATCTGCGGCACCTCGGCCGGCGCCGTGAACGCCGCGGCGCTGGCCTGCAATGCGGACCACTTCGACGCCGCGGTCGACGCCGTGGCCGACGTCTGGCAGAACTTCTCGGCCGACCAGGTCTACCGCGCCGATTCGCTGGGCGTGATCCGCAGCGGTGCGCAGTGGCTCACCATGTTGTCCATCGGCTGGGTCATCGCGCGCTGGCGCCGCGCGCGGCCGCGCTCACTGCTCGACAACTCGCCGCTGGCCGAGTTGCTGCAGCGTCTGGTGCCGCTGGAGCGCCTGCCGCGGCTGCTCGGCAAGCGCCACCTGCAGGCCCTGGCGGTCACGGCCTCGGGCTACAGCTCGGGCGAGCACCTCACCTTCTTCCAGGCAGCGGGAGCGGTCGAGCCCTGGGTGCGTTCGCAGCGGGTGGCCGTGCCTGCACAGCTGACGCACCAGCACCTGCTGGCGTCGTCGGCCATCCCCTTCATCTTCCCCTCGATGGAACTCGAGCACGAGGGCCGGACCGGCTGGTACGGCGACGGCTCGATGCGGCAGACGGCACCGATCTCGCCGGCCATCCACCTCGGTGCGCAACGCGTGCTGATCATCGGGGCGGGGCGCCTGCAGGAGCCGCCTGGGCGGCATCTTCAGAACACCGGGTATCCGAGCCTGGCGCAGATCGCCGGCCACGCGTTGTCGAGCATCTTCCTCGACTCGCTGGCCACCGACGTCGAAAGACTGCAGCGCATCAACCGCACGCTGTCGCTGCTGCCCGAAGAGGCGCGCATGGGCACGGCGCTGCGGCCGATCGACGCGCTCGTCATCGCTCCGAGCCAGCGGCTGGACGACATCGCAGCGCGGCATCAAGGGGCCTTGCCGGCCCCCGTGCGGGCCCTGCTGCGCGGCGCCGGTGTGAGCGGGCAGGGTGCCGACGCACGCGGTGCGGCGCTGGCCAGCTACCTGCTTTTCGAGGCGCCCTACACGCAGGAGCTGATGGCGCTGGGTCGGTCCGACACGCTGGCGCGTCGCGACGAGGTGCTGTCCTTCTTCCGCTGGCGCGGGCGGGGAGCGGTGCCGGCCTGAGGCCGGCACCGGCCCTGCTTCATTGCGCGGCAGGCTTGGCGGCCTTGTCGGCGCGGTCGGCCTTTTCCGCCTTTTCCGCCTTCGGGGCACGCGGCGCCTTCTCCGGCTTGGCCGAGGCCACGGCGGTGCCGTCGTAGGTGCTGCCGCCCACCGTGAGGCCGGCCTGCGAGAAGCGGGCGGCATTGCCGGGGCCGATGCCCGGCACGCGGTCGACCATGTCGCTCCAGTCCTTGAAGCCTGCGGTCTTGCGGGCTTCGAGGATCTTGTTCGACAGGCCCGGGCCGATGCCCTTGACGGTTTCCAGTTCGGCCTGGCTGGCCTTGTTGACATCGACCGCGGCGGCGGCGTGCAGGGCGAAGGCGGCGAGGACGATGGCGATGAGATGACGGATCATGAAAGGCTCCAGAAGTTGAGGTTGAGGTCCGTCCGGTGCGCCGGCTGCTCGAAGCTGCCGTTGCATCGGACTGGACGCATTCTGGAAATCCGCGCCTCGAAAAGCATTCCCGCAGGAGGGCCCCGCCCGCCGGGTGCCCCCCGCCGGGGGTGGGTCTTCAGGCGTCGCGCAGCGCCCGCCTCGTCGCGTCCAGCACCTGGGCGCGCGTGGGCCAGCCAGCCTCGCCCTTCAACAGCGTGACGGTGGGTCCCCAGGCGCGCCACAGCGCCGGGTCCGAGGGCCCCAGCACCGACAACACCCTCGTGCCCACGGCAGCGGCCATGTGGCCGGGGCCGGTGTCGTTGCTGATCATCAGCGCCGCGCCCGAGAGCAGGGCCGCATAGGTGCCCAGCCCCACCCCCGGCATCTGCGCTGCCACGCCGAAGCGCTGCCGCGCCTCGTCCTCCTCGCCAGGCCCCGGGCACACCACCAGCGGGCACCCCAAAGGGGGCAGGTCCTGCGCCGCGAATTCGGCGAAATCGGGCCAGGTCTTGTCCTGCTTGGCGTAGGTGCCGCCCGCAAACGGGCACAGCACGATGAAAGGCGACGTGATGCCGTGCGACCGCAGCAGGGCCCGTGCCTGCGCATGGTGCTCGGGGGAGGGCTGCAGTCCGATGCGCTCGGGCAAGGGCGCGTCCTGCCCCAGCAGCGCACTGCCCAGGTGCCAGTAGACCTCCAGCTCGTGCCGCTGCGCCGGCCGCGGCACGCTGCGCGACAACAGCAGGCTGCGGCCCTCGTGCGCGTGGCCGATGGGCTTGAGGCCGGCCAGTCGCATGTCCATCGCGCTGGAGAACGAGTAGGGGAAGGCCACCGCGTTGAGGCGGCGGTCGAAGCCGGGGTCGGTCTGGCGGGCCGCCTGCCCCAGGCGGCGCAACTGCGCGACACGCTCGCGCAGCGTGGCGGGCTGCACGTGCACGGGCCAGCCGTGGCCGGCCAGCAGGTCCTGGGCCCATCGCCGGCCCACCAGCTGCAGTGCGTAGCCGGCGTCGTGCAGACGTTGCAGCGTGGGCACGCCGAGCGTGACGTCGCCGACCCAGTTGCGAAGGCGGACGATGAGCGGACGGACGGGGGCAGGCATGGCGCAGATAATCGGCGGCGATTCTGCCAGCCGTTCGCCCTTGACATGAGCTCCATTCCCCTTCGCGCTGCCGACGTCGTCGCCACCCATGACCGTTTGCTGGCCGCGCCCGGCTGGCCGCAGACCGAGCCCGCCGCGCCCGAGGCGGCGTTGTGGCTGTGGGTGCAGACCAATCACCGCTTCAACAGCCTGCTGTGGGCCGAAGAAGACCTGGCGCGGCGCACCACGGTGCCCGACGCCGAGATCGCTGCCAACAAGCGCGCCATCGACCGCTGCAACCAGGCCCGCAACGACGCCACCGAGCGTGTCGACGAGCTGCTGCTGGTGCAGCTCGGGCTGGTCGACGAGGCCTCGGCCCGCACCGACGCGCCGGTGTCCACCGTGCCGGCCGGCGCGCGGCTGAACAGCGAGACGGCGGGCAGCATGGTCGACCGGCTGTCCATCATGGCGCTGAAGATCCATGCCATGCGCGCGCAGACCGAGCGCCGCGATGTCGACGAGGCCCATCGCGCGGCCAGCCGCGTCAAGCTGGCCCGGCTGCAGGAACAGCGGCAGGATCTCGGCAGCTGTCTCGACGCCTTGCTGGCCGACGCCGCGGCGGGCCGCGCCTGGTTCAAGGTCTACCGGCAGTTCAAGATGTACAACGACCCGCGCTTCAACCCGGCGCTGGTGAAGGAAGCCCGTGGCGGCTGATCCTTCCCACCCCGTCGCCGCCGTCGCATGCGTCTGCTGATCGTCAAGACCTCGTCCATGGGCGATGTCGTGCACGCGCTGCCGGCGGTGAGCGACATCCTGACCCACCGGCCCGGGATCCAGATCGACTGGCTGGTCGAGGCGCCCTTCGCCGCCATCCCGCAGATGCACGACGGCGTCAGCGTGGTGCTGCCCATGTCGTGGCGCAAGTGGCGACGTCGGCTGTTCGACCCAGGCACCTGGCGGGCGATGAAGGCGTTCCGCGCCGACCTGCGCCTGGAACGCTACGACATCGTGCTCGATCTGCAGGGCTTGCTGAAGAGCGTGCTCTGGGGCCTGCAGGCGCGCGGCCCGCTGGTGGGCTACGACAGTGCCAGTGCGCGTGAAAGTGCGGCAGCGTTGTTCTACCACCGCAGCTTTGCCGTGCCGAGGCAGATGCATGCGGTCGATCGCTGCCGGCAACTCGCGGCCATGCACCTGGGCTATCCGCTGCCGCGCGCACGGCCCGATTTCGGCCTCCGCACCCAGGGCGTGGCGTGGCCGACGCCGACGCGCTATGCCGTGCTGATCCCCAACGCCAGCCGCGCCGAGAAGCTGTGGCCCGAGGCGCGCTGGGTGGCGGTGGGCCGCCGCTTCCTGGACGCCGGCTTCACGCCGGTGGTGCTGTGGGGCAGCGAGGTCGAGCAGACGGTGGCCGAGCGCATCGCTGCCGACTGCGGGGGCACCGTGCCGCCCTTCCTGAAGGTGGGCGAGATGGCTGCCGTGCTGGAAGGCGCGTTCGCCGTGGTGGGCCTGGACACCGGGTTCAGCCACCTCGCCGCGGCCCTCGGCCGGCCGACCATCGGCATCTATTGCGACCACGAGCCGGGGCTGGCCGGCATCACCGGCCCCGGTCCCGTGCACAGCGTGGGCGGCAAGGGCCAGGTGCCCCGCCTGAACGAAGTGGTGGCCCTGGTGGACCAGCAACTCCTGCGCCGCTGACACGCGCGGCCCGGGCGGGCTCCTGGATGGCCGCCCGGCCTCACTGCTCCTCGATGCGCTGCGCCGGGTAGCTGTCCCAGGCCAGGCAGCCCGGACATTGCCAGAAGTACTGCTGGGCCTCGAAACCGCAGGCGGCGCAGCGGTAGCGCTGATCGGGCCTGGCGGCCAGCGCCACGGTGGTCTGGAGGGCGGTCTGCGTGTCTGCAGGCCAGGCGGCGGCCGGCTGCGCCAGCAGGGCTGCGGCGGCCGACAGGTTGGGTCGTTCGTGCAGGTGTCGCGACAGCCGCTGCAGCGCCGTGGCTTCGTCGTCGGGGTCGAGCAGGGCCAGCGCGCGCAGCAGGTCCATGGCGGGTGTGCGCCCGTACTGCTGCTGCAGCACGTGCCGCGCGTGCTCCTGCAGGCCGCCGGCCAGGGCACAGCGGGCGTAGTCCTCGGCAACGAGGACGAACGCGGCGGGCTGCCCGTCCCGGAGCTGTTCCCAGCGCGCCAGTGCCTCGCCGTGTCGGCCTGCGCGCGCCAGGCGTTGTCCGGCCAGCACGACGGGGCGGGGCGTCTCGGGCGCGACCTCCAGGGCGCGATCGATCAGCCGGTCGGCGTCGTCGGGGCGGCCGGCCGCATCGGCCTCCAGCGCCAGTTCACAGTCGTAGTGCGCGATGCGCGACGCGTAGCCGGCACCGTGCGCCTTCTCCAGCCGCGACGCCACGGCCACGGCGTTGCTCCAGTCGCGCGAGCGCTCGTACAGCGACAGCAGCGCACGCTGCGCCTCGTCGTCGAAAGGCGTGCCCTGCAGCGCGGCCCACGCGGCTTCGGCGCGGTCGAAGAGGCCGGCCTTCATGTAGTCGAGGGCCAGTGCGCGCTGCGCGCGGTCGCGCTCCTCGGTCTTCAGGTCGCTGCGGCCCAGCAGGTGCTCGTGCACGCGCACGGCGCGTTCGAACTCGCCGCGGCGGCGGAACAGGTTGCCCAGGGCGAAGTGCAGCTCGGTGGTGTCGGGGTCGCTCTGCACGGCCTCGATGAAGGCGTCGATGGCCTTGTCCTGCTGTTCGTTCAGCAGCAGGTTCAGGCCCTTGAAGTAGGCGCGCGGCGCGTCACGGCTGTCGCGCCGCCACTGGCGCAGGTCGAAGCGCGACGCCAGCCAGCCCAGGCCGAAGGCCACGGGCAGGCCGATCAGCAGCCACTGGAAATCGAAATCCATGCGGCGTCAGCGTCTCACAGCAGTTCGCGGGGCGGCTGCGCGGCGGCGAAGTCGGAGGGGGGAGGCGTCGATGGCCTGCCGGCAGGGGCGGCAGCGTCGGCCGTTGGCGCTGCGCGCTTGGCGGCACGCCAATGGCGCCACCAGCCGGGCACCATGGCCAGCACGCCGATCACGCAGCCTGCGGCGAAGGCCGCCAGCACCACGATGACCATGGGCGCCTGCCACTGCACGCCGAAGAACCAGTGCACGGTGGCCGTCTGCTGGTTGTTCAGCGCGAAGGCGAACAGCGTGAAGAAGATGAAGGCCCGGAGCAGCCAGACGATGAGGCGCATGCGGCGCCGATTCTAGAGGCGCAGGGCCGTGCCCGTGGAATGGCGCGGGGTGCGCCGGCCTGCAGCGCGGCCGGTCAGGCTTCGCTGCCGTCGCGTTCGCCGCGCTCGTCGACGGCTTCGCGCAGGGCCTTGCCCGGCTTGAAGTGCGGCACGAGCTTTTCGGGGATCAGCACCTGCTCGCCGCTGCGCGGGTTGCGGCCCATGCGGGGCGGGCGGCGGGTGATGGAGAAGCTGCCGAAGCCGCGGATCTCGATGCGGTGGCCGCGGGCCAGGGCATCGGACATGGCGTCGAGGATGGTCTTCACCGCGAACTCGGTGTCGCGCTGGGTGAGCTGTGCAAAGCGGTCAGCAAGACGTGTGACGAGATCGGAGCGGGTCATGCGGCACTCTGCGATTCAGGAGAAGAAATGCCCGCGCACCGTGAGGCACGCGGGCACGACACTGGACACTCGGCCGTGCGGGCTCAGCCCTCGGGCGTGGAATCGCCCTCGGGTTTTCGCCAGCCGTGCAAGGCCTTCCGGCCGTGCGGGCTCAGCCCTCGGGCGTGAAATCGCCCTCGGGCCTTCGCCAGCCGTGCAAGGCCTTCCGGCCTTGCACGCGCGGGCTCAGTCCTTCTGCGTGTCCAGCTTGGCGCGCAGCAGGGCGCCCAGGCTGGTGGTGCCGGCGTTCTCGCGCTCGTTGCTCTGCGACAGGCGCTGCATGGCTTCCTGCTGGTCGGCGTTGTCCTTGGCCTTGATGGACAACTGGATCGAACGCATCTTGCGGTCGACGTTGATGACCATCACGGAGACGTCGTCGCCTTCCTTCAGCAGCAGGCGTGCGTCTTCGACGCGGTCGCGCGAGATCTCGCTGGCGCGCAGGTAGCCGGTGACGTCGTCGTTCAGCTGGATCTCGGCGCCGCGCGGGTCGACGCTCTTGACCTTGCCGGCGACGATCGCGCCGCGGTCGTTCAGCGTGGTGAAGCTGTCGACGTCCAGCTGCTTGATGCCCAGGCTGATGCGCTCGCGCTCGACATCGATGGCCAGCACCACGGCCTCGACGTCCTGGCCCTTCTTGTAGTTGCGCACCGCGGTCTCGCCCGGCTCGTGCCAGGACAGGTCCGACAGGTGCACCAGGCCGTCGATGCCCGAGGCCAGGCCGACGAACACGCCGAAGTCGGTGATCGACTTGACGGGGCCCTTGACCTTGTCGCCACGCTTGACGTTGGCGGCGAACTCTTCCCAGGGGTTGGCCTTGCACTGCTTCATGCCCAGGCTGATGCGGCGCTTGTCCTCGTCGATCTCGAGCACCATGACCTCGACCTCGTCGCCCAGGGCCACGACCTTGGCCGGGGCCACGTTCTTGTTGGTCCAGTCCATCTCGGAGACGTGCACCAGGCCTTCGATGCCTGGTTCGATCTCGACGAACGCGCCGTAGTCGGCGATGTTCGTGACCTTGCCGAACAGGCGCGTGCCGGTCGGGTAGCGGCGGGCCACGCCGTGCCAGGGGTCGTCACCCAGCTGCTTGATGCCCAGGCTGACGCGGTTCTTCTCGGCGTCGAACTTCAGGACCTTGGCCTGCAGTTCCTGGCCGACGGTGACCACTTCGCTGGGGTGACGCACACGGCGCCAGGCCATGTCGGTGATGTGCAGCAGGCCGTCGATGCCGCCGAGGTCGACGAAGTGATGTTCTTGACCACGCCGTTGACGATGGCGCCTTCGGACAGCGTCTCGAGCAGCTTGGCGCGTTCTTCGCCCATCGAAGCCTCGACGACGGCGCGGCGCGACAACACGACGTTGTTGCGCTTGCGGTCGAGCTTGATGACCTTGAACTCCATGGTCTTGCCCTCGTACGGGCTCATGTCCTTGACCGGACGCGTGTCGAGCAGACTGCCAGGCAGGAAGGCACGGATGCCATTGACCAGCACGGTGAGACCGCCCTTGACCTTGCCGCTGACCGTGCCGGTGACGAATTCGCCGCTTTCCAGCGAGTTCTCCAGGCTCATCCAGCTGGCCAGGCGCTTGGCCTTGTCGCGGCTGAGGATGGTGTCGCCGTAGCCGTTTTCGATGGCGTCGATGGCCACGGACACGAAATCGCCGACCTGGACTTCGAGCTCGCCCTGGTCGTTCTTGAATTCTTCGATGGGCACGAAGCTTTCGCTCTTCAGCCCGGCGTTCACGACCACGTGGTTGAAGTCGATGCGCACGACTTCGGCAGAGATGACCTCGCCGATGCGCATGTCATTGTTTTCGAGCGACTGCTCGAACAGGGCCGCGAACGAGTCGGGCGCCTGGCTGTTGCCAGTGGAGGTGACGGTGGTGGTTACGGACACTAGATTTCCTTCAAGCCCGGGGGGAAGTGGAAGGCAGAGCCGGGCAATGCTTGCAACGGGTGTTGCGGTTAGGTGGAACACACCCTTCGCGCCGGGGGCCTGACGGCCGCTGGAGGGAGCGCAAAGGGACCTGAGTCACCCGAAGGCTTGGGTTTCAGCGGGGCGTTTCCGCCGTGGCCGTTGCCTGTGCAAACGGGCTGCGTTGCTCCCACCAGCCCAATACCTGCTGCACCGAGTTTTCGATGCTGAGGTTTGAGTTGTCGAGAAGCAGCGCATCTTCGGCTGGCCGCAAGGGTGAGGCGCTGCGACCCTTGTCGCGCGCATCACGCGCTTCCAGGTCGGCGCGAAGATCGTCGATATTAGCGGTGATTCCCTTTGAAATCAATTGCTTATGGCGCCTGGCAGCCCTTTCGGCCGCGCTTGCCGTGAGAAACACCTTCAGCGCGGCACCCGGAAACAGTGCCGTGCCCATGTCGCGGCCATCGGCGACCAGGCCAGGGGCGCGGCGAAAGGAGAGCTGCAGTCCCTGCAGTGCCTTGCGAACGGCGGCCAGCGCCGACACCCGCGAGGCCAGCAGGCCCGTGCTTTCCAGCCGGAGTTCGTGCGTCACTTCGCGCCCGCGCAGCCAGGTGCGGCCAGCGTCCAGCCCCTGGCCGAAACGCAGGTCCAGGCCCTGAGCAATGGCGGCCACTGCGACTTCGTCGTCGGGCGACACGCCGTCGGCCACTGCCGCCAGACCGGCGGCGCGGTACAGCGCGCCCGAGTCCAGCAGGTGCCAGCCCAGCGCCGAAGCCACCTCGGCGGCCAGCGTACCCTTGCCCGAGGCCGTGGGGCCGTCGATGGTGATCACCGGCACGTCGTCGGCTTGCGCATGGGCCAGTTCGAGCAGGGCCTCGAAGTAGTCGGGGAAGGTCTTGGCGACGCACTGCGGGTCGAGGATGCGGATGGGCAGGGCGCGCGCCGGCCCGGCAGGAGCCAGCGGATTGAATGCTGCGAGCGACAGGCACATGGCCATGCGGTGGTCGTCGTAGGTGTGCAGCGGCGCGGTGCGCCAGGTCAGCGGCGGGCTGACCTCGATGAAGTCGTCTCCGGCCTCGACCCGGGCGCCCAGTTTCTGCAGTTCAGCGGCCATCGCGGCGATGCGGTCGGTTTCCTTCACGCGCCAGCTGGCGATGCCGGTCAGCCGGGTCGGACTGTCGGCGTACAGCGCCATGACGGCCAGGGTCATGGCGGCGTCGGGGATGTGGTTGCAGTCCAGGGTGATGCCGGCCAAGGGCCAGCGGCCGCGCCGCACTTCCAGCCAGTTCGGGCCGCCGCGGACCTGGGCGCCCATGGCCTGTGCGGCTTCGACGAAGCGGATGTCGCCCTGGATGGAATTCAGGCCCACGCCCTCGATGCGCACTGGCGCGCCGCCATGCGCCGCGATCGCGCCCAGCGCCACGAAGTAGGACGCCGAAGATGCGTCGCCTTCGACGTCCACCCGCCCGGGGCTGCGGTAGGGGCTGGTGCCGTGCGAGCAGGGCAGGGTGAAACGCTGCCAGCCTTCGCGACGCACCTCGATGCCGAAGCGCGCCAGCAGGTTCAGCGTGATCTCGATGTAGGGCTTGGATATCAGCTCGCCCTGCACCTCGATGACGATGTCGCGTTCATCCGTGGCCAGCGGCAGCGCCAGCAGCAAGGCCGTGAGGAACTGGCTGGAGACGTCGCCGCGAACGCGGATCGGAAGGCGAGTGTTCAGCTCGCCACCGGCCTGGCCCGTCAGCCGCAGCGGGGGGAAGCCCGGGGTGCCGAGCTCCTCGATCCGGCAGCCCAGCGGGCGCAGCGCGTCGACAAGGTCGCCGATCGGGCGTTCGTGCATGCGCGGCACGCCAGAAAGCTCGAATCGCCCGCCCTGGGTGCTGGCCAGCACTGCCAGCGTGGCGGCCAGTGGACGCATCGCGGTGCCGGCATTGCCCAGGAACAGCGAGGCCTGCGACACGCGCAGGCGGCCGCCCAGGCCGGTGATGTGTGTCAGGGCCTCGCGCCCGGGGCGCTCCTCGCGGCGCACGCCACAGCCCAGCGCGGCCAGTGCCGCGAGCATGACCTGGGTGTCGTCGGAGTCGAGCAGTCCGTGAACCACGGTTTCGCCCGCCGCCAGCCCGGCCAGCAGCAGCACGCGGTTCGAGATGCTCTTGGAGCCCGGCAGGTGCACCGTGCCGTCGGCACCCTGCAGCGGTGGCAGATCGAGAGCGGGTATTCGCAGCATCCGGCCTCCGTCAGCGACCGTTGCCCGGCCCGACGCGCAGGTTGCCCATCTGCCAGTTCGAACGCCCTTCGGAAGGGCTGCGGATCAGGTCCTCCAGCGCATCGGCATTGGCCGAACGCATCACCAGTTCGAGCGCGTCGAGTGCATGCCGGAACAACTGCGACTGCTTCAGCACTTCCTCGCGGTTGGCCACCAGGATGTCGCGCCAGACCTCGGGGCTGCTGGCTGCAATGCGCGTGAAGTCGCGAAAGCCCGGCCCTGCCAGCGACAGGAAATCGCGGCCTGCAGGCTGGTTCACGACGGCACTGAAGTAGGCGAAGGCCAGCAGGTGCGGCAGGTGGCTGACAGCCGCAAACGCGGCGTCGTGGTTCTCGGGTGTCATCTTCAGCACCTGCGCGCCCACGGCCGACCAGGCATCGGTGGCCTTCTGAGTGAGGCTGGCATCGGTCTGGGGCAAGGGTGTCAGGATCACCTGGCGGCCGCGGTAAAGCTCGGCGTCGGCGTTCTGGATGCCGGCGCTTTCCTTGCCCGCAATCGGGTGCGCCGGGACGAAGGCGCTCAGGCGGTCGCGCAACACACGGCGCGCAGCATCGACGACATCGCGCTTGGTGCTGCCCACGTCCATCAGCAGCGCCCCAGGCTCCAGGCCGAGGCGGATGGCCTTCAGCGTGGTCTCGGTTGCCGCCACGGGCACGGCGATCAGGACGATGTCCGAGCCTGCCACGGCCAGCAGGGCCGACTCGGCGGCGACGTCGATGGCGCCGAGCTTGCGCGCCCGGTCGGTCGTCGACGGCGACTTGCTGTAGCCCACGACACGCTGCACCAGGCCGCCGCGCTTGAGCGCCAGGGCGAACGAGCCGCCCATCATTCCGCAACCGATCAGACCGAGCTGGGTGAACATCTAGTGCACGTCCACCGGATAGGTGCCCAGCACCTTGAAGAAGGCGCAGACCTGGCGCAGTTCCAGCAGCGCCTGGGCCACGCGCGGTTCGTCGGGATGGCCCTGCAGGTCGATGTAGAAGTAGTACTCCCACTGCCCCGACCGCGCCGGGCGCGATTCGAACCGGCTCATCGACACGCCATGGGTCTTCAGCGGCACCAGCATGTCATGCACGGCCCCTGGCCTGTTCGGCACCGACACCACCAGGCTGGTGCAGTCGTGGCCGGAAGCCCGGGGTGCTTTCTGGAAGTCGGGACGGGTGACGATGGCGAACCGCGTGCGGTTGTGCGGCTCGTCCTGGATGGCCGGCGCGACGTTGTGCAGGCCGAATTCGCTGCCCGCGCGTTCGCTGGCAATGGCCGCCAGCGTCGGGTCCAGCGCAGCCAGCCGGGCGCCCTCGGCGTTGCTGGCCACGGGCCTGCGTTCGGCCTGCGGCAGGTGTGTGGAGAGCCAGGCGTGGCACTGGGCCAGCGCCTGCGGGTGCGCCAGCACGGCCTGGATGCCTTCCATGCCGGTGGTCTGGCGCAGCAGGTTGTGGCGCACGAACAGGCTGGTTTCGCCAACGATGAACAGGGGCGTGTGCAGGAACAGGTCGAGCGAACGCGCGACCACGCCCTCGGTGCTGTTTTCGACCGGCACCACGCCGTAGTCGGCAGCACCTGCGCTGGTGCTGCGGAAGACTTCGTCGATGCTGGCGCAGGGCACGCGGAACAGCGAAGAACCGAAGTAGCCCAGCGCCGCCAGTTCGCTGAAGGTGCCAGCCGGGCCCAGGTAGGCCACACGGGTGGGCGTTTCCAGTGCCCTGCAGGCCGACATGATCTCGCGCCAGATCGGGGCCACGCTGTCGGTGTGCAGCGGTCCGGGATTGGCGGATTTCAGGCCGTCGATGACCTGTGCCTCGCGCTCGGGGCGGAACACCGGCGAGCCGTCCTTTTTCTTGACTTCGCCCACGACCAGCGCCAGTTCCGCGCGCCGGTTCAGCAGGGCCAGCAATTCCTTGTCGACAGCGTCGATGTGCTGCCGAAGCGTCGGCAGGTCGGGCAGAGTGTCTTCCTTGCTGCCAGAGCGGTCGAGCGGCTTGCTCACTTCTTGGGGCTGCTTTCCTGGGCCGGTGCTGTGCCAGGAGGCGGAATGCCCAGTCGCTTGGCCACGGCCACGTCCATGGCCCGCGCCTTCGGTTCGAGCACCACGCGGGCCTCGTTGACGAGTTTCGGCGTCAACAGACGCTGGCCTTCGCCCGAGACCTGCTGAAACTTGCGAAACGCCGGTGATTCCAGCGCCGCGATCAGCTGCCGCAGTTCGGCTTCGTCCATGCGCTCGTCGAGCACCACACCCAGGGTGGATGGCGCCAGTTTCACGGCCTGTTCGCGCACCAGGGGCACGGCTTCGTCGATGTACTTGCGCACGTCGGCCTCGATCTCGCGTGCAACGACTTCACGTTTGTCGGCAGGCACCCGCTGCTGCAGGATCGGACCGGCCTGCTGCATCATGCGCTGCGCCGGCTGTTCGGCCAGTGCCTGCCCCAGCGCCTGCAGCGCTGGGCGCTGCAACTCCAGCACCCGGTCGATGAGTTCCTTCTTGGCGGGCGAGGTCGAAGCCGACTGGGCCAGCGCGGGTGTAGCCGGTGCAGCCAGCAGGGCCACCAGGCACAGGGTGGACATCAGGTTCTTGGCAAAAGGCGACGAAACAAACATCAGGAAGTCTCCTGGCTGCCGTCTGCAGCCGTGTCAGGGGGGGAGTCGGCGCCGGGTTCGGCGGCGGCGCTGTCGTCGGCCTGGGCATCGTTTTCGACGATGCGTTGCAGCCCGGACAATTTCGTTCCGTCGTCCAGAGCGATCAAGGTCACGCCTTGCGTGGCGCGGCCCAGTTCACGGATCTCCGAAACCCGGGTCCGCACGAGCACGCCCCGGTCGGTGATGAGCATGATCTCGTCGTTCGCCCTGACCAGCGTGGCGGCGACGACGCGACCGTTGCGCTCACTCTGCTGGATGGCGATCATGCCCTTCGTGCCGCGGCCGTGTCGTGTGTATTCAACGATGCTGGTGCGCTTGCCGTAGCCGTTTTCGGTGGCGGTCAGCACGCTCTGGGTCTCGTCTTCGGCGACCAGCATCGCGATCACGTTCTGCCCGGGCTCCAGCGCCATGCCGCGCACGCCGCGGGCATTGCGGCCCATCGGCCGCACGTCGTCTTCGTCGAAGCGCACGGCCTTGCCGCCGTCGCTGAACAGCATCACGTCGTGCTGGCCATCGGTGAGCGAAGCGCCGATGAGATAGTCGCCCTCGTCCAGGTCGACGGCGATGATGCCGGCCTTGCGCGGATTGCTGAACTCGTCGAGAGCAGTCTTCTTCACCGTGCCCAGGGCCGTGGCCATGAAGATGTAGTGGCTGGCCGGGAAGCTGCGTGTTTCACCGGTGAGTGGCAACACCACGGTGATCTTTTCGCCAGGCTGCAGCGGGAACATGTTGACGATGGGCTTGCCACGGCTGGCGCGGCCGCCCTGAGGCACTTCCCAAACCTTGAGCCAGTAGACGCGGCCGCGGTCGCTGAAGCACAGGATCCAGTCGTGGGTGTTGGCGATGAAGAGTTGGTCGACCCAGTCGTCTTCCTTCGTCTGTGTGGCCTGCTTGCCACGGCCACCGCGCTTCTGCGCGCGGTACTCGCCGAGTGGCTGGCTCTTGATGTAGCCGGTGTGGCTGAGCGTGACCACCATGTCGGCCGGGGTGATCAGGTCTTCGGTGCCGAGTTCGAGCGCGTTGCGCTCGATCACGCTGCGGCGGGCGCCCAGCTTGGTCTGGCCGAATTCCTGGCGCAGGGCCGTCAGTTCGCCGCTGATGATGGCCGTGACGCGTTCGGACTTGGCCAGGATGTCCAGCAGGTCGGCAATCTGCGCCATGACTTCTCGGTATTCGCCGATGATCTTGTCCTGCTCCAGGCCGGTCAGGCGCTGCAGGCGCATCTGCAGGATTTCCTGGGCCTGGTCGTCGGACAGGCGGTACAGCCCGTCGGGCTGCAGCCCGTAGCTGGCAGGCAGGCCTTCGGGGCGATAGGCGGCGCGGCCGCCCGAGGTGCTGTCCTCGGCCCGCATCAGCATTTCGCGCACCATCGACGAGTCCCAGGCCTTGCTCATCAGCGCCGACTTGGCAATCGGTGGCGTGGCCGAGGTCTTGATGGTCTCGATGAATTCATCGATGTTGGCCAGGGCCACGGCCAGGCCTTCGAGCACATGGCCGCGCTCGCGCGCCTTCTTCAGTTCATAGACCGTCCTGCGCGTGACGACTTCGCGGCGGTGCTCCAGGAAGATGCTGATCAGGTCCTTCAGATTGCACAGCTTCGGCTGGCCGTCGATCAGCGCGACCATGTTGATGCCGAAGGTGTCCTGCAGCTGCGTCTGCTTGTACAGGTTGTTCAGCACCACCTCGGGCACTTCGCCGCGCTTGAGCTCGATGACCACGCGCATGCCGGACTTGTCACTCTCGTCCTGGATGTGGCTGATGCCTTCGAGCTTCTTTTCGTGCACCAGCTCGACCATGCGTTCCAGCAGCGTCTTCTTGTTGACCTGGTATGGGATCTCGTCGACGATGATCGCTTGGCGCTGTCCGCGGTCGATGTCCTCGAAGTGGCACTTGGCACGCATCACGACGCGGCCGCGACCGGTGCGATAGCCCTCGCGCACGCCGTTCAGGCCATAGATGATGCCGGCGGTGGGGAAGTCGGGTGCCGGTACCAGTTCCATCAACTCGTCGATGCTGGCCGCTGGGTCCTTCAGCAGGTGGAGGCAGGCGTCGACGATTTCGTTCAGGTTGTGCGGCGGAATGTTCGTGGCCATGCCCACGGCAATGCCCGCGCTGCCGTTGACCAGCAGGTTGGGCAGCCGCGCCGGCAGCACGGTGGGTTCGCGCTCGCTGCCGTCGTAATTGGGCGCGAAGTCGACGGTTTCCTTGTCGATGTCCTCGAGCATCTCGTGCGCGATCTTCGACAGGCGGATTTCGGTGTAGCGCATGGCCGCGGCGTTGTCGCCGTCCACGCTGCCGAAGTTGCCTTGGCCATCGACCAGCATGTGGCGCAGGCTGAAATCCTGGGCCATGCGCACGATGGTGTCGTACACCGCCGTGTCGCCGTGGGGATGGTATTTGCCGATGACATCGCCGACGATGCGTGCGCTTTTCTTGTAGGGCCGGTTCCAGTGATTCGACAGCTCGTGCATGGCGAACAGCACACGCCTATGCACGGGCTTGAGGCCGTCTCTGGCGTCGGGCAAAGCCCGTCCGACAATGACGCTCATTGCGTAGTCGAGGTACGAACGCCGCATCTCCTCTTCGAGGCTGATGGGAACGGTTTCCTTGGCGAACGAGCTCATGCGGTGCGGCAGGCGACTGAACAGCCCGCGATAGGGTCGAAGCGGAGGGCTGGCGGACGGGCAGGCCCCAAACCGATGATTCTACGGGCCGCAGGTTGTAGCGGCAGCGCAACAGGGCAGGGGGGTCGGCACAAGCCAGGGGCCAGAATGCAGGCCTACCGGCGCCCTATGGCACAATGCTTCGTCGGTGGTAAGTGCTGCTGTTGGTTGGCATTTGCCCAGTGAAGTACTCGCATTTCGGCTTGTTGCTTTGGACGTATCGCACCCTGGTGCGGCTTTCCTTGAGAGGAGAATCAATGAAGAAACTGAACAAGGTGGCGGTGCTGTTTGCAGCCGTCGCACTTGCCGCCCCGGTCGCGTCATTCGCTGCTGCCCACGGTGGTGCAGCCGCCAAGACCATCGACAACTGGCGCGCCAGCGACGGTACCGTGTGGAAAAACGGCACGAACGAACTCTGCTGGCGTGATTCCAGCTGGACCCCGGCCACCGCCGCTGCAGAGTGCGATGGCGCCCTTAAGCCGCCGGCTGCACCTGCTGCTGCTCCTGCTCCCGCGGCCCCGCCGCCAGTGGCTGCTCCCGCCGCGCCCCGTGTGACACCGCCTGCTGCTGTCGCAGCACCGGCTGCCCCGCCGGCGCCTGTCAGCGAGAAGGTCACCTTCGCAGCCGACGCCTTCTTCGATTTCGACAAGGCGATCCTCAAGCCCGACGCGCAGGCCAAGTTGGCTGATCTGGTCGACAAGACCCAGGGCGTGAATCTGGAAGTCATCATTGCGGTCGGTCACACCGACTCGGTCGGCAGTGACGCCTACAACAACAAGTTGTCGGTCGCCCGTGCTGAAGCGGTGAAGAACTTCCTGGTGTCCAAGGGTGTCGAGAAGAACCGGGTCTACACCGAAGGCAAGGGCGAGAGCTCGCCTGTCGCCGACAACCGTACCGCCGAAGGCCGCGCGAAGAACCGCCGCGTGGAAGTGGAAGTCGTCGGTACCCGTACGAGGCGGTGATTTGACGCAGCCTTCGGGCTGCGCCACCGCTGCAACCCCGCTTCGGCGGGGTTTTTTTTGTCTGTTTCTCGGCCGGTGTGGCCATGCTTGTCCCTGCCGGCACTGCCTGGGACGGGTTTGGTTAGCATCCAAGCATGCAAAACGCCGACGCTCAGGAACTGGCCAAATTCAGTGACCTCGCCCACCGCTGGTGGGACCCGGAGAGCGAGTTCCGCCCGCTGCACCAGATCAACCCCTTGCGTCTGGAATGGATCGATGAACTTGCCGGCCTGCGCGGCAAGAGCGTGCTCGACGTGGGTTGTGGTGGCGGCATCCTGGCCGAAGCGATGGCGCGCCGTGCTTCCCAGGTCACCGGCATCGATCTCGCAGCCAAGCCCCTGGGCGTGGCGCGTCTGCACGCCTTGGAAGCTGGCGTCGAGAACCTCAGATATCGCGAAGTCGCCACCGAGGCGCTGGCGGCAGAGCAGCCAGGAAGTTTTGATGTCGTCACCTGCATGGAAATGCTCGAACACGTGCCTGACCCTTCGGCGGTGGTGCGTGCCTGCAGCCAACTGGCCAAGCCCGGCGGCTGGGTGTTTTTCTCGACGCTGAATCGCAATCCCAAGTCTTTCCTGTTCGCGATCGTCGGTGCGGAATATGTGTTGAACCTGCTGCCCAAGGGCACGCACGAATACGCCAAGTTCATCCGCCCCAGCGAACTGGCGCGCTGGGCTCGCGACAGCGGTCTGGCGCTGCAAGGCAGCCGGGGCATGCAGTACAACCCGCTGACCCGGCGCTACTGGATGTCGCAGGACACCAGCGTCAACTATCTGCTGGCTTGTCGCAAGCCGGCGTGAATCGACGCCTGCGTGCCAGCGCCGTCCTGTTCGATCTGGACGGCACGCTTGCCGACAGTGCGCCCGGTCTGGCCGATGCGGCCAACGACATGCTGGCTGCCCGGAGCCGGCCTGCCCTGCCATTGGCAGCCCTGCGTCCGGCTGTGGGCTCGGGCGCCAGGGGGATGGTCGGTACCGCCTTCGGCGTGGCGCCTGGCCAGCCCGGCTACGACGCCCTGCGCGACGAGTTCCTGGCGCGATACGAGCTTCGGTTACTCGAAAAGACACGGCTTTTCGACGAAGTCCAGGCCTTGCTGGATGCGCTTGAAAACCGTGGTGTTCCTTGGGGCATCGTGACGAACAAGGCGCTTCGGTTCGCCGATCCGATGTCCCGCGCTCTGGGGCTGGTTCCGCGCACCCCGGTCCTGGTGGGCGGCGACAGCACCCCGCACACCAAGCCGCACCCGGCCCCCTTGCTGGAAGCGGCATCCAGGCTGGGGCTGGCCCCAGGGCAATGTGTCTACGTGGGCGACGACATGCGCGACATGCAGGCCGGGCGGGCTGCGGGCATGGGCACCTTGGCGGCGGCCTGGGGCTACCTGGGTCATGGCGCCGATGTTTTTGCCTGGCCTGCCGACTTTGTGCTGCCCAGTCCGAAGGCGCTCTTGCAAAGCCTTGAACTGCCCTAAACTCATGGGTCTGGGACCGACCTGGCTTCGACGTGGGTGCGGAGTCGATCCGGGGCATGCCGAGCACCAGTCAGCTCGTAAATCCATCTGGAAACAAAGTAACTGCGAACGATCAAACGTACGCCCTCGCCGCTTAAAACCGGT
>LNFM01006536.1_pt1 | contig 20258 bp, 21 predicted proteins | sample 596031 | NCBI WGS metagenome assembly LNFM01 (sample SAMN04254537, study PRJNA301005) | activated carbon metagenome | isolation source: dual media filters at the Ann Arbor, Michigan drinking water treatment plant | place: USA: Ann Arbor | reverse complement strand
CAAGGAAAAAGCCCGGTGGCAGATCACGCGCCCGTTGAATCAGACCTTCCGCACGCCGCCAATCCAGCACGGGGCGCAATTCCTCGCCCACTTCTTCATAGATGGCAGGCAGCCGCTGCATTTGGGGCGTGTCCGCCTCGTGTTCACGCAAAGCCACTGGCGCTTGCGGGTTAGCGAAATTCCAACGCTGCGTTTGAATTGGCAGATTGGTGGCGTAGTCGAGCGGCTGCGTGCGCGCCAGCAGTCGCGTTTCCAGCATGATCAACGTGAAGAGATCGCCGAACTGAAAGCTGCGATTGATCGCCTCGAACGCGCGGCCGGTTTCCGGCTCACGGATCGGCATCCATTCGTAATAGGCCTGCAGCGCCGCTTGCTTGCGCGTCGCCCATTGGCCCTCGTTCTGATCGTGGTTTTCGGCGCCGTTGGTAAACGAGTCGTTGGCGACCTCATGGTCATCCCACACGACGATCCAGGGCGCCGCCGCGTGCGCCGCCTGCAACTCGGCTTGGCCTTTGTACTGCGCATGCCGCTGGCGATAATCTTCGAGCCGCGTGCACTCCACTTCCGGCGACGGAACGCGTCCCAGTTGGAGAGCGACATCACCGCCATAGCCTGAGAGGCCGTATTCGTAGATATAATCGCCAAGGTGCACGATCACCGCGAGATCATCGCGCTCCGAGAGCGCTTTGTACGCGTTGAAGAAGCCATGCGGATGCGAAGCACACGAGGCGACGCCGATCTTCAACTCTTCCGTGCGTCCACGCGGCAGCGTTCGCGTCTTGCCAACTACGCTTTCAGCCGCGCCTGCACGGAAGCCGTAGAAATACGGCGCGCCCGCGCGCAAACCGGTAACGTCAACCTTGACCGTGTAATCGCGGCCCTCATTCGCCTCGAACACGCCGGTCTTCACGACATCGGAAAGTTCGCGATTGCGCGCCACGATCCAGCGCACCGGCACGGGACCCGCATTCACCGGCGACACGCGCGTCCAGATGATCACGCGATCATGTTTCGGATCGCCCGATGCGACGCCGTGAACGAAGCTGACCTCGCCTTCATAGACGGGCGTCTCGACGCTCTGGACGCCGCATGCAGCGACCGCGCCCGTTGTCGCCAGCAAAGCGCCCCGGCGCGTCCACCCGCGCCGTTTAGAGCGCAAATCGCGGGAAGGGGCAAACGCTCCGCGATTACCGCCGCGCCTGAACGCGGAGCCTCACCGGCTGATGGTCCGTGTATTCAAACCCAAGGTCGTAGCCGTTGACCTCAAGCACCTCGACATTCGGCGAAACGATGTAGCCGTCAATCGTGGTGACGTAGTTTTCGCCCGGCACATAAGGCTGATGATTGGTGCGCACGCTGGGGATCGTCGCATCCGCGGCGATACGCCAGCCCTCGGGCAGCGCGTCTTGCGGGAATGGGAAGAGCCAAAACAAGAAGCGCTCATCGGTCGTATGCGGAAAGTTTGTTTCGGCAATCTGCAAGTTCCAATCGCCCGCCATGACCACGCGCCGGCCGCTCTCGTACTCGCCTTGCGCCCACGCCATCAGTTCACGCAATTGCCGCGTGCGCACGGTTGCGTCTTCATCGAATGCCGCGAGATGCACGCTGACGATCGTCCAGTTCGCATCGCCCGCGAGACGCACATAGGCTGAGCCATAGCGCCGTCGGACACCGAAGATGCCGCTATCTTCCGCTGGGAGCGGCACCAGCCCGGTCTCCGAAACCGCGTAGCGTGAATAAAGCGCCTGGCCGTGATCCAGCCGCAGCGGCCACGGCATCAGCCGCGTTCGGAAGTCCGGATAGAATGTGTTGTCGCGATCACGCAGCGCATGCTCGACGCGGTCGCGCAGATTGATCCAGTAGTTCACAGGCCCCGCCCGCGCGAGTTCCTGCATCACGACGACATCGGCGTTGTCGCTACGCTGCGCCAGAAACGCCTCGATGCCGGCCACATTGGCGCGCACCGCCTCGCGCGAGGGCGGAAACATGTGCTCGCCGCCGTCGGCGACAAAATCGCTGCCACGGCCCAGGCCGCCATAGCCGACATTCCAATTGAGCAGTTCGAGCGCATCGCCAGCGACCGGCAAATCCGCCGCAGCCTCGCGCTCGATATCGGCCGCAGATGACGCGACCTGATGGTTCACGGTCAGGAACGCGGCGACGTAAAGCGCGACTGCGGCGGCGATGACAGCGAGCGTGATGAGAAAGCGCTTCATAGCGCCTTTATGACCGGCGTCGCACCACACACAAGCCGTCATCCTGGACGCGCGAAGCGGGGTCTGGCCCCTGGATCCCGGTTCTCGCTGCGCGAGCCCCAGGATGACGGACTCAGCGCAGGCGGCTAGAAGCGCGCCCGTGAACGACGAAGAAGACTACCAAGCCCCCGGCGAAACCCGCCACGCCATCGCACCGCCCGATGCGGGCGAGCGCGTTGATGCGTGGCTGGCGAAGCTCTGGCCGGATCTCTCTCGTTCGCGCGTGCAAGGCCTGATCGGCGCGGGCAAGCTCAGCGTCGATGGCGCTCTGGTGACGCATGCGAAGGATAAGCCTCGCCCCGGCGCGCGCTATGAACTCACGCTGCCGCCGCCGGAGCCAGCCGCGCCGCAGCCCGAAAAACTGCCGCTCACAATCGTCTACGAAGACGCCGATCTCATCGTCGTCGACAAAGCCTCCGGCATGGCGATGCACCCCGCGCCTGGCTCGATGCGCGGCACGCTCGTCAACGCCCTGCTCGCACATTGCGGCGATAGCCTCTCCGGCATTGGCGGCGTCGCGCGCCCCGGCATCGTGCACCGCATCGATAAGGATACGACCGGGCTCGTCGTCGTCGCCAAACACGACGCGGCGCATCAAGGCCTCGCCAAGCTCTTCGCTAAGCACGATCTTGAGCGCGTCTATTACGCCGTCACACGCGGCGCGCCGAAGGATCGCAGCGCGCGGATCGAAAACGTGCTCGTGCGCTCAAGCGAAGATCGCCGCAAATACGTCGTCGCGCGCAATCCCGACAGCGAAGCCGGCAAGCGCGCTGTGACGGATTACTGGACCATCGAAACCTTCGGCCAACAGGCCGGCGCTTCGATTGGCCGCCCCGCAGCGGCCTTGCTCGAATGCCGCCTGCACACCGGCCGCACGCACCAAATCCGCGCGCATCTCACCAATCTCGGCACGCCATTGATCGGCGATCAGCTCTACGGCAAGCAGCGCGCGTTCAAAGCCGAAGGCCCACACGCCGACGAAGCCGCCGAAGCCGTCGCTGCCTTCCCGCGCCAAGCGCTGCATGCGGCTGTGCTGGGCTTCAAACATCCCATCTCAGGCGAAGATCTGCGCTTCGAAAGCGCGCTGCCGGACGACATTTCGGCGCTGCTCGACGTCTTGCGGCGCTTGTAACGCAAATTTCGCCGCAATTGGCCGCGACCGACGCTCGCCATGAGCGATGGGGATCCGACTCATCTGCGCCGGCGCGCGCTGAGCATGGCGGCGAGCACGCTCGTTGTCGGCGTCGCATGCGTGTTGCTGGTGCTCTCATCGCGCACCGCGATCTTTGAGCAATTCGGCCCGAACGTGATCAACGTTGTCATCACGCCGAACCCAGAGCGTCCCGATCCAGAGCGGCCACAGCAACGCCAGCCGCAGCGCGCCAACGCGCCCGCGTCAACATCGACGCAACCCAATGCGCCGGCGAGCGCCGATCAGCAGCAACTCTCGAACATGCTGGCCTGCTTCCGTCCGCGCGGCCGCAGACCAGCGCATTGCCCGGACGAGCCCGCGCCCAATCCCGACGATCCGCGCACACAGCTGCCGGTCGGCGGCGATTTCTACCAACCGCCCCCGCCAGACCTTGATCGCATCTACACGCAAGCCGAACGCGACACGCTCGTTATGCCAAGCTGCGTGCGCGACGGGCCGCCATCGGCAGGCGCAGGCGTAGGGGTGTGCGGGTCGTTCGGCGTGACGCCGCCCCCGCCGAGCCGCTCCGCCGAACAAATCTGCCGCGACGCAAACATGGGCGGCCCGTGCGAGCCGCCGCCCTTCCGCGAAGAGGACGTAGTGCGCCGCCGTTCGAACCAAGCGGTTCCCAGGCGGAACATGCAAAATCCATCTCCCGCGTGTGGGCGGCGCAACGTAGTCTGGTCGCGCTGTAAGTTTATTGGGCGAACATTCATGCAAAAGGTCTTTGTCGGCGCCGAGCGCGTGCTTGCGGCTGTCGCGGGCTTGGCGCTGTTTGCGCTGAACGACGTCCGCATGTTCCAGAGCCTTCCGCGCGCCGCCGAACCGGGCGACGGACGTGTCCACGGCGTCACGCTGCAGCTTTGGGGTGCCGGCGAGCAGGTGTTTCTGACGACCGCCGATCTGGCGCTCCGCTGGGGCCTGGCGGGCGTCACGCTGGCCGCGTGCATCTGGGCGATCGCCGAGACGCTCCCGCTCGGAAAAGCCGCCGAACCACTAGACCTATAGGTCAGTGCCAAGGCGTTCCGCCTCTGATTCTATTGGTTGATTTCGTTTCAATGCGCGAACAATCTAGTTCTTGCTTTGTTCTTGCGCATCAGCTACCTTAACAAGGTCTAAGCGCCGCCTCTCCAACGCCGCGAAAGGCTTCCTATATGAGGGGCCACGGGAAACCGAACCCTGCGCTTGAACGTATGTTTGAGTAGCCGATTTCGGCAGCCCTAGGAGGGGCTTCAGCTAAATGGCATCAACTGCGCTAACGCTCGCTCTGTCGCCTGAGCAAGGCTTGCAACGGTATCTCTCGGAGATCCGCAAGTTCCCCATGCTCACGAAGGAAGACGAGTTCATGCTGGCCAAGCGCTGGCAAGAACACGGCGACACCGAGAGCGCCCATAAACTGGTGACGTCACACCTGCGCCTCGTCGCGAAGATCGCGATGGGCTACCGCGGCTATGGCTTGCCGATCGGGGAAGTGATCTCCGAAGGCAATGTCGGCCTCATGCAGGCGGTGAAGAAATTCGATCCGGACAAGGGCTTCCGTCTCGCGACCTACGCGATGTGGTGGATCCGCGCCTCGATCCAGGAATACATCCTGCGCTCGTGGTCGCTCGTGAAAATGGGCACCACCGCCGCACAGAAAAAGCTCTTCTTCAACCTGCGCCGCCTGAAGGGCGAGATGCAGGCGCTTGAGGAAGGCGATCTCCGCCCCGAACACGTCGCCTCGATCGCGCACAAGCTCGCGGTGACGGAAGAAGAAGTCATCTCGATGAACCGTCGCCTCGGCGGCGGTGGCGATGCTTCGCTCAACGCGCCGATCGGCGGCGCTGGCGGCGAAGGCGACAGCGAATGGATGGACTGGCTGGCCGACGATAAAGTCGAAGGCACGCAGGAAACCCGGCTTGCTGAAAGCGAAGAGTTCAGCGAGCGCATGACGCTTCTCCAAGAGGCGATGAGCGAATTGAACGAGCGTGAACGCCACATCATCCAAGAGCGCCGCTTGAAGGACGAGCCCGCGACTTTGGAAGAGCTGTCCGTCCAATACGGCGTCAGCCGCGAGCGCGTGCGTCAGATCGAAGTGCGTGCGTTTGAAAAGCTACAGAAGGCGATGCGCAAGCAAGCCGCCTCGCGTGGCCTGATGGCGGACGCTGAAGCCTAAAGTTCGGTCCCTGCCCTGGACCATCTAAACGCCGGCGGAAACGCCGGCGTTTTCTCTTTGCTCTCAGAAATTCACGCGCAGCCAATTCCACATGTCGTGGACGGCGTTCTTGACCATCGCGGCAGCTTGGCCGAGTGACGGCGCGAAGCCTTCGTCGACAAGCTCAGTCTCAGGCCCATCCATGCGATGGCGCAGCAAGCCCGCGCTCGTCGCATAAGCGGGGCCGACATCGCTGTGATCGAAACCACAAAGATCGAACGGGCGGCCCAAACGCACCGGCATGCCAAGCGCTTCGATCGCCAAATCGCGTACGCCCGGAATGGCAGCGCCGCCGCCAACAAGCACCGCGCGTTGCGGGCCATCGGCGCCGGAAAGGCCAGCGCGCGCCAGGCGCTCGCGCACCATCAGTAATGTTTCATAGAGACGCGGCGTCATCGTATCGGCGATCGCACCACGCAGCGCCGTTGATGCTTCCAAGCGCCCATCCGAACCGAGCCTCGGCGCAGCCACCGCTTCGCGCGGATCGCAGGCATTGGCGACAGCGCCGAAATGCAACTTCACACGCTCGGCCGCAGCGAACGTCGTTTGCAGCTTGGCCGCCAAATCGCGCGTCAAACGAACGCCGCCGACAGCAATAGTCTCGCAATGCACCAGCGTATCATCAACGAACGCGGCAATGCCCGTCGTGCCCGCGCCCAGATCGATGAGCACAGCGCCCTCTTGCCGCTCTTCCGCCGTCAGCGCAGCGAGCGCAGCCGCCTTTGGCGCGGCAATGATCTCTTCCACGTCCGCGCCAGCAGCGCGCACGCACGATCTCAACGCGTTTACAGCGTCCAACGGCGCCGTGACGACGCACGCTTCGACAGCCAGCATTCGACCAGCATGGCCATGCGGATCGGCGATGTTTTCGCCGTCATCAATCGAGTACGCGAGCGGCTCAACGTGCAGCACCGCGCGTTGCGGCGTTGGCGCGGCATTGACGGCAGCGTTCAACGCATTCTCGACATCGCGACCGGTGATCACTTGGCCCTTCACGCGCACCGCGCCGCGCACGATCTGCGAGCTGATGCCGGGGCCCGAATATGACGCAACGACCCGAGAGATTGACGCGCCCGCCATGGCGGCGGCCTCGGCCAAAGCAACCTCGATTGCGCGCGCGCAGGCGTCGAAATCCGCAGGTTTGCCGCTAGCGATGGCGGGCGCGGTCTGGTGGCCTACGCCGAGCACGCGCAGCGGACGGTCCGGGTGCATATCGAGCACCGGGTCGCGGCGGGCAGCGAGGCAAACTGTTTTGGAAACACCGACATCGAGCGCAGCGATAAGCGGCGCGAGCGTCGTCAGCTCAAGAACATCGTCATCTTGATGCTTCGCGAGAGCCGCCATCATGCGCCTCCCAGCAGCATGCGTGGGCCGCCGGCGAGCGTCGGATGGACGCGCACGGCCATGCGATGCGGCACACGAAGATCGATGTGGCTCAACGGGCGGTCGAGCAAAGCGTGCTCAGTCTGCAGACGCTCAAGACGCGCCAGCGCATCGGCAGCGCCGCGCTCCGGCAGCGCGACGACGGCGCCGGACATCAGTTCGATGTCCCAGCGGCGATCGTTGACACGTGTCATCGCGTGCAAACGCTCGCGCACTTGCGGCAAGTCTTCGAGCGCCAACAGCAGCGGCTCCGCCGCAGGGCCAGCGCCGGCGCCGATGACAAGCGGCAAATCGGGGTGATCGGCGGCGCGCTCGGCAAGCAGACGCTCGCCATTCACATCAATGACGGAGACTTCGCCGTCCTCCTGCCAGATCGCGTATTCCTGGCGGCGCTCGACCTCGACCACCATGGTCGACGGCCAGAGCCGGCGCACGCGCGCCGATGCGACCCAATCCAAGCTCTGCACACGCGCCTGCACATCCTGTGGATCGAGCGAGAGCACGGACTGGCGACCCTCCGGCACGATCAAAGCGCGCACTTCAGCGGCGCGTTGCGGGGTAATCGCCAAACCGCCTTCGATCGCAGCGACTTCAATGTCGCCAATCTCAAAACCAGCGCTGGCCGCGACGCCATCGGCCCCACGCGCAAACGCTTCGCGCGCGTCAAACAGCGACGAGCCGAGCCACGCTGCGCCGGCAATGCCTGCGCCGATGAACAGAACAGCGCCAGTCAGCGCCATCACCAAGCTGCGCGGCGTGACCTGCACGTCGTCGGATTGCAGACCGCCCGACAGCTTTATGCGCGCGATGCGCGGCATGGATTCATATGGCGACGGTCCGCTCGACCGTTGCGGTTGGCGGCGCTTGCCGCCGCGTTGGGGTTCCTGGCCGCGACCACCGCGGCGCGCTCTCACCGCGGCCATGATGCGTCCTCCAGGATCCAAGCAACCAGTTGGTCGTAGGACATGCCAACATGCGCGGCCTGCTCAGGCGTGAGCGAGGTCGGCGTCATGCCGGGCTGCGTGTTGACTTCGAGCAGCGCCAGGCGATCGCGTTTGGGATCGTAGCGGAAATCGCTGCGCGTCACGCCGCGGCAGCCAAGCGCGTGGTGCGCCGCTTCCGCCGCACGCATGCATTGCTCGGCAACGCCCGCGGGAATGTCGGCCGGCACGACGTGTCGCGAGCCGCCTTCAGCGTACTTCGCGTCGAAATCGTACCAATCGCCATCGCTGGTGACGAAAATCTCAGTGACAGCCAGCGCGCCGCGCTCGTGCATCACAGCGACGGTCAATTCCTTACCGTCGATAAACTCTTCGACGAGCACTTCCTCGCCGAACGTCCAATCCGGATCGAGCAATTGCTCAGGCGGACGGTTCGCGCCTTCGCGCACGATAAAGATGCCGACTGACGACCCTTGCGCGTTCGGCTTCACAACGTATGGCACCGGCATCGGATGCGCTTTCGCGGCCTCCAAGCGATGCATCAGCTTGCCGTTCGCGAGCGGCAGCCCTGCCTGCGCGAACACCGCCTTCGACTTCTCCTTATCCATCGCCAACGCCGAGGCGAGGCAGCCGGAATGCGTGTACGGCAGCTTAAGATAGTCGAGCACGCCTTGCGTGCGCCCATCCTCGCCCCACTCACCGTGCAGCGCGTTGAACACTTTATCGACCCGCGCGTCTTGAAGCTCCGCGATCCAACCTGGATTCTGCGGATCGATCTCGATCACGTCGTGACCAAGTCTGCGCAGCGCAGCCGCACATCCAGCGCCCGAGCTCAAGCTCACAGGACGCTCGGGGCTCAAGCCCCCAAGAAGCACCGCCACCCGGGCCATTCGCGCCTCACCAACACCAACCAACCACTCTGGCGGACGCTTTTTCTGCGCTCATCCAGAGTGTCATAATGAAACGCCTTGCGGTTAAGGCATCATGAGGGCGGAGGCATTAGTTGCTGATTTTTATGGTAAATTTGCGCTAAGCTGAATGAGCGCGGGATTCACCATGATGAGCAAAGCGTGAGTGTGCAGCGCACTCAACACCTCACTCTCGCACGGCCAGACCTAAGAAACGGCGTCGCGCTCGCTCGCGTACCGCAAACTGTGATGACGTTTGCGATGAAGTGTTGCTCGCTTTAACTCCAACACGAACGCATGCGCGTCTGAACGCGCGCGATGTGTGAGTGGGGAGTGCTTTAATGCGAATGAAATTTCTCGGCGCAGCGATGTGCGCCGTTGTGACGGTTGCTGCCTGCACGCAAGCCGCCGCGCCCGCTGCTGACGACATGGGACCGATGCCAGTCGTCGCCGCGCTCTACGATTCCGGGCCGCTTTCCAGCGATGCAGAATATCTCAGCGTTTGGTTCACCGAAGAGATGGCCAACGCCATTGCCGCGAACGCCGCAGGCCCTGAAGCCGAACGCCTGGACTTCGACTATCGCTCCTGGGCGAACGATTCCGAAGTAGACGACATCCGCTACGCCGTCGGTCAGCACGCTGAGCCAGGCCACGCTGAGATCGGCACGCGCTTCACCTATCCCGGCATTGGCGGCGGCATGAACCTCACCTGGGACATGTGCCGACGCGCTGACGGTCAATGGCGCATCGCCAACGTCACCGCGATCGCGGTTTCCGATGACCCCGCGGCGGCGGCTGTCGAAGAGGCATCCTTGCGTCCGATGCTGGGGCTTGATCCGATCCCGCCGGAGACCTGCGTCTAAGCGCGACGGTGTCCGAAAAACTGGCTCAGCGCCCGTGAATTGGGCGCCCTGGTCTTATCCCAAGGCGCGCCAGGGCGAAGACCTTGGCGTCGCCGCGCCCACAGGCCAGCACTGACGCGATGACATCACGGATCCTGCTCGCCTATCCCGAAACCGCCGCTTCGCAAGCGCGGAGCGTCGCCGCCAAACTAGGCTCGCTTGGCTATGAGGTCGGCGCGCTCAGTCCGCGGGCGCGCGGCGATAAGGTCGTGATGCTTTGGTCACGCGCAGCGTGGGGGACGCCTGCGCTCAGGGCGGCGGCGCGGCGCGCGCATGCAGCGGGGAAACTCGTGTGCATACGCCTAGACTCTGCGCCGCCGCCTGTTGGCGGGACGCGGTTGGCGCGCTTGCCGCGCGGCCGCGCCGACACCAGCGCATGGCGGCGCCTGCTTCATCCGAAGGCAAAACCGCTCGCCGCCACGCAAAAGCAGACCCGCGCGCCGCTGCAACGCGCGGCCCGCAGGCAACGTCCAGCGCAAGTCCCGAGCGCGCCGGCGCCAAGAGCGCCTCAGGAGTCCGCTTCCATGAAAGAGAAAAACAGCCGCGGCTTCGCCATTGCGTTGACGCTGACGCTTTTGGCTATCGGCGCGACGGGTTACGCCTATCAACACAATGCAGTCGTCGCATCGCGCATAGATGGTGCAGCAGCGAGCTTCTACGCGAGCGCAAGCGAACTCGCGGCGCTCGCGCCCTAAGGATCATTTGGCCAATCGTAATCATAGACGCGCTGCAAATGTGCAGCGTGAAGCGCGCGCGCCTCGTCGCTGTCAGCGCCCTCTAGAAAGCAATGCTTCTGAAAATAGCCGCGCCCCGGCACGCCTTCCTTGCTCACCACGAGCGCAAACAAGGGCGGCTCACGGCGAGCGCGGTTCTGGTCGGCGATCACGTCGAGCGCGCCGTAGAGGGCTTCGAATGAGGTCTTCGTCCCGTGAGCCCAGGCGTTCGCTACGGTATAGAACGCCTTGCGATAACTGATGGGTGCGCCGCCCTTGCGCGCGATGCGCACCAACAGAGCGCGTAAACGCGCAACAACTTCGGGATTCTCACCGCCGGCTCGCTCTCTCAGCTTCGCCGAGAGCTTGCGCCCGACGAAGCGCTCAACGCCTCCGGCGAGTTGCAGCAAGCCCTTATGATCATTGCCGCCGGCCCAGTCCGTCATGTTGGCCATGTGCAGATGCGTCAGCAGCGGCGGCGGCGTGCACGGCGCCCACGTAGTGGGCACCAGCACTTCACGGCGCAAGCCGATCTCTACCTCGCCGAGCACCCAGCGCGATTTCGCCGCCTCATCCGTCCAGCAAACGACAATGCACTTGGCCCTCTCGGCCACAGCCATGATGCGCTCATGCCAGCTCTCGCCGGCGCCCAGAGCGGCGTCGTGCCAGACGGAGAGCTGAAACTCCTTAAGCAGGCTTGCGAGGCGATCAACGCGGACATGGTCTTCCCGTTTGTACGAGATAAACACGTCCGTCATGGCAGCGCTCAGGCCAAAGCTTCGCGCACGTCTTCAATCAAGTCGTTGACATCCTCGATGCCGACGGAGAAGCGCACGAGGCCATCGGTGATGCCCAATGCTTCGCGCAGCGGCTTATCGATCGAAGCGTGCGTCATGATCGCCGGGTGTTCGATAAGCGACTCTACGCCGCCCAGCGACTCCGCCAGCGAAAAGAGCTTCACGCGCTCAAGGAACGTGCGCGCTGCCGGCAGGCCGCCCTTCAGCGTCGCTGTGATCATGCCGCCATAACCACCGCGCATCTGCTTTTTTGCGATGGCGTGCTGCGGGTGATCTGTCCGGCCCGGATAGATCACGCGCTCGATCTGCGGCTGCTCGGCCAAGAAGTCGGCGATCTTGGCCGCATTCTCGCAATGGCGTTGTACACGCACCTGCAGCGTCTTGGTTGAACGCAACAGCAGGAACGCATCCCACGGCGCCATGACGGCGCCGACGGCGTTCTGCGTGAACTTCAAGCGCTGTGCGATGTCGTCATCATTGGCGACGAGCACGCCGCCGATCACGTCGGAATGTCCGCCAATATACTTCGTGCATGAGTGGAGAACGATATCGGCGCCGAGCGCGAGCGGGTTCTGCAAAACAGGCGATGCAAACGTGTTGTCGACGCCGACGATCGCGCCCTTGGCTTTGGCGATGCGCGATACGGCTTCGATATCGATGATCTTTAGAAGCGGATTTGTCGGCGTTTCGATCCAGCAGAGCTTGGTCTTTGCGGTGAACGCCGCGTCCGTCGCGTCGAGATCGGTCATGTCGACGCGCGTATAGGTGATGCCGAACTGCTTGAAGACCTTATCGAGCGTGCGGAACGTGCCGCCATAGACGTCATCGCAGAGCACCACGTGATCGCCGGTTTGCAGCAAATGCACGCATGCGGCGAGGGCCGCGAGCCCGGAGGCAAACATCAGGCCGTGGCGGCCGCCCTCGAGTGAAGCGATATTCTCTTCCAGCGCCTTGCGCGTCGGGTTGGCCGAGCGGGCGTAGTCATAGTCCTCAATGATCACGCCCGGGCTTTGCTGGACGTAGGTCGAGGTTTGATAGACCGGCGTCATGATCGCGCCCGTCGTCGGATCGGGGCGCTGACCGGCGTGAATAGCGCGGGTGGCGAAGCCTTTATTGTGATGCATGGCTTAGTGGCCCTTGCCGGCGAGATGCTCGATCAAGTCGATCTTTGAAACGACGCCGACGACGTTTGAGGCGTCGACCACGACGGCGACGTGATCGGTTGCGAAAATGTGGAAGAGTTCTTCGATGCGCGCCTTCGGATAGATGAGGCCCGCGATCGGCGACGCAGCGGATTTTGCCGGCGCATCGAGGTTGAAGTCGTTCGACTGCATCTTCGCCAAGATATCGCTCTCGTGCACGATGGCATTGAGCTTGCCGCGTTCAATCAGCGGAATCTGGCTGACGCCGTTTTCTCGCATCAGGTTCACGACAGTGCGCAGCGGCGCTTCGGCATCCGCCGTGATCGGCTTGGCCGTGCGTCCCTTGAGCAATTCTTCGACGAAACCCATCTCGCGCGCGGTCTCGTTGAAGCCGTGCTCCTTCATCCATTTGTCGGAGAGGAATTTCGAGATGTAGCGATTGCCGTGATCCGGCAGCACGGTGACGACGACTTTACCTGGGCCGAGCTCCTTTGCGATCTCCAGCGCCACAGCCATATTCGAGCCTGACGAACCGCCGCAGAAGAGGCCTTCTTCCTTCACCAAGCGCCGCGCCAGCACGAAGCTGTCGCGATCGTTCACCTGGCGCATGTCGTCAACGACGGAGAAATCCATGGCGCGGCATTCAATATCCTCGCCGATGCCTTCGACCATATAGACGTGCGCAGTCGGCAGCGTCTTGGTGTGGAAGAGATGGTAGTGCACCGAGCCTAGCGGGTCGGCGCCGATGATCTTCACGTGCGGCGCGTGCTCTTTGAAGAAGCGGCCAACGCCGGAGACGGTGCCACCAGTGCCGGTGCCGCCGACGAAGGCATCGAACTTGCCGCCATCCGTATCTTCGAAAATTTCGCGACCAGTGGAATGGTAATGCGCGTCGATATTCCAAGATGAGTGATACTGATCGACGTAGAACGCGCCTTTCTCTTCGGCGATGCGTTTGGCGACGTTGACATAGTGCTCCGGTGAATCGCCCGGCACGTCCGTCGGCGTGATGATGACTTCGGCGCCGTAAGCGCGGAGCGAGTCTTGCTTTTCCTTGCTCATCTTGTCCGGCATCGTGAAGATACAGCGATAGCCCTTCACCGCCGCCGCCATCGCAAGGCCCTGGCCGGTATTGCCCGACGTGTTCTCAACGATGAGCCCGCCCGGCTTCAGAATGCCGGCCTCTTCGGCGCGTTCGATGATGTAATTGGCCATCCGGTCTTTGATCGAACCGGCCGGGTTCAGATACTCGCACTTCACCCAAATCTCGGCCGAGTCCTTCGGCACAATCTTGTTGAGCTTCACCAGCGGCGTCTTGCCAATCGCGGCGAGGATATTGGGCTTGAGATTCATGAAAACCGATCCGTTGTTTGGCGCGGGTTTAGTCGCGCGGCGGCGAAAAGGCCACCCCGCGAACCGTCATCCTGGGTCACGCAGAGCGCAGCCCGGGATCCAGGGGTAAAAGCCTGTGCGTTTGCTCTGGGTCCCGGGGGCATCCGCCTACGGCGAATCCCCCAGGATTACGAACTTTAGGGCCGCCCGATCCGCTTGATTTCCCACTCAAGCTCGATGCCATGCTTGGCTTTCACCGCGGCACGGACATCTTCGCCCAAGCCCTCAATATCGGCTGCCGTCGCATCGCCGGTATTGATCAGGAAGTTCGCGTGCTTTTCGCTGACCTGCGCGCCACCACGGCGAAACCCGCGCATGCCGGCTTCGTCATTGAGCTTCCAAGCGGAGAGCTTCGTGCCATCCGGTGCGAGCGGATTTTTGAACGTTGAGCCGCCGGTCTTTTCCCGGATCGGCTGCGAGCCTTCGCGCTTGGCCGTGATCTCAGCCATGCGCGCGGTGATTGCTTCGGGCTCGTCTGGCGTTCCTTGGAACGTCGCGTCGAGGAAGATTAGCTCTTCCGTCAAAGCGTTGTGGCGATAGGTGAAGCCAAAATCGGCGTGGCTCAGCGTGACGCGTTCGCCTTTGCGGTTGAGCGCCGTGGCTTCGATCAGCACGTCCGTCGTCTCACGGCCGTAGCATCCGGCGTTCATGGTCAGCGCGCCGCCGATCGTGCCCGGCACGCCGACATAAAACTCCAGACCAGCAATGCCCGCTTTCGCAGCCCCCTTGGCGACCATCGAATCCAACGCGCCGGCGCCAGCCCTTATGCGCGCATCGCCGAGCGGTTCGATCTGCGCGAACGCGCGCCCGGCCAGGCGGATCACGACGCCGGGCACGCCGCCGTCACGCACGATCAGGTTCGATCCAACACCAATCGGCAAAAGCGGTACGTCATTTGGCAATGCCGCCAAGAACTGTGCGAGATCGTCCGCGTCGGCCGGCAAGAAAAGCGCGTCCGCGGGCCCGCCGACCCGGAACCAAGTGAAGGGCGCCAGGCTTTCGCCCTTAAGGAGCTGGCCGCGCACTTGCGGCAGGTCGAGATCACTCATTGTTGAATGGCTATGTCATGCTTCCAGCGGATGAGAAAGCGGCTGCTGCTCGTAACCTAACGAACGCTGCGCCATACTGGCCAGATCGCACATGGAGAATTGCCCCATGATCCGCAATGGATTGCTCGCCCTCGCCGCGACGCTCGCACTGACTGCATGCGCCAGCACCGCGCAAAGCACGGAAGATCGCGACTGCTTCTATACCCGCAGCGTGCGCGGTTACGAGGTTGTCGATGACCGCACCGTGCTGGTGCGGATCAATGACCGGGAACGCTATCTGCTGACGACGATCGGCCCGATCGAAAACGCGCTCAACTGGTCGTCACGGATAGCAATCCGCGCGCCCGGCGGTCTCGTATGCACGGGCAGTGGCGCCGGTGTCGAAATCTATGGCGGCCCCGATCGCCGCACGTTCGGCGTCACGTCAATTACACGCGCGGCGCCCGAAGCGCCGAGCGCTTCGTAAGGAGACTTTCATGCGCATGTCACTTATCGCAGTCGCCGGCGCCTTGGCGCTCTCCGCTTGCGCCACCGAAGGCGCTGCCCCGCAAGACACCGCCGCGCGCGACTGCTTTTTCTCTGATACCGTAAGCGGCTACAATGTGATCGACGATCGCACTGTTGAAATCCGGGCGGGCAACGATCGCTATCGGCTGACGACGCTCTTCAACGCACGCGATCTCGACTGGACGCAACGTGTTGCGCTCCGTTCGACGACCGGCTCGATCTGCACCGGCAGCGGCAATGGCGTCGAGATTATCGGCGGCGAGCCGCAGCGCACCTATCCGGTGCAATCGATCACGCGCGCGCCCGAAGCCGTTCAAGGCAGCTGATCAGGACGCGATCGGCAGGCCGGCGCGCAGCGCGATGCGCTGCAATGCGCCTTTGACGATCACGTCGAGCTGGCTACCGGGCAGGTAGTCAGCCGGCGCCACGTAATTCACGCGGTCTTCCGCGATCAGCAAGTGAATGTGGCTGACCTTCAGCGGATCGTTCCAGCGATCCGGGTCGAGCACAGCCACCGCCGTACCGCCCTGATCGGTCACCATCTTCATCGATGGGATGTCGGTATCGCCATCGCCGATAAAGATCATGCGCTCAAACGGCAGCGGACGCTCTTCCGGACGCATCCAGCGATTGATCGCTTGTGTATCCCAAACAGTCTCGATGCCTTTATTGATGCGGAAGAGAAACTGCGTCTTGTTCGTGTAGTTGACCGCCACGGCCGGCCACACCGCTTCGCCCTTCTCGTTGTAGATAAAGCGCGACGCGAACACGCGGCGGAAGTGGGGATAGATCGAACAGCCCTCGATCATCTCTTCGATGCACGACGAGACGATGTAGTGATCGAGCTCCAGGTTCTGGTCCGCCGCGAATGAATCGATCCGCGCAAACCAGCTCTCCACACCATCGAAGAAAGACGGTTCGGCGCCGTGCTGGCGCAGGCGATCACGCGTCACGACTTTGCCGAGCTTGCGCGAGCGCTCGATCATTTGCTGCATGTAGACGAGGATTTCGTCAGCGTCGGACGTCTTGGCCAGACGCTTAACGTCTTTCCAGAACACGTCGTGATCGATCCCGAGATCGGGAATGAACGAGTGCTCCTGCAGATTGCCGCGCGCCAGCGTGCCGTCGAAATCGTAGATGACGGCCGCGCGCAGCGGCTTCGGAGCGCGGTGAGCGGTATCGGGCATTGAACCGGGCTGCTGGGAGTCGCGAGCCCGGTCAAATCGTTTCGCTGTGGATTACTAGCTCGCAGGCGTCAGCTGGTCACGGATGGCGCGGATGCGGTTGAGCAGCGGCTGCAGTTCGCGCACATCGGCGCGGAACTCGAGCGTGACGGTTTCCGAGCCGCCCGCGCCTTGGACGGTCAAGCCCTCAGCGCCGCCATCGGCGCAATCGGGGCAGCCGATGACATCGGGCACCGCATCGAAATCGGCCTGCGCGGCGAGGCGTTGGATTTCCTGCCACTCGCTCGCGCTCAACGACATCGAGTGGGTTTGCGGGGGCAAACCTTGAGGCGCGCCACGACCGCCACGCGCCAGGCGCGTCAGCACAGCGCGCCCTTCCGTGATCTCAAGTTCCGTCGTGCAATAGCCGACGCACATGCCGAACGAGGTGGTGGAGACCACGCGCGTGACACCGCCGGCAGATGGCGCGGGCGCGCTGGCGCACGCAGCCAGAGCAAGCGCGGCGAACGGCAGGAACATGGTCAGGCGCATTGGTTTCAGTCTTCTCCTCGTCGCATCATCCTTGCGCGCAGATGAGCGCGGGATGAACGGCATTAGCGGCTGGCCGCAATCTCATCATATAGCAACGCGGCGACGGCGACGTCAGAGAGCTTCTTGTTGGTGAAGCGCACGTCCGCAGCATCGACGGCGTGAACGATGTGCGGCGCGAGCTCATCCGGAATCGCTGTCGGGGCGGCGACACCACGTGGCAGCTCAACCTCGGCCAACACGAAATAGAGGCGATCGGATTTGTCGCGCAGAAAGTCGACAACCCAATCGCCCGAGACATCGGTCTTTTCGTAGCGCGTCTTCGAAAGGACGGTCACGCATTGACTCCAGAGCAGCACGAAATCTTCGTTGGAGACCTCCGTCTCGATTTCGACCAACTCGCCGGTCTGTGGTATCAATCTCTTGTAAGTGAAGAACCGCGCGTCGCCGGTTTGCCGGAGACGCGGGCCGTCATCGAGATAAGCTTGCTTGATTTCGCAACTGCGCCACGCGGATAGCGCCCGCGGATCGAAATCGAGCGGCAGAACATATTTGCGCTCGTTCTCAATCGGCATGCGCGTTCCCCAGGACGGCGCTTTAAGCGGCCGCCGCGCCAAGCTTGGCCGGCAGCGCGTTCGCATACGCCGTGATGTCGCCGGCGCCCAGGCACACGACGATATCACCTGGTTTTGCTTCGGCGCGCACGAGGTCGGGCAGATTGTCCAAGCTCGCAATGCGGCGCGCATCGCGGTGACCGTGACTCTTCAGGCTGATCGCGAGCGCATCGGCGTTGACGTCATCGATTGGCGTCTCGCCTGCCGAATACACATCAGCGACGGCAACGATGTCGGCGTCGTTGAAGCAGGTCGAGAATTCCTGGAAGAGATCGCGCAAGCGCGTGTAGCGGTGCGGCTGCACGACGGCGATGACGCGCCCTTCCGTCATTTCGCGCGCGGCGGAAAGCACGGCGGCGATTTCCACTGGATGGTGGCCGTAATCGTCAACAATGCGAACTTCGTTCCAATAACCCGTCGTCGTGAAGCGGCGCTTCACGCCGGCGAACTTCTTCAAGCCAGTGCGAATACCCGCATCCGTCACACCCAGCTCGCGCGCCACAGCAATAGCAGCCACCGCGTTCTGCACATTGTGCCGGCCCGCCACGGGCAAAAACAAATCGTGCATCGTCACGCCGGGCCCTTCGCCCTTCTTGCGCGCGACGACATCAAACGTCGAACCATCGCGCGACGGGCGCACATTGACGGCGCACACATCGGCTTGCGGGTTGAAACCGTAAGAAATGATCCGCCGATCGCGCACTTGCGCGGCAAGCGCCTGCACTTGCGGGTGATCGAGGCACATGACGGCGAAGCCGTAGAATGGAATGTTCTCCACGAACGTCTGATACGCCGCGTTCATCGCTTCGACCGAGCCGTAATGATCCAGATGTTCGGCATCCATGTTGGTGACGACCACCGCCGTCGCGCGTAGGCGCGTGAACGTGCCGTCGCTTTCATCGGCCTCGACCACCATCCACTCGCCTTCGCCCATGCGCGCATTGGCGCCGTAAGCGTTGATGATGCCGCCATTGATGACGGTTGGATCTTTCTGGCCGGCATCGAGCAAGGCCGCGACCATTGAGGTCGTCGTCGTCTTGCCGTGCGTGCCGCCGATCGCGACGGTCCATTTCAGTCGCATGATCTCGGCGAGCATCTCGGCGCGCCGCACGATCGGAACACCCCGCGCGCGCGCGGCGTCGACTTCCGGATTGCCGTCCTTGATCGCCGACGAGATCACCACGACGCCGGCGTTCGCGACGTTCTCAACTTTGTGGCCGATCGAGATTTGAATGCCCTGCACGCGTAGGCGCTCGATATTGGCGCCGTCCTTGGCGTCGGAGCCCGATACATCGTAGCCGAGGTTTTTCATCACCGCAGCAATGCCGGACATGCCGATGCCGCCGATGCCGACGAAATGAATGGTCCCGGTGTCGAACGGAATGGCGCGGCGGATCATGAATTCCCCAAACGAAACGTGGCCCCATTATAGGCCGCGCATCGTGTCCGCTGAAAGGCGATCTTTAAGAGCGCGTAAGAATTGCGCGGGATCGCGCCAGAACGGCGCGGGGACCGAGAATAGTCACGCTGGCCGCCGCCAGACCAAGCGCCAGAAGCCCAGTAGCCATCACGAGGGGCTGCGCCATTTCCCAGGTCAGGCCCAGAGCCCCGCCGACGGGAAAGATCAGTCCAATAGCGCTGAACAGCGCGATCTGGTTTAGCGCCTTGCTCATCGCCGCACGGCGGCGGGCGCGGATGCTGGCGCGGAAAAGCACGTCATAGCGGAAGCCTGGATCGGGCGTCTCGGGCGCTTCGCCCAGCAGGTCCGCCATCAAGAGATCTGCGTCACGCTCGCTCATCATCCGGCCTCCGCAGGCGCGCCCAGCGCGGCCTGCAAACGCGCGCGCCCGCGCGTCACATGAGATTTCACCGTACCCAGCGGGAGTTTCAAGATCTCCGACGCTTCGGCATGCGTAAAGTCCTGCCCCAAACACAGCGCCAACGCCGCGCGCTGATCATCGGGAAGCTCATCCATCGCCCGTCTCAAAGCCAGCTTCTGCGCCATCCGGGCGTCTCCCGCCGTCTCTTGGTCTTCCAACTGGGCATAGGCGTCGTCGCGCGCCATGCGCCTGCTGTCCGCCCGCCGGGCCCGGCGCCAATACTGAAACGCCACGCCGCAAATGAAAGTGCGCAGACGCGACGAACCATCGAAGCGCTCCAGCACTTCCCAAGTTCTAGCGAAGGCCTCCTGCGCGAGATCGTCAGCGTCGGCGTAAGAACCGACAAAACGGCGCAGGAAGGCGCGTACGGCGGGCTGGTTCGCATCGACGAGACGGCCAAAGGCGGTCATGTCGCCGTTGCGAGCAGCTTGCACCAGACGCGCCTCCTCGGCGGCGTCCATCGCGTCAGCTCTTGCGTCCGAAGATCAAGAGCAACAGCGCGCCGAAAGCCATGATGCCCATGACGATCGCCACAACCAGGAACGCGAACGCCCATTCCTCGGCGCGCATGAACCAATAGCCGACGCCAAATCCTGTAGCGAGCGCTGCGAACGTCACGAACGTCCACAAGCGGTTCTCGGTCGGCGTGCGGCCCATGCCACTGCTGGCGCCGCTCG
>LNFM01006045.1_pt1 | contig 20258 bp, 14 predicted proteins | sample 596031 | NCBI WGS metagenome assembly LNFM01 (sample SAMN04254537, study PRJNA301005) | activated carbon metagenome | isolation source: dual media filters at the Ann Arbor, Michigan drinking water treatment plant | place: USA: Ann Arbor | reverse complement strand
CATCGCCGCCTGGCCCTGGGCCAGGGGGTAGGTTGCCATGGTGCCGATGACGGTGGCGAGATCGCCGCTGGAACCCGCGACGCTCGCGTCGAGGGCGCGGCCCACGGCCGCCTGGTTGACAGTACCGGCACCGGCCCCGAACCCGCCGGGCTTCAACGTCAGAAAGACGTTGTTGGCGTCGTAGGAGAGCGAGGGTTGCAGGAAGGGGAAGAGGCTGTTGGCGTTGGCGAAGGTGCCGGTGACCCCGCCGGTGGCATTGAGGATGGTATAGGTGGTGCTGGGGGCATAGACGCCGGACGCGCCGGTCAGGGTCACGGTGCCACCGGCGACGGTGGTGGTCCCCGGCGCGCCGCTCACATTGACGCGATCGGCCTGGCCGGCGCTATTGGTCTCGACCTGGAAGCTGCTGCCGGCGGCCTGGGTCAAGCTGCCGACCACGTTCAGCGTGCCGATCGAGTTGCCCGGCGCCACGGCGCCCAGCACGTTCACGGTGCCGGTGATGGTGCCGCTGCCGCCGAGATTGCCGCCGGCGCCCACCGTCACGTTGCTGGTGATGCTGCCGTTCACCGCCAGCCGGCCGCCGGTGACGTTGGTCGGGCCGGTATAGGTGTTGGCGCCGGTGAGCAAGAGCGAGCCCGGCCCCTGCATCGTGAGGCCGCCCGTTCCGGTGAGGGTGCCAGCAAAACTCGTGCTGCCGGCCTCGGCCACGGTGAGCGTGCTGGCGCCCAGCGAGATCGTGCCGCCCAGGCCTGACAGCGATCCCACCGTGGCGTCGTTGCCGTTGAAGTCGAGGGTGCCGCCGTTGACCGTGAGCGGGCCGGTCGTGGGCAGCGAGGCGCCCGGCGCCAGCTGCAGCGTGCCGGCGTTCACCATGGTCCCCCCGGCGTAGCTGTTGGCACCGGACAGCTGCAGCGTGCCGAGCCCGTTCTTGGCAAGACCGCCGACGCCGGTCACCGCCGTGCCGAGCACGACGTTGAAGTTGTTGGTGTCGAATGTGCCGCCACCCGTGCCGAGCGTCACTTGACGCGCCGAGTAGATGAAGCTCCCCGCAGGAACATCATCAGCCTTGAGCGTGCCATTGTTGAAGGTGAGGCCGCCTGACGCGTTACCGAGCGCGGCATCGGCATTGATCCCGAGGGTCGCGCCGCCCGTGACTGTCGTGCCGCCGGTGTAGCTGTTCACGCCGGTGAGCTTCAGCCGGCCGCCGGTGAGCGACAGGCTGCCGCCTGCGACGTCATAGGAACCGCCTGTGTCGGCAATAGTGCCCGAGAAAATAGCATTGTCAGCATGGATAATCGTGAGGTTCTGTCCGCCCAGAAAGATTTTGCCATTGCCGCTGAGGTCCCGGATGCCGACCGGAGACCAGGCGCCGGAGATATCGAAGATGCCGTTGTTGATGACACCCGCCGAGTTCGCGATGCTGCCCGGCCCGGAGATCAACAACTGGCCTGCGCGCAAGCTACCCGACGCTGCGGCGGTCGTGGTGACGCCGGTATAGGTGTTGGTGGCGCTGAGCTGCAGCTTGGCGCCACTGCCAACGGTAACTCCACCTGACCCCGAGATGACGCCAGCCAGCCCTACAGGAACATTTGCGCTGGTGATGGAAAACGAGCCGGCGGTCGTCGTGTTGACATTGGCATCGGTCACGAAGAACGGGGTGTAGCCCATCGTGTTGTTGGCGAGATTGAAGAGCACCGAGTTCTGCATGAAGAACGAGACGCCGAGGGTGGCGGTGTAGGAGTTGGTCGTGCTGTTCAGATTACCGCCGATCTTGGCGGCGTAGGGGAAGTCGAACCCACCCGATGTAAGGGTCGACACCGAAGTCGGAAGCGTTCCACTTCCCGATGCCACACCGGTAACATTGAGCGTCGTTCCCGGATTGACAGGATTTGTACCGATGGCGCTGGGGACCGTGCTCGGCGATTGAGTGTTCAGCGCGAAACTCTCGGTTCCCGTATCAAGAAGGCCGGGCGCTCCACCCGGTGTCAGGGTGAAACTTTCCGACCCGTTCTGGAGGGTAACCACGTAACTTCCGCCAAAGTATTTAGCCGCGTTGTTGGGACTTTGATTGCTGTACGCTTGGGGAAAGGTTGCATGGGTTCCCGTCCCGGGTTGCAACGCAATAGCCTTGAACTGACCGATCAATTGCGGGGTGAGCCCCAGGACGAGGCACGCGGAGCAGCCGGTGTTAAGCTGCGCGGGCAGCGTTCCCGAGGGCGGGTTGGACGTACCGGAGAAATTCGTCTGGCCGTTGGCTGCAACAATGTATCCCGGCGACGTGCCCTGTACGATGGCCTGGCCCAGGATGCTGCCTCCAACATACTGATTCGAGGTCGGAGGCTTCGGCAGGCTCGACTGGGCGGCGAAATTCCCGGCGCCGAATGTCCCGTAGAAGGTATTCTCGACAGGAGGAGGAGGAACAGTCGGGCCGTTGTAGTAGGCAGGGAACGGCTGAAGTGTACCATCCGCGTGCGTGCCGACCGCTGTCAGCTGGAAGCCCGGCCCTCGCGGTCCCACCTGAAGGACCACCGGGCCTGAACCGTTGGCCGATGGAAAGCTGATCTGCTGGGCCTGCACAATGTTGCCCTCGTAGTAGCGCGCGCCACTGCCGTAACCGAATTTCACCCCGGTCCCATTGGCCACGGTGGATGCCGGAATGGCGTTCTGGCTGGCTCCGAGTGTCCCCCAGGTCGCCGGGTTGTAGGTCGCGTTGAACATCGACGATCCGGTATCCAGGAGGTACGGCAACTGGGGCCCGCCAGCGATGCCGACGTTGATGCCGAGTCGTATCCCGGCGCCCGTCTGGCTATTGGGGTAATATGTCAACGGTATAGTTTGCGGTCCCGATTGCGCCTGGGCATTCATCGCCCAGCCGAGCCCGAGCGCTACAAGCATCACGCCACTCGATTTCATTCTTAACCCCAATAAGCCGGCATTCCTCGGATAAACCTTTGGAACGGTGTAAACGCTATCATTGTGTCGGGTTCTGGTGAAGCCGTGGGCAGCCTGTGCCGTTTCCCCGGCGCGTCTGCCATGCGCAACGTCCAAAATGATGCCTCATCCATCGATTTGGCCTTTGCGCTCGTCATTCAGACGCACTCTTCCCGTGGTGACGACGCATCGCCCCGTTCGGTCCTGCGCTGGGGCTGGCCGTCGTCGCAGTCCATCGATCAGCTGCAGGATTTTGTCGAACAGTTCTCTCGGCACCGCGACCTCGGCCATCTGGAAGACCGCGCAGCGGGCGTAGCGCACGACACCCTGGCCCCGATCTTCACCAACTTCTCCCGCAGGCTGGTCAACGACTACTGTGCGACCGCCCCATCTGGATCACCGGAAGTCGACTCTGCCAAGCGTCTGCCTGACGCCGTTCAAATCTATGCTGTGTTGGTGGCTGGAATCCCGACGACAACACCACAAGCCGATGCAGCGTCAAAGCTCGTTGAGTTCTTGCAGTCGCCACGATCGGTGGCACTATTTGAGGCGAAAGAGATTGGCGTTGTTGGGCGTTTCCCAAGTCCGTTGTGGGTCACAAGCAGAAGTATCAGCGAGTCGATGGCATGCCCGTTTCCCCGCGAAAGCGGACATCGCCCAAGGCAGAAGGCCTAGTTCAATCATTGGCTGAGGTGGGACACTGAGAATCGGAATGCCTTGAAATTCAATGACGGTTACGAGTGTCTCACTTGCTGGCAACGTATTGATCTTGTTGGCCTGTGGCGCTCCGACCGGGGGTACCATCTTGCCTGGATTTGCAGGCTTACGGGCGGTCGTCGCCTGAGCAACGCCTCCTTTACCTCGTGGCGAGGTCAGATCAAGTTGCCTGATCTGGTCTCGCCATCTGTTTTGATCGGCGGCGGAAGATCGGTGTCCTTGTCGCTGCGATCGCGATAGAGGGCGGCGTGGGCCAACAACTCGCCTTACCTCGGTTTGGTATATCCAGCCCCGGCGTCGTTATTTGTATGAGTGCCGGCTCGATCTGTCCGTTTGACGGGCAATCGCAGGTTGGCGTGTGAAATCCATCGGGTCAGAATGGAAACGATCATGCTGATGCGCCGAACCTTTTGTGCCGCGGCAGCCCTTGCGCCCCTTGCTGCCGCCACGGCCCAACCCGCTGGCCGCGTCTGGCGGCTGGGCGTCCTGCGGCCGTCAGCGGCCATTGACTGGGATTACATGGAGCCGGCACTGCGCGGGCTTGGATACATTCCGGGACAGACGCTTGCGATAAACTATCGCTTCGCCGGCGGGGACCTGTCCCGCCTGCCCGCTTTGGCGCGCGAACTGGTGGACGCGGATCCGAACGTGATTATCGCCGTTGGCGCGGCCGCGACACGGGCGGTCCGGGACCTGTCTCGCACCGTTCCCACGGTCATGTTCGGCAATTTCGATCCGGTCGCGGCCGGCTTTGCGGCAAGCCTGGCGAACCCCGGGAACAACATCACGGGGATAATGATTTCCTCGGAAGGCACGCTGGCAGCCAAAAAGATCGAGCTGCTGAAGGAGGCGGTGCCCTCGCTCCGCCGGGTCGGCGTCCTGGTGCCGGACGACCCGAACGTTGCGCGACAGGTCGACGAAGTGCGCACTGCCGCCGCCGCTCTGGGAGTCACGCTCGTCGTCGCCGAGGTCCGCGGCGGCGCCTATGAAGCGGCATTCGCTGCGCTTGCGGCCGGCGGGGCGGAGGCCCTGCTTGTGGCCGCCCACACCTTCTTCGTGCGCGATCGCCTCGCCGTCTTCGACCTGGCCTGGCAGGCGCGTCTGCCCGCGATCTACGAATGGCCCGACCAGGTGAGGGACGGCGGCTTCATGGCATACGGGCCCAGCCTCGAGGTCCTCTGGCAGCGCATCGCGTTCTATGTCGATCGTATCCTCAAGGGGGCAAAGGCCGGCGACCTGCCCATCGAGCTGCCGACCACTCTCGATCTCGCGATCAACCTGCGCACTGCGCGGGCGATGGGACTTGCGGTACCGACCAGCCTGCTCGCGCGCGCCACCGAAATCATCGAGTGACGGCCAGCCAGGCTATTTGAGCCGCTGCAGGTTTGCCACGGCAACCGGACGCGCCATGCCGCGCAGTTCGCGTTCACCCAGCGCGTCGACGACGGCAACGGCCTCCGCTGCCGCGGCAAGCCGTCCGGATACCAGCACCTGCCCGTCGGCCGCCTCGGCACAGAGACGTGCGGCCAGATTGATGACAGCGCCGATCGCCGTGTAATCGAACCGGTCTTCGAAGCCGATCCGGCCCAGCGTCGCATAGCCCTGGGCCATGCCGATACCGAAGCCCAGCCGCTGGCCGCGCCGGGCCCAACCCACGCCGAGGTCGCGCACGGCATCGCGCATCTCGAGGGCTAGGCGCGCGCCCCGCTCCGGGGCGTCGGGGCAGGGCAGTGGATCATTGAAGAAGACCAGCATGCCGTCGCCAGTGAAGCGGTCGAGCGTGCCCTCGTGTTTGCGGATCAGCGGGCCAACGGCGCCATGATACTCGCCCAGCAGTGTCATGATGTCTTCGGGCTCGGCGGTTTCCGCGAACGAGGTGAAGCCGCGCAAGTCGCAGAACATCGCGACGATCTCGCGGCGATGGTTTTCGAGGATCTTCTCGTCGCCCGCCGACACGATGGCCTGCGCGAGCTGCGGCGCAAGGAAGCGGCGCAGCCGGTTGACGCGCTCGAGCTCGCCGACCTGCTCGGCGACCTTGCGTTCGAGGTCGCGGTTGAGGTTGGCCAGCTGGTCGTGCAACGATTTGATGCGCAGCATCGCCCGCACTCGGGCGACCAGTGCGGCATGGTCGACCGGCTTGGTGAGATAGTCGTCTCCGCCGGCGTCGAGGCCTGCGACGACATCCTTCGGGTTGGCCTTCGCAGTGACCAGTACCACCGGAATGAAGGGAAGGGTTGGGTCCGACTTGATCCGGCGTACGACTTCCAGACCGTCGATTTTCGGCATCATGATGTCGAGCAGCACGAGGTCCGGCAAATCGGCCTTCACCGCTTGCAGCGCCTGCTCGCCGTCCATCGCCACGGCGACCTCGTAACCCAGGCTCTCAAGCCGCATGCGCAGAATCTCGACATTGTCGGCAACGTCGTCGACGACCAGGATCCGGGCGGGATTGCGCATCAGTCGCCGAGAATCTCGCGCACCGTGGCCAGCATCTGGCGCGGACTGTAGGGCTTGGCGATATAGCCGTCGCACCCGGCCGCCCGCGTCTTCGCTTCGTCTCCTGACAGGGCGTAGGACGTGACGGCAATAACGGGAATCGACACGAGCGCCGGGTCGGCCTTGATCCGCCGTGTCGCCTCGTAGCCGTCCATAACCGGCATCTGGATGTCCATCAGGATCAGGTCGGGCCGATGCTCGGCCGCCATGGCGACGCCCTGGGCGCCGTCGTTGGCCTCGACCACCTCGTACCCGGCCATGCCCAGCAGGTCGCGCAGGATCTGGCGGTTGTCCTCGGTGTCCTCGACGACGAGGATTTTCTTGCTCATGCGGCGTCCTTCATCGGCGTGACATTGATCGGGATACTGACCTTGAACGTCGAGCCTCTGCCCACTTCCGACTCGACGGCGATGCGGCCGCCATGAAGCTCGACGATCTTGCGCGAGATCGACAGGCCTAGTCCGGTCCCGCCCTTTTTGCGCGTGCTGGTATCGTCGACCTGCTGGAACTCGTCGAAGATGCGTACCTGGTCCGCCGGCTTGATGCCGAGTCCGGTGTCGACGACGGCCAGCTCGAAGAAGTCGCCTTGCCGGACGGCGTGGATCTCGACCGAACCCTGGTCGGTGAACTTGATGGCGTTGCCCACCAGGTTCAGCAGGACCTGCGAGAGGCGGCGCGCGTCACCGGTGCCCGGCGGCAGTCCAGGCTCGATCGCCGATCCCAGCGCCAGGCCTTTGGTCCGCGCCAGGGATTCGGTGGCCGAGAGTACCGTAGCCACCATGTCGGCGACGCTGTAGGGCTCCACGGTGAGGGCGAGTTGCCCGGCCTCGATCTTGGAAAGGTCGAGCACGTCGTTGATGAGTCCCAACAGGTGCTTGCCGTTGGCCTGCACGCGCTCGAGCACGCCCTGGGCCTTGGGGCCGACATCGCCGTAAAGGCCGTCGACCATCATTTCCGTATAGCCGAGAATGGCGTTCAGAGGGGTACGCAACTCGTGGCTCATGTTGGCCAAGAACTGCGACTTGTGCTGGCTGGCGATCTCGAGCTGGCGGCTCTTCTCCTGAATCTCGGTGAAGAGACGCACGTTGCTGATCGCAATCACGGCCTGAGCGGCGAACGTCTGCAACAACCTGATCTCGCGCTCGTCGAAGGCACCAGGATTCTTGCGGCTCACTGTGATCAAGCCGACCGGCGCGCCGTCGCGCAGCATCGGTACCGCAATGTTGGCACGCCAGCCGCGCGCATAGGCCACCTCGCGCACGATTGGCGGCACGTCGTCGGTCTCGACATCGGCGATCTGTAGAGTGGTGCGCTTGAGAATGGCTTCGCCCGGATAGGCGAGATCCTCGGGCCGCGGTTCGCCCAGTGCCGCGTGCGCGGAGGACGCGTTCGATCCAGGCCGGCTGCCATGGCTGGCGATGACGCGCATCCGCTCGCCGTCGTATCGCCAGACCAAGACGCTCCAGCCGTTGAGCAGCCGCATGGCACTTTCGGCAATGGCGTTGAATACCGGCTGCGTATCCGTCGGCGATTGCGAGATGACTCGCAGTATCTCCGCGGTGGCCGTCTGCTGCTCCAGCGATTCGCTCAGTTCGGCGGTGCGCCGGTCGACCTTCTGCTCGAGGTCGGCATAGCTTTCCTGCAACTGCCCAGCCATGCGATTGAAGTTGTTGGCCAGCCCTTCGACCTCGTCGCCGGTCTTCACGTCGATGCGATGTCCGAGATCGCCATGTCCGAGTCGCTCCGCGCCCCGGGACAGAATGCGGATCGGAGAGGCCATGCGCCGCGACAGGAACCAGGCCCCGACAGCGGCAATGGCGAGGCCGAGTGCCAGCAGCGCCACGGTCTGCCAGAGGGAGGTGAAGAGGGGTTGGAGGGCGGCGGAGGTCGGCTGCTCGACGAAGACCAGCCATCCCAGGGCAGGAATCGTCGCGACCGACGACAGGATCGGCGTGCCGTCGAGCGCCCTGCCGAAGTCGGCCTGGCTATCGGCTACGGGCTTGCCGTCCCTGATTTCCGCAAGAGCCTTGGCGACGTGCTCGACCCGACTCATGTTGGTATTGCGCAGCACCAGGCTGATGTCGGGGTGCGCGACCAGCCTGCCGTCACGGTCGACGACGTAGGCATAGCCCTTGTCCCCGGCCTTGATGGCGTTGACCACGTCCCAGATGAGCTTGAGGTTGACTTCGGCCGCCGTTGCGCCGGCTCGCCGTCCGGTACGCGCCAGCGAAATCGACATATAGGGTTCGGACTCCTTGCGCAGGTAGACGGGACTGTACCAGACGCGCTTGTTCTGGATCTCGGTGAAGCGCGGATCGCCGGAGAGGTCGGCGTTCGAGCCCACGACGTCCATTGCCAGCCGTGACACCTTGAGCTGCTCGCGGCCCTGGCCGTCGATCTGGGTCAGTTCGGTGATCGCCGGTACCTGGCGTTGCAGACGGATGAAGTCGAAGCGCCGCTGGTCGACCGGGGCCGCTGCCCATTGCGGGTGCGTCGTCCAACCGATCTGGCGTTCGATCTCGTTGATGAACTGCCCCACCTTGTCGGCCGCACCATTGGCCTTTTCCTGCTGCAGGCGGCCGAGGGCGTCCTTGGCCGTGCCGTAGGAGAACCACATATCGAGGACGCCGTTGATCAGCAGCACGAACGTGACGATGCCAACGAGCGACAGGAAGTACTTGGCGAACAGGCCGCCGCGCCGAAGGAAGGTCGGCAGCTTCACTCGAGAACCTCGTCGGCGCGGATCAGAATCGATTGCGGCATGGTGAGGCCTAGCCTCTTCGCCGTCACGAGGTTGATCACGAATTCGATCTGTACCGGGCCCTGGACCGGCAGGTCGCCGGGCCTGGCGCCCTTGAGAATCCTGTCGAGGTAGACCGCGGAATCCCGATAGATATGCTGGATGTTGGCGGCATAACTCAGCAGACCACCTGCGATGGGGAAACGGCGCGATGCCGATGCCGACGGCAGGCGATGCGCAAGTGCAAGGCCGGCGGTGTGGTTCACCGACAGGCTCGGCTGCACGATCACGGCGTCGATGTCGGCAAGGCCCGCGAAGGCCCGCTCCAGATCGGATTCGCGCTCGATCATCACAGGCTCGATGGCGACACCGCTTTGCCCTCCCGCCTTGTCGAGCTGTCCGAGAAAAGGCTTGTGGAACGGGTCTGGTGCATTGGCGATGGCGGCGATGCGGCGCGCCGCCGGCAGGATCTCCTTCAGGAGTTCGACGCTCTTGCCGGCAAGTTCGGCTGTTGCCGTCGAAACTCCCGTGAGATTGGCCTCGGGCCGGGCGAGGCTCGTGACCAGCCCTGTCGCGACAGCGTCGCCGACGCCGGCCAGCACCACCGGGATGGTGCGCGTTGCCTTCTTGGCAGCAAGGGCCGCCGGTGTTTGCACTGCGACGATGGCATCGACATTGAGCGCCGCCAGCTCGGCCGCAAGGGCATCCAGCCGGGCAAGAACGAATTCGGCCGAGCGAAAGGCGAAATCGATGTTGCCGCCCTCGACGTAGCCCAGATCTTTCAGCGTCTCGCGGAAGATCGTCCAGAACGGCTCGGGCTGGCCGAGGACCAGCACGCCAACGCGGAAGACCTTGCCAGTCTGTGCGCGAGAGGCGAATGGAAAGGCGACTGCCGACGTCGCGGTGACGAGAAGCTGGCGCCGCTTCATTCAATCACCAGGTCGGCCCGTGCGAGGACGGCGGGCGGAACCGCGAGGCCAAGAGCCCGCGCCGCCGTGAGGTTGATCACGAACTCGAACTTCGTCGGCTGCAACACCGGGAGATTTGCCGGCGCCTCACCGCGCAAAACGCGGCCTGTCAGGACACCGGCCTGACGATAGGCCTCGCTGAAGTCCGGCCCGTAGCTCGCGAGGCCACCCGCCTCGGCGAACTGACGCCATTGGAAGATGCAGGGGACCAGGTGCCGGGCTGCAAGTTCGACGATCTCCCTGCGGTGGCTGGTGAACCAGGGATCGGACGCCACGACCAAGCGTCGATCTCTTTGCTGCCCGAGCGCTGCAAAGGTCTCGTTTATCTCGCCCACCGTCCCGACGACCAGCAGTCTTATCGTGCGGCCGACGGCGCGTGCCGCTGCTTCCAGCGCTTTCCCCTGGGCTATGGCGCTTGGATTGTGGCGGTTGATCAGGGCCGAAATCGGACCCTCTGACGGTGCGATCTCGTCAAGAAGTTGCAGCCGCTTGGCGTCGAGTTCCCCCGCCAGGATGGCCACTCCGGTTATGTTGCCGCCGGGCCGGTTCAGGCTTGCGACCAATCCGTCCGCTACGGGATCACGGACGGCGGTGAAGACAATGGGTATCGTCGATGTCGCCCGTTTCACCGCAAGGGCTGCTATGTTGCCACCGGCTGCCACGATCACGGCAGGTTGCCTGCGCGCGACGTCGGCGGCCAGTTGGGGAAGCAGGTCAGGGACGCCATCGGCCCAACGATATTCAATGGTCACAGTCCTGCCGCCGACATGACCGGTTTCCTCGAGACCCAGCCGGAAAGCCATGAGCTGTTCCTTCAAGGCGGCTTCCGGCAAAAGGCTGACGAAACCCACGAGCGGCAATGTCGCTCGCTGCGCTCGCGCGAGGCTCGGAGCAAGCAGGGCAATGCCCAGGCCGCCCAGAACGCCACGTCGCTTCATTCGATCACCTCGTCGGCGCGGATGAGGAGAGATGCTGGGAGAGTCAGCCCCAGCATGCGCGCCGTCCTCTGGTTGATGGCCAGCCAGAACGTTGTAGGTCCTTCGACAGGGATTTCTCCGGGATTAGCGCCTTTCAGAATCCGATCGATCTGTGACGCCGCTCTCTCGAAGAGATGTGGCCGATACGAGCCGAACGCCAACAGGGCGCCGTTCTCCGCGAACACAGGCTGATCGCCCACGCACGGCAGCCCCCGGGCCAGTGCCGGTTCGATGAACTGCCGCGAGGTTGCACTGAACAGGGTTTGCAGGATCACGGCCTGGACGCGTTCGCTCACCATGGTGTCGAGGGCGCCGCCGAACTCCTCAGGGCCGCGCACTGCAATGGAAAAGAGTGCAATGCCTAGTCTCTGCGCTGCCGCGGTCGTTTCGCGAATGAACGTTGCGGCGTTGGGGTCGATGGACGATGCCAGGAAGCCGACACGCGACACATTGGGCATGGCCTCGCGCAGAATCTCCAGACGCTTGGGGCCGAGTTCCGGGGAGAAAAGCATGACCCCTGTCATCAGGCCGCCTGGGCGGGTGACATTGCTGACCAGGCCCGTGGCAAGCGCGTCCGCCACGCTGAAGACGATAGGGGTCTTGCGCACGACATCCTTTGCGGCATGGGCTACGGGCGTGGTCAACACGAAGAGTACGTCGACACCCAAGGCTTCGAGTTCGGCGGCGGCATCGGCTGCCCGCGCCCGGCTGCCCGCCGCCCACCGCCACTCGAAGGCGACGTTGAGTCCCTCCCGATATCCCGCGGCTTCCATGGCCTTGCGGACTTCGTCGATGCGAACGGCGGTCTCTGGCCCTTCCCAGGCGATGACGCCGACGCGCGGGAGCTTGGCAGGAACCTGAGCGGCAACCACGGCCGGGAATCCGAGCAGCGGCGCTAACGCCAACGTACTTCGCCGCGTCAGGCGACGGCTTCGGACGCCAAAATGGTTAGACATGCCCATGCAGACACGAGCCTCCCCCTCCCCGGAACAAACTGTAGCCTCTTTGCAAATGCCTTGGCGAGAGCTTCCCCTCCCAAGACCCTTCATTCGATCACCTCAACCGCCCGCGCGAGGTTGGGGCGGGCAAGCTGCGGCGAAGGGGAAGGGGCCAGCTCGCTTGGCGGGGCCGTCCGGAACCAAGGGATCTCAAAGTCGGCATTATCGCATGGCAAAGGATGCCCATCGGAGTGTCCACGCTGGATTGCCTGTGGCTGGCAATGTCGGCAGGCGTCAACGCCTCAAATCCACGGTCATCGGTTACATCGAGAACGTCGCAAGCTGCATCGAGAAGGGCTGCAAACCTGCGCTTTCGCGCTTCGTCGGGAGAGCTGTGCCAATCGCCCGCGGCTTTCGCACAACGTGGCAAAATGTTAGCGTTCAAAGAGCTTTGAAGAGTGTCGGTTGTCGGGAGGCCGGTCGAAATGGCGTGTCTTCTTTACCTTAGTCGACTCCGTTGAAGGCGCCGGGCGTATGTTGACTGTGCGCTTGGTAGCGGCAATGCAATGAAGAGGCGTGCGCTGCTTCCGCTGCTTACGTTTGCAGCAGTCCCCGCTGTCGCGCAGGAACGCATTTTCCGCCTTGGCATGCTGTCGACCGGTCCTGCCTCCATCAGCGCGTTCAGAAGGTGGGCGTTACCCGAACTGGCAAGGCAGGGCTTTGTCGAGGGGCGCAACCTGATACTTCAGAGTAGGTCTTCGGAAGGACAGACAGAATCTCTGCCGACTCTCGCTCGCGAGATCGCCGCCTCGAAACCAGATGTCGTCGTCGCCGTCTCCAATCCGGTGGCACATGTCTTGAGTGCGATTGTCCCCGATGTACCGATCGTGATGGGCTTCGCCGGCAGTGACCCGGTGGCTGATGGCCTCGTTTCGAGCCTTTCGCGCCCCGGTGGCCGTGTGACGGGTGTCGTCATGCTGGCAGAGGAACTGGATATCAAGCGCTTCGAGTTCGCGACAGAGGTCGTGCCGGCGGCACGGCGGATCGGTTACCTGGTGGGGTCGACTGCCAGCGAAGCTCGCGTTTCCGCAATTGAGGGCTTGGCTCGCAGGCTTGGGATCGAACTGGTGGTGGCCCGCAGCACTGGCTCAGACGGCTATGGGGCGGCCTTCGCGGCCCTGTCGGCGGCCCGTGTCGAGGCTGTGCTCGTTGCATCGTTTCCCGGATTTTCCAGCAACGCTCACTCTCTTGCCAAGAGGGCGCTGGAGGCCGGAGTGCCTTCTTTCTGCGAATGGCGACACATGGCGGAAGCCGGCTGCCTCGTGGGCTATGGTGCGGTCTGGGGTGAACTGCAGCGTCGGGTTGGACTTTACGTCGCGCGCATCTTCCTGGGCGAAGCGCCGGGCGACATGGCAATGGAGAGAGCTGCGCGATTTGAGCTGGTGGTCAACCTCAAGACTGCGAAGGAACTGGGACTCACTGTACCAGGATCACTTCTCGCCCGCGCCGATGAGCTGATCGAGTGATAGAGCGCGCACATAGAAGAGGAAGGCCGGGATGATGGCGGCAAGGGCGACCTCGGAGTAGGTCGTGCCGCCTGTGCAGGTGCAGGCCTCGATGGCCCCGGAGTAGGAGGGGCTGAAGTACCGCGCGCCGCATGTACTGCCAAATTGGCAGTACGGTGCGTGTTGCTGATGACGACGGACAACAGGACGCGGGCCTGATAAATTCGGCCCATGAATCGTCGTGCCGTCCTCGGGCTACTAGCTGGCGGTAGTTTCATCGACGGGCCCGCCCGCGCACAAGCCGCGCCACCGCTCGTAGCTTTCCTGGGCTTTGCCACGCCGCAGGCCGACCTTGCCACGCTGGAAGCGTTCCGACATGGACTGACTGAGCAGGGACTGGTGGAGGGCCGGAGCGTTCGGATCGAGGCGCGGCACGCCAGCGGCGATCTTGCCCTCGCCTCACGCTATATCGATGAATTGGTGCAGCGCGGCACTGCCGTGTTCGTGGTGCCGGGACCGGCGGCGGCGCGCCTGGTGGTGCAGCGCACGGCCATACCCGTGGTGGCGATCGGGCTGGTGCCCACGCCGGTGGCAGGGGATCCCTATGGGAGCCTGGCGCGGCCAGGCGGCAGCGTCACCGGCTTCTCGACCATCGGAGAGGAACTGTCAGGAAAGCGTATAGAGCTGCTGCGCCGCGCTCTCCCGCACATGGCCCTGCTGGGCATCCTGCACAATGTAGCCGATCCGGTATTTCGCCACTGGGGGGAGGCGACCGAGTCGGCGGCGCGCGCCCAAGGGTTGGCCACGCTTCGGCTTGGATTGACCGTGAAATCCGACGCCGAACTAGTTCAGCGTCTGCGGCAACTGAAGGACGCCGACGGTAGCACGCTGATCGTCATCCGCGATTTTCTCACCTCCTCGCTGATGCGGCCGATCTGCGAAAAGGCACTCGAGCTCGGCGTGGCCGTCGCGGCGGAGCCACTGGAATTTGCTGAAGCGGGCGCGCTCATGAGCTACGGCCCCGACATACCCGACCTGTTCCGGCGCGCCGCGGGCTATGTTGACCGCATCATCAAGGGGGCAAAGCCCGCCGACTTGCCGATCCAGCTCCCCACCAAGTTCGAACTCGCCGTTAATCTCGGCACGGCGCGGCGGCTTGGCATCACACTGCCGCCCGATGTGCTGGTCGCGGCCGACCAGGTGATCGAGGGCTGAGCGCTCGCCTTGCTCGGCATGAAGGCGGTCCTGCCGCAGCCAGAAGAGCAGAAGGAGGTCAAGACAACGATCGGCGCCTCGCGCGCCTGCGGCTATGTCAGATCGAATCGCCCGACCTGGTCTCCCCGTCGGTCCGGAGCGGCGGCGGAAGGTCGACGGCGTTCTCGCTGCGATCGCGATAGAGAGCGGCGCGGCCCAGCAGCATCAGCGTGACCGGCGTGGTCACCGTCAGGAACACCGCGATCAGCACCTCGTGCAGCACTGGGCGCGATTGCAGGACGGAAAAAAAGAGGATGGACCCGAGCAGGATGCCTGCGGCCCCCCAGGTGGCGCCGAGACTGGGGGCGTGCAGGCGATCGTAGAAGGTCTTGAGGCGCACCAGTCCGATGGCGCCGACCAGCGTGAGGCTGGCTCCCAGCAGGACGAGGAAGGAGGCGAGGAGGGCGGCCCAGACCGGCAGATCGGCGGCGTGGTTCATTCGATGATCTCCCCGCGCATCAGGAACTTGGCGAGCGCCAGGGTCGCAATGAACCCCAGCAAAGCGATCACCAGCGCCGCCTCGAAGTAGAGCGTGCTGCCCGTGCGCATGCCGAAGACCAGCAGGAGCAGCATCGCGTTCACGTAGAAGGCGTCGAACGCCATGATGCGATCCTGCGCCCGGGGACCGCGCAGCATGCGGACCGCGGCGATCACCATCGCGGCCCCGAGCAGGACCAGCGCGACCAGCAGGGACCAGGAGAGGATTGTTGCGCTCATGCCAGTATCTCCAGCAGCAGCCGTTCGTAGCGGTTCGTGATCAGGTCGATCCAGTGAGCCTCGTCCACCAGGTCGAAGACGTGGATCAGGAGTTTGTTGGCGGTCGAATCGTACTCGACCCAGGCCGTGCCTGGCGTGCAGGTCAGGATGCAGGCGAGGATCGCCAGCGCCGCCGGCTCGCGCAGCTCCAGCGGCACGATGACGAAACCCGAGACGCGCCGGTGCTGGCCGGGGAACAGGATCAGCCGGGCCACGGCGACGTTCGAGCGCCAGACGTCGACCAGAACGATCGCCACCAGCTTGGGAATGAGATGCCAGCGCCTGATCCGCGACCTCGGTGGTTGCAGCGCGGCGGTCACGTTGGAGGCGGCAACGCCGATCACGCTGCCCAGCACGAGATGTCCCAGCGACAGGCCGTTCAGGAGCAGCCACATCGCGAGCAGCGACACGGCCAGCAACGGGTAGGGCAGAAGGCGGCTCATTGGAGGCCTGCCTTCGCCGGCGGAACGCGCGGCGCCGACAGAACATCCTCGATGTAGGATGATGGTGTCAGCACGGAGCGCGCGGTCTCCTCCATGTAGCGCATCACTGGACCGCCCTTCACGGCGAGGACGAGCGTGAGCAGGAGAAGGGCTGCGACCGGGGCCACTTCGACCGCGAGCACCCGGGGAGCGACGGCATCGACCGGGGCCCAGAAGGCGCGGATGCCGACGCGCGACAAGGTCATCAGGGTCGCGACACCGGACAGGAGGAGCAGCACGATGAAGGCCCAGTTGGCGGCCTGGAGGCTGGCCGTCGCTCCCTCGCCTGCCGGCGCAAAGAGAGCCGCCAGCAACGCCAGCTTGGCCACGAATCCCGACATCGGCGGCAGGCCGATCAGCAGCAGGGCGCAGGCGATGAAGCAGGCGCCGAGGAGGACCATCGTGCCCGGAGAGCCCATGCCACCCTCGCTCGCGGCATCTTCCTCGCCGGGCTCGGCGCCCATGGCTTCCGCCGTTACGGCGATCAGGTCGGCACCCGGGTTTTGGCCCCGCTCGATCAGTTCGATCAGGAGGAAGAAGGCGCTGATCGTGAGGGTCGAACTGGCGAGATAGAAGAGGGCGCCGCCGGTGACCTGGGCGTCGGACAGGCCGATGGCGGCCAATACCGTTCCCGAGGAAATCATCAGGCTGAAGCTCGCGATGCGGGTCATCGCCTGCGAAGCGAGCACGCCCACCACGCCGAAGGCGATCGTCGCCAGGCCGCCCGCGAACAGCAGCGTGGTTCCATAGCCCGCGGCCTCGCCGGCCTCGCTTCCGAACAGCAGCGGCCGCCCGCGCAGCAGGACATAGAGGCCGACCTTGCTGAGGATTGCAAAAATCGCGGCGACGGGGGGCGCTGCCGCCGGATAGGCGCTCAGCAGCCAGAAGCCCAACGGCCACATCGCCGCCTTCACGAGGAAGGCCATGGCGAGGATCGCCGCACCGACTTCGAGCAGGATCCGGTTCTCGCCGGTGAGAGCGGGAATGCGCGTTGCCAGATCGGCCATGTTCAGCGTTCCGGTGACGCCGTAGATCAGGGCGACGCCGACCAGGAAGAAGAACGCGGCGGCCAGGTTCACCACGACATAGTGCAGGCTCGCCTGCACGCGCCGCGGACCCGATCCGTGCAGCAGCAGGCCATAGGAGGAGGCCAGCATCACCTCGAAGAAGACGAACAGATTGAACAGGTCGCCGGTGAGGAAGGCGCCGTTCACGCCCATGACCAGGAACTGAAACAGCGTATGGAAGTGGTGGCCGACCGTATGCCAGCGGGCCATCGAGAAGATCAGCGATGCCGTCGCGAGGACAGCCGTCAGGAGGATCATCATCGCCGACAGGCGATCGAGCACCAGAACGATGCCGAACGGCGCCGGCCAGTTGCCCAGCAGGTAGACGCCGGGCGTGTCCGTATCGGCGGCCTGCAGGAGAAGGATGGCGATCGCCAGGTTCGCCAGCGTGGAGAACAGGTTGATCAGTCCCTTCAGGAACTGCCGACGCTCGTCGTAGACCGCCAGCAGCGCTCCCGCCACCAGCGGCAGCACGACGGGCGCGATGATCAGGTGATGTGCCCAGCCCGCCATCACCGCTCCTGACCGTCGACATGGTCGGTGCCCGTGAGGCCACGGGCTGCCAGCAGCACCACGAGCAACAGCGCGGTCGTCGCGAAGCCGATGACGATCGCCGTCAGGACCAGCGCCTGCGGCACGGGATCGGCATAGTCCGCAAGGGTGCCCGTGGTCGACCCGAGAACCGGTGGTGCGCCGGAGCGCAGCCGCCCCATGCTGAAGATGAACAGGTTGACCGCCAGGGCGCAGAGCGAGAGGCCGATGACGACCTGATAGGTGCGCGGCCGCAGGAGCAGCCAGACGCCCGAACCGGCCAGGATGCCGATGCAGGCCGCAAGGAGCAGCGCCATTACGCTTCCTCCCGCGCGGCCTGCGCCGTCGTCGTGCGCGAGGCGCGCAGCTTGCGCACCGATTGGTGAGCGAGCGCGATCAGCATCAGCACCGTCGACCCCACGACCAGGCCGAAGACGCCAAGGTCGAAGAAAAGGGCGGTGGCGCCGGGTACGCTCCCGATCAGCGGAATGTCGACATACTGCGAATACGAGGTCAGGAAGGGGTAGCCGAACAGCCACGAGGCCATTCCGGTGATCGCGGCCAGGAGCAGACTCAGCCCGATCCAGTTGACCGGCAGGATGCGGAGCCTGTCCTCCACCCAGATCGTGCCGGAGGCCAGGTATTGCAGGATGAAGGCGGTCGCGAGCGTGATGCCCCCGGCAAACCCGCCCCCGGGCAGGTCGTGGCCGCGCAGGAAGAGATAAATCGCCAGCACGATGATCACCGGGAACAGCCACTTCATGATGACCGAAGGCACCACAAGATAGTCGCCGAGCGTGTCGCCCGCCTTGCGGTCGGGTTCGGCTTCGTCGAAGGCGTTCTGCCGGCGCTGCTGCAGGGGCGAGCCGATATTGTCGGGCGCCGGCCGGAAACGGCGCAGCAAGGCGAAGATCGTGAGGGCGACGATGGCGAGCACGGTGATCTCGCCCAGAGTGTCGAAGCCCCGGAAGTCCACGAGGATCACGTTCACGACGTTGCGACCGCCGCCTTCCGTATAGGAGCGTTCCAGGAAGTAGCTCCCGATCGTCTCGGGCATCGGCAGCATCATCACGGCATAGGCAAGCGTCGCCATGCCGGCACCCACGACGAAGGCGATGCCGAGGTCGCGTGAGCGCCGCAGCCGTCGCCGCCAGGGTTCCTCCGCGGTCTCGATCTCCTCGAAGCGCTTGGGCAGCCAGCGCAGCCCCAGCAGGATCAGGATCGTGGTCACGATTTCGACCAGAAGCTGCGTCAGCGCCAGGTCGGGCGCGGAGAACCAGGCAAAGGTGATGCAGGTGGCGAGGCCCGCCCCGCCCAGCAGGACGAGCGCGACCAGCCGATGGTACTTGGCCTGGTGTGCGGCGCCGATCGCGCAGCCGGCCCCGGCCAACCAGACCAGTGCGAGCGCGGGGTCGAGGTCGCTCCAGTCGGGTCCTTGCAGGCCGAGGCTGCCCATCGAGATCGGCACAAACGCCGCGAGGGCGGCCGCCAGCAGCAGGATCCGCAGCTGGGGCTGCAGGCGGCGCGTACTGAAGACCAGCTCGGCGGCCCGCGACCATTTCAGGGACAGGACGATCACGCCCCGTTCGAACAGATGGCGGCCATTCAGGTGCCTCAGCACGGGCGGTCCCACCGGGCTGTGCCGCAGGTAGTTCTTGAGCGCGAGGTAGAGCAGCGCCCCGGCGACAAGAGCCACGGCGCTCATGATCAGGGGCAGGTTGAAGCCGTGCCAGATCGCGAGACTGAAGACCGGCGTGCGGGGACCCAGCACCGACTGCACGGCCGTGAGCAGGTAGGGGCCTACGGTCGCCGCCGGAAAGATGCCGACCACGAGGCAGGCCAGCACCAGGAACATGCTGGGGACGCGCATCCAGAACGGCGGCTCGTGCGGCTCGCGCGGCAGGTCGTGGGGCTTGGCGCCGAAGAAAACGGAATGGATGAAGCGCAGCGAATAGGTCACGGCAAAGGTGCTGGCCAGCACTGCGACGTAAGGCTGGGAGGTGTCGAGCAGCGAGTGGACATGGGTCTCGATCGCCTCGGCGAAGAACATTTCCTTCGACAGGAACCCGTTGAGGAGCGGCACGCCCGCCATGGCGGCGCTCGCCACCATGGCCAGGGTGGCAGTGACCGGCATGTAGTGGAACAGGCCGCCCAGCTTGCGCATGTCGCGCGTGCCGGTCTCGTGGTCGATGATCCCGGCCGCCATGAACAGCGAGGCCTTGAAGGTCGCGTGGTTCATCATGTGGAAGATGGCGGCAACGGCGCCCAGCGGGCTGCCGAGACTGAGCAGCATGGTGATCAGGCCGAGGTGGCTGATCGTCGAATAGGCGAGGAGCCCCTTCAGGTCGTGCTGGAAGATGGCGAAGAAGGCGCCCAGCAGGAGCGCCGCCATGCCGGCGAGTCCCAGGAGCCAGAACCATTCGGGCGTCCCGGCCATGACCGGCCACAGGCGCGTCAGCAGGAAGACGCCGGCCTTCACCATGGTCGCCGAATGGAGCAGCGCCGAGACCGGCGTCGGCGCCGCCATGGCATTGGGCAGCCAGAAGTGGAACGGGAACTGCGCGCTCTTGGTCAGCGTGCCGAGCAGAATGAGAACGAGGGCCGGCAGATAGAGAACGTGCGAGCGGATGGCCTCGCCGGAGGCCAGCACCTGGTCGAGATCGTAGCTGCCCACGATCTGCCCGATCAGGACGACGCCGGCCAGCAGCGCCACGCCGCCGAAGCCCGTGACGACGAGGGCCATGCGCGCGCCGTCGCGCGCGCCCGCCGTGTGATGCCAGTATCCGATCAGCAGGAACGAGAAGATGCTGGTCAGTTCCCAGAAGAACAGGAGGATGATCAGGTTACCGGCGATGACGATCCCGAGCATGCTGCCCATGAAGGCGAGCAGGAACGA
>LNFM01006043.1_pt1 | contig 20259 bp, 23 predicted proteins | sample 596031 | NCBI WGS metagenome assembly LNFM01 (sample SAMN04254537, study PRJNA301005) | activated carbon metagenome | isolation source: dual media filters at the Ann Arbor, Michigan drinking water treatment plant | place: USA: Ann Arbor | reverse complement strand
TCCTCGCGCGCGCCGAAGCCGCGCAGGTCGTGACCGGAGGAAAAGTGCGGCCCCTCGCCGCCGAACAGCACCACCTTGATGTCCTCGTCCCGCGCGGCGAGATCGAAGCAGGCGTTCATGTCGTAGGTCAGCCGGTTGTTCTGCGCGTTGCGCTGCGCCGGCCGGTTCTGCATGATCTTGGCGATGTGCGGCGCCACGACTTCATAGGTCGCAGTCTCGAATTCCGTCTTCATTCCCGAACTCCCTAAAGGTGCAACGCCCGCAAATCCCGTCAGAGGGCGACGGCCACCGATTTCACCTCAGTATAGGCCTCGATGCCGTCGAAGCCCATCTCCCGGCCCCAGCCGGATTCCTTGTAGCCGCCGAACGGCAGCGACATGTCGGACGCGCCGTGGCAGTTGATCCAGACGCTGCCCGCGCGGATCTGCGCCGCCAGCCGGTGCGCCCGGCTGATGTCGCGGGTCCAGATGCTGGCCGCCAGGCCGTACCGGGTGTCGTTGGCGAGCCGCGCGACCTCGTCCAGGTCGGCCACCGGCTGCACCGTGATCACCGGGCCGAAGATCTCCTCGCGGTTCACCCGCATGTTCTGGGTGGTGTTGACCAGGATGGTCGGCTCGATGAAGTAGCCTGAATTGCCGACCCGCTTGCCGCCGCTGGCGATCTCGGCGCCCTCGTCCAGGCCGGCCTGGATCATCGACGACACCTTGTCGTGCTGCTCCTGCGACACCAGCGGGCCCATGCGGGTATCGGCCGCCATGCCGGGGCCGACCTTGAAGCTCTGCGCCGCGGCCGACAGGCCCTCGACGACGCTGTCGAACGCCGACTTCTCCACATAGAGGCGCGTCGCGGCGATGCAGACCTGGCCGCTGTTGAAGAACGCGGCGTTGGCGAGGCCGGGCACGGTGCGCTTCATGTCGGCGTCGGCGAAGACGATGGTCGGCGACTTGCCGCCCAGCTCCAGCGTGACCTTCTTCAGGTTGCTCTGCGCGGCCGAGGCGGCGATGATCCGGCCGACCTCGGTCGAGCCGGTGAAGGCGACCTTGTCCACGTCCGGATGCGACGAGATCGCCGCGCCGGCGGTGTGGCCGAAGCCGGTGACGATGTTGACGACGCCGGCCGGGAAGCCGGCCTCGACGATCAGCTCGCCCAGCTTGATGGCGGTCAGCGGCGTCTGCTCGGCGGGCTTCAGCACCACGGTGCAGCCCGTCGCCAACGCCGGCGCCAGCTTCCACGACGCCATCAGCAGCGGGAAGTTCCACGGCACGATCTGGCCGCAGACGCCGATCGGCTCGCGGCGCACATAGGCGTGGAACTGCTGGAACGGGTTCGACGGCGTCACCGTCTTGCCCTCGATCTTGGTGCAGTAGCCGGCGTAGTAGCGGAACGCCTCGGCCGACGACATGACGTCGACCATCTTGGACAGCGAGAACGGCTTGCCGTTGTCGAGCGTCTCCAGCTCGGCCAGCTCTTCCAGATTGGCCTCGATCAGGTCGGCCAGCTTCCAGATCAGTCGGGCGCGCTTGGACGGCGGCATGGCGGCCCAGTCCGGCGTCTCGAAGGCGCGGCGCGCGGCCTTCACCGCCTCGTCCACATCGGCCTTGTCGGACGCGGCGCAGCGGGCGATGACGCCGCCGGTCGCCGGGTTGATGACGTCGAAGGTCTCACCGCTGCGGGCATCGACCCACTCGTTGTTGATCAGGTTCTTGCGGTTCTGGGCGAGAAACGCGCCAACCTTCGGGTTGGTCGCCGCCTGCTCGAGCGCTGCATCCGCCATCGTCTTCTCCACGTTCCGGGGAAGGCTTCGCTTCCCGCTGCCAATGTCTGGAAAAGCCGGCGTGGGTCTTCCCTCCCCACCCCGCCTCGCGCGGCAGTCTAAGGCCCGGTCAGGCCAAATTCCATATTTATCGCCTCGCCGGCTTGCTATGGTGGCCGCCGGTTTCCATGGCAAACTAGGCCATGGCGACGAAAAATCAAGCGTGAATGGAAATTTCAGGGGAGATTGTTCAATGGCCGGCAAACCCATCATTCCCGACAGCATGCGGGGAAGCTACGAGGCGTTCCAGTTCGCGCCGGCGACCCGCGTCGGCGACCTGCTGATCCTGTCGGGCCAGATCGGCGTCGGCCCGGACGGCAACGCCATCCCCGACCTGGAGGCGCAGTTCGCCCGCGCCTTCGACCTGATCGGCCAGATCCTGCACGAGGCCGGCCTGTCGTTCGACAACATCGTCGACCTGCACACCTTCCATGTGGGCCTGCAGTCGCACCTGGGGACATTCATGAAGGTGAAGGCCAGATACATCACCGAGCCGTTCCCGTCGTGGACCGCCATCGGCGTGGTCGAGCTGGCGCTGCCAGGAATCGCGGTCGAGATCAAGGCGACGGCGGCTTACAACTAGGGAGTTAACCCACCCGCCGCACATGCCCCGCCCAATACGGTTCCCGCAGCTCCTTCTTCAGCAGCTTGCCGGAGGGGTTGCGCGGCAGCACGTCGATGAAGTCGACCGATTTGGGGACCTTGTAGCCGCCGATGCGGGTGCGGGCGAAGGCGATGAGTTCCTGCTCGGTCAGCGACGCGCCCGGCTCCAGCACCACGACGGCCTTCACCTCCTCGCCCCAGCGCTCGCTGGGCACGCCGATCACCGCCACGTCGGAGATCGCCGGATGGTGCGACAGGGCGCTCTCCACCTCGGCCGGATAGATGTTCTCGCCGCCCGAGACGATCATGTCCTTCACCCGGTCGTGGATGTAGATGAAGCCCTCGCCGTCCATGTAGCCGGCGTCGCCGGAATGGTACCAGCCATTGCGCATGGCCTGCGCCGTCGCCTCGGGCATGTTCCAGTAGCCCTTCATCAGCCACGGCGCCTTGATCAGGATCTCGCCCACCTGCCCGCGCGGCAGCTCGGCATCGTTCTCATCGCCGATGATCACCTGCGAGCCCGGAAACGGGATGCCGCAGCTGCGCAGCCGCGGCGAACCGGCGACGTGCTGCTCCGGCGGCAGGTAGGTGATCGTGCCGCTCGCCTCGGTCATGCCGTAACGCTGCACGAAGGGGCAGTTGAAGGTGGCCATGGCGCGCACCAGCACGTCCTCGGGGATCGGCGAGGCGCCGTAATGCACCACGCGGACGTGAGAGAAATCGGCGGTGGCCGCCGCTTCGTGCTGCAGCATGGTGCGCAGGACGGCCGGCACCACGAACACGTTGGTCACCTTGTGCTTCTGGATCGCCTCGATGATTTTTCCGGCTTCCGCCTGGGCGAGGATCACCTGCGTGGCGCCGTGATAGAAGCCCTGGAAGCCCCAGCCCGTCCCGCCCACATGGAACACCGGCATGGGGATCATGGCCACCTCGCCGTCCTGCCACTGCGCCCAGGCCTCGCCGGTGGCCAGATAGCCCAGCCGCTGGACGATCAGGCCCAGATGCATGATCTGGACGCCCTTGGGGAGGCCGGTGGTGCCGGAGGTATAGAGCTGGACGCAGACGTCCTCGGGCACGGACGGCACCCTGGGATCGGCGTCCAGTTGCCGGTCGCGCCACCCGTCATAGTCCTCGAGGCCGTCCCGCGGCTCACCCATGACGACGACCTTGCGCACGCCCGGCGACGCGATCCGGTGCACCAGGCCTAGGAATTCCGGCTCCACGAACAGGATTTCCGCCTGGGCGTCGCCGATGATGTATTCGATCTCGGGCGCCGCCAGCCGGGAATTGATGGCGACCATCACCACATTCGCCTTGGCCGAGCCGAACAGCAGCTGGAAATACAGGTCCGAATTCTTGCCCAGATAGCCGATTCGTCCCCGCGGCCCGACGCCGTCAGCGATCAGCCCGTTGGCGACGCGGGTGCACTGGAGGTCGAAGCCGGACCAGGACGTGATCCGCTCCTCGAAGATGGTGCACGCCCGCTCCGGCCGGAGGCGCGCCCAATGGCGGGGAATGTCGGCGAGCACGTTGATGCCGTCGATGAGCATCGTTCGGTTCCTGCGGGATGTTTGTTCGTTGCCCCTATCTACGGACAGCCGCGATGCCGGGCAATAGGCGGCATCAAGGGGCGCCGCCAATATTGATGAGCAGGAAGATATCCGCTACGTCATGCTGGAGATGGGTTGTGAGCGCGAAACCGGGAGATCGAGATGTACGACTACCTTCTCAAGGGCGGCACCGTTGTCGACGGCACGGGAAAGGCCGCCTTCGTCGGCGACGTGGCCATCAAGGACGGCCGAATCGCCGCGGTAGGCGCGTCGATCACGGAATCGGCCCGGGAAGTCGTCGATGCCGGCGGCTGCATCGTCTCGCCGGGTTGGGTGGACGTGCACACCCACTATGACGGCCAGGTGGCCTGGGACGACGAGATCGATCCGTCCGCCAGCAACGGGGTCACCACCGTGGTCATGGGCAATTGCGGTGTCGGCTTCGCCCCGGTTCCGCCCGGCGGCGAGAAAGATCTCATCGAGCTCATGGAAGGCGTCGAGGACATTCCCGGCACCGCGCTGTACGAGGGCATGCCCTGGGGCGCTTGGGAGACTTTTCCTCAATACCTGGACTATCTGGACGGGCGCACCTACGCGCTCGACATCGCCGCGCAGATCGCCCACGGGGCCATTCGCAACTATGTGATGGGCGCGCGCGGCCGGGCCAATGAGGACGCCACCGTCGAAGACGTCGCGGCCATGGGCCGGATCGTCAAGGAGGCGCTGGACGCCGGCGCCGTCGGCGTGTCGAGTTCGCGGACCATCGGCCACATGTCGATCAATGGCGGCGCCGTACCCGGCACCTTCGCAGCCGACGAGGAACTCATGGCCTTCGCCGACGCCATCAGACAGGCGGGCCGAGGCGTGTTCGAGATCATCCCGGCCGGGACGGTTGGCCAGCTCGCGCAACTGGGCGGCGAGCGCCATTCCAGCATGGAGGAAGTCGACCGGATGGCGGTGCTGTCCAAGGCCTGCGGACGCCCGGTCACCTTCACCCTGGTTCAGGTGGCCGACAATCCGGAATTGTGGCGCGACGTGCTGGCCAGGGTGACGGAGCACAACGCGGCCGGCGCGCAGCTTCGCCCGCAGGTTTGCGCGCGGCCCATCGGGATGATCAGCGGTCTCAACGGCTATCACATGTTCATGCGCCGGGAGACATTCCTGAAGCTGGCCGACCTGCCGCTCGACCGGCTGGTCGCCGAACTCCGCAAGCCCGAGGTGAAGGCCGCGATCCTCGCGGACCGGGACATTCCCCACCCGCAAGCGGGCTCGATGAAGAATATCTACGGGCTTTTCCGGCAGGCCATGTCGCACATGTTCCCCATGGGCAGCCCGGTGAACTACGAGCCGGAACCCGGCACGTCATTCGCCGCCACGGCCGCCGCCCAGGGGCGCGACACGGCGGACGTGATGTACGACTTCCTGCTGGAACACGACGGCAGGGCCTTCGCCATTCTGCTCGGCGGCAATTACCTGTACGGCAATTTCGACGTGATCCGCGAAATGCTGACCCATGATCACACGGTCACCGGGCTGAGCGACGCCGGCGCTCATGTCAGCCTGATCGTCGACGGCACCATGCCCACCTATCAGCTCACCCATTGGGTGCGGGACCGCAGCCGCGGCGAGAAACTGCCGCTCGAGTTCATCATCGCCAAGCAAACCGCCACCAATGCCGACATGTATGGGCTGGCGGACCGCGGGCGGCTGTTGCCGGGCTTGCGGGCCGACATCAACATCATCGATCTCGACCGCCTCAACGTGGACCTTCCCGTCGCGCATCACGACCTGCCGGCCGGCGGCCGGCGCATCATGCAGCCGGTGGAAGGCTATGTGGGCACATTCGTCAACGGCGTCCGCACACGCATGAACGACAAGGACACCGGCGCGCGTCCCGGCAGGGTGGTCCGGAACGCCGTCTAGACGGGGAATTTAGCCCACCCGCCTCGTCCGCCCGGCCCAATAGGGCTCGCGGAGTTCCTTCTTCAGCAGCTTGCCGGACGGGTTGCGCGGCAGGCTGTCGACGAAATCGACCGACTTGGGCGTCTTGAAGCCGGCGATCTGGGTGCGGGCGAAGGCGATCAGCTCGTCCTCGGTCACGTGCGCGCCCTTCTCCTTGACCACCACCGCCTTCACCTCCTCGCCCCAGCGCTCGCTGGGCACGCCGATCACCGCGATGTCGGCGACGGCGGGATGCTTGGACAGGGCGCTCTCGACCTCGGCCGGATAGATGTTCTCGCCGCCCGAGACGATCATGTCCTTCACCCGGTCGTAGACATAGATGTAGCCCTCGTCGTCCATGTAGCCGGCGTCGCCGGAATGGTACCAGCCGCCTTTCACCGCTTCGGCGGTCGCCTCGGGCATGTTCCAGTAACCCGTCATGATGCCCGGCGCGCGGATCATGATCTCGCCCACCTGGCCCGGCGGCTGGGCGATGCCGGCGGCGTCGCCGATGATGATCTCGATGCCATGGAACGGGATGCCGCAGCTGCGCAGCTTGCTGGAGCCGGGCACATGCGCCTCGGGCGGCAGGAAGGTGACCGAGCCGCTGGTCTCGGTCATGCCGTATAGCTGGACGAACGGACACTTGAAGGTGGCGAGCGCCCGGACCAGCACATCCTCCGGGATCGGCGACGCACCGTAGAGCACCACGCGGACATGGGAGAAATCGGCGGTCTTCGACGCCTCGTGCTGCAGCATGAACTGCAACACGGCGGGCACCACGAACACCTTGGTGACCCGGTATTTCTGGATGGTCTCGATGATCAGCCCCGGGTCGGCCTGGCCCAGGATCACCTGGGTCGCGCCATTGTAGAAGCCCTGGAAGCCCCAGCCCGTGCCGCCGACGTGGAACACCGGCATGGGGATCATGATCACGTCGTCGTCGTGCCACTTGCTCCACTCGCCGGCGATCTCGTCGCCGTAGCGCTGGACGATGAAGCCGCGGTTGGGAAGCTGCACGCCCTTGGGCCTTCCGGTGGTGCCGGAGGTGTAGAGCTGGACGCAGATGTCCTCGCCGTCGATGGGCAGCATGGGATCGGCCTCGGACTGGCCGTCGCGCCAGGAGAGGTAGTCTTCCCAGCCATGGCCGCGACCCGACATGGCCACGTAGAGCTTCACCGTCGCCAGCCGGTCGCCGATCTCGCCGATCAGGCCGAAGAACTCCTCCTCGACGAACAGCACCTCGATCCGCGCGTCGTTGACGATGTACTCGACCTCGGGCGGCGCCAGGCGCCAGTTGATGCCGACCATCACCGTGTTCGACTTGGCCGCGCCGAACAGCAGCTGGAAGTACAGGTCCGAGTTCTTGCCCAGGTAGGCGACCCGGGTCTGCGGCTTTACGCCCGCCCCGATGATGCCATTGGCGACCTGCGTGGCATAACGGTCGAAGTCCTTCCAGGACACGGCCCTGTCCTCGAACACGGTCGCGGCCTTGTCCGGCCGGTGGGCCGCCCAGTGGCGCGGAATGTCGGCGAGCACCTGAAGCTCAGCGATCGGCATGGTCGGTCCTCATAGGATGGTCTCCCCTCCCGCGACTGTACGAAGTCGCCGTTGTCACGGCAATACGCACCGTCGCGAATGGGGACGGCCGGTTTCCGGCGTCCGGCCCTCAGAACTTCTCGATTTCCAGGTGCAGTTCGCCCAGGCCGTGCAGCAGCACGTTGGGCAGGTAGACCAGCTCCTCGTGGCCCTTCGCCATCTTCCAGCTCTTCAATTCGTCCAGAATGATGTTGAAGGCGACGTTGAGTTCCTGCCTGGCCAGCACGTGTCCCAGGCACATGTGGATGCCGTAGCCGAACGCCAGGTGCTCCTGGCTGTTCTTGCGCTCGAGATCGACATCGTTGGGGCAGGCAAACACCTGCTCGTCCCGGTTCGCCGAATCCCAGCGGATCATCACCTTGGCGCCGGCGGGAATCATCACACCATGCACCTCGGTGTCCTCCAGGGCGATCCGCCACATGCCGGCAGACGGCGACTCCAGACGCAGAATTTCCTCGACGAACTGTCCGACCAGCGACCGGTCGGCGCGGATCCGCTCCAGCACATCGGGACGCTGGATCAAATGGACCATGCCGGCGGCAAGGGTCGCCGTGGTCGTCTCGTTGCCGGCCACCAGGATCTGCTGGATGATCGACAGCATCTCGGGAACGTCGAGCGGCCGCTCGCCCTCGATGCGGGCGTGCACGAGGGACGACACCACGTCGTCGGACGGATTGACGCGGCGCTCTTCGATTTGCCCGGCGAAGTAATGCTGATACTCGACGATCTGCTGGGCGATGTAGACGTCCTGCTCGGGCGTGGTGACCAACGAGAACTGGGCAACGGAGCAATCGGACCAGTGCTTGAACTTCGGCAGGTCGTCGCGCGGCACGCCGAGCGCATCGGCGATCACCCAGACCGGCAGCGGCACGGCGACGGCGGCGAAGAAATCCACCGGCCCGCTCCGCGGCAGCTTGGCCATCAAGTCGTGGACGATCTGCTCCATATGCGGCTTGAGTTCGCGCACCCGCTTCTCGGAGAACGCCGGATTGACCAGCGCCCGGTAGCGGTTGTGCGCCGGCGCATCGCGCGTCAGCATCGTCGCGACGCCCGGATAGCCCTTGGCATACTCCGCCGCGACGCGGGGGTCCGGCTCGGCGGACTGCATCAGCCGGCCGAATTCGCTGGAGAACTGCTTGGGCTTGCGGGCGACCAGCTTCACGTCGGCGTATTGGGTGATGAAATAGACGTCGGCGCCCGGCATCCGGTAAACCGGCGCCTCGGCCCTCGCCTTTTCATAGAAGTCGAACGGGCACTTCATCACCTCCGGGTCGAAGAAGTTGAATTCTTCGAGGGCCTTGTTCATACGCCGCTCCTGCCTTGACAAAAAGTTCACCGACGGTGCTTTTATCACACCACCGCATGTTGCCGACCGCAAAAAGCGCCGTGCGCGGCCGCGGAAGGTTCGTGCCGATATGCCGCTTGCGCCGAGGGCGCATGATCGTGCAGGAAGTGCCAGTCGCATCTGTAATGGGGAAGACCATGACCGTTATCGTCGCCGGAATTCTGGAGTTCGACCCTGCCACCGCGGAACAGTCGATTCTCAGTGCCCGCAAGCATATCGAGGGTGCCTATACCGAAAAGGGCTGCGTCCATTATGCCTGGACGCTGGACCCGCTCAATCCGGGCCGCGTCTACGTGTTCGAGGAATGGGACACCCAGGAGGATCTGGCGGTGCACCTGGCCGACCACTGGTACACCGACATGGCCGCCCATCTGGGACAGTCGGGCCTGAAGTCGGCCGCCGTGAAGAAGTACAGGGTCGATCTGTCCGAGCCCGTCTACGATCCGCAGGGCAAGCCGCGCGCGGATTTCTTCACCGCCTGACAGGCACACCGATCGAGTCGTCCCCGCCGGACCGGAGCGCGCCGCGCTCCGGACGGTTCCTGCCGCCCGGGAGTCATGAGGCATGGAAAACTATATCTATGTAGGAATCGTGAGCTGCGTGGGTTTGCTCGTCTATTACTTCACCCTGTTCAAGGCCGGCAGCGCGCGGTCGAAGTTCAAGATCAAGGCGCCGTCGCACAGCGGACCGCCCGAATATGAGTGCTATGTGCGGGCGCACCAGAACACGCTGGAGCATCTGGTGCTGTTCCTGCCCGGCATCTGGCTGTTCGCCTGGGCGGTCGATCCGCTGTGGGCCGCCGGGATCGGCGCCATCTGGCCCATCGGGCGCCTGTGGTACGCGCTCGGCTACTACAGCGCGCCGGAAAAGCGCGTCGGAGGCCTGCTGCTGACCATGCCGCCGATCTACATCCTGGTGCTGGGCGCGCTGGTCGGCTTCGTGCTGAAGCTGGCGTGACCCGGCGGCCTATCCGATGCGGATAAGCTGCTTGCCGATATTGTCGCCGGTAAACAGCCGGATCAGGCCTTTCGGCAGGTTCTCGAAGCCCTCCAGCATGTCGATGCGGTACTTCAGCTTCCCGTCGGCGATCCACTGGCCCATGATCTGGGTCCATTCCTTGTAGCGGTGGACGTGGTCGACGATGATGAAGCCGGTCATGGTCGCGCGCGAATAGACCAGGTTGAAATAGTTCTTCGGCCCTTCGATGGGTCCGGCCTTGTTGTAGCGCGAGATGCCGCCGCAGATGACGACGCGGGCGTTCATGGCCAGGTTGGCCAGCGCGATGTCGAGAATGTCGCCGCCCACATTGTCGTAGTAGATGTCGAGGCCCTTCGGGAACAGCTCCTTGACCCGCGCGGCGACGTCCTCGGTCTTGTAGTTGATGGCGGCGTCGAAACCGAGTTCCTCGGTCAGCCAGCGGCACTTCTCGTCCGAGCCGGCGATGCCGACCACCCTGCCCGCGCCCATGATCCTGGCGATCTGCCCGGCCAGCGAGCCGACGGCGCCCGCCGCGCCCGAAACGAGCACGTTGCAGCCCGGCGTCGGCTTGCCGACCTCGGCCATGCCGTAATAGGCGGTAAAGCCGGTGCCGCCGAACACGTAGAGCGCCGCCTCGCCGGACACGCCGTCCGGAATGCGACTGACCATGCCCGTGCCGTCCGACACCAGATAGTCCTGGAAGCCGAACAGGCCGAGCACACGCTGGCCCACCGCGTAGTCCGGGTTGTTGGATTCGACGACGGTGCCCGCGCCCAGCGCGCGCATCACGTCGCCGATCTGCAGCGGCGCGGCGTAGTTGGCGCGGTTCTCCATCTGGCCGCGCAGCGCCGGCTCGACGGCGACGATCTCCTGGTGGATCAGGAACTCGCCCGGACCCGGCTCGGGAACCGGCGTCTCGACATATTTGAAGTCGCTTTCCTTGATCATGCCTTCCGGCCGGGCGGCGATCAGAAACTGGCGATTGCTGCGGTTGGACATGTCCCCGCTTCCCTTCATTCGTGACTGTTGTTCCCGGCCGGGAACGTAGCACGAAAGTGGCCGTCCACAAGGCGAATTGGCTTTCAATCACGCATACCCTGTTGCCATACTCGCGCCGCGTAGCAACCCACGAAACGGGAGAAAATCATGGGACGCGTTCAGGGAAAAATCGCCATCGTCACGGGCGCCGCCTCCGATCCCAGCCTGGGCCGGACCACCGCGATGACGCTGGCGCGCGAAGGCGCCAGGCTGGTGGTGACGGACATCGACGAAACGGGCGCGCAGGACTGCGCCCGGAAGATCCGCGACGCCGGCGGCGAAGCCATCGCGCTGCGCCAGGACGTGGTGTCCGAGGACGGCTGGAAGGCAGTCATCGCCCGGACCATCGAAACCTATGGCCGGCTCGACGTGCTGGTGAACAACGCGGGCATCGCGGTCCTCAAGCTGCTCGACGAGTTGTCGCTCGATGACTGGAACCGGCAGATCAACGTCAACCTGACCAGCGTCTTCCTGGGCACCAAATACGCCGTGCCGGAAATGCGCAAGGCCGGTGGTGGCTCCATCGTCAACCTGTCGTCGGTGGCGGGCCTGATCGGCCTGCAGCGCTGCATCGCCTATTCGGCGTCGAAGGGCGGCGTGCGGCTGATGACCAAGTCGATCGCGCTCGAAGTGGGCCAGGACAACATCCGCTGCAACTCGGTGCATCCCGGCGTGATCTGGACCAACATGCAGGCCGGCGCGCGCGACAGCGCGAACAAGGAAGCCGGCCGCGCCGTGACGGCCAACTTCCCGATCAGCCGTCTGGGCGAGCCCGAGGACATCGCCAACTGCATCCTCTACCTGGCGTCCGACGAGTCGAGCTACGTGACCGGCGCGGAGTTCACGGTCGACGGCGGCATGACGGCGATGTAAGGCGTCACGTGCCCGGCCCCAGCTCGGCGAGGCACTGCTCGGAAATCCGGTCGATCATCCTCGAGGCCTTGGTCTCGAACCGGCGTCCCGCGGTCAGCTTGAAGAAGAACTCCTCCAGGTTCTCCTTCGGCACCTCGGCGCGGATGCCCTTCCATTGGCAACGGCACAGGGCATCGGCGTTGGCGTATTTCGCGCCGATATACTGGGTGCAGATCTTGACGTAGCGTTTCTCGTTCCTGGTCTCGCGCGGATTGACGCCGCAGCCGGCCAGCAGCGCGCTGGCCACCAGCACCCAGACCATCAACCGACCTTCGCGCAAGCCCATCCGTTTCCCCAAAAAACGGCAAGATTGCCGTAGCTTAGCAGGCGGGCGCGTAGCGACGTAACGGATATTCGGCAGCCACGCGCCGCCGGTCAACTGCCCGGAAACGAAGGAAGGGACCCGCGGGTCCCTTCCCGTGACCGAAAGCGGGCGACGGCTTACTCGGCGGCCTTCTTGGCGTTGTATTCGCGCGCCCAGGCCTTCGCCTCGGCCGAGCAGGCCCAGTTGATGGCCTGGCGCAGGATCTTGCGGAAGGTTTCGTTCTGGTAGGTCGCCGGACCGTCGCCGAACTGCAGATAGACGATCGGGCTGTTCTTGTAGGTCTTGATCCAGCCGACCAGATTGCTGCTGGGCGGGTGCGACCAGCCCTCGTTGGAGTAGTACTTGCCCTTCAGCGCCAGCGCCGAGGAGAAGAAGTTCTTGTCGGTGAAGTCCCACGAGCTGCGGAACAGCGGCACCACCGAGTCCTCGAACACCTCGGACATGTAGACCTCGTCGACGATGTCGAACGGTTCGATGCCCTCGGTGATCGGGTGCTTCATCACCGGCGTGACCTTGTGGGGCACGTCGATGTTGTAGCCGGAGTCCTGCTTGTCCACGCCGCGCGACTTCATCGGCACGTAGAGGAAGTGGCCGCCGACGATCTCGGACCATTCGGGCCAGGCCGGCCAGGCGGCGCAGGTGTGGTGCATGATGACCAGCGGGAAGCCTGCTTCCAGCATGGCCATGACGCCGTCCTTGTAGGACTGCGGCGGATCGACGAAGCGCGGCATGCCCTCTCCCGCGCCGTTGAACTCGATGCCGGGCATGTCGTACTGCACGTAGCAGTCGAAGTTCTTGGCGAAGTCCGGGTTGAACATCAGCTGCGCGGCCGGATGCTCCACGGCCGAATACTCGATGTCCGGGTTGGCTTCGAAGATCTTGTAAAACTGATCGCGGGCAAACGGATGGCCGCGGGTCACCAGCAGGACCTTCTTCTTGTCCTTGCCCCAGAACGTCATGCCCGTGGGCGACGACCGGCCACTCTCATGATAGTCGGCGGGATCTACGTCTGCCATTGGTCTTCCCCTTGGATGGTATCGGTTCGGTTGCAACGCTAGAACAAGCCGCCGGACCGCGCAACCGTCCGCCGCCGATTTGCGCCAGCGCGCCAGCGGCGTGTCGAGACGCTCAATACGACTTCGGCAGCCCCAGCACCCGTTCGCCGATGAAGTTCAGGATCATGTGCGGGCTGACCGGCGCGATGCGACCCAGCATGCTCTCGCGCATGTAGCGCTCCACATGGAACTCCTTGGCATAGCCGAAGCCGCCATGAGTCAGCACCGCGTTCTGGCAGGCGGTGAAGCCGGCCTCGGCCGACAGGTACTTGGCGGCGTTGGCCTCGGCGCCGCAGGGCTCGCCGCGGTCGTAGAGGTTGGCGGCCTTCAGCACCATCAGGAACGCGGCCTCGAGCTGCATCCAGTCCAGCGCCAGCGGGTGCTGGATCGCCTGGTTCTTGCCGATCGGCCGGTCGAACACGATCCGTTCGCCCGCATAGTGCGCGGCCTTGGCCAGTGCCGCCTGCCCCAGCCCGACGCACTCGGCGGCGATCAGCACCCGCTCCGGGTTGAGGCCGTGCAGCAGGTACTCGAAGCCCCTGCCCTCCTCGCCGATCCGGTCTTCCTCGGGCACCGGCAGGCCGTCGATGAACACCTCGTTCGAGTCGACGGAAGCGCGGCCCATCTTGTGGATCTCGCGCACGTCGCAATAGCGGCGGTCCAGGTCGGTGTAGAACAGGCTGAGGCCCAGCGTCGGCTTGGCGCACTGCTCGCGCGGCGTGGTGCGCACCAGGATGAGGATCTTGTTGGCGGTCTGGGCGGTCGATGTCCAGACCTTCTTGCCGTTGATGACGTAGCCGTTGCCGACCCGTTCGGCCCGGGTCTTGATCGCCGTGGTGTTGAGGCCGGCGTCCGGCTCGGTGACGCCGAAACAGGCCCGGTCCTCGCCCTTGATGATCTTCGGCAAGATGCGCCAGCGCTGCTCCTCGGTGCCGAACACCACGACCGGGTTCAGCCCGAAGATGTTCATGTGCACCGATGACGCGCCCGAGAAGCCGGCGCCCGAGCGGCTGATGGCGTGCATCATCAGCGCCGCCTCGGTGACGCCGAGGCCCGCGCCGCCCACCTCTTCCGGCATGGCGATGCCCAGCCAGCCGCCCGAGATCACCGCGCGGACGAATTCCTCGGGGAACCGGGCGTCGGTGTCGCGCGCGAGCCAGTAGGCGTCGTCGAACGGTGCGCAGAGCTTCTCGATGGCCCGGCGGACGGCCTGCTGTTCGTCGGTCAGGGCGAAATCCAAGCCGTCCTCCGCTTCGCCTCAATCAAGCCGCGTAGTTCGGCTTGCGCTTCTCCAGGAACGACCTGACGCCTTCGGCCACGTCGCCGTTGGAGACGGCCAGGATCTGGTTGCGGTCCTCCATGGCGATGGCACTGTTCAGGTCGTTGCCGTCGACGTTGGCCCAGAAGCATTCCTTGGTCATGCGCAGGCCCAGCGGCGCGGTGGCGATCATGTCGTCGGCCAGCGACTTGCCAGCGGCGACGAGCTGGTCCATGGGCACCACTTCCGACACAAGGCCCGTGCGCAGGGCACGGTCGGCGTCGATGAAGCGGCCGGTGTAGAGCAACTCGGCGGCGACCGACGAGCCGACCAGGCGCGGCAAATGATAGGACGCGCCCATCTCGCAGCCGGACAGGCCGATCTTGATGAAAGCGCAGTTCATCTTGGTGCCTTCGGCGGCGATGCGCACGTCGCAGCCCAGCGCGATCGAGAAGCCGCCGCCGGCCGCAAAGCCGTGGAGGAGGCCGATGATCGGCTGCGGGCAGCGGCGCATACGCATGATGATGCCCGAGAAATTGCGCTGGCTCTTCATGCCGGTGTTGGTTGTGCTGTCGAGCGGCCGTTCCGGATCCTTCATGTCGAGGCCGGCGCAGAACGCACGCCCGTTCCCCTTCAGCACCACGACGCGGACGTCGTAGTTGGTCTCCAGGCTGCCGAAATAGTGGTTCAGCTCGCGCACGAACTGGCGGCTCAGCGCGTTGAGGTTGTCCGGGCGGTTGAAGGTCACCCAATCGACCGCGCCGTCCTTCTCGATGATCATGTTCTTGTATTCCACGGAACTTACCTTTCTCTCTTTCCTGATGGATTCAAAGTGCTTGGACGCCGTCCTTCACCTCTTTCAGCAGCTTGAGGTGAGCGGCCACATCCGTGTTCAGGCCGATCATCGAGGTGCCGATGGCGAGGTGGGTGGCGCCGGCCTTCTTCCAGATGTCGGCGCCCTGCAGGGCCTGGTCCATGGTGGCGGCGGGCTTGTCGCGGAAGGCGTTCTGGAAGCCGGTCATCGCTTCCAGGCCGATGCTCTTCGGGTCGCGGCCGGCTTTCTCGGCGGCCCTGTGCATGATCTCGAACTGGGGCTTGAGCTGCTCCGGCGTGCCGATCGGAATCCAGCCGTCGCCGATGCGGCCGACCCGGTCGGCGACGGCGTCGGACATGCCGCCGAACCAGATGGGGATCGGCTTCTGGATGGAGTTGGGGTTGAGGCCCTGCTCGGCCATCTCATGGTACTGGCCCTTGAACGCGGTGGTCCGGTTCATCCACAGCGCCCGCATGATGGCGACCTGCTCCTCGGAGCGTTTGCCCCTGGTGTGCCAGTCCATGCCGAGCGCCGTGTACTCGCTGGCCTGCCAGCCGACGCCGATGCCCAGCCGAAGCCGGCCGCCGGACAATACGTCGACCTCGGCCGACTGCTTGGCGACCAGCACCGCCTGGCGCTGCGGCAGGATCAGGATGCCGGTGGCAAGCCCGACACGCTTGGTGCAGGCGGCGATGAAGCCGTAGAGCACGAACGGCTCGTGGAACGCGTCCTCCAGCTTGTAGGGCGCGAAGATCCTGGGATCGCCCTTGGGATCGACGCCCAGGACATGATCCGTGGTGGTGATGTAGTCGAAACCCAGGTCTTCCGCACCCTGCGCGAAGTCCCTGATGGCGCCAGGATCGTTACCGATCTCGACGCCCGGAAAACTTGCTCCGATCAGCATGGCATCCTCCCCGAAATGACTTTCACTCGTCCCCGTGGCGGATACTATAGCCAACCAAAGAATGAATGCATGCCGGATTCAGCGACGGGAGACGCACATGGCGGAGTTCGAGATCGACGTGGTAACACCGGACGGGAAGATGGGCAGCTTCGTCGTCCATCCCGACGGCAAGGGTCCGTTTCCGGCCGTGATCCTCTACATGGACGCGCCCGGCATCCGCGAGGAGCTGCGCGATTTCGCCCGGCGCATCGCCTCGCAGGGCTATTTCTGCCTGTTGCCGGACATGTACTACCGCAACGGCCAGTTGCGGTTCGATTTCTCCATGGACCGGGACAATGTATTCAAGCTGGTGATGGCGACCATGGCCACGCTCGATGTCGACCGGGTGATGCGCGACACCCAGGGCATGATCGACTACCTGGAGGCTCATCCGGCCGCCATGGCGCCCTATGGCTGCGTCGGCTACTGCATGAGCGGCCAGTATGTGGTGGCCGCCGCCGGCACGTTCCCGGACAAGATCGTCGCCACCGCCTCGCTCTACGGCGTCGGCATCGTCACCGACAAGCCGGACTCGCCGCACCTGCTGGTCCCAAACATCAAGGGCGAACTCTATCTCGGCTTCGCCGCGCATGATCCATGGGTCAGCGACGACGTGATCCCGACCCTGACCAAGGCGCTTGAGGACCGCGGCGTGTCCTACGAATGCGAGATCCACCCCGAGACCGAGCACGGCTTCTGCTTCCCGCAGCGCCCGGCCTATGTGAAGGACCGCGCCGAGATCGCCTGGCGGAAGATGTCGGAGATGTTCGATAGAAGGCTGAAACAGTAAAGCAGCGACGCTCGCGAGGAACTCCAGCATATGTGCGCATAAACGTATTTTAGATTGGGATTCGCACATATATGTGCGATTATTGCAGGTAATGAATACGCGACAATTCATTAAGCGGGCCAAGCAGATCGGAAAGCGCGACGGCGTAAGCGTAATGGAAAGTCGCCAAGGCAAAGGGAGTCACGCCCGCCTCACCTACGGTAATCGCTTCACAATCGTTCCTTATCGAACTGGAGACATCCCGATCGGCACCATGCACGCCATGATCGAACAGCTTGGGCTTGACAAGGCCGACTTTTAGATACGGAGAGATACCATGCGTTACGTCTACGATGTCACCATCACCCCGCAGGAGGATGGAAGCTATCTCGTGCGGTTCCCTCAGATTCCCGAGGCCATCACTGATGGCGATACGGTAGAGGAAGCCCGCGAACAGGCGGTTGACGCGCTGGTGGCGGCGTTGGGCGGATACATCGAGTTCGGCCGGCCGCTCCCTCAGCCAGGATCGAGACCAGATGCCATCGCCGTTCCGCCCCTGCAGGCATCCAAGCTTGCGCTTTACGTCGCCATGAAGGCGGCGCGTGTGTCCAACACGGAACTTGCGAAGCGGTTGGGCGTGACGGAAACAGTTGTCCGGCGCTTGATCGATCTCGACCACCGGAGCCACATCGAGCAAGTCACGCGAGCCCTTGCGTTACTGGGAAAGCGGATCGTGCTGGACGTGGAAGCTGCCTGATTCACTCCGGCGACGGTTGAACCGGCGGTTGGAAGCCTATATTATGACCTCATGTAGTCACAATGAGGGTCGCCGGTGAAATCCATTCAAATCCGTGACGCCAAGGCCAAGTTCTCGGCGCTGGTCGAAGCCGCCGAGAACGGCCAGGCGACCACCATCACGCGGCACGGGCGACCGGCGGCTGTGCTGGTGCCGGTGGAGGACGCAAGGCGCCTCTATCCCGATCAGCGTCCCTCATTCGCCGACCTACTGCTCTCATTTCCCGGCGGGATCGAGTTCGAGCGCGACCGGACGCCGCCACGTGAGATCGATCTTTGAGTTCCGGCTTCCTGCTCGATACCTCGGTCCTGTCTTTGCTGGCGCCCGGGCGCGCGGCGCCCGACGACGCTCTCGTCGCGTGGGTGCGGGCCCATGGCGAAGAACTCTATGTCTCGGCGGTGACGGTTTCCGAGATCGAGCAAGGTATCTGCAAGTTACGGCGCTCCGGCGGCACGGACCGGGCTGATGGACTTGCCCGATGGCTGGATGCCCTGCTCGACGAGGGCGCCGAGCGCATCCTTTCCTTCGATGCGAGGACGGGCAGAATCGCCGGCGCGCTGTCGGACAGCGCCCTTGCCGCAGGGCGTCACCCCGGCTTCCCGGATGTCGCCATCGCCGCGACCGCCGCCGCCCATGATCTCGTCCTGATGACCAGCAACGGCAGGCACTTCGCGCCGCTGGGTATCGCGTTCAACGATCCCGCCGACGGTCTGCCCTCGACCTGAGCCCTCACGGCGGCGAGCAATGGAATTTCGATGGCGGCCTGATCCAGCGCATGAGCCTGGAGAACCCGCTCTGGGGCGCGCCGCGCATCCACGGCGAGCTGCTCATGCTCGGCTACCGCGTGGCGCAGTCGACCGTGTCCCGGTACATGGTGCCGCGCCGGGGCCGGCCCAGCCAGAGCTGGGCGACCTTCCTGCGCAACCATGCCGATGCCATCGCCGCCATCGACATGTTCACCGTGCGGACGCTCGGGTTCAAACGGCTCTATGGCTTTGTCGCGCTGGGCCTCGGCCGCCGCGTCGTCCTGCGCACCGACGTGGCCGACCATCCCACCGCCCTGTGGCTGGCGCGGCAGATCACCGAGGCGTTCCCGTGGGACACCGCGCCCGAATTCCTGGTGCGCGACAACGATGGTGCATCGGGCTGGCGTTTCGCCGGCGGGTGCGCGCCATGGGCATCCGCGACCGCCCGATCATGCCCCATTCGCCGTGGCAGAACGGCCATGTGGAACGGCTCATTGGCTCGATCCGCCGCGACTAACTCGACCATATGATCATCCTCAACGAAACCCACCTGCGCCGCGTGCTCGCGGCATATGCCGACTATTACAACAACGACCGGACGCACCTTGCTCTCGGTAAGGATGCGCCGCTTTCGCGCGCCGTCGAGGCCCGAGGGAGGCTTGTTTCGCGGCCGATTCTCGGTGGCCTCCATCGTCGATATGGACGGAAATCACCGGAAAGAGGCTATCGGAAGGGACAGGGATTTACGGCGCCCCCGAGTGCGTGGCGGCCTTTGCCGCGCGGGACTCCCGCCAGCCGCGCACCGCGAGACAGATGTTACCGGCGATCGTCGCCAGCAGAATGGCCATGTTGCGGGTTTCCGCGAGAAACACATCCGTCGGCAAGCCAGCATCTGTCCACATGTGGATCACCTGGTAATACACGAACCCCAGGAAGGCGAGCAGGACCAGGAGGCCCGCGGCGGCGGCGGCCATAGCGAGCGTCAGCAGCCGGGCGCTGAGCGCCGCCAGGGAGGCCGCACAGACAACCCCGCATGCGCTGAAAGCGATCTGGGCGATCAGCATATTCGAGGGGTGTGGCGCGACTATCGACGGGCGATCCGGCAGCAACTGGCTGAACCATACCGTGCTGAGGATGGCGATCAACACGTTGAAGAATATGACGACGCCCAGCTGGACGCGCCGGCTCGCGAGGAAGCGGAGTATTTGCCACGCACCCTGCCGCACATCCATCCTTTCTAGTCCGATTGGACGCGCCGGCCGCGCGCGACCAGGTGACGGGTGATCTTCCATTCGCCGTTGATGCGCTTCCTCAGCATCACGTCCATCAGCGCCGTACGATCGGCGATATGCTGCACGGCGTCGGCCATTGTGTGCTCAATCTGCAGGGCCCGTCTTACCTTTGGCCTTAGTCTGATAGCAGCCTACCATCGCCGCATAAAATTCGCGATCGCAGGTCGATGGAGAGGGATGCTCACCGACGCTACCGGATATTGGATTGCATTGCCAACACAGGACCACAACCACAGCCCACAGGACGATCCAGCATTAACGGCGGCGGCGGGTAGGCAGGGGCGGTTCGGTCCAGTCTGTCCGCCCTTTTGGAGTTGGTTCTTCAGGGATTTGGGGATCTGGATAGATTAAAGGACCATAATGGTAGCTCTCATAGGACCTCTTTTTTTCCGAAAACCCCAAATAAGACCTTAATTTATTCTCTAGGTACTCGTCGAACGGAACGTACTGCCTTGCTACAACTTTGCTAAACGCCCGCGGGT
>LNFM01006042.1_pt1 | contig 20263 bp, 18 predicted proteins | sample 596031 | NCBI WGS metagenome assembly LNFM01 (sample SAMN04254537, study PRJNA301005) | activated carbon metagenome | isolation source: dual media filters at the Ann Arbor, Michigan drinking water treatment plant | place: USA: Ann Arbor | reverse complement strand
GCCTCGTCGATGCCGGCGACGTCCTTGAACGTGACCTTGCCCTGGTGCTCGGTGAGCAGGCGGGCCTTCGACTTGCCGAAGCTCATCGCCTTGCCGCCGCCGGCCTGCATCTGCCGCATGAACATGATCATGATGATCACGATCAGGATCATGGGCAGCCACATGATCGCGAACTGCAGGAGGCTGCTGTCGTCCTCGGGCTCGACCTTGTAGTCGATCTGGTGCTCGTCGAGCTTGCCGTAGAGCTCGTCGGTCGCGGGGCCCACGACCTCCATCGTCTGGCCGTCGAGCTCGTAGCGGATGTCGACGTGGCTCGGGTGCACCTCGATCGCGAGCGTCGTGTTGTCGAAGGTGTTCCACTCGTGATCCACCTGCTCCACGAACTTCGCGTAGCTGATGGTCTTGACCTGCTGGCTCGTGTTGAACAGGTTGGCGAGCGCGAGCACCGCCACGATCAGCCCGAGCCACACCAGGAGCGTCTTTGTCTGCTGTTTCACGCGTTTCGCCCGGGTGCGGGCAGAATAGCCGCGGGCATGGGGTGGGTCAATGGTTCAGGCCCGATGGGCGCGACGTGCCCGATCGGCGTGGGGGCAGCGGCGACCCAGAGGCGTCCCGCCTCGAGCCGCAGCACCGCGCCGTGGAGATCCCAGCGGTGGGGGACACCGTGGGCGAGCGCACCGACGATCGTGTCGAGCGTGCGCGCCGCCACCGCGTCGGCGGGGACGCCCGCGCGCCGACACAGCTCGAGGATCGCGGCGCGACGTCCCGCGTCGGGCCGCGTGCGCAGGACCGCGACCGAGCCCAGCGTCGCCTCCGGCTCCGCCGCGAGCGTGCCCTGCCCCACCGCCGCCACCAGCTCGCGCGCGAGCCGAGCCGACGTGGCGAGGTGCCCCACGGCCCCGGCGTTGATCGCCTCGAGGGCCGGCAACACCCCGCGGCGCACTCGGATCCGCGGCTGCGCCGTGTCGTCGTTGCCGGGATCGTCGACGAAGGCGATGCCGAGCCGCTCGGCCAGGTCCCGCGTCTCGTCACGCGTCAGCGCCATCATCGGTCGCACCCACAGCCCCATCGCGCCCTCGGCATTCGATCCACCGGGGGGCCAACGGCGCGCGTCCCCGCGAGGTTTCAGCCACGGCTGCCACGGTCGCATGCCCGCGAGCCCGTCGAGGCCCGCGCCGCGGCACAGGTTGAGCAGCACCGTCTCCGCCTGATCGGTCATCGTGTGCCCGAGCACGACCAGCGCCGCGCCGGTGTCCTCGGCGGCGGCGATCAGCGCGGCGTGCCGAGCCGCACGGGCGCGGGCGGGAAGGCCCGGCCCGACGGGCACCGCCAGGCGGGTCCGCCAGAGGCGATGGCCGCGGGCGCGCGCGGTCGCGGCGACCAGCTCCGCCTCGGCCGACGACCCCGCCCGCAACCCGTGATCGACGTGGGCGACGACGAGCTCGAGCGCGAACCTCCGTCGGAGCAGCTCGAGCAGACCGAGGGTCGCCATCGAGTCGGCGCCCCCGGACACCGCGACCACGACGAGGCGCGACGGCTGCGGCGCCGCCGGCAGCTCGGCGATCGCCGCCCGCATCGTCGCAGCCACGGGCCCGAGCGCGCGCGCGATGCTCGAGTGGTGCGGTGGCGCGGCGCCCATCCCTGCGATAGTACCTGCCCACGGTGACCGAGACACGCGACCCCGCGAGCCAAGAAGCGGCGAATTCCCCGTCCACGACGGACGCCGACGATCTCCGCGTCGTCCTCGACGACCCGTTGTCGCTCGAGTCGCGCGACGACGTCGAGCGCGTCGTCGCGGGCCTGCCCCCGGCCGCGTTCGTCCGCGTCGCCCGCCGCCTGCGCGAGGAGGGCCGCCTCGAGCTGCTGCTCCCGCACGCCAGCGCGGATCAGCTGGTGAGCCTCATCGATCTCGACGCGTGGCAGGGCGACCGCATCGACGTCGCCCGGGCGCGTCGCTGGCTGATGGCGATCGGCGAGAGCTGGGCCGCGGCCGACAAGCCCCGCGGCGCGCTGGTCGACGTGATGTACGCGATGGACCCGGAGTTCTGGACCCTCGCGCTGTTCGCCGAGACCCGGATCATCACGCTCGATCTCGAGGACGACGCCTCGCGCCAGGACGCCCTCGAGGTCCTCGCCGAGTTCCGGGTCTGGGAGACGCCGGACGGGTTCTTCATCATCGGCGTGCCGGACGACGAGGACGGCCTCGCGACGCTGCGCGTGCTCGCGCGGGTCTACGAGGACGACCTGGCCCAGGGTCGCAAGCTGGTGCTGTCGGTGCTCGCGGCCCTGCCCAGCGAGATCGAGGAGACCCTGCTGCGCTTCCGCTCGGGGCGCCTTGCCGACCTCGGCTTCGTCGAGTGGCGCGACGCCGTCGCGCTGTTCCGCCCGCTCGACTACCGCGTCGCCGCCGAGGCAGCGCCCCGCGACTTCCGCTGGCTCGGCGGCGACGAGGGCAGCCAGATCGCGCCGTTCCGCGGCAACGAGCTGCTCCGCCGCGCCACGGCGCGGCTGCCCGACGGCGAGCACGGCGTGCGCGCCCGCGAGTTCCTCCTGCTCGTGAACGAGGTCATCGCCGCGCAGCGCCTGCCGCCGGGCGACGAGGTCGTGGGCGAGCGCGCCGTCGATCAGACCCACGCCACGATCGCGCTCGGCCTCGAGCTGCTGCTGCAGTCGCGGCCGGGCCACCCCGACCCCGACGGATTCCTCGCCGATCGCATCGTCGCGATCGGCCTGCGCGACGTGTTCCGCGTCGGCTACGGCGCCCTCGACAAGCTGCGCCGCGCCGCGATCGCGCTGCACCGATCGATGCGCGTGTCGACGACGCACGTCGGCTCGCTGCTCGATCGCCCGTGGGGCCAGGCGCTGTCGGCCCTGTGCCGCCTCTACCCGGAGCTGCCGATCGAGGCGACCGCGTCGAGCACCCGGCCGATCCGCTCGCTGCTCGACGTGGCCCGCGCCACCGAGCGCATCGCCGAGGGCGGGGCGCTCGCGGCCCTCACCTACCTCGAGCGCGGCTACGGCGTCGACCCGGCGTGGATCGATCGCGTCGACGAGCCCGAGAAGCTCGCGATCGGCGACCTGCTGCGCTCGGCGATCATCCACGCGCTCCTGCCGGGCTCGGTCTCCCGCTTCGCGCCGCTGACCCCCGGCGATCTGGCGTGGGCCCACGCGAACCTGCTCCACGCCGGCGCCCTGGTCGACGAGGTCGCGCGGGATTTCTCGGCGCGCTGCGACGCGCTCGGCCTCGGCCGCTACACCAAGGTCCTGTCCGACAACGTGCTGACCCGCCTGCGCGTCGAGCTGCTCGGCCTCGAGTTCGACGGCGACACGCCCGACCTCGTGCGCGTCGGCGGCCTGGTGACGATCCAGAGCGTCAGCATGTGGATCACCGTCGAGGGCAAGAACTAGACTACGGCGCCGCGGCGTCCGCCGGCTCGATGCGGGCCAGGGCCGCCTCGGCCGCGAGCCGCTCGGCCTCGCGCAGGCTGTCGCCCTCGCCCTCGCCGAGGACCTCGACCGCGGCGCCGGGGTGGCGCAGCTCGACGCGCGCGCGCCAGCGCGGCGGGCCGTCGCCGCCCCGCGCGTCGATCCGCACGTAGCTCGGCGCGATGCGGTGCAGCGCCTGCGCCCACTGCTGCAGCCGGCTCTTCGGATCGAGCGCGCGCTCCGGATGCGCCGCGCCGAGCACCGCGTCGAAGAGGCGCTCGAACACCGCGCCGGTCTGCACCAGCGCGTCGCCCCCGCGGGCGCGCGCGTCGAGGAACACCGCGCCGAGGACGGCCTCCAGCGTGTCGGCCAGGGTCGGTCGGTGGCGCCGGCCGCCGAGCTTGTCGTCGCCGCGACCGAGCCAGAGGAACGCCCCGAGATCCACGGCCCCGGCGACCTCGGCGAGCGAGGGCTCCGAGACGACGATCGCCCGCAGCCGCGTCAGCTCGCCCTCGCCCAGCGTCGGGTGCCGGCGCCACACCGCGTCGGCCGCGAGCAGGTCGAGCACCGCGTCGCCGAAGAACTCGAGGCACGCGTTGCTGGGCCAGCCCGCGTCGGGGTGCTCGTTCGCCCACGAGCCGAGGGTCAGCGCGACGCGCAGCAGCTCCGGCCGCGCGAACGCGTAGCCGATCCGCGCCTCGAGCGTCGCGAGCGAGGCCTCGGGGGGCGTCGAGTCGTTGCCCGCGTCGACCGCCGGCAACGCGCGCAGGACCTCGGGCAGACCGAGCACTGCGGCATGGTACGCCGAGGCGACCGCGCCCGACGAGCGACGATCGCCGGCGCGGGCCGCCGCGAGCGCGCGCCCGCGGGCCTTGTCGTCAAACCCGGCGCTGCCCTACCATGGCGCCAGGCCGGCGTGTCTTGGCGATCCCCGCGGGTACGCCGAGCTCCGAACCCCGCACGGTCCCGCGAGAGCCCATGAAAGCGCACATCGACACGATCACCGATCTGCTTCTCGGAGCCGCCTATGCCGACAAGCACCTCGAGGGTGACGAGCTGACGTCGATCTCGACGATGCTGTGCAAGCTACTCGGCACCGACGCGCTGCCGGCCGCGCAGCGCGACCGCATCGCCGCGTTCAACCCGGCGAAGTTCGACGTGAAGGCCGCCGCCGGCCGCCTCAAGTTCGAGTCGGCCGAGAACAAGCGCAAGCTCATCGAGCTCGTCGCCTCGGTCAGCGAGTCCGACGAAGAGATCGACATGGCGGAGGACGCCTACCTGCGCAAGGTCGCCGCCGGGCTCGGGCTGTCGGACGCCGACATCAAGGACCTGACGATCGAGGTCCTCGAGGACGAGGAGCTCGACGGGCTCCTCGCCGACTGAGCCACGAGCTCGACGGGCTCCTCGCCGACTGAGCCACGAGCTCGACGGGCTCCTCTCCGACTGAGCCACGAGCTCGACGGTGACTCGTCAGCGGCGGATCCAGCCGCCGCCGAGCACCCGATCGTCGGCGAAGAACACCGCCGCCTGCCCCGGCGACACGCCGCGCATCGGGGCGTCGAAGGCGACCTCGGCGACGTCGCCGGCGATCGTGACCGTCGCCGGCGCCGCGGCGGCCCGATGCCGCACCTGCACGTCGAGGCGATGGGTGCCGTCCGCGAGGCCGAGGCGCTGGAGCTCGCCGACGACGACCGCGCTCGACACCGCCTCCTCGGCCTCGCCGACGACGACCGTGCGCGTCTCGGGCACGACCCGCAGCACGTAGCGTCGATCGGTGCCGGGGATGTGGAGCCCGCGACGCTGGCCCACGGTCACGCGGTGGATGCCGTCGTGGGTGCCGACCTGGCGCCCCGTACCGTCGACGACCGGACCCGGCGCGAGCGAGGGGGCCTCGATCCCGCGCGCGGCGAGGCGCGCCGCCACGATCTCGGCGTGGTCGCCCCCGGGCACGAAGCACAGCTCCTGGCTGTCGGGCGCGTCCGCGTTGTCGAGGCCCAGCGCGCGGGCGCGGGCGCGGACGTCGAGCTTCGTCCACGCACCCAGGGGGAACAGCGTCGCATCCAGGGCGCCCTGCCCCATCGCGAACAGGAAGTAGCTCTGGTCCTTCGTCGCATCGACCGCGCGTCGCAGCGCCCCGCCGTCGTTGCGCGCGTAGTGACCGGTGGCGAGCCGCTCGGCGCCCAGCGCCTCGGCGCGGGCGAGCAGCGGCCCGAACTTGATGTGCTGGTTGCAGCGCGTGCACGGGTTCGGCGTGCGACCGGCGGCGTAGTCGTCGGCGAACGGCTCGATGACCCGCGCCGCGAAGCGCTCGCGCTCGTCGACCACGTAGTGCGGGATGCCGAGCGTGGCGCACACCTGCCGCGCCTCGTCGATCTCGGCCGGGGAGCAGCAGGTGCCGCCGCGCCCGCGCCCCGACTGCGGCCCCGCGTCGTACAGCCGCATCGTCATGCCGACGACGTCGTGCCCGGCCTCCACCAGCACCGCCGCCGCGACCGAGGAGTCGACGCCGCCCGACATCGCGCAGACGACCCGCATCACGCCGCCCCCAGCCGCGCCGTCGCGGCGCGCACCGACGCGAGGATGTCCGGCAGCGCCGAGCACAGCGCGTCGATCTCGGCCGCCGTGCGCTCGGGCCCGAGGGAGAATCGCAGCGCCCCGCGGGCGACCGCGCGATCGCAGCCGAGGGCCAGCAGCACCGCCGAGGGCTCGACCGTGCCGGTGCTGCACGCGGCCCCCGTGGAGCAGGCGAAGCCCGCGAGGTCGAGCGCGACCATCACGAGGTGACCATCGCAGCCGTCGAAGGCGGCGAGCGCCGTGTTGCCGAGGTGCGCGTCGGGATCGCCGAACAGCCGGCCGCCGCACGCGACGAGGCCGGCGCGCAGGCGGGCACCGAGCGGGGCGACCTCGCTGGCCCAACGCTCGGCGGCGCTCGCCGCAGCGGTCGCCGCCGCGGCGAACCCCGCGGTGGCCCACGCGGACTCGGTCCCCGGGCGCCGCCCCGATTGCTGCCGACCTCCGCCCCACAGCGGCTCGATCGCCACGTGGCGCGCGCACACCAGCGCGCCGATGCCCGCCGGCCCGCCGACCTTGTGCGCCGAGACGGACAGCAGGTCGACGCCCCAGCCCGCGACCGACACGGGCAGCTTGCCCAACGCCTGCACCGCGTCGACGTGGACGAGCACCTCGGGGCGCGCCGCACGGACGGCGTCGACGATGGCGCGCACGTCGGTGACGTTGCCGAGCTCGTGGTGCGCCGCGGTGACCGAGACGAGGCCGAGCTCCGGGTGGGCGCGGACGAGCGCGCCGATGGACGCGGGATCGAGGCGACCGTGCGCGTCGACCGGGATCGTGACGACGCCGTGGCCGGCGCGGCGCAGCACGCCGCACGCCCCGGTGACCGCGGGGTGCTCGATCGCGGAGCACGCGACCGCGCTCGGCCGACCGGCCACCGCGAGCGCCCGCGCGACCCCGAGGATCGCGAGCGCATCGGCTTCGGTGCCGCCCGAGGTGAGCACGACGTCGGTCGAGGAGGCCCCGAGCGCCGCCGCGATCGCGCGACGGCCCCGCTCGACGACCGCGCGCGCGCGCTGGCCGAGGCGATGCACGCTCGAGGGGTTCCCCAGCGCGTCGCCCTCGAGCGCGGCCATCATCGCGGCCCGCGCCGCGGGGTGCAGCGGCGCAGTGGCGTTGCGATCGAAGTCGATCACGCCGTTGTCGCGCAGGCCCTCGCCGCGCCTGGCCGTCGACGCGCCCGAGATGGCGCCGCGTTCCTCGGACCGATCCACGAAACCTGCCATAGCACGTCGCGCCGCGGCCCGGCCACCGCGCGCGCACGCGGGCGCAGGTTGACGCCGACGCCGCCGGCCCGCGATGATGCGGACGCCTTGGGTGCATTGCTCGCCACGCTGACGCGCGCGGGACTGATCACGGCCGATGGCGCCGGCTCCGTCACGGCACGCGCCCAGGAGCGCCGGACGTCCGAGCTCGACGCCCTGCTCGAGCTCGGCCTCTGCGACCAGGATCGGCTGGTCGCGTTCTTCCACAGCCGCATGATGATCCCGCGGGTGACCACCGAGATGCTCGGTCGCCTCGACACCGAGACCGTCACCCAGATCCCCGCGGATCTGGCGTGGGAGCACTCGATGCTCGCGGTGTCGATCGACGACGCCAACAACCTCACGCTGGCGATGGCCGACCCCACCGATCTCCGCGCGGTCACGGCGGCGGCCAACCACACCGGCGCGTACCTGATCCGCGCCGTCGCACCGACCGGGCCCCTGCGCGAGGCCATCTTCCGCTACCTCGGGCCGCGCCCGCCCGTGCACCGCCCGCCGATGACGCCCCGCGAGACCCCGTCCGTCGCCACGCAAGACGCCCCCGGCACACCCACGCCGCTGTCGCCGTCGGCCTATGCGCAGCTGCTTCCGCGGCTCATCCACGCCACCGATCGCGACGACATCATCGGCGCCGTGATGGACTTCCTCGGCGCGGGCTTCGTGCACGTGATCGTGTTCCTGCACCTGCAGCAGCAGCTGCGCGGCCGCGACGCCCGCGGGCCCGAGCTGCTGCGCGACGCCGTCTCGCAGGTCCGGATCCCGACGACGCCGCCGTCGGTGTTCGCCGACGCGATTCGCTCCCGCGAGCCGCACTTCGGGCCGTGGCCGGCCGAGCGCGCCATCGATCGCGCCTTCGCCCAGGCCATGGGCGGCATCGAGGGTGACGCCCTCGTGCTGCCGATCGGGCTCGCCGGCAAGGTGCCGATCGTGATCTTCGCCGCGAACCCGACCGCCGAGCTCGACCCGGGCACGCTCGCCGCCGTCGTCCACGGCACCGCGGCCGCGCTCGAGCGCATGATCTACCGCCGGAAGTCCCGCGAGTCGCCGCAGTCGCCCTGACGCGCCGCCGGCGTGGACCGTCAGACGACCTTGCCGACCCGGGCGCAGTGGCCGAGGTGGGCCTTCAGGTACTTGCTCGGCAGCTCGCGGCCGAGGTAGCCGCCGAGCTTGGCCGAGACCGCGACCAGGCCGTCGAGATCGACGCCGGTGCGCACGCCCATGCCGTGGAGCATGTACACGACGTCCTCGGTCGCCACGTTGCCCGACGCCCCCGGGGCGTAGGGACAGCCGCCGAGGCCGCCGAGCGCGGAGTCGATGGTCTTCACGCCGAGCTGTAGCGCGACGGTGATGTTCGCGAGCGCGGTGCCACGGGTGTCGTGGAAGTGGACCGCGAGGCGATCGAGCCCGATGCCGGCGGCGAGCAGCCCCCGCAGCACGTACTCGATCTGCCGCGGCGTGCCGACGCCGATCGTGTCGCCGAGGCTGAGCTCGTACACGCCGAGATCGAGCAGGCCCTGGGCCACGCGATCGACCTGGGCCAGCGGCACGGTGCCCTCGTAGGGGCAGCCGTAGACGCAGCTCACGTAGCCGCGCACGCGCATGCCCCGGGCGCGGGCCTCGTCGACGACGACGCGGTAGGTCGCGAGCGCCTCGTCGGTCGACTTGTTGATGTTCTTGCGGTTGTGCGTCTCGCTCGCGGCCATGAAGACCGCGACCTCGCGCATGCCTGCCCGCGAGGCGCCGTCGAGGCCGCGCATGTTGGGGACGAGCGCGCTGTACTGCGTGTCGGCGGTGCGACGCACCGCGCGGGCGACCTCGTTGTGATCGGCGAGCGCCGGGATCCACCGCGGGTCGACGAAGCTGGTGATCTCGACGCGGCGGACACCGGCCGCCACGACGCCCTCGATGAACTCGAGCTTGCGGTCGGTCGGCAGGACCGCCTTCTCGTTCTGGAGCCCGTCTCGGGGGCCGACCTCGTAGATCGACACGTCGGTGGGCACCGCGTCGAACAAATCCGTCGGCGGGGCCGCGGGCGCTGACTGCACGTCGTTCACGTGTCGGGTCCGATCTTGGGCCGGGCCAGCTCGAAGCGCCCGTGCGTGTCAGTGTACGCGATCCCTCCGAGCCGCCCCACCGCGTCGAGGGCGGCCGGATCGATCGGCTGCAGCCGCCCGCGGGCATCCCGCCGCAGCAGGCCGGGTGCGAGCTGGAACGCCACGACGCGCCCGACGACCACGCTCGACGACGGCCGGCCCGCCACGCCCTCCCCGAGGGGAATCGCGTGGGAGAGCCGGCACTCGAGGGCCGCCGCGACCTGCCCGATCCGCGGGGGCGCGACGCGGCTCGAGGCGACCGGTGTGAGGCTCGCCACGGCGGCGGTCTCGAGCGCGGCCCACTCGTCGATCTCCCGGGGGTAGTCGGCCGAGGTCGCGTTCATCGCCTCGGCGAGCGGCCGCGCGACGTGGTTCACGACGAACTCGCCGGTCTCGAGGATGTTGCGCAGCGTGTCCTTCGGCGTGCCGTCGGGCCGCCACGCGCACGCGATCATCACCATCGGCGGCTTGGAGCACACCGCCTGGAAGTACGAGAACGGGGCGAGGTTGCGGCGGCCCGCGGCGTCCTGCGTCGAGACCCACGCGATCGGGCGCGGGGCGACGAGGTCGGTCATCAGCCGGTAGACGTCGGTCGTCGACAGGCCCGCGGGATCGAGCAGCTCGTGGTCCATGGCGGCGGGAGCGTAGGCCATTTCGTGCGCCCGTCGTGGGGAACCCCGCGAGGTCTCCGATCGGCTACGATCGTGGCGTGCTCGCCCGATCCGTCGTCGTCGCGTTGTTCGGACTGGGCGCCGCGTGCACCCGCGGCGCCGAACCGACGGGAGCCTCCGAGCCGGTGGTGTCGCCGAGCACCGCGCCCACGGCGGCCGCGGCCCCGCAGGCTGGGGTGGCGCCGGCGACCGCTGCGCCCGTGGCGACGCCCGCGACGCCGCCCCGTCGCGCCCCCGCGACGCTCCCCGAGGGCTACCTCGCGTTCGACGGGGCGTGCGACGTCGATCCGGCCGAGGTCGTGACGATCGCGGCGATCGGCGACGTGCTGATGCACCACGAGCTGCAGAAGCAGGCGTACGCGGCGAAGGACGGCTTCTCGGCGCTGTGGTCCGGCGTCGCCGATCTCCTCGGCAAGACCGATCTGAGCTACGCGAACCTCGAGGTGCCGATCGCCCGCGGCCTGACGAAGGACGGCCCCGCCGAGGACCCCGGCCTGCGCTTCGACAACGCGGTGTACACCGGCTACCCGTTCTTCAACGCGCACCCGTCGCTGGCGGGCGCGCTGGCCGAGGCGGGCATCGACGTGGTGTCGACCGCGAACAACCACGCGTTGGATCGCGGCAGCGATGGGCTGACGCGCACGCTCGATGCGCTCGACGCCGCGAAGATCCTGCACACGGGCACGCGGCGGACGGACGGGGAGCCCTGGTACGCGATCACGGAGGCGCGCGGTGACGCCCGCGGCGAAGCCCGCGCGATGCGGATCGCCTGGCTCGCGTGCACGCTGCACACGAACTTCGGCAAGGACGATCGCGGCCAGGTGCTGCACTGCTTCAAGCAGACCAAGGAGGTCCTCGCCGAGGTCGAGGCGCTGGCGAAGCGCGACGACGTCGACGCGGTCATCGTGACGCCGCATTGGGGCAAGGAGTACGACCCGGTGCCGCAGGACAAGCAGAAGGTGCTGGCCCAGCAGCTCGTGGACGCGGGCGCGACCGCGGTGCTCGGCGCCCACCCGCACGTGCTACAGCCGTGGGAGAAGGTCAGCGCAGCGGATGGGCGGCAGGCCTTCGTGCACTACTCGCTGGGGAACTTCGCGCACCACCAGCGATCGCTGCCGCGGCGCTCGTCGATCGTGCTGACGCTCGGGCTGCACCGCGCCGCGGGGAAGAAGGCCGTCGTCGTCGGCGCGCGCTACGTGCCGATCCACGTGCGCATGGAGGGCGACAAGCAGGCCTTCTTCGTCGAGGCGATCGATCGCGTCGGCGGACCCGAGGACGCGCGGGCGCTCGTGGTCGACATGTACGGCGCGGGGAACCTGCTGAAGCCGGACGAGGCGCTGGATGTCGCGCCCCACTGCGTGCCCGGCTGGGCGCCGTAGCGCGGCTCATCCGGGCGGCGGCACCGGGGCCACGTCGCCGGGGATCGGCAGCTCGACGTCGCCGTAGACGGTCTTGTCCTGCTGCGTGATCTCGCCGTCGAGATCGATGAGCGTGCTGGTCTCGACGCCGCCGCCACCGTACGGGGTGCCCTGCAGTCCGTACACGACGGCCGGCGTGTAGAAATCGAGGGCGTCGCCGGTCATCCACACGTAGCCGTTCTCGACGAAGTCGTGATCGACCCCACCCGCGGCGCTGTAGGGCAGCAGCTCGCCGACGACGTAGTTGGTCCCCTGCGAGACCCACGCGCCGTCCATGAACGCGTAGTCGTAGGTCGTCGACTGGTGCGCGCTCGTCGAGGAGTCGCCGTACATCGTCCGCTGGGCGATCAGCATCCAGCCGTCGTGGGCGAAGCCGAGGTCCGACACCGGGATCGACAGGGTCCCGTCGTTGGTCGGCACGTCGAACTCCTTCTGCGCCGTCGTGGGATCGGGGACGCCGCCGTCGTCGACGTACGCGACCGACCAGATCTCGTTGTCGCGGTTGGGGTTGACGGTCTGCGAGTGCTCGACCCAGACGCTGTAGTAGAGCCGACCGAAGTGGGACTGCACGGCCCAGACGCGCTCGCCGAGCGGCGCGAACGCCCCGTTGGGCTCGCCGGCGTCGGCCGGCAGCCCGAGCGTCACGTCGCCGGTGGCGTGGTGGTACGTGCTGACCACCTCGCCGTTCATGTCCACTTGGTAGACGCGGCCGTCCTCGTGGTTCGAGACGTAGATCGTCTCGCTCACGCAGTCGTAGTTGAGGTTGCCGAACGCGGGCCCGCTGTTGGGCAGCGTGGCGAAGTCCGTGATCGCGCCGGATTCCGCGTCGATGCGGCGGATCTTGTTCGGCGTCGGGTTCGAGCCGTAGACGGTGGTCGCGGCGACGTAGATGTTGCCGTACGAGTCGAGCGTGATGCCGAAGATCTTGCCGAGGTTGTTCTGGTCCCACAGCGGCTGCGAGTACTTCGGCGCGAGGTAGTTCGCGTTGGGCGGCGGCGGGTCGCCCGAGATGTCGAGGATCGTGAGCACGTTCGTCAGCGGGGACTGCGGCTGGTGGCTGACGATGGCGACGGTGCGGTCGAGGAAGTCGGAGTACGCCGGATCCTGGAACGCCGGGAAGCCGCCCGCGGCGCCATAGATCTCGGAGGCGCGGCACGAGCCCGGCCCGGCCACGCCGCCCCCCGTGCTGGGGGCGTCGCCGATGTTCCCGACGTCGTACTTGACTGGGCTGTCCTCGTCACCGGCGTCGTCGCCCGCGGTGCTCGTGCCCACCCCGGTCGCAGCCGAGGCGTTGCTCGAGGCGCCCGTCTCGGCGTCGCCCCCGGTGAGGCCCGTGTCGGCGCCCTGGGTGCCGAGCCCGGTGCCGGTGCCGTCGCTGTCCGCGACGCACCCGGCGAGGGCGACGACGACGGCAGAGGTGAACGAGAGCGGGGTGGTTCGGCGGACGCGGGCGATGGGCGAGATCATGGCAAGGCTCCAGTTCGGGAGGCGACCAGGGTAGCACCGCGGGGAATCGCGGATAGGGGCGGCTGCCCCCGGATCGGTGGAGGTGATGCACCGTTGGATCGCGCGAGGATCTCCGGTGGAGGTCATTGCGCGCGGTCGTGCGCAACGGCGCTGCGGGCGGCGTGGGTGCGGCCGCGGCCGGCGTGGAGTCGCGCGGGGTGACGCGGCGGTTCGGGGCTCATCGGCGGCCGAGTCTCTCGAGTTCCCTCGCCACGGGGAGCGTGGTGTTGGGGTCTTCTCCCACCGGCTGGAGGCTCGCGCACTGCTCGAGCGCTGCGATCGCAGCGTCGACGCGCCCGCATCGCTCGAGGGCGTGCGCGAGGATGAACCGCGTGAGTGCGTCGCCGGGACGCAGCGCGCAGAGCTCCGCCCAGAGCTGCGACGCGATCTCGAACTGTCCGATCACCGTCGCGCGCAGGGCGGCCTCCTCCGCAACGAGCAGGATGTCGTCCTCGTCGCCGGCGGCCCGGAGCGATGCGAGCATGGAGACGAGCGCGGTCAGTGTGGACTCGTCGTCTGTGCCGGCGGCGTAGAGGTCGCGGATGGCTTCGATCGTGCGCTTGGACGCCATGCCCTCACCTCGGCTCCCATTCGGGCCTTCGCCACATCGTGTTCGGGGTCGTCCAGATCACGTGCTCGTGGAGGTCGACCACGCAACCGGCCCGGGTTCGAGCGCAGTAGAGAGACGCTGCGAGGTACCGGCCGTCCGGCGACCACGCGGGGACCTGCCAGCCCACGTCGTCTGGCGTCAGACGGCCGTCCAGGCGCAGCGCCTTCACGTCGAGCAACGGATCGTCGCCGCCCCCGAGCTGCTCCAGCCGCGACAGCACGTCGACGTCGCCGCGCTCGAGGACGATGTCGTCGAGCGCGGCGCGACCATGGCCGGTCTTCATCCAGTCCAGCGGCATCTCCACGCATCGCGCGAGTACCCCCGCAGGATCGACGCGTCGATCGACGACAGGCCCCAGCGACGCGAACGACCTCGCAATCGCGGCAGCATCCGCGCATGGCCTCGGAACGCTCCGCGAGCCGCGGGGAACGCCCGGAGCTCCGACCAGTCGACGGCTGCAATCGAAGCGGGCATCGGTGCGCAGTAGGCCGACCACAGCAACTCCGCCTCGGCGTCCTGCTGCGCGTCGACGCGCCGCGCGGTCGCGAAGGCCTCGCGGAGCTCGCCCGCCGTCGGGTTCGGGTCGCCGAGCTCGCCGCCCCGCGGCAACGCCACGAGCTGCCGATCGAGGCCCCGCGCCCGCGTCGACGCCAGGAGCCACCACACGGCGAGCTGGTCCCGCCCCCGCGGGGTCGCCCAGAGGGAGCCCTCGGCGCGCGCAACCACAGTGCCGAGGTGCTCGCCCACCGCGTCGCCCCAATGCTGCCGACGCAGCGCCGCGCACGTCGCCGGATCCGCCGACCACGGACCGACGGCGAAGTTCTCCACGAGATCCTCGACGTCCTCGAACCCCGCGACGCGGAGCAAGCCGCCGAGCATCCGCCCGCACGCGAGCTGGCGCCCAGCGGCCGCGCCCGTCACCCCACCGTGCACGCCCCTGCCCCGCTCCCACCCGCCAGCGGCGTGCACACCGGCGTCTCCCCTCCACACGCCGGCGCCTCCACATCACACACCGCCGTGCAGCAGCTCGCCGGATCCGCGCACCCCGGCACCGCGTCCGCGGCCATGCACGCGAAGCCATCGCCGCACCCGAGTCGATGATCGCACGGCGCCCCCTGCTCGACCGGCGCATCGAAATCCTCCGGCACGCACGCCGACGCCGCGCCGTCCGTCGTCGCGCACACCGACCCCGCGGCGCACGTCGGCGCGAGCGGATCACACCCCGGCGTGCACGCGACGATCACCCCGCCGAAGCCCTGGAAGCACACCTCCCCGTCGCCGCACAGCGGGTCCGCCTCGCTGCCGCCGCACACCGCCGCGCACGTGCCCTCGAGGGTCACCGGATCGACGCCCCAGCAGAACGAGCCGACGTCGCAATCGTCGAAGCCGCTCCACGGGCCCTCCTGCACCGTGCACGTGCCGCCCGCGGCGACCGGATCCGGCGTGAGCTCCGTGCAACGCGTCGCGAGGCATGACGAGGTCGGATCGCCGCTGCCGTCCGCCACCCACGGCACACACTTGTCGCCCTCGGGGCAGTCCTGCGCCCAGATATCGCAGAGCGACAGCGACAGGCACGACGTCGGCCCCTGATCGGGGACCAGCAGGAAGCCGCTGCTGCTCTCCGACGCGTCCCCGCCGCTCGACGAGTCCGCGGCCGCGGTCGTCGTGCTGCTCGGACCGCCGCTCTCCGACGCGCTCGCGGAATCCGTCGCGGTCCCGGTCGGCCCCCCGTCGCCCGAGCTGCTCCCCGCCGACGCCGAGCCCGTCCCCGAGCCCGTCGTCGACCCGCACGCGAGCGCCCCGGCCAGCCCGATCACCCCCGCAATTTGTCTGCGTCCTTGCACCACGGTCACCAGGCTACCGACCCGACACCAGGAATGCAAGCCTTCGCGCAACCTATGTCGGTTTCAGCGGCCCCCGCTTCAGCAGCGGCGCGAGGAACTGCCCCGTGTAGCTCGCCTTCACCTTCGCCACCTGCTCGGGCGTCCCCGCCGCCACGATCTCGCCGCCCCCGTTGCCACCCTCGGGGCCCAGATCGATCACCCAGTCGGCGCACTTGATGACGTCGAGGTTGTGCTCGATCACGACCACCGTGTTGCCGCCGTCGACGAGGCGCTGCAGCACGCCGAGCAGCCGCGCGATGTCCTCGAAGTGCAGGCCCGTGGTCGGCTCGTCGAGGATGTACAGCGTGCGACCCGTCTGCCGCTTGCCGAGCTCGCGGCTCAACTTCACGCGCTGCGCCTCGCCGCCCGACATCGTCGGCGCGCTCTGGCCGATCTTCATGTAGCCGAGCCCGACGTCGCGCAGCGTGTCGAGCACCCGAACGATCCCCGGGTGGTTCGCGAACAGCTCGCGGCAATCATCGACGCTGAGATCGAGCACCTCGGAGACGCTGAGGTTCTTGTAGCGGATGCCGAGCGTCTGCGCGTTGTAGCGCTTGCCGTGGCACACCTCGCACGGCACGTACACGTCGGCGAGGAAGTGCATCTCGACCTTGACGACGCCGTCGCCCTCGCACGACTCGCAGCGGCCGCCCTTGACGTTGAACGAGAACCGACCGGCCTTGAACCCGCGCGTCTTGGACTCGGGGAGCTGGGCGAAGACCTCGCGGATCTCGTCGAACGTCTTGGTGTACGTGCCCGGGTTGCTCCGCGGCGTGCGGCCGATCGGGCGCTGATCGATCGCGATCACCTTGTCGAGCCGCTCGAGCCCGACGATCGACTTGTGCGCGCCGACGCGATCGGTGCTGTCGTGCAGCGCCCGCGACAGCGCGGGCAGCAGGATGCCGTTGACCAGCGAGCTCTTGCCCGCCCCCGACACCCCGGTGACTGCACAGAAGACCCCGAGCGGGAACTCGACGTCGACGTCGCGCAGGTTGTGCTCGGCGGCCCCCTTCACGGTCACGGCGCCCGTCGGCGTGCGGCGCTTGGCCGGCACGACGATCGCCCGCCGTCCGCTCAGGTAGTCGCCGGTGATGCTGCCCTTGGCCTTGGCCAGCGCCTCGGGCGAGCCCGAGAACACCACCTCACCGCCGAGGTGCCCCGCCCCGGGACCGAAGTCGATGACATGATCGGCGGCGCGGATCGTGTCCTCGTCGTGCTCGACGACGATGACGCTGTTGCCGAGATCCCGCAGGCGCTGCAGCGTGGAGATCAGCCGCTGGTTGTCGCGCTGGTGCAGACCGATGCTCGGCTCGTCGAGCACGTACATGACGCCCGACAGCTCGGAGCCGAGCTGGCTGGCCAGGCGGATGCGCTGGGCCTCACCGCCCGACAGCGACGGGCCCGCGCGATCGAGCGTGAGGTACTCGAGCCCGACGTTGAGCAGGAACCCGAGGCGCGCGTTGATCTCCCGCTGCACGCCCTCGGCGATCCGCGCGTGGTTGCCGCGCAGCTCGAGCCCGGCGAAGTGATCCGACGCGGCCCGCACCGTGAACCCCGTCACGTCGGCGATGTTCCTCGCGCCGACCCGCACCGCGAGGCTCTCGGGCCGCAGCCGCCGCCCCCCGCAGGACTCGCAGGGCAGCTCGGCGAAGAAGCGCCGGTACATGTCGCGCGCGCCGTCCGACGCCGCCTGGTGGAAGCGCCGCTCGAGGTTGGGGATCACGCCCTCGAACTTCATGCCCCACGTGCCGTGGGTCTCGGTGCCCTCGGTGCCCCAGCTGACCTTGATCCGCTTGCCGCCGAGGCCGAAGAGCACCTGCTGCTGCTTCTTCTTGCCGAGGTCCTTCCACGACGTCGTGAGGTCGACGTCGCACGCCTTCGACAGCGCCTCGACGATGCGATACGTCCAGCCCTCGCCGCGGTCCATCGCCGAGGCCCACGGCGCGATCGCCCCGTCCTTGATCGAGCGCTTGGGGTCGGGGATCACGAGGTCCGGATCGACCTCCATGCGCGTGCCCAGGCCGTTGCAGTCGGGGCACATGCCCAGCGGGCTGTTGAACGAGAACGACTGCGGCGACAGCTCGGGGAACGAGTGCCCGCAGCACGTCCGCGACTCGGAGTACACCAGCGGCGTGCCCTTGCCGCCCTCGGGCTCGGCCTTGAGCTCGCCCTTGCCCTCGCGCAGGCCGAGCTCGACGCTCTCGGTGATGCGCCGCCGATCCTCGGCGCGCACCGTCACGCGATCGACGACCAGCTCGATGTCGTGCTTGAGCTTCTTGTCCAGCTTGGGCGGCGCGTCGAGGCGGTGCACCTCGCCGTCGACCCGCACCCGCAGGAAGCCGCGCCCCGCCAGCTCGTCGAAGAGATCGCGGTACTCGCCCTTGCGGTGGGTGACGAGGGGCGCGACGAGCAGCAGCTTGGTGCCCTCGGGCTGCTCCAGCATGTCGTCGACGATCTGCTCGGCGCTCTGCCCACGCACCGGCTTGCCGCACGTGTGGCAGTGCTGGATGCCGACGCGGGCGTAGAGCACCCGCAGGTAGTCGTAGATCTCGGTGATCGTGCCGACGGTCGAGCGCGGGTTGTTGCTCGCGCTCTTCTGCTCGATGGCGATCGTCGGCGACAGGCCGCGCAGGTGCTCGACCTCGGGCCGATCGAGCTGGCCGAGGAACTGCCGCGCGTACGCCGAGAGGCTCTCGATGTAGCGGCGCTGCCCCTCGGCGTAGAGCGTGTCGAACGCGAGGCTCGACTTGCCCGACCCCGAGACGCCCGTGAACACCACGAGCTCGCGCTTGGGGATCTCGAGTCGGTCGATCCGCAGGTTGTGGACCCGCGCACCGACGACCTCGATCGCGTCGGGCTCGGCGGCCTTCGTGCGGGCCTTCGTGGGCGAGTCGTGCGCAGTCCGGAGTTTGCGGGCGGGCATCGTGCCGCCGTTGTCTAGCACACTCCCGACCCATGGTGAGCGTTTGTTCAGTCCCCGAGGCTCGACCCGGAGCCGGCTTTCGGGGATGCTCCGCGCCGATGCGGGATCGACACGTGTTGTGCACCGGAGGCGCGGGCGGGCTGGGCAACAAGGTCACCACGGCGCTGGTGCGCCGGGGCGCGCGGGTGACGGTCCCCGTCTACCACCGCAGCGAGGCCGACCGGCTCCTGACCGACCTCGGCCCCCTGGCCTCCCACGTGGTGCTCGTGCAGTGCGATCTCCGGGAGGAGACCGCCGTCGCCGAGATGATCGCCGGGATGCCCCGCCTCGACGCGCTGGTGCACCTCGTCGGCGGGTTCGCGATGGGCCCCACGGTGGACTTCACGCTCGAGCAGTACCGCGAGCAGGTCGACCTCAACCTCACGATCACGTTCCTGGCCGTGAAGCACGCCCTGCGGCGGATGCAGAGCGGCGGGTACGGGCGCATCGTCACGGTCGCCTCGCGCGCGGCGCTCGAGCCGAGCGCGAACGCGGCGGTGTACGCGGCGTGCAAGGCCGGCGTCCTCGCGTTCACCCGCGCGGTCGCCGACGAGACCCGCGGGACCAACCTCACCGCCAACTGCGTGCTACCCAGCATCATCGACACCCCGGCCAACCGCGCCGCGATGGGCGAGGCCGACGCGGCCAAGTGGGTGAAGCCCGAGCGGCTCGCCGAGACCATCGCGTTCCTCGCCTCCGAGGAGGCCGGCGATCTGCGGGGCAGCGCGATCACGGTCTACGGCAGCGCGTAATCGCGGGCCCGCGCAGAGCGGGTGGTGTCAGCACTCGATGCAGGCGCAGGTGAGCGCGCCGTCCTGCTCGCCGCAGAGGTCGAACGGGTCGACGCACAGCTCGCCGAGGCAGCCGCAGCTCGCCTGACCGCCGCAGTCCGCGGGCAACGGCACGCACTCGACCTGCGGCAGCTGCGAGATGAACTCGACGCAGGCCTCGTCGGCCGGGCAGTCCGCGCAGCTCGGGACCACATCGCAGGCCTCGACCGGCACACAGGTGCCCGTCCAGCAGCCCATGTTCGGATCGACGCCCGGGAACGTGTCGGGGTCGCACGCCGGTGGATCATCGTCGCACATGATGTCCGCCGGATTGCACGGCACCGGCACGAACTCGCAGCTCTCGAGCTCGCACTGCACCGCCGGATCGAAGCCGAGGGCAGCGCACGCCGTCTGGTCGCACGCGTCGACGTCGCACGCCGGCGGCGCGACCCCGTCGAGGAGCGCCACGCAGCTGCAGCAGTCCTCCCACAGCACGCAGTCCCCCGCGTCGACGCAGCTCGTCGGCGGCTCGCCGGTCGTACCCGACGAGGTGTCGCCGGTGCCCGTGGCGTCGACGCCGGTGTCGCTGCTGCTCCCGCCCGTCGAGCCAGGCGCCGCGGTCGTGTCGTTCGGCCCGGTCGCGTCGCCCTGCGACGCGCTCGCGCTGCCGCCGGTCGACCCCGGACCCGTGTCGAGCGCGGACGTCGGATCGGTCGCCGACTCCCCGCCGCCGTCCGTCGCCGATCCATCCCCCGTCGACGGCACCCCGTCATCGGAGCACGCGGGCAACCACGACAGCGAGACGAGCGGGACGAGGACGAGACCGACGTGGAGTTTCATGCCGCGCAGGATAGCCGACGTCCGCCGCCGTCGCGCTATCATGCGGTCGCGCCCGGGTGGTGGAACGGTAGACACGGGGGACTTAAAATCCCCTGCGCAAGCGTGCGGGTTCGAGTCCCGCCCCGGGCACGGGGTCGTCGATCACGGCAGCCGATTCACCGGAACGGATCGTCCTCATCCGTCGCCGGCAACGCGATCGGCACGAACGTGCGCCCCATCCACGTCACGAGCGCGTCGCGCTGCACCCG
>LNFM01006390.1_pt1 | contig 20268 bp, 18 predicted proteins | sample 596031 | NCBI WGS metagenome assembly LNFM01 (sample SAMN04254537, study PRJNA301005) | activated carbon metagenome | isolation source: dual media filters at the Ann Arbor, Michigan drinking water treatment plant | place: USA: Ann Arbor | reverse complement strand
TCCAGGTGCTGATCGGCGACACCAGCAGCATCGGCTTCTCGAACCTGACCGGCGGCAGCCGCGTCACCTTCGCCTCGGCGATGGTGGTCACCGATGCCGCGGCGAAGGTCATCACCGACCTCAAGCGCCGCGCCGCCAAGATCTGGAAGATCGATCCCGAGGCGGTCACCTGGGACAACGGCGAGGCCAAGCCCGCCGGCGACAACGCCGGCAAGTTCGATCCGCTGTCGCTCGCCCAGCTCGCCGCCCGCGCGACCGAGACCGGTGGGCCGATCGGCGCCGGCGCCTCGACCAACACGACCGGCGCCGAAGGCGGCTTCAGCACGCATATCTGCGACGTCGAGGTCGACCGCGACACCGGCCGCGTCTGGGTGACGCGCTACACGGCGTTCCAGGACGTCGGCCGGGCCATCCATCCCGACTATGTCGAGGGCCAGATGCAGGGCGGCGTCGCCCAGGGCATCGGCTGGGCGCTCTCCGAGGAGTACATCTACGACAAGAACGGCCGGCTCGATAACGCCGGCTTCCTCGACTATCGCATGCCCGTCACCTCGGACCTGCCGATGCTCGATGCCGTCATGATCGAGATCCCCAACCCGAAGCATCCGCAGGGTGTGCGCGGCGTCGGCGAAGTGCCGCTGGTGCCTGTGATGGCGGCGGTCGCCAACGCGCTGCACAACGCGCTCGGCCTCCGCTTCTACAGCCTGCCGATGTCGCCGCCCAAGGTGCTGGACGTGCTGGAGCCTGAGGCGAAGGCGGCCGACTAGGCCGCTTCCGCCCTCTCTCCCGGTTGGCCCAACTTCTCAAAGTTGGCCCAACTCGAGGTGCAGATATTTGGCTTTCGAAAGCCAATGAATCCGGGATTTTACCCGGCTCAGCGGGCCCACCTGAAACGTGCGTGTGTTGGGCCCGAATGTGTGCCCGGAGTCCGTCCCGACCCGGCGCACGAAAACGTCCACGGTTCGAGGCGTGGCTCTTTTCCTGTTGGTGCCAGCACTGCCGGCACGAGGCCCTTTGGGCGTGGATGGATTGCTCTCACCCCTGGGTCAGGACCCAGGGCGGCTGCACCGAGCGCAATGCGCGGACCCGTGGACGGCCACGAGCAGGTCTTGCCGGAAACTAAAAAGGCCAGCGCAATCCCGCCAGCGTGCCAGAAATATAGGCATAAACTTGCTGAAATGTCAACTCTATGTTTCGCTCAGCTGCTTTTTCAGTTCTGACCAGCGGTCGAGGATCGAGGCGATCTTGTCTTCCTTCTCGGCCGGGAGCGAGAAGACGACGCGGTCGATGCCGATCTCCTGGCAGAAGCGCAGGCCATCGATCTCCTCGGGCACGCGGAAGATGCTGATCGGCAGGGTGGCGGGATCGCGCCCCTCCTTGGTCGCCAGCTCGCGGAACTGGTTCACGGTCACGCCGATGCCGTCCTTGGCGAGGCGATCGGCGCGCGGGATCCAGCCGTCGCCATACCTGATGGCGCGGCGGGCGGCATAGGGAAACGCGCCGCCGACGATGATCGGCGGATGCGGCTTCTGCTTCGGCTTGGGCCACTGCTTCATCTTGTCGAAGTTCACGAACTCGCCGTGATACTCGGGCTCTTCCTCGGTCCAGATCGTCTTCATCGCCTCGATGCGCTCGCGCGCCAGCTTGTGGCGCGACTTGAAGTCGGTGCCGTGATTCTCGATCTCGTCCTGGTTCCAGCCGTTTCCGACACCGAACAGGAAGCGGCCGCCCGAGAGCTGGTCGATGGTCGACACCATCTTGGCCGTCACGATCGGGTCGCGCTGCGTCAGCAGCGCGATGCCGGTGCCGACCTTGAGCTTCGTCGTCACCGTCGCCGCGGTGTTGAGCGCCAGGAACGGGTCCATGATGTCGTAATAGGGCCGGATCAGCGGCCCGCCCGCCGGATACTCCGACTTGCGCGACGACGGGATGTGGGTGTGCTCCGGCACCCACAGCGATTCGAAGCCGCGTTCCTCCAGCGCGCGCGCCAGCGGCGCGGGCTGCATGGAGTCCGTCGTGAAGAACATCACCGCGCCGATTTTCATTCCAAGCTCTCCCCGCCGGAGGCGCGCCCCCGGCAAAATCTACCCGGTTCCGTTCAGCCTCAAGCCTTCATGCCTTGAGGCGGCTCGCAGGGCGTGGTGCTCATCACGCCGGGCGACGAGACTTCCAGTATCTCCATCGCCTCCGAGGTGCGGATCTCGTTGTGCTTCAGGTAGCCCGGGATGAAGAGCGAGTCGCCCTCCTCCACGCGGATCGTCTTTCCGTCCTCGAACTCCAGATCGACCCAGCCCTTGATCATGTAGATGAACTGACCGTCGCACTCGTGAAAGTGCCAGCCGGTCGGCCGGCTCATGCCCTGGCTCGAACTCATCACCTGGGCACGTAGCGCGCCGGCGCTGGCGTCGGCGACGCCGAGGTCGCGATACTTGAAGAAGTCGCGCCGTCCCTTGACCAGCACAGGCTCGCTGGCGCGGGCGTGGGCAACCTTTTGGCTGGACGTCGTCTTCGTTGGCTTGGCGGCGGTGAGCGACGGCATCGTTTCCTCCATCTGGCTTTCGACAACATTGATGCGGATTACTCCCACGGCCACTTGAAACCGCGCCGCGGCGGCGGTGGAGGTGGCGGGGCTTGCTGCTGCTGCTGTTGCAACCGCCGCTGCTCCTCGGCATAGGCGCGACGCTGCGCCTCTTCCCATTTGGCGATCGCGGGCGCGGCGTCGGTCATCAGCGATGCCCTCTGCGCGGCGGTGAGGAAGCCGGTCGCGATGTCGCCGTTCTTGGTCTGCCATGCCGCGATCGTCTGGCGCGAACGCGGACCGAACGTGCCGTCGATGCCGCCGACGTCGAAGCCCAGCGACAGCAGGGCCACCTGGAGTTTCTGCCGATCCCGGTTGGTCAGCTTGAGCTCGGCTTCTCCCGGTTCGGCGCGGGCTCTTGCTTCTTCCTCGGCTGCCTTGGCCGCCGCCTGCTCGGCCTGCAGCCGCTCGCGCTCGCGCGCCGCCGCTTCCTCGGCGAGGCGCTGTTCCTCGGCTTGGCGACGGGCCTCGGCGGCCTGGCGGCTGGCCTCTTCGTTGGCACGTGGCGCAGCCGGCGCTGCCGTCGCCGGCAATGAGGGGGCCACGGCATCGGGGGCACGCGGCGCGAAAATCGCATAGCCCGCGCCACCACCGACGACGAGCAACGCCACGGCCGCCGCCGCCAGCGCCATCGGCTTGTAGTGCCCAGTCTTCGCTGGCGCCGGCGCCAGTGTGGGGGCCGGCGTCTGGATCGGTGGCTGAATCGTCGACGATGCCGGCGCCTCGGCCGGCGCCGGCGCCGCGGGCATCACGATCGTCCGCTGGGTCTGCCAGGAACTACTATCGGGAATCTTCCAGACGCCGGTGGCCAGGACCTGCCGCCAGGCGTCGATGGTTTGCGGTCGTGCGTGAATCTGGAGCAGCATGCCGACATCGATCGCGGCCAGGAGAGCCGGCGCATAGCTGGCACCCGCCGAATCTGCCGAGACAGTCGAATCGTCCTCCATCAGGCGTTCCAGGGCGCTGGGCGGCGGCTTGCCCGTGACGCAGGCATAGAGCGTCGCCGCCAGCCCGTAGATGTCCGTCCAAGGTCCCTGCTTGCCGGCGCTCGACTGCTCCGGGGCGGCGAAGCCCGGCGTGAAGATGGCGGTCATTGCCTGCGTGCGGCCGGCGACATCCGCCCGCGAGGCGCCGAAATCGATCAGCGTGGGCGCGCCGTCGGGCCCCAGCATGATGTTGGCCGGCTTGATGTCGCGGTGCAGGAAACCGACGCCGTGGATCTGTTCGAGGCCGTCGAGCAGCGGCGGCAGGATCCGCTCGATCGCGGCCTGCGACAGGCGCGTCTCGCGGTCCAGGCGGTGGGCGAGCGTCTCGCCCTCGAGAAGCTGCATGACGACATAGGCCGTGCCGTGCGCCTCGAGGAAATCGTGGACGCGGACGACCGCCGGCACATGGCTCAGCTTCGCCATGGTCCGCGCCTCGTCGAGGAAGCGGCTGCGCCCCCAGACGAAATCCTTGGACACTTCGGTCGAGCGCGGCAGCACCTGGGTGTCGCCCTGCCGGATCGCGAGACCGCTCGGCAGATACTCCTTGATCGCGACGTCGCGATGAAGCTGGGTGTCGAGACAGCGGTAGGTGATGCCGAAGCCGCCCTCGCCGAGCACCGAGAGGATCTTGTAGCGTCCGATCACGAGCCCGTTGGCCAGCGCCGAGTGATACTCGGCGCGGTCGGTGCCAGCGGATTTCTCGGTCGTGCCCTCGGTCACATGCGGCCCCTAAACGCTCGCGCCAGCCTACCGCCCAAATCGCCGTTCGTCACCGCCCGGCCTGGGTCATTGTGCGCCGGCAGCCGGTCGGATGATCGGAGTAAGATCGCCGTCGGCAATGAATGAGTTTGGGATTTCTGCTGAGCTGCTTCGAGGCGAAGCGAAGATGAAGCTTTCGATCGAATACGAGCGCGATACAGATGGCCGTTGGATCGCCGAAATCGTCGAGATTCCCGCAGCAATGTCCTACGCATCACGCGCGATGAAGCCATGCGCCGCGCCGAAGTCGTTGCGCTGCGCACCATCGCCGACCGCCTCGAACATCGTGAAGCCAAGCCCCTCGACATTTCGATATCCCTCGCCGATGCATGAAACGACTGGCCGTCGACCCGGGGACGCCGGGTTCTGGCGGCGCTGCTGCGCATCGACTGGTCGATAAAGTGCCAGACTAGGTCGCATCGCGTCCTGAGCAAGGCTGGATCGGCCGGCTTCGTCTTCGCCTTTCATGATGGGGAAGAAATCGGACCGAGAATGCTGGCTCGAATTGCGAAGCATACCGGCCTTCGGCCCGACCACCTCTAGAGGATTCGTACTGCCCTTGTCACAGAGAACGTCCTTGCGCTGATTTTCTTGGTTCCAGGACTCACTTCGCCGAGAGCGCGTGCTCCCGGCATTACTTCTTCAGCGACCAGCCGTAGATCTTCTGCAAGGACCCGCCCATCAGCGTCGCGCGGTCGCTGTCGCTGAGGCGATCGGTGACGCGGAACGAATCGACGCCCTCCTTATAGGTCAGCAGCGCCACGGCGCGGGTCCAGTCCGTGCCCCACATGCAGCGGTCGAGCGAAAAAGCGTCGAAGATACGGCCCAGCGGATCCCATATGTCCTTGTAGGGAAACTTCTCGTGGCTGAGCGTGCAGGCGCCGGTGATCTTGACCACCACGTTCGGGTTCGAGGCCAGAGCCAGCAGCTTGGGCAGCTCGACCCACGGCTCCTTGGGCGCCGGCGGCGCCATCGGCTGTTCCAGCCCGAGGTGATCGATCACCAACGTGGTGTTGGGGTTGCGCCTGGCGAGCTGGCCCACCTGCTCGAGGCGGCCGCGGGCCATCAGATTGACCGGCAGGTCGTGCTTTGCCGCCGCCGCCAGCACGCGGTTGATGCCGGGATCGGCGGCATCGGTCGAAATCTCCGGCGTGAACATGATGCGGATGGCCACCGTGCCGTCCATCGCCGCCCAGGCCGCGATGGTGTCCTCCACTTTGGGATCGTTGGCATTGACGGGCTTGATGACACCGAAGCGTCCGGGATGTGCCTTCTGCACACCGACAGCGTAGCTCTCGTCCCAGCGGTACATCGTGTAGACCGAGACCAGCAGCGCGCCGTCGACGCCGACCTCGTCCATCGCCTTGATCATGTCGGCGGCCGTCACTTCCGGCGGTCCGGCCAGCACCGCGGCCCACGGGCGGCCGGGATGGTTGCGCTCGTAGCAGTGAACCTGGGCGTCGATTGTCGGCATGCGGTGTCGTTCCTTTCTCTGATGGGGGCGAGGCTAGGGGGTGGGGTCTGCCCCTTCAAGAGTGCAGGCGTACCCATTCCGGAATGGGAAATGCTCTCACGTGCCATCTACTCAGAATGATCGCGTAGCAGACCGCCTCGACGCCCGAACCGTCACTCCAGCCGCCCCAGTCGTGCTATCAAAACCGGCGGGATCTACCGGGAGCGCTTGGAGTTCATGGCAGAAAGAGGCGCGTCGTCGCTCGGCTTCAAGCTCGCGAAGATCCTGCGGCAGCGGATCAGAGCGGGCGACTATGCCAAGCGCGTTCCGACCGAGAACGAACTCATGTCGGAGTTCGCGATGTCCCGCTACGCCGTGCGGACCGCGATGCTGCGACTTGAACGCGATGGACAGATCGACCGCCATCCAGGTCGTGGAACCAGAGTGGTCAACCGCGAGACCGAAGGTGCGAGCTGGGCGATCCGGACGGTCGAAGATCTAATCGACCGCAATCTCCTCGATCGGCCGAAAATCCTGTCGGCCCAGCCGGTGCCGGCCCGGAACCATCCCGAGTTCGCCAAGCTGTTCGGACTGGGGCCGCGCGCAAGGCTCTTCCTGATCGAGCGCGTGTCACGGAACGCGGCGGGCGGCCCCTCCTTCTTTTCGCTCAACTTCATGCCGGCCGAAGTTGGCCTTGCTTTGCCTCGCCGCGGAATCGGGCGCGAGCCGCTGATCGTGCAGATCGAGCGCTTGCGGAAGATCCGCGCGCATCGCGTGCGCCAGGATTTGTCAGGCGGCAAGGCCGACGACGTGGTAGCGCGTCACCTGGAGGTCGCGCCGGGACATCCGACCGTCGTCGTTCGTCGAACCTATTTTGGCTGGGACGGCGACGCCATCGTAACTGCCCATCTGCACTATCGCCTGGAAGCGTTTCGGCAGGCGATTGATCTGTTCCGCGAGAATGTAGCTTCGCCATGACGGGCGTTTGCTGACTGGTATTGTTCGAACATTCGTCTATCCTCCGTTCCGTTCGATCGGGTCGCTGCGATCCCGATTGGCCGAAGGCAAGCCGCTGCAGGCGGCCACGGAGGCGAGCGGACGATGGCGCAAGCGGGCATTCAGAAGGCTGGATCGACGGCCTCGGCCGGTATGACGCCGTTCGACGGCGCCGATCCGCAGGAATGGTACTTCTCTCACGGCTACACCGATGGGCTGCCCGTCGTGCCTCCGACGCCCGAGAAGATCGCGGCGATGGTGGAGGCCCTGGGAGGCGAACCGGAATTGCTGGAGGCACGCGTGCCGCCGCGCTGGGGAAACCTCACCCGGCAAGTGCTCGCCGTGAATGCCGTGATGGCGGGCTGCCTGCCGGCCTATGCGCCTGTTTTGCGCACGGCGATGCGGGCGATGTGTGAAAGCCACTTCAATCTCAACGCCATTCAAGCCACGACCCACGTCATCGCGCCGCTGGCCATCGTCAACGGCCCGGTGCGCTCCCAGATCGGAATGAACTACGGACATGGCGCGTTCGGTCCGGGCAATCGGGCGAATGCGACCATCGGGCGGGCCATCCGCCTCATCCTGCTCAACGTGGGCGGCGCGTTGCCGGGCGTGCTCGACAAGAGCACCCAGGGCACGCCTGCCAAGTACAGCTACTGCGTGGCGGAGAACGAGGAGGACAGCCCTTGGGCGCCCTACCACGTCGAGAAAGGCTACCGCCCGCAGGACTCCACGGTATTCGTGATCGGCGCCGAGTCGAACCACAACATCAACAGCCCCCTGCCGAACGATCCCGAGGGAATACTCGACGACGTGATCTCGTCGATGACCACGGTCGTTCACAACAACGCCCGCGCCAGCGGCCACTGCACGGTTGCCCTGTCGCCCGAGCATGCCCAGGCGATCGCCAAGCATGGCTGGAGCCGCCACGACGTGCGCTGCTACCTGCAGATGTACGCCACGAACAAGTTCGGGAAGATCGTCCACAATCACAAATACGGCAAAGCCTACAACCGCCATTTGCCCAAGCATTACCGACGCGATCTTGATTCCGACATTCCGATCGTGCCGTCGCCCGACAACATCCACCTGTTCGTCATCGGTGGCACGGCCGGGCGTTTCTCCTCGTTCATTCCGGGGTGGGGCCACTACAACAGCCCGGTTCTGCGGGCCATCGATGGCTCGACACCGGCGGGCGGTCCGCTCTGCATCGACGGCACTTGCTATCTCTGAACTGAAGTACGGAAGACACGAAGGAGCTTTTGCGATGGACTATCGGCAGCCCCTATATGGATATGATCCGCGCGGCATCGTCGAGGCCGAGGCACGTGCGCTCGCGCCGCGAGTGCCTGACCTTCACGGCGTTCGGCTCGCCGTCCTGGACAACGCAAAAATGAAGGCCGGCAGGCTCTTGACCTACACCACCGAGATCCTGAACGAGGAGTACGGCTTCTCGCAGGTGAACCACTACGTCAAGCGCGGGTTCTCCTACACGGCGACTCCCGAGATGATCGCGCAAATCGCCGCCTCCAATGACGTCGTCATCACCGCCATAGGTGATTGAGGGTCCTGTACATCGTGCAGTGTGCACGACGGCATCGAACTCGAGACGCTGGGCCGCCCTACCGCGGTCATCGTTACCAAGGAATTCGTGAGCGAGTGCGTCACGCAGCGGGCTGCGCTTGGCATGACCGGCCTAGAACCGGTGATCGTCGACCATCCGCTGTCGAGCTGCACCGACGAGGAAGTACGGCACCGCGCACGCCAGGCAGCAGAGCAGATCAAGCGCCTGTTGCTCGGCTGATGGCCGGGGCCTTGGGCATGCGCAAGATCCTCGACGGCGTCAGAGTTCTCGACCTCACCCAATTCTTCTCGGGGCCACAGGCGACACTCTTCCTGGCCGGACTCGGAGCTGAGGTCATTCGCATCGACTCGCCCGACAGCGCCGACAGGGTCGCCGTGGCGCCGCCCTATGCCGGCGCCAACGGGGTCTCGTTCGAGCGCACCGGACCCGACGATTTCAGCGTCAACTATCTCAAGCGCACGCGCGGCAAGAAGGCGGTTTCGCTCGATCTGAAGAAGGCGGAAGGCAAGGCACTGTTCATTCGCCTGGTCGAGCAGTCCGATGTCGTCGTGGAGAATTTCACCGTCGGAGTCACCGAGCGACTCGGCATAGATTACCCCCGATTGGCTGTCGTCAATCCGCGCATCGTCTATTGTGCCTTGACCGGCTACGGCTCGACGGGCCCCGATCGCGGCCTGAAGGCCTATGACGTCACCGTTCAGGCGGCGGCCGGCCTGATGAGCGTCACCGGGCTGCCCGGCCAGCCGCCGATGAAGGCCGGGACAGCGCTGTCGGATGCCATTGCCGGCACATTCGCCATGTCCGGCGTCCTCGCCGCCCTGCTCGACCGGTCGCGTACCGGTCGCGGACAGTTCGTCGACGTCTCGATGGTCGACTGTCTGTTCTCGCTCCTGTTCGACGACCCCATCGACTGGTACGAGCGACTGGGCGTCCCGGTGCGCCAGGGCAACCGCATCCTCCGCTTCTCGCCCATCAACACCTATGCCACGACCGACGGCTGGGCCGTGCTCGGCGCGGCCACGGCCGGCCAGTGGTCGGGAGTCCTGACGGCGATCGGGCGCGAAGACCTGGCGGACGATCCCGATTGGAGCAGTCTCGACTGGCGTGTGGCCAACAACGACAAGGTCGATGGCCTCCTGCGCGACTGGGCGGCCAAACGCACGACCGCCGAGGCGGTCGCCATCATGCTCGAAGCCGGTGGCGTCGCCTCGGCGATCCGGGGGCCGGAAGAGCTGGCGGCATGGCCGCATCTCAAGGCCCGCGACATGTACCAGACGCTCGATCACCCCACTTTGGGTCGCCTGGCCGACATCGGCGCCCCGGGGTTCCCGCTCAAATTTGGCGCGGCCTCGGTCGGCTACGATTCGCCGGCACCACTGCCCCGCCAGCACAACAAGGATGTTTTCGGCAAGCTGCTTGGTCTCGACGACGCCGAGATGGCGCGCCTGGCCGAGGCCGGCGTCATTTAGCGTACGCGTTGCAGGAGTCCGGAGCCAACCTCACCGACGAGAATGGCGATGGAGGGCACGATACCGATCGCTTGCTTCAAATCCGCCTGGGTCAGGGTAGCGAAAATTCCCGTCAACTGAAGCGCCGACGCTCCGTGCTGCCGGCGCGTCGCGTCAAAACTTCCTTTGGCGCTGGAACAGGCCCGTCAGCGTCGCCTTGGCCAGCGTGTTGAAATGCAGCTGGAAACCGATGATCGCCGCCGAAGTGTCGACGTTCACCGGCAGCGCCTCCTGCTTCACGGCAAACAGCGTGAACTGGTAGCGGTGCGGACCGTGACCCTCCGGTGGGCATGGCCCGCCGTAGCCCGGCGCGCCGAAATCGGTCCGCGTCTGGAGTGTGCCCTTGAGCAGCAGTCCCGATTTGGGGTCGATTGTCGGCATGCGGTCTGGGCTCCCACTCATTGGCTTTCGAAGGGATGGCGCCGCATACAGGGCTTCAAGAGCCGGTGAACCGGTGTCGGCAGTGTCGCACAGTGGATCATGCAGCCGCAAATGGACCGCGGCGTTGACGATGCCCCGCGGCGCGGCGCAGGCTCAATCAGCATGGGCATCTCCGCACGACAGTGGCTAATCCTCCTGTGCGTGCAGTTCACGACGATCCTGTTCGGCCTCAGCGCGACCAGCGTCACCGTGATCCTGCCACAGCTAAAAGGCGCGTTGTCGGCAACGCAGGAGCAGATCTCCTGGGTGCTCACCTTCAATCTCGTCGCGACGGCCATTGCCACGCCGCTCACCGGCTGGCTGGCGGCAAAGCTAGGCTGGCGCACGCTGATGGCCTGCTCCGTGGCGGGCTTCACATTGGCTTCGCTGCTGTGCGGCCTGGTGCAGTCGCTCGAGGCGATGCTGGCGCTGCGGGTGATCCAGGGCGCATTCGGCGCGCCGATCTTTCCGATGGGCCAGACCATCCTGCTCGCGAGTTTCCACCGCAGCCAACATCCCTTCATCATCATGATGTGGGGAGTCGGCGGCGTCATGGGACCGATCCTGGGTCCGACCTTCGGCGGCCTGGTCACCGACATGATGAGCTGGCGCTGGACGTTCTTCCTGATCCTGCCGCTCGGCGCGGCAGCCTTCACGGCGGTGCTGTTGGCGCTGACCGACCGCGAGAAAGGAACGGCGCCGCGCTTCGACTATATCGGCTATGTCTTCATCGGCATCGCAATCGCCGCGACCCAGCTCATGTTCGACCGCGGTCAGCGCAACGACTGGTTCGACTCGCCCGAGATCATCGCCGAATGCGTCGTCGCCGGCCTGTTCGCCACGATGTTCGCCATCCACATGATCACCGCACGAGCGCCGCTGTTCGACGCCGCCACTTTCCGCGACCGCAACTTCTCAGTCGGCGTCGCCGTCGCACTCGTCATGGGCATGCTGCAGTACACGCCGATGGTGCTGTTCCCGCCCCTCCTGCAGGAGCTGCTCGGCTATCCGGAAGCGATGATCGGCTACCTGATCGCGGCGCGCGGGCTCGGCAACCTCGCCTCCTTCTGCGTCGTGGCCCAGCTCACGCGGATCAACCCCCGTTTCTGCCTGTTCCTCGGGCTGGCTATTCAGGCCGTCGCCGGATTCTGGATGGCGTCGCTCGACATCAACCTCACGGCCAACGACGTGATGTGGACCAATATCCTGCACGGCTTCGGGTTCGGGCTCTGCTACACGCCCATGGCGGTGCTCGCCTTCTCGACGATGCCCGGATCGCTCCTGACCCAGGGCAACGCCATCTTCGCCCTGGTGCGCATGCTCGGCAGCAGCGTCTTCATTTCGTTGACCCTGGTCGTGTTCGCACATGCCACCGCGGAGGCGCATGTCAACCTGACGAGCGGCATAACCGCCTTCACGCAAGATCTGATCGCGCCCTGGATCAATGCCTTCGGCCGCACCGGCGGCCAGGCAGAGGCGCGTTTGAGCTCGGAAATCCAGCGCCAGGCTTCAATGATCGGCTATATCAACGCCTTCTACCTGATGACTTTGGTGCCCCTGCTCACAATGCCACTGGCGCTCTTGTTCGCGGTCAAGCGCCGGTGACACCCTAGCAACGTGGCGCCACGTAACCTACAAAGCATGATGCCTGTCTCCTCCCGCCCGCAAGATTCGGCCGACCGCATCTATTTCACGCTCGTGGCACTGATCGGTGGCGCGCTGATGGTCTATTTCGCGCTGGTCCCAGTCTTCGGGCTCAATGTCGCCTTCCACTTCTACTTGATGCTCTGGATCACGATGGCGTCGGCCTTCAACGTGTCCTCGGGCTTCTCCGGCTACCTGCCGTTCGGCTATGTGGCGTTCTACGGGATCGGCGCGTTCACGACGGCAATCCTGGTGAAGAAGGCGGCCTTCCCGGTGTTCCTCGCGCTCCCCTTCTCCGGTGTCGCGGGTCTGGTTCTGGCACTGCTGTTCGCGCCGACACTCCGTCTCTCGGGCATCTATTTCGGTATCGTGAGCCTCGCCCTGGCCGGCATCTGCCGCCTGGTCATCACCAATATGCCGGAAGAGATCACTGGCGGCAGTTTCGGTCTCCAACTCGGCAGCCGAGCGCATCCGGTGCAGAGCTTCTACGTCATGATGGCCGTGATGGTGGTGGCGCTGGCCACCATCCTGTGGTTGTCGCGCTCGCGACTGGGCAAGGCGCTGCGCGCCACGCGGGACGACGCTGATGCGGCCGAGATGATGGGCATCAACGTGCCGCGCGTGCGGCTCTACGGCTGGATGATCGCAGCGTTCTTCCCGGCGGTCTGCGGCGGCGTCGAGGCCTGGTACACCAATGTCGTCGACACCGAGACCGCGTTCAACACGCTGATCACCGCCAAGACGGTGATCTACGCCGTCGCTGGCGGGCTGGGCACGGTCACCGGCCCGATCATCGGCGCCGTCGCCATGGTCTGGCTCGACGAGCTGATCTGGCGGCAGTTCCCGCTCCTTAACCTCCTGATCCTGGGCGTGGCCACGGTGGCCTTGGTGCTGTTCCTGCCGCGCGGCATCGTCGGCAGCATATTGCGGCGCAAGCCACAGTGGCGCCGCTACGTGCCGTAGGGGAAGCGCCATGGAACTGCTGATCCTGAACGGCATCGTGAACGGCCTGATCGTGGGTGGCGTCTACGCTCTGGTCGGCGTCAGTCTCACCCTGCTCTACGGCGTGTTGCGCGTGGTGAACTTCGCCCATGGCGAGTTCGTGATTGCCGGCTCGTTCTTCGCCTATGTGCTGTTCACCAGTCTGAACGTGCCGCCGCTGTTCGCCTTGCCGGTGGCGGCGATCTCCTTCTTCGCGGCCGGCTGGGGCCTCTATTACGTGCTGATCCCGCGCCTGTCGCGCAGCGACGACCCCGAGCTGATGTCGTTTCTGATGTTCTATGGCGTGTCGATCACGGCGGCGGCCCTGATGCTGCTGCTGTTCGAGGCCGATTCGCGCTCGATCGACTACAGCTTCACGCCGATCTCGGTACAGGTGGGGCCGATCTACGTCTCGACCGCTCGGCTGGTCGCCTTGGCGATCACCGCGGTGATCTCGGCAGCCCTCGCCCTGTTCCTGTTCCGCACCCTGCCGGGCAAGGCCCTGCGTGCGGCGATCATGAACCCCGAGGCGATCCAGATCGTTGGCGTCGACATCGTGCGGCTCTCGGCCTTCGCCTTTGCCCTCGCGACGGCGCTGGCCGGCGTCACCGGCGTGCTGGTGGCGCTGGTTTTCCCGGCGTTCAATGCCTTCTCCGGCACCGAATACACGATCATCGCCTTCATCGTCGTGGTGCTGGGCGGGCTCGGCAACCCGATGGGCGCTCTGTTGGCGGGTGTGATCTTCGGCCTGGCCGAACAGATGGCGACGGTGTTTCTGCCGCAGGCGATGGCCCAGATCGTGGGCTTCGCCATCCTGGTCGGCACGATCTTCCTGCGACCGTCCGGCCTGTTTGGCACGAGCACGAAAAAATGAGCATCGCGATCGAAACCCGCGGCCTCACCAAGCGGTTCGGCGGTCTGGTGGCACTCGATGGCGTCGACCTGCGGGCTGCCGCCAGCGAGACGCTGGGCATCATCGGCGTCAACGGCGCCGGCAAGACGACGCTGATGAACTGCATTTGTGGCCTCTACCGGCCCGATGGCGGCGACGTGTTCATATCGGGCGAGCGCGTCACCGGGCAGCCGCCGCACGTCGTCGCCCACAAGGGCATCGGCCGCACCTTCCAGGTACCGCGCGTCTTCCGCAAGATGTCGCTGATCGACAATTTGCTGGTGCCCGTGCTCGATCACCGTGCTTCCGACGCCGAACTCACGGAGCGCGCCGAAGGCATGCTCGCGCGCATGCAGCTGATCGATCTTCGCCACAACTATGCCGAGGAACTATCGGGCGGCCAGCAGAAGCTGCTCGAGATGGCCCGCATGCTGATGCCGGACCCGCCGATCGTCATGCTCGACGAGCCGTTTGCCGGCGTTCATCCGGTGCTCTGCAAGTTCATGATCGAGCGCATCGAGGAAATGTCCGGCGCCGGCAAGGCGGTCCTGCTGATTAGCCATGACCTGACCTCGATCTATCGGCTCTCGACCCGGGTCGTCGCCCTCAACCAGGGCAAGGTTATCGCCGAAGGCGGCGTCGACGACATCCGCGGCAATCCCGCCGTCATCGAAGCCTATCTGGGGACGTGACGATGACGGACCCGACACAGCAAGTGCCGGCGGCAATGGAACTCGTCGATGTCGATGTCGCCTACCATGGCGATATCCGAATCCTGCGCGGACTTTCACTAAAAGTCCGGCCGGGCATGATCACCGGCGTGATCGGCCCCAATGGCGCGGGCAAGTCGACGGCGCTGCGGGCGCTTTACGGACTGCTGAAGCCGGTGGCGGGCGACGTGTTGATCGACGGCAGGAAGGTCACAGGCCTGCCGCCGTGGAAGTTCATCGACCACGGCATCGCCCTGGTGCCGCAGCATCGCAGTCTGTTCAACGAGCTTTCGGTCGACGACAACCTCCGGCTCGCCTGCTGGTCGTTCCGACGCGACCGGGCCCGCGTCGAGGCCGCGGTCGAGCGCGCCTATGCCCAGTTCCCGATGTTGCGCGACAAGCGGCGCGACATGGCGGGATCCATGAGCGGCGGCCAACAACGGTTCCTCGAACTGGGGCGGTCGCTCGCCCTGCAGCCCCGGGTGCTGCTGCTCGACGAGCCGACGGCGATGATCGCGCCGCGCATCAGCGCCGAGATCTACGAATTCATCAGCGGCCTGCCGGCCCAGGGGATCACCGTGCTGCTGGTCGACCAGAACGTGCGCCAGTGCGTGCGCATCTCCGGTCACCTCTACGTGCTGGAACTCGGCCAGAACAAGGTCGATGGCGCGGCTGCCGATTTCCGGAAGGACACCGGCCTGCGCGACCTGATCGCCGAGTGGGTCGATTATCGCATCGACGCGTGACGACCGGCTCGGCGAAGGCTAGGCTTTCATATCCCAGGGAGGACCAAGATGGCTTTCAAACTGCCCAGAAGGACCCTTATTGCCACCGCAGCGGGCGCGCTCGCCACCGGCAGTGCGCGGGCTCAGGACGCCAAGCCGATCCGCATCGGCATGACCGTTTCGTCGACCGGCACGTTCGCCCTCGCCGCCCAGTCGGGCCTGCGCGGAGCCGAGATCTGGGTCGACGATGTAAACAGCCGCGGCGGCATTTCGGTCGGTGGCGTCAAACGCAAGGTCGAGCTCGTGAAGCTCGACGACCGCAGCGACAAGACCACCGTTCCCAAGGTCTACGAAACCCTGATCAAGGAAGAGAAGGTCGACCTCTGTTTCGGACCGTTCGGCTCGACGCTGACGGCCGCCGCCGTCAACACCACGGAGACGAACGACAAGTTCATGGTGATCTGGTCGGCTTCGGCCGATTCGATCTACCAGCAGGGCTACAAGTACGTGGTCTCGGCGACCCAGCAGGCCGGCACGCTGCTCGGCCGGCCTGGCGTCAAGGCGTTCGGCAAGCTCGGCGTCAAGAAGATCGCCTTCGCCTATCTCGACGAGCCGTTCCCCGCCGCCCTGACCAATGGTGCGATAGAGGAGGCGAAGAGCCTCGGCATGGAGGTCACCATGAACGAGAAGTTCGCCAAGGGAACGAAGGACTTCAACATCCTGATCCAGAAGGCCAAGGCGAGCGGCGCCGACGTCTTCATGCCGACCGCCTATGAAGGCGACCAGATGACCATCGCGCGCCAGTTGCGCGAAACCAACGCCGACTTCAAGGGCGTCTACTTCGTCTACGCCTCGCAGCCCCAGTTCCTCGCCATCGGGAAGGACGCGCAATACCACTTCAGCCAGACGTTGCTGAACGACAAGATCAACTGGAAAGTCACCAGCGGACTCAATCGGGCGCAGATGATGGAGCGTTACGCCAAGCTCTTCCCCAATGCCCAGTATGCCGCCGATTTCCAGACGGCGCTGGCCTATGGCGCAGGTGCGGTGGTGGAACAGATCATCACCGAAGCCCAGTCGCTCGACGCCGCCAAGCTCAAGGAAGCGGCGCTCAAGCTCAACGACAAGATGGTCACTGTCACCGGTCCGTACCAGATCGACGCCACGGGCAAGCAGTTCAAGAACGAGTTCGCCGTGATGCAGAACATGCCCAACGGACCGGAGGTGATCTATCCGCCCGAGGTCGCCACCGCGAAGGCAGTCTATCCGGTGCCGCCGTACAAGGACCGCAAGTAGCACGCTTCCCGTTGACCTGTGGCGGCGCCCCTCCTGGCACCGCCACAGCCAGGCCAGGTCGCCGGACCCGCCTTTGCCCGATGCGCCGAACGCCGTTCATGCGCTGCGATTGACCCGCCGCCACAGGCCGGCGATCCCCACTCCCAGTGCCAGCATCCCGCCGATCACGAAGCCGCTACCGTAACCGCCAGTGATCGACAGCGCCGCGCTGAACAGCAATGGCAGGACCAGCGAGCCCGCATCGCCGAACGCCAGCACCGCGCCGGTCGTGGCCCCGATGCGGCCCGAGGGCGAGAGCCGCGCCACCTCGGCCAGCAGCACGCCGTGCCAGCTCACGGCGGTGACGCTGAAGGCGATGGCGATCGCCGTGGCCGCCCAGGTCGGCCAGGCTGGATCGATGAGCGCCGTGAGGACCGCGGCGCCCGCCATGGCGATGCCGAGGAGGGCCAGCAGGGTCGCGGGTTTCACCAGGCGCGAAGCGAGCCAGCCCCAGCCGATGCGGGCCGGCACCGCGACCGCGACGGCGATGGCGAACACGATGCCGGCGCGTTCGAGGTCGTAGCCGAGTCCGCGCACGAGATAGAGCACGAAAAAGCCGGTGAAGAGCGACTGCAAGCCGACGAAGCTGAACATCGCCACGCACATGGTGCGCAACGCCGGATCGCGCAGGACACTCGCGACATTGGCGCGGATGTCGGCGGGCGATAGCGGTTGGGCGGGGTTGCGGTCGGTGTCGAAGCGCGCCCGGAGCGGCTGCAACGCCACCACCGAGGCGAGGCAGAGGCCGGCCACGACGAGCAACGCCGCACGCCAGCCGGACTCGACGGCCAGCACCGGCGCCACCACGCCCGCCAGCATCAACCCCGCCGGCACGCCGGTCTGCTTGATCGAGAAGATGAGCGGCGCGAGGTGCCGCGGCGACAGCCGGCCGAGCAGGTGCGAACTGGAGGGCGTCGAGAGCGCCTGGCCGAGGCCACCCACGAAGGCGCCCAGCGCAAACAGCGGCAGCCAGCCCGCGGTGGTGACGGCCAAGCCTGCCGCCAGCGCCAGCATGCCGACCTGGGTCATGCGGAGCGCGCCGTAGCGGACGATAAATCCGCCGCAGCCCATGGTCGTGATGAAGCCCGCGACGGCGCCGATGGCGAGATAGACGCCGACCAGCGCAGGATCGACGCCGAGGTCGAGCACGATGGCGGCAGCGATCAACGGCACCGTCGAACGGCCCAGCGTCGCGAAGGACTGCTGCACCGTCATGGCGCCGAGCGCTAAGTAGAGATTGAAGATTTTTAGGCTCCGGCCGGTGTCGACCGAGAGTGACAGAATTCGGCGCGCGGCGCTAAGCTGATGCACATGCGCTTCAAGTGGCTCGCTGATCTGTTTGCCGCCCCATCGACGCCGAACGGCCGGCCGCTGCGCGACCTTTCGCAGTTCGAGATGGGCGTCTGCCCGGGATGCCGCGGGTTGCGCGTGACGGCCAGCGAGCAATGCAGCCACTGCGGCAGCACCAGGCCCTCGGCTGCCGACGTTTGACTGCGCTACAAATCCGCCGCGTTGCGGCGCCCGTCCCTCTAGCCCTTTGCGGCCTTCTGCTCCTCCAACCGGTCGGTGGCCGGCGGCGGCGTGGGTGACAAGGCGGAGATCTCGGCGCGCAGCTCCGGGGTCATGTCGATCTTCACCGAGGCGAGCGAGTCCTTGAGCTGGTCGAGGTTGCGGGCGCCGATGATGGGCGCGGTGATGCCGGAATGCGACCCCACCCAGGCGATGGCGGCGCTGACCGGATGCATGCCCTTCTGCCTGCAGAAGGCCACGAACTTCTCCGCGACCTCGAAGGTCCAGGACTCGCCATAGCGCGCCTCGTACATCTTGTTCGTCTTCAAACGCCCGGTGGCCTGGCCGAGATACTTGCCTGAAAGAAGTCCGGCCGCGCCGGGACTATAGGGGATGACGCCGATGCCGTTGGCCTGGGCCATCGGTAGCAGCTCGACCTCGGCCTGGCGTTTCACCAGATTGTACATCGGCTGGATGACTTGCAGCCGCGCCCAGTTATGGCGCTCCTGCAGATCGACGGCGCGCTGCGTCTGCCAGGCCGCCCAGTTGCTGACCGCGGGATAGAGAACCTTGCCCGAGCGCACCACGTCCTCCAGCCCGCGCATCATCTCCTCGATCGGCGTCAGGCTGTCGAACTTGTGCAGGAACAGCACATCGATGCGGTCGGTCTGCAGGTGGCGGAGACTGCGCTCCACCGCGCGCACCACATGGCGGCGCGAACTGCCGCGCGCGTTGATGTCGTCGCTGTGCGGACTGAAGCATTTGGTGGTGAGCACGAGATCGTCGCGATGGCCTTTCGCCAGGCGGCCAAGCATCTGCTCCGAGACACCCTTGTTGTACTCGTCAGCGCAGTCGAAGAAGTTGATGCCGGCGTCTCGGACCGCCTTGTACATGGCGGCCGAGGTGGCTTCGTCGGCATCGCCGCCGAAGGACATTGTACCGAAACAGAGTTCGGAGACGGAGACACCGGTGCGGCCGAGGAGCTTGGTTTTCATTGAGCTTTTCTAGCACGCCCGGTCAAATCGCTCTACGCTCGGGAAAAGCAGCAGAGCAACGAGGGTGGAATGCAGGACGAGGGTTCTTACGATTTCATCGTTACCGGCGCGGGCTCGGCCGGCTGCGCCGTCGCGGGCCGCCTTAGCGAGGACGGTCGCTTCCGCGTGTTGCTGCTCGAGGCCGGGCCGAAGGACTCCTATCCCTGGATCCACGTGCCGCTCGGCTACCACAAGACCTTCAACAATCCGAAAGTGAACTGGATGTTCGATTCGGAGCCGGAACCGGAACTCAACGGCCGCATCATGTACCAGCCGCGCGGCAAGGTGCTGGGCGGCACCAGCTCGATCAACGGCATGGTTTACATGCGCGGTAATGCCGCCGATTACGACGAATGGCGCCAGCGCGGCTGCGAGGGCTGGGACTACGAGTCGGTGCTGCCCTACTTCAAGCGCGCCGAGGACAACGAGCGCGGCGGCAACGACTTCCACGGCACCGGCGGGCCGCTGAAAGTGCAGGACCATGCGTGGAAGCCTACGCTCGCCAAGGCCATGCACGATGCCGCGCTCGAAGCCGGCATCCCGGAAAATCCCGACTTCAACGGCGTCAACCAGGAAGGCGTCGGCTACTACCAGACCACGATCAACAACTCACGCCGCTGGTCGAGCGCGCGGGCCTATCTCAAGGACGCCAAGCAGCGCAAGAACCTCACGATCGCCACGTCGGCGCACGCCACCCGCGTGCTGATCGAGAACGGCCGCGCCGTCGGCGTCGAATACCGCACGCCCGCTGGCTTGCAGGTCGCCAAGGCCACGCGCGAGGTGATCGTCTCGGGCGGCGTTTACGGATCGCCGCAACTCCTGATGCTGTCCGGCCTGGGTCCGGCGGCACACCTGCAACAGCACGGCATCGCGGTCGTGAAGGACATGCCGGGCGTCGGCAGCCACCTGCACGATCACTTCAACACCTATGTCGCCTACAAATGCAGCCAGCCCGTCACCATGAACGACCTGGCCAACAGCCTGCCGCGGCGCATCCTGGCCGGCATGATGTATGCCTTCGGTCGCACCGGGCCGCTCGCCTCCATGGGGCTCTTCGTGGGCGCCATGGTGCGCAGCGACAAGCGCTTCGAGCGGCCCGACCTGCAGATCAACATGTTCGCCTGGGCGATCAAGGAGCGTAACCGCAACGGCG
>LNFM01006039.1_pt1 | contig 20268 bp, 16 predicted proteins | sample 596031 | NCBI WGS metagenome assembly LNFM01 (sample SAMN04254537, study PRJNA301005) | activated carbon metagenome | isolation source: dual media filters at the Ann Arbor, Michigan drinking water treatment plant | place: USA: Ann Arbor | reverse complement strand
CCCACAGCCGCGATTGCATCTTGTGATTGACGGCATTCATGAGAAATCCGAGCGGCACTTCGAAAGCGTCGGCGACTTCACTTTCGTCGAGCCGTAGTGCGAATCCCGGCTGCACGATGGCGACCACCGGATCGACGTGAAAGCCGGTGTGCGTGCGCAGCGCATCGAGATAGCCGATCGGCTGAATGTAGCGCGCATCGAGGCCGATCTCCTCTTCCGCCTCACGCAGCGCGGCAGCCACGGCGTCCGTGTCGTCCGGCTCGAGCTTGCCGCCAGGAAATGCGATCTGCCCGGCGTGGCTCGGCAGGTGCTCGGTTCGCTGGGTGAGTAACACGGTCGGAATGTCGTGCGCCACGATCGCGACCAGCACGGCCGCCCGTCGCAGCGGCTTTCCGACCATGAAGTCGTCGTGAAGATCCGGACGAGCCGCGGCTTCGTCCTCGGACAATGCGTAACCGAGTGTGGCATCGAAGATCCGCGGCGAGGGTGCCGCGTCGAGGCCAGCACGAGCGCGCGCGACGACCGCGTCGAGATCGATCATCAAGGAGAGCGGGTCGGACATCATCCACGACATAGACCGCGCAGCTCGGGTTTTTGCAAGCATCGGTCACGCCCGAGCCTCAGCCGTTCGAGCCCGAGTCGTCGGTGACGATCTCGGCTGCGCGTCGCGGGTCAGGCTGCAGCCCACTGCCGACTGGTGAATACAACTTGAGCCATCCCACGCTCCGCGATCTCCTCGCGCACAGCCGCGAGATCGTGCCCCGCGGCCTTCGCAGTCGCCAATGCCGCATCGAGCGGCATGCCGTTCTCCACCGACACGGCTACCCACATGATGGTCGAGCGCAGTCCGGAGCGACAATGCAGAAGGATCGGAACGGACGCGGTTGCCAGCGCATCGCCGAACGGCACCAACACGTGGTCGTCGAGCACCTCGTGCTTCGCCGCGGGCACATGAATGTAGGCGATGCCGGCCTGACGAGAAAACTCGATTTCCTCGCGCGCTGTCAGCTGTCCAGCCTCCTCGCCGTCGGGGCGATTGTTGATGATCGTCTTGAACCCCAGCAGCGCCGCTTCGGCGAAGTCGGTCGGTGACAGGGTGCCGGCCACAGCCAGTGTGGGCGACAGAAAAGCGAAGCGGCTCATGGGGATCGGCTCTCGTCCGTGGCGGAAGCGCTGCACCGGGAGCGGCAGTCGGCCCTCGCATCCAACGCGACGGCAATGTATTGGAAAAATAGTCCAAGAAACAGAAAAAATGGAGACAAAAGAGAAAAAAATACTCTTTTTCAAAGAAGTGCGACATGCTAGGAAAATATTGCGCGGCGAAACCGCGATTGATGAGAACAGAATTTTAGCTTGGCAGGCATCCCATGCTCGACGAGATGGATATCAAGATTCTGCGTATACTTCAGGAGGATGCGACGCGCCCTGTCGCCGAGATCGGCAAAGAGGTCGGGTTATCGACCACGCCGTGCTGGCGGCGCATTCAAAAGCTCGAAGAGGCGGGCATCGTTCGCCGGCGTGTGGCGCTCTTGGACGCGGCAAAGGTCAACGTCGGGGTCACCGTCATCGTCTCGATCAAGACAGACCGTCACGAGATCGGCTGGCTCGAGAAATTCCATGCCGCCGTCGTAGATTTTCCCGAGGTGGTCGAGTTCTACCGGATGTCCGGCGAGATCGATTACCTTCTGCGGGTGGTCGTCCCCGACATCGCAGCGTACGACGCGTTCTACAAGCGTCTCATCTCGCGCATCGAAATTTCCAAGGTTTCTTCCGCATTCGCGATGGAGCAGATCAAATACACGACCGCCTTGCCGCTCGACTTCGCGCGCCCGGCAAAGGCCGGTGATGCCGGTCAGTAGAGCGACGGCGCTGCAAGTGCGATGCAGGCCGCAGCTGCCGCCATGATCGCGGTCAGGGTGGCGACCATTCCCGCTACCCGCAGCGGCAGAATGTGAGGCGATTGCGACAGCGCATAGGCGTGCACGATCCGGCCGGCGAGCAGCGCGATCCCTATCCCGTGCAGCAGGAGCGGATGCGCCTTCGTCGACTCGGCCAGCGCCATCAGGATCAGCGCGATCGGAACATATTCCGCGAAATTGGCGTGCACCCGCATCCGGCGCAGAAGCTCCCGGTCACTGCCGTCGCCGATCTCTACCTTGGCCGCTCGCCGCGCACCTATCGTGCGAAACGACAGCACGACGAACACGAACGCGAGTACTCCTGCATAGAGCGCGGTGATCGGCATTTTGTAGAACCTTCTTTCTTGCGTTGATCTCGTTACCTGCTTCAAGCTTCCGGCAGGCGTTCCACCGCAGCGTCCAACAGAGCATGCAGCCGCTCGACGTCGACCACGCCCAGGCTCGTCCGCACGGCCGCTTGGGCGGCGCGCCAATGCGGTAGGGCCTCTTTCAGCTTGAGCTTTCCGGCAGTCGTCAGCTCCACATTGCGGGATCGCTTGTCGCCCCCAGCGTGCAACTCGACGAGCCCCGCGCGCACCAGAGGTGTGAGGTTGCGCGTCATCGTCGTTCGATCCATGTCGAGCGCTGCTGCCACGCTGGTCACGGTGCCGCCGCCGGTCATCGCCAGCGTCTGAAGCAAGCCGAACTGCGCGATGCCGAGCCCGCAAGGCGCAAGGTGCCGGTCGTAAAGCCGCGTGGCGCGCCGCGCCGCCATGCGCAGTCGATAGACGGTGCAAGGTAATTTGGGCGGGGCTGTCATGATGACGACGCTCGTCTGCGAAATTTCGCCGTGCCGTGACCATGGCGATCACGCATCGTGCAATTACACGCGTGTAAGTACACAATAGCGGGAGAACGTGCAATGCACTGCCGGTTTCCGATTTTTGACGTGTCGAGACGTCGTGCGGTTTAGCCCCGCTCGGGATGTTGAAGCCGATATCGGAGCACGAGTTCCTGACGGCGATTGCGACTGGGGTCTGCCGGCGCCACCACGATGCGCCCGATCCGGGGCTGGCAGCTTGCCAATTCTCCGCCAAGACCACGTCGTTAGGCCGAGACCTCGGCCCGGCGCCGATGCGATGTCACGCGAAAAGTCGGACGTTCTTCAGATCGTGTTTTTTGTGAAAACAGCCCGATGCTCTTCGAGCCGCGGCATGATCTCGACGAAATTGCAGGGGCGATGACGGTTGTCGAGTTGCCACTTCAAGATACCGCCCCATGCATCCTTGCAGGCACCCGGCGATCCCGGCAGGCAGAAAATGTAGGTCCCGTGCGAAAGCCCACCGCACGCTCGGCTCTGGATCGTCGACGTCTCGATCTTCTGGAAAGAGATCATGTGGAACACCGTCGAGAATCCGTCGATCTCTTTCTCGAACAGCGGACGCACCGCTTCCGGTGTCACGTCCCGACCGGTGAATCCGGTTCCGCCCGTGGTGATGACGACGTCGATGTCGGGCTGGTCGATCCAACCCTGCACCTTTGCCCGGATCGCGCCGATATCATCTCGCACGATCGCGCGGTCGGCCAGGACATGGCCGTCTACCGTAATCATCTCAGCGAGCGTCGTGCCGGACTTGTCGGACGCGAGATCGCGCGTATCGGATACCGTGAGAACCGCGATGCGGACGGGAATGAACGGTCTCGTTTCGTCGATGCGGGGCATGGCGGTTTTCCAGTCGGCGTGCTTCCCGTCGGGGGATTGAACCCGACACCCTTCAATTAAGCACTTTTGTGCCATTGGCCAATGGCGTTATGGACCTGTTACGGCAGTTACAGTGCTGGTTTGATATAACGCCTACGATCTGCCGGTTGCGTGCATGAGGGGAGTGCCGCCATGTCAGGAGACGCGCACGGTCGCGCCCCGAACGGAACGCGCAGAGCACTTGCCGGAGCGTGGCGTGGCTTCGCTTCGGCTGCCGGCCGCAGTCCTGTGCTGCGCGCCATCGGAAGCTTGTGCAGGCGTTACGCCGACTGGGGCACGCAGCCCTATCCGCTGGAGGACCAGCGCCGTCTGAAGATCCTCAATGTTTTCGCCGCCTTCGTCGTCGTCGCCACCGGCTCCTATGCGGTGCAGAACGCATTCATGGATTTCGAGAAGTACAAGCCGATCATCATCATCAATTCGGCACTCCTCGTCGTCGCGGCATTCCTGCCGCTGTTGCATCGCATTGGACCGATAGCCGCCGGCATGACGCTCGTCGTCTGCGAGTATGTGGCGCTGGTGGCGATGTCCGCATACCTCGGGCGCAACGCCGGTCTGCATCTTCAGTACTTCGTCGCCGCGGCTGCGACCTTCGTGGTGCTCGGTCCCGAGCGGTTGCGCCTCGTGCTTTCTGTCGTCGCCCTCGGCGCGATCCTGCACCTCCTGGTCTGGTTCCGCTTCCCCCCGGAGTTGGCGTTGATCGATGCCGAGCCGGGCCTCACCGATGGCCTTTATCTGCAAGCCGCCATCGTTACCATGGCGATGATCGCGGCCACGATCTGGTATGCGTTCTCCCTCGTCGAGCAGGCGCGTGGGGAGACCGAAGCGCTTCTGCGCAATATCCTGCCGGGCAGCATCGTGGAGCGCCTCAAGTCGCGCCCGGGAGAGGCCATCGCCGATACGTTCGAGGATGCCTCGGTGATGTTCGCCGACATCTCCGGCTTCGTGCCGCTGGCCCGTCGGCTCGGCGCACGCGGCGTCGTCGATATGCTCAATCGCCTCGTCAGCGAGTTCGACGCGCTCGCCCACCAGCACCGCTTGGAGAAGATCAAGACCATCGGCGACGCCTATATGGCAGCCGGCGGTCTGCCCGAACGATCGGCCGACCACACGGAGCGGCTCGTCGCGATGGGCCTGGAAATGCTCGGCACCGTCGCGCGCCTCAGGGCCGAGACCGGGCTGGACGTCAAACTGCGCATCGGCATCGCAAGTGGCCCGCTGATGGCCGGGGTGATCGGCCGCAACAAGTTCAGCTACGACGTCTGGGGCGACACCGTGAACCTGGCAGCCCGCCTCGAAAGCGTCGGCACGCCGGGCCGCGTTCTGGTGTGCCCTGCATGCCGCGAGCGCCTCGAAGGAAAATTCGAGTTCGAAAGCATGGGCGTAGTCCCCATCAAGGGCATCGGTGACTGCGAAGCCTGGTTCGTCCTGGCTCAGGGCGTCCTGGCAGAGAGGTGACAAGAAGGTCTCGGGCGCGCTAGCTTTGCGACAATGAACAGAGAAGTTCGGGAGGCGATGAATGGCAACCGCAACGGGACTTGATTTCGAGCCTTTGAGCCCTGTGCTGGGCGCGCGTGTCCTCGGCCTCGATCTCACGCGACCGATCCCGCAGGCCGAGCAGGATGAACTGCGGCAGGCATTCCTGCGCTATGGCGTTCTCTGCGTCCCCGCGCCCGGCATCGAAATCGAAGACCAGATGCGCTACGCGTCCGTGTTCGGAAACGTCGACGGCGAAGGCAACGGCCAGCTCCGGTTTGCCGAAGGCGAAAAGCGGCCCAAGCGCGGTATCATGTTCGTGTCGAACCTGCGCGAGAACGGCGAGCTCGTGGGGGTTCTGCCGGATGGCGAGATGCATTTTCATTCGGACGGCGCCCATCGCGAGCGCCCCTACCGCGGCACGACGCTCTACGCGCTGATCCTGCCCTCGCGCGGCGGCGAGACTAAGTTCGCCAACCTGACCGCTGCTTACGAGGCTCTCGATCCCGCGATGAAGAGGCGGCTCGAAGGTCTCCAGGGCCGGTTCGTCTATGATGTCCGCGCAACGCTACGACATCAGACCGACGAGAGCGACGATGCGCTGTCGACTGCAACCCATCCGCTCGTGCGTAAACATCAGGAGACCGGTAGACCCGCGCTGTTCCTGAGCCGATTGATGACGCGCAGCATCGTCGGCTTGGAAAAGGCCGAAAGCGACGCGTTACTGGGGCAGCTCTTCGATCATTGCGAGGAGCCCCGCTTCGTCTACGCGCATTCCTGGAAGCTGGGCGACCTGCTCCTCTGGGACAATCGCTGCCTCAATCACGCGCGCAACGATTTCCCTGCCGGCGATCAGCGTCATCTGCGCCGCGTGACCGTCTCCGATCCGTCCTGATCGCCCCGTTCGTCCGGGGCGATCCTCCATCCGTGGATTGAACTACTCAGCGGCTGCAGGGCGCTTGGCGGCGTTGTCTTGCGCCATGTCGTCCGCCGGGGCTTGCGCAGGTAGCTGGCCGCTGGCGGGCACCCCATCGCGCTTGCCAGCGCCGACGCGCGCGCCGATCGACTCGAACATCAGGTAGACAGCCGGCGTGATGTAGAGCGTGAGGAGCTGGGAGACGAGAAGGCCGCCGCAGACGGCAAGTCCGAGCGGTTGTCTCAGCTCCGCGCCCGCACCCAATCCGAATGCGATTGGAAAGGTGCCGAACATCGCGGCCGCGGTCGTCATCATGATCGGACGGAAACGCAACAGACACGCTTCCCGGATCGCCTCGTGAGCCGTCGCACCTTGCGATCGTCGTTCGATCGCGAAGTCGACCATCATGATCGCGTTTTTCTTCACGAGGCCGACCAGCAGGATGATGCCGATCACCGCGATGACGGTCAGCTCCATGTTGAAATACATCAACGTGATCAGAGCACCCAGGCTGGCGGACGGCAGACCCGACAGAATAGTCAGCGGATGGATGAAGCTCTCGTAGAGGCAGCCCAGTACGATGTAGATCGTGATGACGGCCGCCAGGATCAGCAGCGGCTGGTCGCGGAAGCTTTCTTCGAACACCTTCGCGGTGCCTGAGAAGTTACCCGATATCGTCGCGGGAACGTTGAGTTCGCGGGCGATTTCTCGAATGCTGGCTGTCGCTTCGCCGAGACTGGTTCCCGGCGCGAGATTGAAACTGATGGTGACGGAAGGCAATTGCGATTGGCGGGAGATCGCCGTGGGGCCTGAACCCATGGATACCGACATCAGGCTGTCGAGCCGGATCTGCTGGCCGGCCGCCGTGCCGTTCGAAGCACGCACGAAGACGCGGCTCAATACGCTCGGGTCGAGCGCGAACTCGCGGTTGGCCTCGATGATCAGCTGATAGTCGTTGAGCGCGGTGTAGATCGTTGCGATCTGCCGCGTACCGAAGCCGGAATAGAGCGTCTGACGTATCGTATCCATCGTCACGCCATGCCGCGCCAGCGCATCGCGGTCGACGTTGATGATCACTTGGCGCGCGCCGATCGACAGATCGCTCGACACATCTGCAAATTCGGGCGTGACCTTCATCTTGTCGATGAGCTTGGGCGCGAACTCGTAGAGTTCTTCCTGCACCACGCCGCTGAGCGTGTACTGGTAGGCCGCCGGTCCGAGGCGACCGCCGATGCGCATGTTCTGCAGCGGCACGGGGAACGCGCGGATGCCCGTGATGTTGGTCGTCGCCCGGCGAATGCGGTTCTGCACGTCGCTGATGCTGGAGTTGTTCGTGCGCTCCTTGCGCGGCTTCAGCTGGACGAAGATGTTGCCGCGGTTAAGCTGCGGATTGAACGGTGTCACCGCAACGCTGGAGTTGAGATACATCACGTCCGGGTCGCTCTGGATGGCGTTCGCCACCCGGCGCTGGCGCTCGACCATCGCCGGGAAAGCGATGTCCGGCGGCGCCTCGGTGCGTACGATGATGATGCTGGTGTCTTCGACCGGCAGGAAGTCCTTCTTGATGGCGCCGAACGCCCACGCCGTCGCCCCGAACGTCGCCAGCGTGACGAGAAGCACGAAGCCGCGGTGACGAAGGGAGAAGTCGAGGGAGGTGCGATAGCCGCGCGCCATCGCATCGTAGCCGGCCTCGAAGATGCGCGACAGGATGTTGGGCTTCTCGTTGTGAAGGTCGTCGTGCTTCAGCATACGGGCGCACAGCATCGGCGTCAGCGTAAGCGCGATGAAGCCCGACGCGATGATCGCGATCGACATGGTGACGGCGAACGAGAAGAAGAAGCGCCCGACGATGCCGCCCATGAACAGGATCGGGATGAACACTGCGCACAGAGAGATTGTGATCGATACGACTGTGAAGCCGATCTCGCGCGCGCCCTTTATCGCCGCATCGAACGGCTCCATGCCCTGCTCGACATAGCGCACGATGTTTTCCAGCACGACGATCGCATCGTCGACGACGAATCCGAGTGCCAGCGTCAGCGCCAGAAGCGTTACGTTATCGAGCGAGAACCCCATCAGCGCCATGCCGGCAAAGGTGGCGGCGACTGAAAGCGGCAGCGCCACTGCCGGGATGATCGTCGCCCGCCAGGAGCGCAGGAACGCGAGGATCACGAGCACCACGAGCACCGCCGTGATGATCAATGTCTCTTGCACGTCGTGAACGGATTCTTTGATCGAGACCGATCTGTCGGAGAGGATGTCGATGTTGACCGTCGGCGGCAGAACCGACTTGAACGTCGGGATCATCGCCCGGATCGCCTCGGTTACGGCGACGGTGTTCGAGTCCGGCTGGCGCTGGATGCTGAGGATGATCGAGCGCTTGGAATTGTATTCGGCGATCGCCTCCTCGTTCTCGACCGAATCGACCACGCTCGCGACGTCCTCGAGCCGGACCGGCGCCCCGTTGCGCCACGCGATCACGATCGGCTTGAAGAAGGCCGCAGTCGGCGTGGCGCGGTTGGTCTCGAGCACGTAGAGCTGGCGCTGGGTCCGGATGCTCCCGATCGGCGAAACCGATGCGTGCTGGCGCAGCGCCGCCGACATCTCGTCGACCGAGATGCCTCGGGTTGCGAGCGCGTCGAGATCGTAGCGGACGCGGACAGCGCGCTTCTGCTGGCCGTTCACGTTGACCAGTGCGACGCCGGTGATCGAGGAGATGGCCGGCGTCAGGACGCGGTCGGCATAATCCTGAATGTCGGTCGCGGGCGCCGTGTCCGAAGTCAGCGCGAGGAAGATGACAGGACTGTCGGCCGGATTGATCTTGCGGTAGCTCGGCGGCTCCGGCATGTCGGCGGGCAGCCGGCGCAAGGCCGTCGAGATAGCAGACTGCACGTCGAGCGCGGCAGCATCGATGTTACGGCGAAGGTCGAATTCGAGCGTGATCTGTGTCACGCCTTCGACACTCGACGACGTGACGGTGGCCAGGCCCGCGATCGTCGCGAACTGTCGTTCTAGCGGCGACGCCACCGAGACCGCCATCGTGTAGGGACTGCCGCCAGGCAGGCGTGCGGTGACCTGGATGGTCGGGACTTCGATGCGCGGAATGGCGGCGATCGGCAGCTGCCGATAACCTGCGAATCCGGCCAGCAGGATCGATGCCATCAGCAGGATGGTCATCACCGGGCGACGAATGCAAAGCTCGGAAATACCCATGTGTCAGTTCCCCTGGAAGCCTCAGCCGCCGCCCGAGCTACCGGAAATGTTCTTGGCCGGCGCCTGTCCGACGCCGCCCCCGGTCGTGGGCTGGGAAGTGCCACTCGGCCGCCCCCCGCCACCTTGTCCTTCACCGCGAATAGAAACCGCCGCACCGGGCACCAGCCGCAACTGGCCGTCAGTTATGACGCGCTCGTCCTTGTCGAGGCCGCTCGTCAGGTAAGCGACCTGCCCGATCACGCGTTCGACCACGACCTTTCGGACGGACACTCGATTGTCCGCGCCGAGCAGCCACACGATCATACCTTGCTGTGCCGGCATCACCGCGCTGGCCGGCACCGAAACCAAGTTCTTTTTCGTTTCGACCGTGAGATCGACGGTTACGGCCTGTCCGGGCCAAAGCACCTCGTCGGTATTCTCCACGACGACCTTGCCGGTGACGGTGCCGGTCGTCTTGTCGATCTGGTTGTCGACGAACTTGAGGTGGCCCTTCGCCTTGATCGGCTTGGGCCCGCCCACTGTCACCACCGCTTCCGCGTTGGTCGCCATCGCGTCCTTGAGCTGCCGCAGCGTCGCCTGTGGCAACGCGAAGGCCACTGCGATCGGCTTCGTCTGATTGATCGTGACCAGCGCCGCCGGATCGGCGCTGCGCACGAAAGAGCCGAGCCGCGCAGTGATGCTGCCCGTGCGTCCTGTGATCGGCGCGCGGATGACGAGATAGTCGAGTTGCGTCCGTTGGGCATCGAGCAGGGCCTGCCCCGCCGTGATGCTGGCCTTCAGCACCTCGACGTTTTGCCGCGCGGTTTCTGTCGCTGCCTCGCTGGCGTACTTTTTGAGAAACAGCGACTCGCGCCGCTCGGAGATCGACATGGCGTCTTTGAGCAGCGCCTCGTCCCTGGCGATCTGGGCTTCGGCCTGCCTGATCTGGGCGCGCACCAGACGGTCGTCGAGGCGATAAAGCGTGGAACCCGCGGTGACCTGGTCGCCTTCCTTGAAGCCCACTTCGATCACCTGACCGTCGACGCGAGGCTTGATTGCGACGGTCGCGAGCGGCTCGACAGTGCCGGGCGCCGACAGAACGACCGGCATATCGGCGAGGGCGGATGTGGAAATCGTGACAGGCGCCGGCCCTGCCGATCCTTTTTTGGAAGGCGCGGTCTGCGCGGACTTTGGTCCCTTGCCGCTGTCGGTTCCTGCTTTTTGTGTCGGGGCTGACTTCTCGGATCCTGTCACGGATTGGATTGCCGATGCCACGCCATCGGGGACGTACGGGCCTAGCTGGTCTCGGTAGGCGTATGCAGCCGTACCTGCCGCCGCAACACCGGCGAGCAACCATACACTTTTGGCCATTGACAGCCCCGCTCTACAAACCCAGTTCCAGCCCTGTCACGTCGGATCGGTGAGAAGCCGAGGCGCATGCTCTAATTTCGCTAGCCCGATCGTGCGATCCCCTCCATCCGGTGAACGCACGCCGAAGGAGCATTCCATCGTTTCTTACAAAATCGCTACATCATTGTAGCGACCTTCGCAAAGCGAAACACATAGCCGACGACCGTGACTTCGAGTGCATGCGCTGTCGATACCTGTCAGAAACGATCGATGTCACACTTCTGTGAGGGCGCGCTTGCAATCTCCCCGCTCTAGGCCGTAAGCCACGTCAGAGCCAACAAGCCGGAAGTGTATTTACATGCTCCGCAACCACAACATGTACAGCCTTATCGAGGACCGCGTTTCGAAAGCGGGGGCTGATCCCGCGTTCGTCATGCCGGACGGGGCTGCCGTGACCTATGCACAACTCGGCGTCGAGGTTGGGCGGATGGCCAACGCGCTGGCAGCGACAGGCGTCGGGCCTGGCGATCGTGTGACAGTGCAGGTCGAGAAATCGTTCCCGAATGCTGTGCTGTACTTGGCTTGCTTGAAGGCTGGCGCAGTCTTCAATCCGCTGAACTCCGGCTATACATCGGCTGAACTCGACTACTTCCTCGGCGACGCCCAGCCCAGCCTTCTGGTCTGTCAGCGTTCGAGCCTCGCCATGCTCTCCCCGATCGCCGAACGGCACGCGGTCGGATCTACCCTTTTGTTGGAGCCCGACGGCACGGGCTCCATCGTCGACTTGGCAAAGCAGCAATCCGCAGAGCATGCCACCCGCGTCTGCGATGCCGACGATCTCGCCTCCCTCATTTATACCTCGGGCACGACGGGTCGCTCCAAGGGCGCGATGATCACACATGGAAACCTCGCCTCCAACACTGAGGCCCTTTGCGCGACGTGGCGCATAACTTCGGATGATATCCTGTTGCACACGTTGCCTATTTTTCACGTCCACGGCCTCTTCGTGGCGCTGAATACGACGCTTTCACAGGGCGCCCGGATCCTCTGGCAGCCGAAGTTCGATCTCGACATGGCCCTCGCGTTGCTGCCCGAGGCGACGCTTATGATGGGCGTGCCGACCTTCTACCCCCGCCTCCTGTCCAGCCCGGCGTTCGGTCGCGAGACCTGCCGTAACATGCGCCTCTTCGTATCGGGTTCGGCGCCGCTGCTGGCCGAAACGCACGTCGAGTTCCAGGGGCGCACCGGACACGCCATCCTCGAGCGTTACGGCATGACGGAGACCGGCATGATCACGTCCAATCCCTATGCTTCGGAAGGCCGGTTGGCAGGGACCGTAGGCTATCCGCTTCCCGGCATTTCCGTGCGGGTAGCCGAGCCCGAAGGCAAAATTCTCGGCTCCAGCGAGATCGGCGTCATCGAGGTGAAAGGTCCCAATGTTTTCAAAGGCTATTGGCGCAATCCCGAAAAGACAAAGGCTGAGTTCCGCGCCGATGGCTACTTTATAACGGGGGATCTCGGCACGATCGAGCCCGACGGCCGCCTGTCGATCGTGGGCCGCGCGAAGGATCTCATCATCACAGGCGGGCTGAACGTCTATCCCAAGGAGATCGAGGACGAGCTCAATGCTTTTCCCGGCGTGGCCGAGGCCGCCGTTGTCGGTATCCCGCATCCTGACTTCGGCGAGGGCGTCATTGCAGTTCTGGCCAAGGCATCGGGCGCTGATGGTGCCAGGATCGAAACCGAGGCCAGAATCATCGAGCAGCTAGCTGGCCGGCTGGCCAAGTTCAAGTGTCCCAAGCGGATCTTCATCGTCGATGAGTTGCCCCGCAACGCGATGGGCAAGGTGCAAAAAGCCGAGCTGCGGACGAGATACAGCCAGACTTTCAAGTAAAACCTTAGCCAATGTGCCTGGGTTTGGCTCGGTTACGCGCGCTCAACCCTCTAGCAAAACTTGTATTTTGGCGACCGGAAGACTGTAGTAAGAGTATCCGCCGCGGTCTGGTCCGGCGGTGCGCGGGAAGTTCCTGCAGTGTCTGCGGCGGTTATCGTCTAGGGTCTGGCACTATGAACGCGACATCGTATTCCGAGTTTCGAACGGCTGTCGGCCAGGCGACGGCGCAGGACGAGCAGATGGATCAGGTCCGTGAACTGTTGTTCGGCGATTATCAGCGCCAGAGCGAGGCGCGCCTAGCGCTGCTCGAGGCCCGTATTCGCGAGCTGGAGTTGGGGCTGCAACGCCGCCTCGACGCTATCGAGCAGCGGGTCGATCAGATCGCCGGCAAGGCGGATGCGGACCAGCGCGCGGCGTTCGACGACCTGGCTCGCGGTATCTCGGAGCTGGGCGAGCGCGTCAGGCGTCTGCGCTGATCCGCTCGATGTTCTGAACAGCGCGGCCGAAACTCGGGCGGCGGGCCGGGGGGATGGACGAAGCGATATGGCCGATACCGTCGACAAGCTGAAAGAGCTGCTTTTCAAGCAGGAGGCGGCGACCCTGGCCGAGCTCGAACGCCGGATCGCGCGCGTCGCCGACGCCGAGGTTCAGGCCCGTGGCCAGATCGCCGACGGCCTGCAACAGCTCGAAGCGATCCGCCGCCTCGAAGACGAAAGCCGCGCCCTTCATGACCGTCTCGAACAGCGCTTCAGCGAGCTGAACGCGCGCACCGGCACGCCCGATGCGCTGCGCTCGAGCGTCGCCGAAGTGATCGACGACGTTATCCTCGAAGCACGGCAGACGAAGCAGGATGATCTCTCTCGCGCGCTCGCGCCGATGCTGGTCAAGACGATCAAGGCCGAGCTGAAGAACAACCAGGCCGAGATGGTGGAAGCCCTTTATCCCATCACCGGACAGCTCGTGAAGTCGTACGTGGCGAGCGCCATGCGCGATCTCACCAACCGGATGAATAGAGGGCTGCAATCCAACGGTTTCATGCTTCGGATGCGCAGCATTTTCAGCGGCTATTCCATGGCCGAGCTTCGGTTGGCCGAGAGCCAGCGGCTGGAGGTCGAGGAACTGTATTTGATCCGGCGTGGCTCCGGCGAGTTGTTGGCCCGCTTCCCAGAGAGCCTCGTCCGGTCCAACAGTGACGCTCACATGAGCGGCGTTCTCGCCGCCATCAACGATTTCGCCGCGACCGCTTTCGAAAGTGACGGCGGCCATCTCCGCTCCTTCGATCTCGACGACTTCACGCTCTTTTTGCGGGTGTCACCCGTCTATCTTCTGGCGGCGAAATGCCGGGGCGTCGCAGCACCCGGTGTCGAAAGCCTGATCGATGCGGAGTTCCTCGAAGCCGTGTCGCGTTTCCACGAGGCGGAAAATTCGCAAGGCGGTGGCGCCATTCCCGCTCGGCTCCTCGCCGATGCGAAGACGCGAATCGAAAGCGGCATCACCGACAAGCACGACGAACTGTCGTCGGCTGGCTTGCCGTTCAGCCCGATCCGCGCGCTTGCAGCGATCGCGATCATGACGCTGCTGGCGGGCGGCGGCTGGTACGCCTGGACGACTTGGGAAGTCGAGCAGACACGTATCGCAGCGCGCCGCGCCATCGATGAAACGACGGCGATGAGCGGCTACCCCGTCACGCTCGAGATCGGCCCGCGCGGCCGCATCGTCGCGATATCTGGCCTCGCACCCACCGAGACGGCCCGCACCCAGTTGATGGAGCGCCTCGCCTCGCAAGTCTCCGGCGTCGTCATCGAGGACAAGGGTCTGGCAGCGTTGCCGGCACAGGGCCCCGATCTCACCCCGGCGATCGCCTCCGTCCGCAAGGATCTCGGCAGTGTCGAGAGCACGCTTCGTAGTGAGGTTGCCTCTGTCGAAAGGCAGCGGATACGGGCAGCAGCCATCCGATCTCTCGAGCGCGCACAGCGGCGGCTGTACGAAGCTCTGCCCGATCTCGGCGCCCTGGCGCAACTCCACGCCACGCCCAAGCGCGGTGTCGTCGACGGCGTGCAGCGTTCGGTTCGAGACTCGGTCGCGGCCATCGCGGCGCAACTCGAAGGTCTCCGCCAACCGAATGCATCGGCGGCAGACGAACGCCAGTCGGTGGAGGCGGCTGGTAACACGGCGGCCGGGTTGCGCCGGGGAGCCCAGGTGCTTTCCGGTCTCATGGGCGAGCGCACCGTGGCGCCTGCCGCCAACGAGGATACGTTTCGCAGCGTCAACGGACTGCCTGACGTAGCCGAGTTGCTCGCGCTGTCCGCTGAACGTGTCGCCACCGTTTCCGCCGCGGCCCTGCAAGCGGCCTCGATCCGGATTCCAGAGCCGCCTCGGATTCCGCCGCCGACCGCATTGGAGCGGTTCAGGGCATACGCCTCGAGAAGCGCGATCTTCTTCGGTAACAGCGAAGACTATCGCGACAGCGCGAGGGCCGAAGCCGTACTCGACGAGATCGCCCGTCTCGCCAAGGACGCGCGCGTTCTCGTGCGGGTCGTCGGCTACACCGACGAGCGCGGCGGACAGACACGCAACGCACCGCTCGCCCAGTCCCGTGCCGACAAGGTGGCCCAGGCGCTCGTTACGCGCGGCGTCTCCCGCAGTCTCATTGTCGCCGTTGGCCGCGCATCGGGTCCCGATCTCAGTCCGATGACTGGCCCAGACAGCGCAAATCGCCGAGCCGAGTTCGAGGTCGGATTCGAAGGCGAGCCGGGCGCGGTTCCATGACGATGACGATGGTGTGGAAGAGGTTCGAGGCTAAGGCGCTTGCCGCGACCGTGGTGACGGCATGAGCGGCAACATGATCACCAAGAAGGTCTTGATGCTCGGCGAGATCGGGGTCGGCAAGACGTCGATATCCCGCCGTTTGTCGTTCGATAGCTTCGGTGACAACTACAAGGCGACCATCGGCGTCGACATCTATTCCTTCGATGTGAAGCCCGATCCTGATGGCATCCCGTTCAAGTTTCTCGTATGGGATACCGACGGCAGCCACGGCGAAAGCATCTTCCGGCAATACTATGCTCGCCAGGCGCAAGCGGCCATGATTGTCGCCGACATCACACGGCCATCGACGGTCGAGAGCATGCTGAAGCTGGGCCGCCTCTACGAAGACGTGATGCCCGGCCGCTACTACGCGTTCATCCTCAACAAGGTCGATCTCGACGAAGATCCCGGGGTCACCGCGATCTTCGATCGCCTGAAGGCGACGAAGGTGCCGCTGTTCCGAACGAGTGCGCTGTCCGGCGAGAACGTCGCCGAAGCATTCCACACCGCCGCGGTCGAGATCCTGAAGCTGGAGCGATGACGCGTCGTGTCGAAGACAGCATCACACGATAGCCATACCCTCGTAGAGGCGTCGTCCTTCCTCATCGACCGTGGGTTCTGCGCGCTGATCTGGCTCGATGAAGAACTCGTCGTGCGCGAGCGTGCGGGCAGCCTCGTCGAATTCGTGAGCCTCGATCAGCCGGTCGGGTCGGCGCTTCTGCCGCTGTTCGGTTGCGAGGACGATATCAACGCGCTGCGCGGCAATCCGCGTCATCGCTTCGAGCTGGCCAACGTCAAGATCATCGGCGCCAAACAGGAAAGTCCGCGCCTGAGCCTTTACGTTCATTGGCTCGAAACCAGCCGTCGCTTTCTCGTCATCGTCGTTCGCGCCACCATGCAGTCCGGCATCGAGGCCGAGCTCGAGAATCAGAGCCGCCGGCGCGCGCTGGCCGAGGCCAAAAGCATCGAACAGGCGAAAGCGCTCGAGCGCGCCAACGCGGAACTGACCCGAGCGAACCGTGAGTTGGACGAGTTCGCCAACATCATCTCGCACGATCTGAAGTCGCCGATGCGCGGACTTCGCTATCTGGCGGAGGACATCGAGCAGGCGTTGGAGCGCAGCGACACCAAGGCCGCAACCGCGCTTCTGGCCGACCTCAAGCAGCAGGCCCGCCGTATGTCGCGCATGCTTACCGATCTACTGGCCTACGCACGCATCGGCCCCGACAGCGAGGAGACGACGGCCGACACCGATACCCATGCGCTGGTCGAGACGATCATCGCATCGCTGCCCAGGCCGCGCGGCTTCACTATCGAGCTTGCAGGACAGTGGCCGCTGATGCGTACGGTGTCCGCCGCGCTCGACGTGGTCTTGCGCAACCTGATCGACAACGCGATCAAGCATCACGATCGCGCAGACGGGCGTCTCGTGTTGTCGGCCCGGACTATGAAGCAGGGCTTCGAGGTGTCGATAAGCGATGACGGACCGGGCATCGAGCCCAAGTATCACGAGGCGATATTCCATCCGTTCCGTACGCTCGATCTGAAGCCCGGCTCCGAAGAGCGCAGCAGCGGTATCGGCTTATCGTTCGTCAGGAAGACGGTGGAGACGAACGGCGCGACACTGACGCTGGAGTCGGCCCCGCTCGAACGTCGGGGCACGACATTCCGTCTGGAGTGGCCGGGCGAGCTTCTGGCGCAGGACGGAAGTCCATACAAATGAAAGCTTTCCGTATTGGCGCAGTTTAGCAACGGCCCCGCATGACCTCAATTCCCTGCCTATTGCGCAACAATCCCGACGCTACTTCAACGAAACGTTCATGCACTTTGTGTGAATTCATTTGTCTGTTAAAGTCACAATGCGGATGTCGGCTGGGATAGAGCATCTTTCGAGTGCCGATGGCGACCGCCGGCCCGTGGCCCGGAAATCGGAGGCTCGCGTAATGTGATGCGACGGCGCGCGCCTTCTCGCGCAGCTCCGGCATTCGAAGTTTGTAGGAGTTGCGCATGAATTTGAAGGGCACTGGCGCCGAATACCTCGTCGAGAAAAGCGATCTTGCGCGCCTCGGCAAGGAAATGCCGAAATTCCGGGACATCGTCGTGTTCGAGGACGAACGTCTGGACAGCGATCGGTTGCTGGCCACACTGCGCACGATCTACGGCTACGAAATCGAGGTGCGCCGCGCGCGCACGTTGACGAGTGGCATCGATCTCCTGCTCGCCAAGCTGCCGGATCTGGTGATGCTCGACGACTACATGGGGCCGACCGACCGTGCCGACGACGCGCTTCCATTGATCCGCCGTGCAGGCTTCACCGGCCCGATCGTCGTGGTCAGCGGCGAATTGAACCGCAATCGGCGCACCGCGCTGCTGCGGCTCGGCGTTGCCGACGCGATCAACAAGGACGATCTCGACAGCGGCTCGATAGGTAAAGTCCTGCTACAACTCGCCGAGCGCCTCCAACAGCAGTTGGCCGAGAAGAAGGCGTGAGGCTCACCCGTAGCTGCGGTCGTCGGCGATCACTTTGCCGTCGTTCGGCAAGGATCCCGGCGCGACGAGCATAACCTCGCCCGTGAGCTTGGTAATGTCGGCGAGCGTCGCCGCCACGGTCTGAGCGAATGCCGCCTCGTGAGACGTCGCCTCGACCTTCAGCGCCATCGAATCGAGTTCGCCTGTCCGTCCGACGACGAGCCGCATTCGCCTCAGTTCGGGATGGCGCTTGGCGATCTCCGCGATCTGCTCGGGATGCACGAACGTGCCCTTGATCTTCGTGGTCTGGTCCGCGCGGCCGAGCCACCCCTTGATTCGCATGTTGGTGCGCCCGCACGGGCTCGCCCCTGTCAGCACCGCCGAGAGATCTCCGGTAGCGAGCCGGATCATGGGATAGTCGCGATTGAAAGCGGTCACCACCACTTCGCCGACTTCGCCGTCCGGAACGGGATCGCCCGTGCCCGGCCGCACGATCTCGATCAGCACGCCTTCATCGACGATCATGCCCTCCAGTGAAGGACTCTCGTATGCGATCACGCCCGCATCCGCGATTGCATAAGCCTGGAACACGGCGACGCCGCGCTGCCGGTACTCCTGCCGTAGAGACGGAAACAACGCGCCGCCCGACACCAGCGCCTTGTTGATCGAGTTTGCCGGCTTGCCGGCTTCGCGCGCCTTGTCCAACAGGATTTTCAAGAAGTCCGGCACGCCCACGTAGGCCGTCGGCTTCAGGTGTGCAATCGCCTCGATCTGCTGTTCGGTGTTCGCCGGTCCCGCTGGTATGACAGCACACCCCAGCGCTCTGAGCCCCGCGTCGAGGATCCAGCCGCCGGGTGTCAGATGATAGGAGAAGGTGTTCAGCACCACGTCGCCCGTGCGGAAGCCGGCGGCATGGAGTGCGCGAGCCGAGCGCCACCAGTCCTCACCGCGGCCTTCGGGTTCGTAGATCGGTCCCGGCGACATGAAGATTCGCGCCAGAGCGCCGCGTTCGGAAGCAGCGAACCCGCCGAAAGGTGGCCGCCGGACCTGCAGATCTCTCAGCGATGCCTTACGCAGCAGAGGCAACTTCGCCAATTCCTCGCGGCTAGTCACGTCGGCGGTCTCGATGCCGGCCAGATGCTGCGCCCAGCCCGGCGCTTCCGACATCGCCCGCTGCAGCAGACCCGGTAACATCGCGAACTGGGCCCGCTCGCGCGCCACAGGCTCGCGCGTTTCGAGTTGGTCGAAATGTTTCGGATCCATGCTGAAAGCTCGCGCTGATCTATCGGCTGTTGTGGCGGCGCTACGGATTCCGGAACGCCACTGCGGCTTGCGCGCGCCATGAACCGGGAAATGGACTTTGTTGCGCGTCGCCAATTCGGTCAATGCGTCTTTCGCGACGGCGTGCGAATGGCCAGTCGTGTTCGTACGTTTACCATTGCAATGTGTGCAGACTATCGCAGGGAGGAGCGCTATCGCCGGGTTCGTGCACGTCCGACGCCCACGTCGATGGGCCGTCATATCTCGACGCTGTCACTCTCCGCAAACGCTTTAAGCGCGCTACGAATATCGCCGTCGCCGCGCTCCAGCAGACCGTCCAGCCGTGCCGTGATCCGCGAAGCATCGAGCGACCGGATCATCGCCTTGACCGGACCGACCGACGCCGGCGAAACCGAAAGCGAACGGAATCCGAGCCCGATCAGCGCCATGCATTCGAGCGGCCTGGCTGCCATTTCACCGCACAATGTGACGTGGGTCCCCGTCCGCTTGCCGCCCGCCACGATCGACTTCAATGCCCGCAGCGCGGAAACCGACATCACGTCGTAGCGGCCTCCGACCTTCGGATTTCCGCGGTCGGCAGCGAACAGGAATTGCAAGAGGTCGTTGCTGCCGACGGAAACGAAATCGGACTTGCCCATCACGCCGTCGAGATCGAACAGCGCGGCTGGCACCTCGACCATCGCTCCGATGCGGATGCTCGAAGGTCCTGCATCTCCACGCATCTGCAGCCAGCGGACCTCTTTTGCGATCAGTTCGCGCGCCTGTTCGAGTTCGGTCCGCACCGTCACCATCGGCAGCATCACGCTAAGTTCACGTCCGCTGGCAGCGGTCAGGAGCGCCCGCATCTGCAACCGTAACAAGGCCCGCCGGTCGAGCAGGAAGCGGATCGCGCGCCAGCCGAGTGCCGGGTTCTCTTCCGGCGAGTGACGCACGTAGGGCAGAACCTTGTCGCCGCCGATGTCCAGCGCGCGGAACACCACGCGCTTTCCGTTCGCGCCGTCCAGCACCTGCCGGTACATCGCGACTTGCGTCTCGTAGCGCGGCAACGAGGGCGCGACCATGAATTGCAACTCGGTGCGGAACAGGCCGATGCCGTCGGCGCCCGCCTCGTGCAGATGTGGCACGTCGACGAGCAGGCCCGCATTGATGTTCAACTCGACGCGCTCGCCGTCCGTCGTCACCGCGGGGCTGTCTCGCAGGCTCTGAAAGCGCTCCTGCCGCC
>LNFM01012936.1_pt1 | contig 20272 bp, 23 predicted proteins | sample 596031 | NCBI WGS metagenome assembly LNFM01 (sample SAMN04254537, study PRJNA301005) | activated carbon metagenome | isolation source: dual media filters at the Ann Arbor, Michigan drinking water treatment plant | place: USA: Ann Arbor | reverse complement strand
ACCGCCAGTCCGACGTAACGAGTGGCGGCGAGCCCGTGACCGCCGAGGCCGCCTCCACGGACCCGGAATCCGGGACCCTCTACACCGACAGCGGGGAGGGCATCCACTACGCGCGGCTGCCGAACGGCGCCACGGTGACGCCCTACTCAGCGAACTACCCGGATGAAGCCGTCGGGCAGTTCGTGCGCACGGCCCTGCAGGGCCTGTCGGCTGCGTGGGGCGTGCCGCATCACTCGCTGAGCGGTGACATGACGGGCGTGACCTACAGCTCAGCGCGCATTGCCGAAATGGAAGCCCGCGACCTGTGGAAGAAGCTGCAGGAATGGATGATCGAGCGCTTTTGCGCTCGCGTGTACTCCGAGTGGCTGCCGTACGCCCTGCTGTCCCGCCGCCTGCCGCTGCCGATGGATCGGCTGGCGCGCTATGACGTGGCGCTGTGGCAAGGCCGGCGCTGGGAGTGGGTCGATCCCTCCAACGAGCTGGCCGCCGTCGAGAAGAAGCTCGACCTCGGTCTGTCCAGCAAGCGGCGTGAGCAACGCAATCTCGGTCACGACCCCGACGAGATCCGCAAGGAGATCGAGATCGACAAGAAGCTCGACGCCAAGTCCGGCGCGAGCGCATCCCCTGGAGAACCCGTATGACCGACGTCATCGACGCCCCGCGCGCGGCCCTGCGCACCGTACAGATGCCGCAGGTGCGCCGCCTGGCGCCCGTGCAGAGCTTCAACGCCGAGTCGCGCACCGTGCGTGTCATGTGGTCTGCCGGTTCGCGCGTCCTGCGCTACGACTGGTGGGAGGGCGAGTACTTCGTCGAGGAGCTCGACATGGGCGCCGAGGCCTGCGACCTCACGCGCCTGAACGGAGGCGCCCCGGTCCTGGACAGCCATCAGCGCTATGAGCTGGACAACGTCGTCGGCGTAGTGGAGCGCGCCTGGATCGAGAACGGCGAGGGCTACGCGGACATCCGTCTCTCGGCTCGCGATGACCTTGCCTGGCTGCGCCAGGACATCGCCGACGGGGTCGTGCGCAACGTCTCCATCGGTTACGACGTCTCGAAGATGGATCAGCGCGGATTCGATCCCGACACCGGCTACCCGCTGATGGTCGTCTCGCGCTGGCAGCCCTTCGAGATCTCGCTCGTCCCGGTCGGCGCCGATGCCGCAGCCGGTACCCGATCCCCGGAACCCACCCGCACGCCGTGCGAGGTGCAAATGCTTTCGAAACCCGCGGCCCGCGCCGCTCAGCAAAAGGAGTCCACGATGGATGACGTCAAGGAAAAGGCGGGCCAACCGACCCCCGCCGACATCAAGCTGGTGACCGACCAGGCCCGCGAGGCCGAGATCGCGCGCGTGCGCGATATCTCCGCCGTGGGTGAGCAGTGGAATTACCGCGACGAGGCGGCCAAGTACGTGCGCGAAGGCAAGTCCGCCGGCGAGTTCCGGGACTGGGTCCTCGAGCAGGTGCGCGCGAAGAACGCGGCCACCGCCGACCAGGCGCGCAGCATCGGCCTGACCGACGAGGAAGTGAAGCGCTACTCGATCAACCGTGCGCTCGCGGCGATGTTCGCCCAGAAGGAAGGCAAGCGCGACGCGTGGTCGGCTGCCGGCTTCGAGCGCGAGTGCCACGAGGCCGTGATGAAGACGCGCGGCGTCGAGCCGCAGAACGACGGCATCTTCGTGCCGTGGGACGTCCAGGCGCGCGCACTGATGCCGGTCAACATCGGCAAGATGGCTCGCGAGAACCCCTACGCCGTCGAGGCGTTTGTTCGCGCGCTCCTGCAGCGGGACATCAGCGTCGGCGCCTCTGGCGGTGCGAACCTCGTCCAGACCGATGTCCTGGCCGGGTCCTTCATCGAGTTGCTGCGTTCGGATACCGTGATGGGCGAGCTCGGTGCCCGGATGCTCGACGGCCTGCAGGGCAACGTGTCGATTCCGCGTCAGACCGCAGCGGCGTCGGCGACCTGGCTGGCCAACGAAACGACGGGCGCCACCGAGTCCCAGCCGACCGTGGGTGCGCTGTCGCTCACCCCGAAGAACGTGGCGGCGTACGTGGAGATCAGCCGGCAGCTGATGATGCAGGCCAACCCGGCGGCCGACATGATGGTGGCCGAGGACATCCGCCGCGTGCTCGCCATCGCCTTCGATACCGCGGCCTACGCGGGTTCCGGCGCGGGCGGCCAGCCCACGGGCCTGACCGGCACTGGCGGTGTCGGTGCCGTCACCGGTACCTCGCTGGCCTGGGCCGGCATGGTGGAGTTCCAGACGGACGTGGGTACCGCCAACGCGCTGGCCGACGGCTGCGCCTACCTCACCACGCCGGCGGTCGCCGGTCTGCTGATGCAGCGCCAGCGCTTCACCTCCACCGACTCGCCGATCTGGCAGGGCACCGTGCGAGACGGCGTCTGCGCCGGATATCGGGGACGGGCCTCGACCATCGTCACGGCCGCCAGCATGGCTTTTGGCGACTGGACGCAAGTGATCATGGCCATGTGGGGCGACCTGGAGATCGCGCGCAACGACACCGCCGTGTTTCCGGCTGGCATCGTCGGCATCCGTGGTTTTCTCACGTGCGACATCGGCATCCGCCAGGCCGGTGCGTTCTCGGTCGCCACCTCCATCACCTGATCGATCAGACCGCGGCGCCTCAGTGGCGCCGGGTCTCCTGACCCCACATTCGAGCAAGGAGCAAGACCATGGCTCAAGCCATTGCAAAGCTGGTTCAGATCATCGCCCTGCGGTCCTTCCGCTTCATGGAGTACGAGATCCAGGGCACTGAGAAGGTCCACGTCGACACGCGGATCATCGAGCGCGACGAGGTGCTGCAGGTGGACCGCGACTTCGCGCGGGACGTCGTGGCCAACAACAAGGCGGTGCTGGTGGCCGACGGCAGTGCCGGCCAGGAGCAGATCGCCGAGGCGAAGGCCCGCCGTGCTGCGCGCGAGAAGGCGCAGGCCGCGGCGGCTAAGAAGGCGGCCGAGGCACCAACCGGCGAGGAGTACATCGCCGCCATCGTTGCGCGGACCGTGGCGGCCACGCTGGAGCAGTTGAAGGCGCCGGCGGCTTCCTGACGCAGTGAGTTGTCGTTCGCACCCTGGCGACAGGGTGCACTCGACAGATCACTGCGGGAGATTCACATGCCAGTTCAGCTGACCACCAACGTTCGAATCGGTGGCGTAGTGCGCGGTGTTGCGGACGGCGAGCTCATGCTTGATGAGGCGCTAGAGGCGGATCTTGTCCACCGTGGCGTGGCTCAGTACACGCGCGGCGATCGGCGTATCGCTCCGCCGCAGGCGCCATCGATGAGTATCGAAGCCATGGGTGCCGCGCCCAATGGGGGCGTCCGGCAGAACACCATCGCCTTGCAGCGTGCCGCCGCTTCTGGTCGTCGGTGCACTCTCAGTGAGCCCGGCGTCTATCTGATCAACGACACATTGATCCTGGCGTCCAATACGAAACTGGTAATTGGGCCGGGAGTTGTGATCCGGCAGGCGCCTGGAACGTCCAAAAGAATGCTTCAGAACCAAGCGTTCGAGGCTGCGAGCACCGATGTAACGCTTACGTGGTCTTCTGGTGAGAGTTGTACTGTCACGTGGACGAATCACGGCCGCGCCGTTGGTGACTATGTGTCCCTGTTTGATGTCTCGCCGTCTCAGTACATCGGTGTGTTTCGGATCGCTTCTATCACCGATGCCAACAACTTCGTAGTGCAGATGTGGCGTGTGCCGACGACAACGCCCACAGCTCTCAACGGTTCGGTGAAAGCAAAGGTCGCCGATACACACATCACTGTCGATATCCAGGGCAAGCTGGACTACAACATCTCCCAGTCGAACAACAGCGCGCTGGACCCGCTTGACCGTCACGCCGTCATCCTGGGCCACATTGCATACCTGAAGATTCCGAACTTCGAATGCAACAACGCGGTGAAGTACTGCCTCAACATCGGCGCAGCGACTCATGTCGAGTTCAACTCGCACTGTTCGGTGACGAGCTCCGATCAAGTCAAACTGTACGGGCCGCTCAATCACGTCACCGGAACCGCTTCCGGGACGTCGAGCGACGACTTCATCTCCATTCAGACGAAAGAGCCGTCTGCGTTCGCCAGCTACATCTGGACGTACGGCGATTGCCTGGACATCCATCTGCACGACTTGGAGTGCACCAAGCCGTCAACGGTAGCGGGATCCATCGTGGCGATCTACACGTCGCCGAATGAGTACCTTGACGACATCCTGATCGAGAATGTTTCTGGCGCAGTGCCGGGCTACTCTCCGGTGCGTCTTCAGGGCTTTCTGGACTCCGCTGACGCCACGGGCGGAAACATCGGAAAGCTGGAGGTGCGAGGGGTCAACGCCAGAGGCATTTATCAGGTAAAGATCGACGGGAAGTTCACGGCCGAAGACCTGACGTTTCGGGACATCGAGGGATCATTCACAACGCTGACAGCACAGCTGATCCTCGGACTGAATCCTTGCATCATCAAGAAGCTCACTCTGGATCGCGTGTTCCACAGAGATTCTACGTGGCCGACGTCGGGGGCTGCCCTGATTGAGTTTCAGTGCCGCGTGGATGAGTTGGTCATCACTGACCCGAACGTTGTTTTTGTCAACAACAACCCGCAGTTTCTTCAGCTGGCAACCGCCAATGCGTTGATCGACAAGGTACGAATCGAGGGGGGGCGTGTTGCTGGCGGCGGCTCGTCTTTGGTGCGCGTGCAAACTGGCGTTACCTCAAACCCGATCATTGAAGTGGTCGGCATTCGATCGGCCACGTTGGCCATCTGCAACCTAAGCTCCAATGCTCGGGTGTCGTTCTCCGGTGGGTGCAGATTCGACAATGCCAGCAATGGGGTGGTGCGAGCGGACAACACCGCCGCCGTTACGGTGCGCAGCGACGGCAGCAACTATCTGACGTCAGGATCGTGGGTCGTCGCGCCTGCCGGTACGCCGACGTTTACCGTGTACGGGTGGGACGTGGCGATCGATCCGATCGCCCTTACGCAACTGACGGCAACGGCTGGGCAGTACTGCTTTTCGACGCAGGCAGGCGCCGAAGGTGGTCCGTCCGTGCGCGGCCCGTCGGCCTGGTACGCACTCGCGGCCGGCGCTTCCGGCGCCAACGGTGCGATCGCCTGATCATGTTCGCCGAGAACCTCTCCGCCTTCTTCAACCCCGTGCTGCTGGGGACTGCCGCGACCTTCGGGTCTGCGACGGTCAACGGCATCTTCGAAGCCGGGTTTGCTGCGGCACAGGTGGGGCTCGATGCCGGGGTGGAGGGGGCGCGCTACACCTTCACGTGCGCCCAGGCGGACGTGCCGGGCGTCGCGCACGGCTCCGTGCTGACGATCAACGGAACGGGCTACCTGGTGCGCGGCATTCAACCGGACGGCACCGGTGTGGTCACGCTCATTCTGCAGGAGCCCTGATGGCCGCTCATGTTCGCCGTCAGCTCAGGGAAGCCGTTGCGGGTGCGGTGACCGGGCTGACCACGACCGGCAGCCGCGTCTTCCAGACCCGTCATTACCCGCTGGCCGACTCCGACCTTCCGTGCCTGCTGGTGTCGACCGCACGCGAGGAATCTGAGTATGCCCAGCTCGACGGGGCGCTGGAGCGTATTGAGTTCGTCGAGGTCATTGGCGTGGCAAAAGAGGGCGCCGATCTGGACGACAAGCTGGACCTGATTGCCCAAGAGGTCGAGGTGGCGCTTACGGGCGCCGTGACCGTCTCCGGCATCGGCGTTCGGCTCGACTACAAGGGCGCCGACTACGAGTTCGATGCCTTCACCGACAAGCCGGTGGGCGCTCTCCGGCTGCGCTTCGAGGCGCGGCTGTGGACGTCGGCGCCGGACACGCTTCTCAACGCATAGGAGCCAGACATGGCCATCTACAAGGTACAAGGGTCCTCGCTCGCGATCGGCAGCGCCTTCGGCGCGACCAAGACCATGAGCGCTGTTACCAACGCGACGGAAGCCGTGGCGACGCTTGAGGCGTCTCATGGCATCGCCGTCAACGAGTTGTTCCACGTGGTGTCCAGCGGCTGGCAGCGCATGAACGATCGCGTCTTCCGGGCCAAGGCCGTCGCGACCAACGACGTGACGGTGGAGGGCTTCAATACCACGGTGACGGCTGACTATCCGGCTGGCGAAGGCGCCGGCAGTGTGCGCGAGATCTCCACCTGGACACCGATCACGCAGCTGCTGTCCGACATCAGCTCCAGCGGCGGTGGTTTCCGGAAGGCCGAGGTGACCCAGCTGAGCGATATCCGGGTGCGGCAGATCACAACGCTGGCCGAGGCGGTCGTGCTGCAGTTCAAGTTCCACTTCGACCCGGCCTTGCCCTGGTACAACACGGTCCTCGCCGCGGCACGTTCGGGCGCGGTGTTCCCGTACCGGATCACCTACCCGTCCGGCGCCAAGGAGTACGGCTCCGCGCTCTGGGGCATGAACTCGCAGGGTGTGCCCGAGAACGGCGTGCTGGTCGGCACGCTCGATCTCGACGTCCAGTCTGACTCCACGATCTACCTGACCTGATGGACGCCAACGCACTGCAGGCCGCCTCCGAGGCGGCGCGGCGCTTCAGCGTGCGGATCGGCGAGGAGGTCGAGATGCAGTGCCTCCTCCCGACCCGACTCGAGGAGCGCTTTGTGGCGCGCGAGTCCATGGTCGGCCGCGAGCTGAACACGCTGCGCATGAATCACGCGTTCCTCACGGCCGGCGTGATCGGCTGGTCCGGGGTGCGGCAGTGTCACCTCGTGCCAGGTGCCGCACGGGATCCGCTGGGGTTCGACGCGGCGACCCTGCGCCTGGCGCTGGCTGAGCGCACCGACTGGTTCGACGAGCTGGCCGGTGAGTTCGCGCGGCGGCTCAACGAGCGCCGTGAGCGCTTCGAGGCCGACGAGGGAAACTCGTCGAGCGTCTCACCTGGGAGCTGACCCAGCGTGAGGCGCCTACCTCCGGTCCGCTCTCTGGCCTGCGCACGGCCCCGCCTCCAGTGCTTCGCCGCATGGGCGAGATCGTGCTGCACTGCTGGCGGCTCCTGGGTGGCGTGCACCCTGAACGCCTGGCGGCAATCGTGGGCCTGCTGCCGCCGTGCGATCCCGACGAGTTGCTCGAGCACCTGGTCACGGTGCGTCGCATGATCGAGGGCGCGTAGATGGCCGACAGCATCGCGAAGATTGTCCTGGAAGGCGAGAACCGCTCCCGGCAAGCATTCCGGGAGGTGGAGTCGTCGCTTCGCAGCCTGGACCAGAACGCTTCCGGGTTGCGCGATTCGCTGCGCGGCCTGGCTGCCGGGCTGGGCGTGGCGGCTTTCGGGGCCTGGGTGAAGTCCTCGGTCGACGCCGCGGACGCTCTCGACGAGCTCAGCGAGAAGACGGGCCTGACGGTCGAGCGGCTGTCGGAGCTGCAGTACGTGGCAAAGCTCTCCGGCGCGTCGTCCGAGGATCTGAACAAGGGGCTGCGGGCGCTGGCCAACACCATGGCCCAGGGCGGAGACGCCTTCGTCAACTTCTCGCGCGCGACCGGTGTCACGGTCGACGTGACCAAGGGCCTGGACTCGGTCATCACGCAGCTGGCGACGGGCTTCGCGAAGCTGCCCGATGGGTACGTCAAGACGGCGCTGGCAACAGATCTGCTGAAACGCACCGGCGCCGACCTGGCGCCGCTGCTGTCCCAGGGTGCCGAGGGAATCGCGCGGCTGTCTGACGAGGCGAGGCGCCTGGGGGTGGTGGTGTCAACGGACACTGCGCGCCAGGCCGCCAAGCTCAACGACGACCTCGACCGGCTGAACGCTTCGGCCACCGGCCTGGGCAACGCGATCGCGGCGTCCACCGTGCCGGCCATGGCCCAGCTCGTCACGCGCATGGCGGACGCCACCCGAGAGGGCGGGCTGCTGCGCGGCATCCTGACCGGCCTGGCCGAGGCGGGGAAAATCGCGATTTTCGGCGTCGATCCGACGGAGGTACAGAAGCAGCGGCAGTTCGTGCAGGAGATCAAGGGCGAGATCCTCGACCTTGAGCGGACGATGCAAGGCCGCGGGAAGTTGGGCGGCGGATACCTGGAGCGGTTCATCTATGGTGACCCGGCTGAACAGCAGCGCAAGCTCGCAGAGCTCAAGCGCACCCTGGCCGACGCCCAGCGCGCACTGGCAGGGCTGGAAAACCCGCCGAAGCCTGCCGCAAAGTCTGCGGCTGCCGATCCGTTCGAAGCGGCGCGTCGCGAGGCCGAGGCGCAGAGAAAGCGCGAAGAAGCCCAGCGAGCCGCGCGCGAGGCCGCTCGCGAAGCCCAGCAGGCCGAGGAGCGCGACTACCAGCAGCGGCTCGCGATCAACAAGGCGCTTTCAGACCAAGAGATCCGCCAGCTCGAGGCGCAGTCCGACGCCCAGGCCCGCATCGTCGAGGAGCGTCAGGCAGAGCTGATCAATCGCCTGCAGGAGGGTCCGGAGATCGCCGCTCGTGCGCAGGCCGAAGCCCAGGCGCGCGTCAGCACGCTCATTGCCGGCACAAAGTCCGGCCGGCGCAACGAGGCCTATGAGGATCTGCGCCTGCTCAACAGCGCCTTCGATCAAGGAAAGATCAGCGCCAGCGAGCTGGACGAAGCCTACGGCTCGCTGCGGGACCGGCTGAAGGAGATCGACGGCGGTGCGAAGGGGGCGTCCGAGGCAATCAAGCCGTTTGCCACGGACGTGCAGTCCCAGCTTCGGCAGATTGAAGGTGCGGTCCGAAACTTCGGCAACCGATTCACTGATTCGATCATCGAGACGTTCAAGAAAGGGCGCCTGGAGGCCGGCAAGATCCTCGAAGCGATCGCCGAAGACATTGCCCGGCTGACGATCCAGCAAGGCATTACTGCGCCCCTGTTCAACGCGATCGCACCGACCATCGGGCAGTTCTCGAGCTCGCTTTTCGGTGGCGGCGGTGCGGGCGCTGGCCGGCTGCCGCCGACCAATACGCCGCCCGCCTACGTCCAGACCTTCGGGCCGGGCAAGGCGTCTGGCGGGCCCGTCATGCCTGGTGTGGCCTACCCTATCGGCGAGCGCGGGGCGGAGTGGTTTGTGCCGGCGACGCGCGGCACGGTCGTTCCGTTCGGCGCTGAGCTAGGCGGTGGCATGCGTGTGACGCAAGTCTTCAACATCGCTCCCGGCACCGATGCAGGGACAGTCTACCGTGCCGCGTCTCTCGGCGCCGCGATGGCACGCTCCAGTATCGCCCGAGACGCTCAGATCGGGGCGATGGGATGACGACACTCGCCTGGCCGACCCTCACCATCCGCCCTCAACGCGCGGACTGGAACCTGATCGCGGTCACGCAGACCCACGAAAGCCCGCTCACCGGCGCTGTGCGCACGCAAGCGCTGCCTGGCGCGTACTGGCAGTGTGTTCTCGACTACTCGCACGCCCGCGCCGCCGATGTGCGCACCCTCTGGGCGTTCGTGGCGCGCATGCAGGGCCGCGCCGGACGAGTGGCCGTGCCTACCTTCGGCAACCTCGCTCCGCGCGGCGTAGGCGGCGGCACACCGCTTGTGAAGGGTGGCGGACAGGAAGGGACGTCGTTGCTCATCGACGGTTGCCCGGCGTCCACCACGGGCTGGCTCCTCGAGGGAGATCTGTTCCAGGTGGGCGAGTACGTGCACATGCTCACCGGCATTGCCACCACCAATGGCGCGGGCGAGACGACACTGCAGTTCTACCCTGAGCTGCGCGTGCCGCCGGCCGATAACGCGCCCATCACGATTCGAAACTGCACCACGCGGATGATGTTCATGGCGGACCAGCAAGGCACATCGTACGTGCCGGGGCCGCTCACGCCGTTCGTGCTTACGCTGCGCGAGGCCTTCTGATGGCGCGCGCGATGACGGCCTCGGCGGAAGGCGTGATCACGGCGGAGCACGCGAACGTGTGCGTTTTCGTCGAGATGGAGTTCCCGAGCGGGTTCCTGCGGTTCACCAATGCGGGCCACGGCATCACGTGGAACGGTGTGCGCTGGCTGGGCGCCGGCGCGCTGGCCGGCCTTGAGCCCATCACCGAGGTCGCCAGCCCGCAGGCCGCCGCGCTCAACGTGCGATTCAGCGGCATCGAGACCGCGTACCTGTCGGCCATCCTCAACGACCAGTACCAGGGAAACCCGGCGCAGATCTGGATCGCTCCGCTCGGCACCGACATGCTGCCGGTGAACGACCCGGTCCTGGTCTTCGAGGGGCGCCTGGATCAGCCGATCGTCACCATCGGCGACACGGCGGAGATCCAGATCAGCCTGGAGAACCGGTTCGCGGACTGGGATCGGCCCCGTCTGCGCATGTACTCGGACGCGGACCAGAAGGCCAGATTCCCGGGTGACCGGTACTTCGAGTATGTCGCCTCGCTGGAGTCGGTCTCGATCACGTGGGGGACGTATCGCGGACCGGTGGCGCCGGACCCGCTTAAGGTAATCAACCGCACCGTCGACCGGTTTGGCAAGTACGCGTTGCCGGCGTATCTAAATCGCCCCGTGCTTACGGCGGCGCGTAAGGTCGGCGACACGATCGCCAAGGTGTTCGGCTGGTAATGGCGGCTTCCCAGGAAACCCAAAGCCTCAAGGGTCCTGCGATCGCATCTGCGCTCGCCGCGGCTGTCGCGTGGTTCACTCCTGGTGGGCAGGTGGCCGCGGCGTTCCTCACGACCTTCGCGACCAGCTATGCCCTGCAGGGGAAGGCGTCCCTGCAGGACGTCGCCGAGCGCAAGTCCAACATTCGCAGCGCCCAGGCGCCGCACCGGATCATCTACGGGCACGCATTCGTCGGCGGGGTCTGGGTCAACGCGCAGGTCACCGGGGCCGACAAAGAGTTCATGCACATGATTCTGGCGGTTGCCGGAACCGAAGTGCATAGCATCGGGGATGTGTGGTTCGAGGATGTCCGGGTCACGCTGGACGGTAGCGGCAACATCACGGCGCCGGCCAACCTGGCCGGCCTGGCGACCATCCGAAAGCGCACCGGTGCGCCGGGGCAGGTGGCCGACTCCGCAATGACCAGCGAGAGCGGCGGCCTCTGGACATCGTCGCACGTCGGCAACGGCATCGCCGACATCTACGCCAAGATCAAGTTCGATCAGGACAAGCTCTTCTCGCTGCCGACGGTTCGCGCGCTGGTCCGAGGTCGCAAGTGCCTCGATCCGCGGACGGGGCTCACTCGGCTGACGATGAATCCGGCGATCATCCTGCGCGACTACCTGACGGCTGATTTCGGCATGCAGATGACGTCCGACGAGATCGACGTCACGGCCCTTAACGCCGCGGCCGACGCGTGTGACGAGTGGGTGGCGTTCGATGCCGGTCTCTCGATCTCGGTGACCGCGGATGCGGCCGCCGACACCTTTGCCACGACCGCGGAGGAATCGCGGCTTTCGACGGGCGACCGCGTCCGAATCGTTGCCACCGGCGTGCCTGCCGGCCTGGCGGCCGGGACAGACTACTACCTGATCCGGGTGGACGGCAGGACCTTCCAGCTCGCAGCGGACTACCAGTCCGCCATCGAGGGGACGCCTGTTGGGTTCACGAGCAACGGGGCAGCGGTCACGTTCGCGTCGATCCACCAGCGCCGGTACACGCTGAATGGCTCAATCACGCTCGACCAGGCGCCGAAGGACATCGTCGAGGACATGCTCGGCGCAATGGCCGGCAACCTGGTGCACGTCGCCGGCAAGGTCTACATTCACGCCGGGGCGTACGTGGCGCCCACCATCACGATCACGCCGGACGATCTGCGGGGGCCGCTCACCCTGCAGAATCGCAAGCCGCGCCGGGAGTTGGTGAACCAGATCCGCGGCAGTTTCGTCGACGCCTCCCGCTTCTGGGTTCAGTCGTCGTATCCGCCTGTCGGCAATGCGGGCTTCATTGCCGACGACGGCGGTGTCACCATCGAGCGCACACTGGATCACGCGTTCGCGACCGACACGACCCGCGCCCAGAGGCTTGCGAAGATCGCGCTGCAGCGATCGCGCGCCGGTGGGCTCTCTCTGAGGCTCAACCTCAGTGCGTTGCGCCTGCAGGGCTTTGATACCGTCGCCGTGACCATCCCGCAGATCAACCTCAGCGGGGCGGTGTATCGGATCGTGAAGCTCGACATCGTCGGCGACGACGGCGGAATTGGCGTCGATCTGTCGCTGCAAGAAGAGTCGGCCGCGCACTACGCCTGGAGCGCGTCGGATGCCGTTGCCCCGCCGACCGTGCCTCGGCTGGATGTGCCGGCGTACGCCCAGGCGCCTGCCGCGCCGACATCGCTGACTTTGGCCAGCGGCAATGCGCAGCTGCTCCAGGGCGCCGATGGCGCGGTCATCAGCCGCATTCAGGTGTCGTGGGCTCGTGCTGTCGAGCCCAACCTGAGCGGGTACGAGATCCAGTACAAGCGCGCCTCGGAGTCCGCGTACAACAGCCTGACGGCCGATCGCGACGCCACCTCGGCGTGGATCGCGCCCGTCGAAGATGGCGTCACGTACGACGTGCGCGTGCGAGCCCTTGCGGCGCCTGGCGCCCGGCGGTCGGCGTGGTTGTCCGGCACACATCCCGTCGTCGGGAAGACCGCGAATCCCACGGCTCCGACATCGCTCGCCATCGTCGCAGCGCTCGGTGGATACGACCTGGCCTGGTCTCAGTCGCCGGACGCCGACTACGCGACCTCCACCCTGATGGAGTCCCTGTCCAACGACCTTGCCGCGGCATACGAGGTTGCCACCGTGACGGGCAATCGCTTCTCCCGTGCAGGGCTGCCGGGTGCGGTGACGCGGTACTACTGGGTCCGGCACAACGACCGCAGCGGCAACCAATCGTCCTATTTCCCGGTCAGCGCAACGGCGGGCGTCAGTGCGGTCACGCTGTCGCCGTCTGGCGGTGGCGTGCGAACGGTGACCAATGCCAGTGCGATCACGGCCGGAACCGGGTCTCCACCGCCAGGCGGTGACGACTACTGGGCCGTGTTCTCGAACCACGACGGCAAGATCTGGCGCTGGAGTGCGTCGGCCGGCGCGTACACGAAAGCTGCCGACGGCGGCGACCTGGTTGCGGGCAGTGTTGCCGCGGACAAGATCGCTGTGGCCAATCTGGCGGCCATCAGCGCCAACCTGGGCAGCGTGACGGCGGGTTCGATCGACATCGGTGGCGGCAAGTTCGCGGTCGACTCTGCCGGGAACGCGACGATCCGCAGCGACCAACAACGTCATCCGGGTGTACGACGCCAGCGGCGTGCTGCGAGTCAAGATTGGAGATCTCAGCTGATGAGCTACGGGCTGGAGATCTTTAGTGCTTCGGGCGTGCGGACGCTTTCGGTAACGGCGCGGCTGACTCGGTTGATCTACACCCGGTTTCTGCCGGCCGCTGAAACGTCGTCCGCGAGCGTCTCCGGTTTCGATGCCGCGACATGCGTGGCAATGGTGGTGCCTCGGCTTCCGTCACTCACGGCATCGAGTAGTCGCGTTGGACACAACATCACCATATCCGGGACGACCATCTCCTGGACTCCGGGCAGCGCGAGCTTTCGCGCAGACTCCGATTTGCTGGTGTTCGCGTACCAATGAGCTTCGGAATCGAAGTGCAGAATGCCTCCGGGAACATCGTGATCGATGGGCAGTTCCGGAATCATGCTGTCGTCGCCAGTGGATCGGGCACCACTGCGTCCCTCGGCGGGTTCGTGTTGGATTCCAAGGTATTCAAGGCCACACTCGGCTCGCCGATTGCCCTGTCTCGCAGCCCGATGATCTGGGGACGCATCGGATCGGACAGTGCCTACATGGGTCTCGTGGGGCTGGAGGTCAACGGATCGTCCGAACTGACGGGGTTCTGGATCGGCAGCGACAACGCTTTCGGCGCCGGGCCGGCGCGGACTGTTGACTGGCAAATCACTGCCGCATCCGTTGCGGGAAGCGGTGCGGCCTATGGGCTTCAGGTGTTTGATTCGGCCGGCGATCGCGTATTCGATTCCGGGTTGGAGTATCTCGACATCGCCCATGCGTCGTCAGTGTTTACGCTGACGGACTCAGGAACCACGCGCACTTATTCGACGCTTGCCAATCCCTGGTTCAACCTTTCGGCCCTGGCCTATCTGCGTACGACCAGCCCCAGCGGTGACGACACCCACTGGGAATGCGCAATGGTGGCGCGTACTTCATCGACCTCGTCCATCGTCGCGATCACGCTTCTTCTACTCCGCGATCGGTGGCGGGTCTCAGCAGCGTCAGCTGGTGCTTGCGCAATGACACTTAAAGGACGGGTGATCGTGAAGATGCTGAGGCTCAAGGCCATGGGCTTTCTGTGTGGCGTGGGCTTGTTCGTCGGGTCGATGGCGCTTGCCGGCGGGGAGGTCGTGATAGATCAGTGGGAGATCGAGCACGCGCTCATTCCGCTGTTGCTGCTGATTGTCTCTGCTGCCGCGTGGTTCATCCGTCAGGTCGACCGCCGACTCTCGAAGTTGTCGGACCAGATGTCGTCGGTGTCGTCCCGGATATCGCACATCGAGGGCAAGCTCGATATCTCGCAGACCGGAGGGCACCAGCGATGAGCGGATTCGCCGGCGCAATGTTCGGCGCGATCGTGTTTGCAGTGGTAGTCGTAGTCCTGGCTTGGTGGCTTGCCCGGCCGCGGCCGCTGAAGCGACGTGGTAAGCGATCGCGTCCGTGATCGGCTGGCGCTGATCGCCGGGCGGGTGCCCGACGGTGACGCCGACTCCACTGAGCCGCTCCTGGCTGCGTGGGGGGATGTGCGCGTCAGCATGGAAGACGCGGACGAGCTCCTCGCCGCCATCGAGGCGGCGGACTGGATGTGTGATCTGCTGGAGCAACACGGTACAGAGCGAGCGTGGTCCATGCTGAAAACCTACATCCGCCTTCTGTCTGTCCCGTCGACCATGGAGACGCTGCAGATGATGCAAAGCACTACGGAGGATTCCTGATGCTGCCCGCACTGATCGCGCCGTTGCTCAAGGGGGGGCTCACGCTCCTGGCCAACGCGGCGCTTGTGAAGGGGAAGGACTGGATCGAGGAACGGACCGGTGTATCCCTTGACCGGCCGCTGTCCGACGAACAGCTCGTGAAGCTGCGCCAGTTCGAGCTTGAGAACGAGCGTGAGCTGCTCAAGCTGCGCCTCGAAGAGAACAAGCTGGACGCGGAAGTGTTTCGGGTCGAAGTGGCTGACAAAGGCGACGCGCGGAAGCGGGACGTGGAGTTTCTTCGCGCCGGCCGGCGGAACTACCGGGCGGACGTGATGTTCCTGCTGGCGGTTCTCATGATCGCTGGCTTGGTCTGGATTGTGTGGAAGGACCCGGGCATCAACGAGTACGTAAAAGGGATATTCACTCTCGTTCTTGGCCGGTTCTTGGGCTACCTGGACAACATCTACAACTTCGAATTCGGGACCACGAGGGGCTCGCAGAACAAGGACGACACCATTAAGCAGCTGACGGGAGGGCGGACATGAGCGCGCTGATCGCGGCGCAGGCAAAGTTCTTGGCGGACGCGGCACGGCTCATTCTCTGGTGTCAGGAGCGGGGCTGGGTGGTCACCGGTGGCGAGCTCCACCGTACCGTGGAGCAGCAGCAGGCCCACATGCGGGCCGGCCGATCCAAGACAATGCAGTCTCTTCACCTCCAGCGCCTGGCCATTGACCTCAACATCTTTGTGGACGGTCGGCTGACCTACGAGCGGACTGTCCTGGCCCCTGCAGGGTTGTTCTGGGAGTCTTTGGACCCGCTCAACTCCTGGGGCGGAAACGGGGTGAAATTCGTGGACACCCCTCATTTCTCCAGGGGTACCGGTCGGCCTGAGTTTCGTCGGCTGACGTAAAGGCGCATACTGGCAGGCCGTCGTCGGCGCCCGTGGTGGCGACGCGTGGGGTGGCTGAGGAATGTGTCAGGGTGTTGACACCCTCCAGGGCCGCTGTCAGAATCGCTGTCTCAGTTGCTGACGCGCCTCATCGCAGACGAATACGTCTCCGGTGTACAAAGCGCGCCCCCGCAACCAACTTTAGAGACGCTCCGGCCGCTACTGCGGCCGTTGTCGTTTCTAGCTCGGCGAACGTGCCGTCCTCGCCCGTGGTGATCACTACGCGGCCCAGCAACTCCCCCAGAATCTGCCTCGCCTTGCCGATGTCGCTCGACACGGCGGCCCCGAGATCCGCCAGAAGTTCGCGGTAGGCGGCCACCACGGCGTCAGGGTCAATGTCCGGCCCACGAGCTGCTGCCGCGGCGGCGGACATCCGAACGGCGGCCAGCTCGGCCTCGGTCCGGCGCAGCCGGTCGGCCAGGGCTTCCGACACGCCCACGGTCGCGATCGCGTCCACCACCCGCGTCACTTCTGCCTCGAGGGCCTTTATTCGCGCCTTCGCTGCGGCCTGGTCGGCCTGGCCGGTCTGCCCCTGTTCGGCCACCAGGCGGGCGACCTCTGCCCTCATTTCTGCGACCGACTCCGGCGCGAGTAGCATCTCGCGCACCTCGGCCAGCAGTCGGACCTCGGCCACGTCTCGGCGCACCAGGGTTCCCTGGCAGACTGCCGGCCCCCGGTCTTTCCGGGCGGCGCAGCCGTACGCACGAGCTGAGACCGCCACCATGGCGCCGCCGCACCGGGCGCAGGTCATCAATCCGCCCAGCAGGGTCATCGGCCGGGGGCCGGCGCCTCGACCGCCACCCTCCCGGCGTGGGGCTTCGAATCGCGCCCGGACGGCTTCCCAGAGTTCCTGGGGCATGATCCGCAGCTCGGGCCGCTCGACAATCACCCACTCCGACCGGGGCCGGTCAATGCGCTGCCGTCGCTTCGTGTCCGGGTCCTTCACCCACATGGACCGGTTCCAGATCAGGCGACCGATGTAGGCCTCGTTGTGCAGGATCCCGCTGCCCTTCGCCGGTGAGCCGTAGAGGGCGGAGACCGCCCAGGTACCGCCTCGAGGTGACGGCACGCGCCTGGCGTTCAGGTCGGCGGCGATCCGCTGGCCAGACTGGCCGTCGGCGTACGCCTGGAAGATCTCGCGCACGAGCTGGGCCTTGGGCTCGTCGATCTCGATCCGGGACCCGTCCGGGCCTGGAACGCCCCGGTAACCGAACCCGATCCCGCCGGCGGCCATGCCGCGCTGCACCTGGCCCTGCAGGCCTCGGTGGGTTTTGTGGCGAAGGTCGTCCAGATAGACCTCATTGATCAGGCCGCGCATGCCCCTGTGGAGCTTGCGGGCGCTGCTCTCGGAGTCGTACCCATCGGCGACCCCCAGGATGCGGATGCCGCGATGCTCCAGCCGGCGGACGATGGTCTCTTGCTCGACTAGGTCACGGGATAGACGGTCGAGGCCCTCGAGGAGCAGGGCCTCGATTCTGCCGGCCAGGGCGTCAGCGAGTAGAGCTGCGCCCCCGCGCCTGGCCGCCACCGGCGTGCTGCCGGAGGTGCCTTCGTCTTGGTGGAGTGCTACGACTTCCCAGCCGCGTGCAGCAGCTGCTGCCCGGCAGACCCGGGCCTGGTCGTCTATCGAGGTTTCGCGCTGCTTCTCGGTCGAGAAGCGGGCATAGATGGCGGCGCGCACGGGGCGGGGCTCCTCACGTGTTCTAGGGCTCGCGCTGCCAGGAGTCGGATCAGGGCCGACCGGGCGGCGCGCTGTTTCGGTGTAAGCATCATGCCTGAGAAGCCGGCGGCGTCCAGTTGTCCGGCAGCCGCAGCGAATCCGGCTTCACGTGCCGCTCGACGATTTCGCCTCGCGTCGTCTTCACCCGGATCGTGACGCGTTTGCCGGATTCAGAGATGCGAGCAACCGTCACAACGGTCGGCAGGACGTACCCGTACCCTCCGCGCGGCTGGTGCATCCAGACGACCTGGCGGCCGACTTCGAGCTCGTGGCTTTCCAGGTCGCGCATCATCCCTCACCCCCTGCCGCGCTCGACAACGCACGATCAACTCCGTCCGATCCAAAGCACGGAACGCCGTGTTCGTAGTAGTCGCGCCACCGCTCGCTCGTGTAGATGATGTGTCCACACAGTGAGCACTGTTCGCGGCCTAGGCTGACTGTCTTGTACGCCACCCGTCCGCCGTCGCTAGCTTGGTCGGTGTAGGTCTCGCCCGTGACCGGGTGCGTGTACAGCACGTCGTGCCACTGCGGCGGGTGCGCGTGCTGACAGTCGCTCATCCCTCATTCCTTGCCGCGCTCAGCAGCTTGTCCAGGTCCCAGATCTGCAGCCCGAGCCGGTGCGCAATGTGCACCTCGAGGTGCGCGCCGCGGCTGCGTTCCCATCCCGGCAGCAGCGCGATGCCGTCGCAGTCGCACAGCGCCTTGATGTCCTCGCGCATGTAGTCTTCCCACTTCCCGCCGGTCTCGGCGTTGATTTCGGCGGGGTTCACGGCCTCGATGCCAGCGGCGCGCAGCGCCTTCGCGGCCGCGTGGAACGCGGGAAAGTTGAATTCGGGCAGGCCGGTCATCGGGCCGCTGATGTACACGCGTTTCACGCGTTCTCCTGTGTGAACAAGTCCCCGATGGCTTTTCTGGCATGCCGAGTGCGCGCGGCGTTGCTGGCCCGCATCGGAGCGTCTAGCGCGTTGTGGCATGCCTGGCAGAGGGCCTGCAGGTTGTCGTCGCTGCAGTTGCTTGGGTCGGGGTCGTGGATGTGGGCGATGGTCAGCACAATCCGGACGCTGTGCTTGATCTCGTGCGCTGTGACATTCTTGTCGATCAGCGGCCAATGCCGGGCGCGTTCGTCGTACCCGACCACAATCCGGTCTTCGCCCTTGCCGTAGCACCACCAGTAGTTGCCGACGCCGCAGCGCTCGCACCGATGGTTCGCGCGGGCGAGGATCCGCGCACGAATCTCCGGCCAGTTCGCGGGGTACAAAGCCTTCATCTCGGGACGAATGGGCATTCAATGGGCCTTGTGCAGTAGTGGGGCGTTGATCTACTGCTTCGGCCCGTACTTCTTCTCAAACGCCTCCACGGCCTTCAGCGCTTTTGTAGGGTCGTGGAACAAGATCACCGCTTCCGCTTGCTGCGCGGCGGCGTCGATCGCGCGGATCTGGTCCTCGTAGGTTTGCCGCTGCTTCTTGCGCCAGCTTTCGATCGCGGCCATCGCCTTCTTCAGCGTCTCGTTCGCGGCGCGCACGTCCGCCGGAGCGAGCTTGATTTCGTACTCGTTGAGCTGAGTTGTGCGACCAAATCTGTCGTGCTGGTCCGGCGTCGCCGCCTTCGCGTATCGCTGCGCGTTGATCACGCGTTCGCGCAGGTGCTTCAGTTGATCCTTCGTCACGTCCTGCCCCTGTTAGTCGTGAAACGAAAATGGGCACTCCCACACGCCCGCGGTGCCCTTCAGAAATCGGCCGAGCTGCGAGGTCTGCCCGGCCGTCAGTGCCAGGTGCACAAGACCACCATCGGCCACGATCAGCAGCGTCCCGTCGTCTCGAATCGTCAGGGTAAGCGGTGTCGCTTTGTGGCGCGGCGACTCCGCCTGGGTGCCGGCGCCTGGCTTCTGGCCAAACTCCGCGAGCCGTGCTTCTGTACTGGCCAGAATTTCGTCCACGATCGCTACCCGCGAATCGCCCAGGATGCGGGCGTTCCCAAGCGCGATCGCCGCGTCCTGCTCCGCCTTGATCTCCTGCACCAGGTCGGCGACGGTGCCGGTGTTCCCGGCGGTCGGTCCGAGCAACCACTTCATGCCGATCCCGGTCAGCGCCCACAACGCGCACTTCTTGCCGTTCTCCACGGTCTCGCGACAGCTCACCATCTGGTGTCGCCGCTCGAGGTGATGGAGCGCAACCGCGACTTCGTGGTTCGATCCCATCGCTGCAGCGATGCGGATCGTGTCGAGCTTCGCCTCGGCAGCCTCGATGCGTTGCATCGCGCGCAGAACGCTCTCCATCGCTGGCGTCATTCGGCTCTCCCATTCGGTTGCCGCGGAAATGGCCACTCTTTCTCGCTCATCACGCGGGTCGCGGGCTTGTCCGGTTCCGCCGCTGGAACGCGCTGGCGACGGTTGCCGCCTGGTCGCTTCTGCCGTGCGGGCTTTTCCGCCTTCGCGGCGCCGGGGTTCTTGGTAACCGTCACCTTCTCCCCGTTCGCCAGCGTCACGTTCTTCGGCACGCCGTCCTGCAGGCCCGTCAGGAGGTCCGGCACCGCGCGCACCTGCAGCTCGACCTTCTGCTGGAGGAGTTGGCTGAGACGCGCCACGAGCCCGGCCGTCGGGTACACCGTGACGGTGAACTCCACGCCGGCGGCAGGTGGCCCAGGAGCTTGGTCAAATTCTCTGCATCGTTCATCTACATACCCCTCAAAAGGTTTGGATTGGCTTGGTATCAGCCCC
>LNFM01006038.1_pt1 | contig 20274 bp, 20 predicted proteins | sample 596031 | NCBI WGS metagenome assembly LNFM01 (sample SAMN04254537, study PRJNA301005) | activated carbon metagenome | isolation source: dual media filters at the Ann Arbor, Michigan drinking water treatment plant | place: USA: Ann Arbor | reverse complement strand
CGCCGCGCTCGGCGCGGACCACCAGCGCGCCCTGTTCCTCCAGATAGGTCAGCAGCCGCCGCGCCCGGCCGAGCGACCGGCTGCCATAGGCGCGGGCCAGCGTGGCATCCGATGGGCAGGGCTGGCGTTCCAGCGCGGCGCGGGCCAGCAGCAGGAAGACGCCCTGCACATCATCCGGCAGCGCCTCCGCGCGCGCCACGGCCTGCGCCCATTCGCTGCCCTCCGCCGCCTCCGCGCCGATGCCGGCCCGCGCCGTGGTCAGCAGGCGGCGGAAGGCGGGAATGTCGATGGCCGGGCCGGCCACCTCCTCGATCCGGCAGCGGACGAGGAAATCCTGGTACAGCACGCTGGCCGGGCGGAAGGGCGCATCCGGCTCCGCCAGGATCTTCTTCAAGACGCTGGCGATCTTGCGGCGGTGCTCGGCCTTCTCCTCCGCCGTCGGGGGCGCCACGGGTTCGGCCGCGGGCAGGGCCGGGCGGTGCTGGGCGAGCTGGGCCAGCAGGTCGGGCGCGGTGGCCCGCGGCATGCGGCGCGGGGCGCGCGGCATCTCCGGCTCCGGCGCCACCAGGATCAGTTCGCGTGCCTCGGCCGCGCTTGCCTGGCTCGGCGGTGGCACCAGCTTCGGCCCGGCGCTGCGGGAGCCGGTCTCCACCACGCCGACGCGCACCCGCAGCGGGCGGCGGGACACGGCGGGGCCGAGCGCCATGAAATGCCCGCGCTCCAGGTCGCGGAACATCTCCGCCTGGCGCCGCTCCATGCCCAGCAGGTCCGCAGCACGCGCCATGTCGATATCGAGGAAGGTGCGCCCCATCATGAAGTTGGAGGCCTCGGCCGCCACGTTCTTGGCCAGCTTGGCCAGGCGCTGGGTCGCGATCACGCCCGCGAGCCCGCGCTTGCGGCCACGGCACATCAAATTGGTCATGGCCCCCAGCGCCGCGCGGCGCGCCTCGTCCGAGGTCTCGCTGGCCGCGGCGGGGGCGAAAAGCTGCGCCTCATCCACCACCACCATCACCGGGTTCCAGGCGTCCCGGTCCACATCGAACAGCCCGCCCAGGAAGGCCGCGGCCAGGCGCAGCTGCTGCTCCACCTCCACGCTTTCCAGGTTCAGCACGACGGAGACGCGATGCCGCCGCACCCGCTCCGCCACCTGTTGCAGGGCCGTGTCGGTATAATCGGCCGCATCCACCACCAGATGTCCGAAACGATCGGCCAGCGAGGTGAAGTCGCCCTCCGGGTCCACCACCACCTGCTGCACCCAGGGGGCGGATTGTTCCAGCAGCCGGCGCAGCAGATGCGACTTGCCGGAGCCGGAATTGCCCTGCACCAGCAGGCGGGTGGACAGCAGTTCCTCAAGGTCGAATTCGGCGGGGGTGCCGGAGGCGCTCAGGCCGATATCGATGGCGATCGTCATCCAGGACTCCAGGGGCGCGGGCCGTGGAGTAGCCGCAACCCGGCCCGGCCGGAAGGCGCTTCCAGCACCGCCTTGATTTCCCAGGCGGTGCCGCGCGACTCGGCCGGGGTGTCAGCCGGTAGCTTCGCCGCGTCGCGCCCGGCCCCCACCACCACGACCCACCACCACCACGAACAGCGCCAGGCCGAACAGCGCGGCATCCTGCATCAGGGTCAGCCCATCCAACGGCTGCGGCAGGAACACGCCGAAGCGCCCGCTATTGTCCAGGTACTGGCCGCGCAGCAGGGCCAGCGCCATGGCGGCGCCGCAGGCCAGCACCAGCGCCGCCGCGGCCAGCGCCGCCCGGCGCCGCCAGGCCGGCAGCAGCAGCCCGAGGGCAAGGCCCAGCTCCGCCAGGGCCAGCAGCAGGGCGGCGGGCCAGCGCAGCAGGACCGGCACCAGCCGGTAGCCGCCAAGGATGCCGGCGAAGCCCGCCAGGTCGCACAGCTTGGCGGTACCGGTCGCCAGGAAGACCAGCGCCAGCAGCCCGGCCGGTGCCCAGGCCAGGTCCGGGGGCGGACAGCCGCGCGCGGGCGGCAGCCGCTCAGCCAGCGCCACGCAGGGCGCCTCCCCCATCCGCCATCGCCTCTGATCGCATCGCATCACGCCCGTTCCCGATCGCATTACGGGCCGGGCGATCTGGTGGATGCAGCGTGGCGGGGAATTTTTTCGACGCGGCCCGCTCAGGTCAGGCTGCGGCCGATGGCCCGCATCCAGACCAGCACCGCCCCGGCCCCCGCATCCGGCTGGCCCAGCGCCCGGTCGCCGAGATAGGCGGCACGGCCGAGGCGGGGACGCATGGTGGCCGTGGCCGCCGCGCCCGCCTCCGCCGCCGCCAGCGCCGCGTTCCAGGCCGCGCTGGGCGAACCCGAATGTCCGGCGAAGGCTTCCGCCGCCGGGTGGAGCGCGTCCAGCATGGTGCGGTCCCCCGGCCGGGCGCCGCCGAGGTCGCCGATCGCCACGACCGCCTGGCGGAAGGCCTCCGCCCAGGCGGCGCGGTCCGGCGCCCGCCGGTCCATCAGCTGCGCCGTACGCAGCAGCGCGGTGGCGTAGAAGGGCCCGGAACTGCCGGCGATCGCCCGCCGCAGCGCCTGCGCCATGGCGGCGAGCGCGCTGGCCGGGGTCGCGAAGGCCGCCTCCGGCAGCGCCCGGATCGCCGCCGCGCCGCGCGCCATGGACAGGCCGAGATCGCCATCCCCGGCATGGCTGTCGAGCGCCGTCAGCGCCGCTTCCTCCGCCTCCAGCGCCGCGGCCACCGCCAGCGCCACGCGTCGCAGCGCCGGGGCCAGCGGGCCGGGGGTGGGGTAGGCGGGCGCCGCCTCGACAGGCGTGGCGATGGTGGCGCGGGGGGACAGCAGGCCCGCGCCGGGCCAGGCCGGTGCGCTGGCCGGCGCATCCAGCCGCGCCAGCCGCCCCGCATCCAGCCGCATCAGGCTGATCGAGCAGCCAGGCATCTCCAGCGCCGTCATGAAATTGCCGGCCCAGCCGCGCGGCACCGCGATGCCGCGCGCGCGCAGCCCGGCCAGCGCGGCGCGCGCCACCACGGACAGCTCCATCGGCGGCGTGCCGCCCAGCCCGTTCACCAGCAGCGCCACCTGGTCCCCCTCGCGCAACCCGGCATCGGCCGCCAGCGTGTCCAGGATGGTCGCGACGATGGCATCCGCGGCGGCCATCGGCGCGCGGCGCACCCCCTGTTCGCCATGGATGCCGAGGCCGAGTTCCATTTCATCCGCGCCCAGCGCGAAGCCCGGCACGCCAGCCGCCGGGACGGTGCAGGCGCCGAGCGCCACGCCCATGGTCACCACGGCGCCCGAAGCCGCCTCGGCCTCCGCCAGCACGGCGTCGAGATCCAGCCCCGCCTCGGCCGCGGCGCCGGCGACCTTGTGCACCAGCACGGTGCCGGCGATGCCGCGCCGCCGCGCGGGCGCCACCGTCGCATGCAGCGCCGCGTCATCGGCCACCACCACGACCTTGGTCGGGATGCCCTCCGCGGTGGCCAGGGCGGCGGCGAGGCCGAAATTCAGCCGGTCCCCGGTGTAGTTCTTCACCACCAGCAGCGCGCCGCGCGGCCCGGCGGCGGCGCGGATGCCGGCCAGCACCGCATCGACCGAGGGCGAGGTGAAGACATCCCCGGCAATGGCGCCCGCCAGCATCCCCGGGCCGACATAGCCCGCATGCGCCGGTTCATGCCCCGCCCCGCCGCCGGACAGCACCGCCACCGGGCGGTGTTCCGGCGCCGGCAGCGCGGCGCGCACCACCACATCCTCCGCATCGAGAAGCGCCAGGCCGGGGTTGAGGTCCGCCAGGCCCTCCAGCATTTCCCGCACCACGCGGCGCGGATCATTCAGCAGCTTCTTCATGGCGTTCCCCTTTCCTCGGTGCAGGATCGGCGTGGCCCGGCCGGGCGTCAAACGGCTCCAGCGCCTGCTCCGCCCGTTCGATCGCCGCCAACAGATCGGCGCGGCCGCCGGCCAGTCGGCGGGCCTCGGCCAGCCAGCTTCGCGCATCCGCCGCCTCCCCCCGCGCCGCGGCGCCCTGGCCGGCGCGCAGCCAGGCATCGGCGGCGGCGGCCGGATCGCCCAGCCGCGCCAGCGCCGCGCCTTGCAGGGCCAGCGCGCGGGACAGGCCGCGATAATCCAGCGAGTCGCGCCGCAGATCGGCGGCGGTGGCGGCCTGCAGCCGGGCTTCGGCGGCCTCGCCACGCAGCAGCGCGGCGGCGCCCTCCAGCTCCACCGCATCGGCACGGAAGGCGGCCTGCGCCGGCGCGCCGATCGCGTCCCGTGCCGCCAGCACCCCGGCCAGGTCGCCGCGCCCGGCAGCCAGCAGGCCCGCCAGGAAATGCGCCCGCAGCGCGGCCTCCCGGTTCTCGGCGCCCCGGCCGGTGACATGGCGCGCCAGCATATCGGCCTCCGCCATCCGGCCGAGCCGGAACAGCGCCGTTGCCTCCGCCAGCAGCAGCCCGGCGGAGGCGCCGCGGCCGCGACGGGCCAGCTCCGCCCGCACCTCCTGCGCCACGGCCAGGGCGGCCGGCGCATCGCCCCGGGCCAGGGCGGCGGTGGCCTGGCCGAAGCCCATGGCGTCGATCGCCACCGGGTCGTCGCGTTCCCGCGCGCGGGCCAGCGCCTGGGCATAGAGGCGTCCGGCCACCACCGGCTGGTCCTGGTCCAGCGCATCCCGCGCGCTGCCCGCCGCGCGGTCCAGCACGCCGTCGCGCGGCGGGCCTTCCGGCGCGGGACGGCCACCGCAGGCGGATAGCAGCAGTAGGGACGCGATAGCCAAGACCTTCACGGACGCAGACGCTCCACCATCGGGCGCGGCACGGCGCCGGCCGAAATGCTGCGCTCCGGCGCCGCGCCCCCGCCGCCCAGCAGCCAATGGCGGCGCAGCTGCACCAGCAGCAGCTCCATCTGCCGCGCGGCTTCCTGCGCCTGCACCATCACCGCCGGCAGGCTGTCCGTGCCGTCCCGGATATTGGCGGTGACCTGCGGCAGCGCCGGCGTGGCACGGGCGAGATCCGCGCTGGCGCGTTCCACCTGCGCCAGCACGCGTTCCGCCCGCGTCACCAGCCCGGGCAGCGTGCCGGGGCCGCGGCCGTTGGACAGGCCGGCGGTCAGCTGGCGCAGCTCCCGGCTTGCTGCCTCGATATTCTCCATCACCGCCGTGGTGCGGGCGGTGGCGGCCTCCGCCTGGCGGATCAGCGTATCGTCGGTCAGCAGGCGGCCCACCGTGCCTTCCCCGCGCTCCAGCCGCTGCGTCGCGGCCGCGAAGGCGGCGGTGCCGACGCGCAACTCATCCAGGATCGGGAAGACGCGCTGCTGCAGTTCATCCAGCAGCGTGCCGAGCGTTTCCGTCGGCGCGCGTTCGCTGGTGGCGCGGATCCAGGCGCGGTCCCAATCCAGCTCCTCCCCCCGCCCGCGCTGGATATCGAGATAGGCGGGGCCGGCCACACCGAAGCGGCGGCGCACCACCGCAGTCGAATCGCGCCGGATGAAGGGCTTCGCCTGTTCCTCGATGCGGAGTTCCGCGCGGATGCGGCGCTCCGGGTCCACGATGATGCGGCGGACGGAGCCGGCGGGGATGCCCAGCACCTCCGCCGCCGCGCCCACCGAGAGCCCCGCCACGCCTTCCTCCGGCAGCAGCACCATCAGCGTGGTGCCACTGGAGAACCATTCGCGGATCACGCCGCGCTGGAACAGCGCGCCGAGGAACAGCACCAGCGCCAGCAGCACCAGCGCGCCCACCCATCGGTCCGTGTGGCGCAGCCGGACGCGGTCTTCCTGGCTGATCGTGCCGCCGATCATGGTGCGTCCCTTTTCAAGCCATCCGGCTGCAACACCCACCACTGGCTGGCGGGGAAGCCTGGCGTGTCCCAGGCGCGGCGGGACCGGGTGGACCACAGCGCCGCGGCACCGCGCGCCCGCGCCGCGCCCAGCGCCACCAGCAGCGGTTCCGCCAGCAGATCCGCGGTTTCCCGGTCCAGCGGGCTTTCAAGCAGGATCAGCGCCGGCGTGCCGAGGAAGGCGCGGGCGCAGCCGGCGCGGACCAGTTCCACCCGGCTCAGCTCCGCCGGGTTCCGCCGCGGCAGCCCGTTCAGGCCGAACAGCCGGCACAGCGCATCCGCCTCCACCTGCAAAGCCGCATCGGGCGTGGTGTCGTGGTGGCGGCGGGCCAGCAGCATGCCTTCCGCCACCGTCAGATGCGGCAGCCAGCCGCCATCGCCGGGCGCCAGGCCGATCCGCCCGCGCAGCGCCTGCGCCGGCTGGCGCGGCAGGGTCGCCCAATCCTGCGCCAGGAACTGCACCTGGCCGGAGGCCAGCTTCACCAGCCCTGCGCAGAGCAGCGCCAGCGCGCGCGCCATGCCCGGATCATCCGCATGCACCAGCGCCAATTCCCCCGGCGCCAGCGTCAGCGCCACCGCCCCCTGGATGGGCGAGGCTCCGGGCGCCGGGCGCGCCGCCCGCAGGTCCAGCACCGCCGTCATATCGTCACCACGCTGAGCAGCGCGCTGGCCGCCAGGATGCCGAGCAGGCCGCGCACAAAGGCCCGCGGCAGCAAATGGGAGGGGGATTCGGCACGGGTGGAGGACATGCCGGTGATGGCGCAGACCAGCGCCACCAGCGCGCCGATCACCACCAGCTTCACCGCGAACAGCGCGAAGGCGAAATGATCCGTCGCGCCGAACAGGTTGATCAGCAATTCCCGCGGTGGCGCCACGACCAGCCCGGTGAGCCAACCGGTGAGGTAGCCGGTGACCAGGGCGACGCCGAGGAAGATCACCCCCAGCGTGAAGCCGGCCAGCGCCATCGCCACCACCCGCGGCAGCACCAGCAGGGTGAAAGGGTCCAGCCCCTGCGCCTCCAGCACCTCCAGCTGCCCGCTGGCCTTGACTGCGCCGAATTCCACCACCGTGACGGTGCCGCTGCGGCCGAGCAGGATCAGCCCGACCAGCACCGGCGTGACCTCTCGCACCAGCACGGTGGCGAGCAGCGTGCCCGAGTAATCCTCCTGCCCCGCGAAGCTCAGCCAGCGCAAAGTCTGGTGGACGATGCCGAAGCCGATCAGCGTGGCGGTGATGACCACGGTGCCGAATCCGCCGGCAATGGCCTGGCGCAGCGTGCGGCGATATTCGGCGCGCAGGGTGCGGCGGCGCCAGGTGGCGGGGCGCAGGCCCTCCGCCAGCACGCCGGCGGCCAGCGCCAGGGTGGCCAGCAGCATCTGCGCGCCACGACGCGCGGGGCCGCCAAGACCCTCCAGCACCAGCCAGGGCAATGCCACGGGTCGCGCCTTCGCCATCGCTCCCCTCCCTTGCCATCTCGTACCGTTCAGCGCGGGCGGTCGCAGAAAGTTTCCCGCATGCGGGCACCCGCGCCGGCCCTCGGGCGTTGCCCGGCGGGAATGAGGAGCAAGCGGCATGGCGGATGCAGAGGGCAGGCCCCGCGGCATGGGCAGGGATCGCGGCGGCTGGCTGCTGGCGGCGGCGGCGCTCGCGGGGTTGCTGGTGCTGGAATCCGCACGCCGCACGCCGCGGGCGGCCGCGATACGGCGGCAGCCGGGCCCAGCCCGGCATGCGGAGCCGGGGCGCGCGGCGACCGGCAACGGCGCTGGCCGCCGCGCCGATGGCCCCACCGAGATTCCGGCCCGCGGCTGGTGGCAGATTGCCAGGCGCACCGCATCCCAGGCGGCGGAAGACCGGCTGATGACGGAAGCCGCCGGCATCACCTTCTACACGCTGCTGGCGCTGTTCCCGGCACTGGCCGCGCTGGTTTCGCTGTATGCGCTGGTGGCGGACCCGACGACCATCCAGGGGCATCTCGGCCAGCTCGCCGGCATCATCCCGGGCGGCGGCATGGAGATCATCACCGAACAGGTGCAGCGCGTGGCGCAATCGGCCGATGGCACGCTGGGCTTCGGCGCGGTTGCCGGCCTGCTGGTGTCGCTGTGGTCGGCCAACCAGGCGGCCAAGGCGTTGTTCGATGCGCTGAACGTGGTCTACGAGGAACACGAAAAGCGCGGCTTCGTGAAGCTGACGCTGACCACGCTGGCCTTCACGCTCGGCTTCATCCTCTTCGCCATTCTCACCATGGTCGCCGTGGTCGCGGTGCCGGTGGTGCTGGGTTTCGTCGGGCTGGGCAGCACGGCGGAGACGCTGCTGGCCTATGGCCGCTGGCCGCTGATGCTGGCGCTGGTCGGGCTGGTGCTGGCCAGCCTGTACCGGTGGGGCCCGAGCCGTGAATCCGCCAAGTGGCGCTGGGTGAGCTGGGGCAGCGGCTTTGCCGCCCTGGGCTGGCTCGGCGCCTCCGCCGGCTTTTCCTGGTACGTCGCCAATTTCGGCAATTACAACGAGACCTATGGCTCGCTCGGCGCCGTGGTGGGCTTCATGACCTGGATCTGGATCTCCGCCATCGTCATCCTGCTCGGTGCGGAGCTGAATGCGGAGATGGAGCACCAGACCGCGCGGGACACCACCACGGCACCGAACCAGGCCCCGGGCCGGCGCGGTGCCGAGATGGCCGATACGGTGGCGTGACCTCAGCGCGCCGGCTTCTATGTGTTCCAGGACCGGCGCGGTGCCGAGATGGCCGATACGGTCGCCTGACCTCAGCGCGCCGCCTTCTGGATGTTCCAGGCGATGATGATGCCCGGCATCGCCAGCACGTTGGAAATCCGCGGCGTGACGGCGGAGGGCAGGTACCACTGGCCGTAGGGCACATAGGGCACCAGATTGTAGGCGCTGATGTGCAGCTCATCCAGGATGCGCTTCCGCTCCGCCGCATTGGCGGCATAGGGGAAGGCATCGATCAGCGCCTGGTGCGCCGGATCGCAGGGCCAGCCCGGCCAGGCCCGCTCGCAGCTCGCCTGCATCGGCACATTGCCCACCGGGTCCGAGGCGCCGAGGCCGTTCCAGAAGGTCAGGCCGATATGCCAGCCGCCCTCGCTGGGTGGGCGGCGATTGGCGCGCCGCCCGGCCATGGAGGCGAAATCGGTGGCCTGGACATCCGTGCGGAAGCCGACGGACTGCATCTGCTGCGCCAGCACCAGCGTCGCCGTGTGGACGAAGGGATTGTCGGTGGGGTCCATCATCACGATCGGCGTGCCGTCGTAATTCGCCTCCCGCAGCAGCTGCCGCGCCCTTTCGCGCGCCGCCGGGCTGCCGAGGCCGGCCGGTACGCCGGCATTCGTCTCCTGCGGCGAACCGCAGATGAAGAAGGCGTGGCAGACCTGGTACAGCGCCGGGTCGGGGAACATGCCCTGGAGGATTTCCTCCTGGTTCACCAGCAGCATCAGCGCCTGCCGCACGCGCGGGTCGTTGAAGGGCGGGTGGATGTGGTTCATGCGGATCATGCCCGGCGCGCCGAGCGTGTTGGTGCGGATGATCCGCATGCCACGCCGCTGCAGCATCGGCAGGAAATCCACGCCGGGGCTTTCGATATAGTCGATCTCGCCCTGGATCAGCGCCAGCGTCGAGGTCTGGACATTGGCGATGTTCTGCCATTCCACGCGATCGACATGCACCACCTTGCCACCGGCGGTGCCGGAGGCCGGTTCGCTGCGCGGCACGTAGTTCGGGTTGCGGCGATAGACCACCGTGCTGCCCGGCACCCATTCCTCACGCGAGAAGATGAAGGGCCCGCTGCCGATCGTCTCCCGGATCGCGGTGAAGGGGTCGGTCGCCGCGATGCGCGCGGGCATGATGGCGGGCATGTTGCCGGCGGGCTTGGACAGCGCATCCAGCATCAGCCCGTAGGGACGGTTCAGCGTCCAGACCACCGTCTTGCCATCCGCCTGCGGCTCCATGCCGACGGTGATGGCCATGATCTGCCGGCCATGCGGGTCCCGCGCGCCCCAGCGGCGCAGCGACGCCACCACATCCTCCGCCGTCACCGGCGCGCCATCGTGGAAGGCCAGGCCGTCGCGCAAGGTGAAGCGCCACACAAGGGCATCGTCGGAGACGCTGTAGGCGCCGACCATCTGCGGCTGCGGGCGCTGTTCCGCATCGCGGCCGAACAGCTGGTCGTAGATCATATGCGCGTGGGACTGCACCACGCCGGCCGTGGTGTTGATCGGGTCCAGCGTCTGCAGATCCGCATTCGGCACCATGCGCAGGATGCGCTCGGGCGGGATGGTCTGGGCAAGCACCGTCCCGGCGGTCATTGGCCCGGCCAGCAGGCTCGCGCCAAGGACCAGGGTGGCGAGGCGGGTCAGCATGGGTCGTCCCCCGTGGAGTGATCCCGCTTTATGGACCGGTTGTTACAGATCGGACAAGGCGGGCGCCACAACCTGGAAGGGCCGCAGCTGCACATCCTGGCCCGGGCGGGCCACCAGCGCGTGGTTGGCGGCAATCGGCAGCCAGCCGGCATGGCGTTCATCCACCGGCTCCGACACCACCAGCACATTCTCCCCGGCCCGCCGCCAGTACAGGGTGGGCGGCTTGTTGTCGGAGGACCAGCGGAAGCAGGTCAGCGTCTGGCCATCGCTATGCGCCGCGGCGAAGCGCAGCGGCTGGGTGCTGCCGGCGGCCTGCATCATGGCCAGCACCCGCGCCAGGGTGCGGGACAGGGCGCCGATCGGATCCTCCGCCAGCCCATCCGCGGCGGCGGCCAGGAAGATCGCCTCCGTATCGCCGGTGCCCTGGCGGTGTTCATACAGCGCATCCGGGATCAGCTCCTCCATCCGCCGCTTGATGCGGAAGTAGTCGCCCACCTGGCCGTTATGCATGAACATCTGCCGCCCCAGGCCGAAAGGGTGGCAATTGGCCCGGGTGGTGGAGGTGCCGGTGGAGGCGCGGACATGCGCGAAGAACAGCCGCGAGCGCACCTGCGAACAGAGCGAGCGCAAATTCTCATCCGACCAGGCCGGGCGGATTTCCCGGTACAGGCCCGGCTCCTCCCGTTCCCCATACCAGCCCAGGCCGAAGCCATCGCCATTGGTGGCAGTCTTGCCCTCATCGGCATGCATGGATTGGTGGATCAGCGAATGCGCCGGCGCGCAGACCAGGTCGGACAGGAAGATCGGTTCGCCGAGATAGGCGAGGAAGCGGCACATGGCTCACGCAATCCGGAGGGTGGCACGGCGGAGGTTGCGTCCACCCCGCACCCGGGGCAAGCCTTGCCTGCAACGGATTGCCGCCCAACGGGGCTGGACCTAAGCTCCGCCCGATGTCCCGCCCCCGCAGCTTCGACGAGGATGCCGTGATCGAGGCGGCGATGCGCCAGTTCTGGCAGCATGGCTATGCCGGCACCAGCGTGCGCGACCTGGGCCAGGTGATGGGCCTCGGCCAGGCCAGCTTCTACAACGCCTTTGGCGACAAGCGCCGCCTGTTCGCCCGCTGCCTGGACCGCTACCTGGAACAGGGCATGCGCGAAAGGCTGCGGCGGCTGGAGGCCACGCGGCCACCGCGGGCGGCGATTGCCGGGCTGCTGGAGGAGATCGTGGCCAAGTCGCTGCGCGATCGGCTGGGCTGCCTGCTGGTGAATTCGGCGCTGGAAGTGGCGCCGCATGACCGCGAATTGGCCGGCCTGGTGGCCAGCCGGCTGGCGGAGCTGGAGGCGTTTTTTCGCGGCCGGATCCTGGCCGGGCAGGCCGATGGCAGCATCGCCCCGCAGCGGGACGCCGAGGATCTGGCGCGGCTGCTGATGACGCTGCTGCTCGGCCTGCGCGTGCTGGCGCGGGGCCGGCCGCACCGCGCCACCTTGCAGGGCGCGGTGCGCCAGGCCCTCATCCTGCTGGATTGAGGCTGGCGGCGCGGTTCAGCCCAGGCGGTTATCCCAGGCCGGCCGGGCGGCTATCCGGATGCGGCGCGGTTGCGGGGCCATTGGCCGGCTCCGGCGTCTCGGCCAGCGCCGCCTTCGCATTGGCGGCCAGCGTCTGGGCCGCGTCACGCATAGCCTCCCGCGCCTGGCCGGCGAGCCCGGCGGCACCGCCTGCCGCGTCGCGCGCCTGCTCCGCCTGGCCGCCGAGCGTCTCCCGCGCCTTGGCGTAGCCCTCCTGCGCCAGGGTGCCGGCCTGTTCCGCCAGCCCATCCCGCGTCTCGCCCATCAGGCGATCCTCGGCATCCGTGCCGGGCAGCAGGGCACCGACCGCGGCGCCGAGCGCAATGCCAAGCGCGCCCAGCACCAGCGGCTGTTCCCGCAACACCCAACCCGCCGTGCTCCCCGCCTCATCCGTCCAGCGGCCGAGCTGATCCTGTGCATCCCGCGCATAGGCCGATGCGGCGCGCGTCGTACGATCGGCATAATCCGAGGCCTGGCCCGTGCCACCGCGCAGGCTGCGGCTGGCGGATCCGGCGGCGTCGCGCACCTGCTCACCCGCCGTCCCGACCGCGCCGGCGACGCTGCGATAGGCGGATGCGGTCGCATCCCGCACGGCATCGGCCGCATCACCCACTGCCTCGCCGGCCCGATCCATCAGGCCAGGCTGCTCGCCTTCCCAACCGGTGCCGGGATAGCCGGCGCCGCGGGGCGCATCATAGGCGCCGCTGCGGTGGCTGGGCTGGGGCGCGCTGCGCGTATTGCCCTGGCCCAGCATCAGCCAGCCGATCCCGGCGCCGATCAGCAGCAGCGGCAGCGGGTTGTCGCGGACAGCGGCACCCAGGTTGCGGGTGAACTCCGCCCCGCCCGAGGTCTTCGCGTAATCCAGCGCCTGTTCGAAAAGCTGGCCTGGCGAGGCACGGTCGCGCAATTCCTCCAGCGTCTCCGTCAGCCCGGCGCGGGTGCGCTCGACCTCATGCTCGATATCCGCGCTGCTGCGCTTGCCGGGATCCATCGTGCCGCTCATCGAACCTGCTCCTTCGCCACCTGTGCGTCACGGGACAGCTGGTCGGCCGTCCGTTCGGGCATCAGGTTTGTCGTGTTCAAACGGGAGATGCCGCTGCGGATCAGCGCATAGCCGATCACCGCCGCGACTATGGCCACGATGAGCTGCGACCAGCCCAGTGGCAGGCCGAAATGCACCAGCAGGGAAACCAGCGCGAACAGCAGCAGGATCAGCGTGCCCAGCAGCATGCCGGCGCCGGCACCGAGCGGCGTGATGGCACCACTGGCATGGCTGACCTTCTCGCTGACCTCCGCGCGGGCCAGCTGAACCTCCTGCCGGAACAGCGTGGAGATCTGCCCGATGACGGAGCTGAACAGCTCCGGCACCGACCGGGAGGCATCGGGATGCCGCGGGTCTGCGGCGTAGGGATCAGATGACATTGCCGCCCCCCTGCCCCGGAATTTGAGTGTCAGAATGCTGCGGCATGCGCGGCGCGCGGCCACCCGGCCAGGCGGCAGCCCCGCCAAGGGATGCCGCGGCCAAGGTCGTCGGCCTGGCGCCGGCGGCATCATCCGCGGGCGCCCAACCCGGTGCCTGCGGCCGCGCATGATCCTGGGCCTTGCGGCGGGACTCTTCGGCCGAGCTTTTCGCGAAGCGCGCGAGCCCGAAGCCGGCCAGCACCGCGGCGCCGAAGAAGGCGGCCGGTTGGCGGCGGGCCAGATTCTCGACCCGCCCCAGCAGATCGGCCGGGCTGCTGTCACGCAGGGTGCGGCCCAGACCCTCGATGGCCGTCGCCGCCTCGTGCACGTAGCGCGCCATCACCGGCGATTGCCCGCCCAGCCTGTCGGCCGCCTCATGCACCGCGTCGGCGAAGCCTTCGGCACGGTCGGCGCCGGCGCGCTGCTGCGTCTCGGCGAAATCCTCCGCGCGCTTGCGGGCGGCCTCCAGCACCGGGGCACCTTCGGCCTTCACATCGGCCATGGCGCCAGCCGCTTCGCTGCGCAGCGTGCCGGCCATCTCGGCTGCCGTGGCCCTGGTTTCCCCGAGCGCCGCGCGCGCATCGTCGCGGCGGTCGGGAGAATCGCCCTGTCTCGTCTCGCTCATTGGCACACCTCACCTGCTGCTTCGCTGCATCTCCAACAGGGGTTGGCCACAATTGTTCCTTGCGATGCCGCAGCTTCCACACGCTTTGCGCCCTGCCACGCCATGGCTGGCATCCTGCACGCGATGGTGATGCGGTGCCGATCGGCCGGAAATGCGTTGCTATCCGTCAGCGCAGGAGATGATGGAATGTCCGAGAACAGCACGCCGCTTGCCGTCGCGATCACGCCGATGCGACGCACCGCCGATGGCATATGGGAGACCACCGAGCGCGACACGGCGCAGTTCTTCCTGGTGGAGCTGGTGCAGGATGGCGGTGAGGAAGCGGAGGTCGTGGTCGAATGCCAGGATGCCCGCAGCGCCGCCCTCGCGGCCCGCGTCGTCGCCGCCACGGTTGCCGCACTCGGCCTGGCCCATGGCGGCGAGGCGGGTGACACCGTCAGCGCCTTCGACGAGGAGACCGCTTCCCTGCTGGCCGCCTACCCGACGCCGGAAGTGACCGCCGCGGGCGGCGCCTGGGTGGAGGAGGATGAGGTGGACGCGCCTGAGACCCCCCTGCAGTAGCGCCGCCGCCCCAAGGCTTTCAGAAGGAGGGCCGGAAATCCTCCGGCACCACGAAGTCCGCGGCCGCGCCACGCGCGCGCGCCAGGCCCTGCGGAAAGCCGCTGCGATCGCCCGAACGCGGCATGACCCGCTGCGGCCCGCGCGGCCGTTCGCGGCCATGGCGCGCCGTCAGCGTACGATCGGCCAGCACATCCAGCAGCGTGACGCCGGCCACCATCGCCAGGGCCAGCATGACATTGTCCCGCTTCGGGTTGCCCGGGCGCAGCGCGGTGATCAGCGTGGCCGCATCCACCGCATCCCCCACCATGCGACTGCGCAGCCCGATGGAGCGATCCACCGACAGCGCCAGGACGCCGGATGCCACTTCCCGCGCGCCATAGGCCCGCACCAGCCCTTCCTGGCCTCGCATGCCGAGCACGCGGGTGATGCGTCGCGGTGCCAGCATCTGCGCCACGCCCAGGCCGATGCTGAACCAGCCCAGCGCCCGCGCCAGGCGGTCCGCCGCGCCGAAGGAGCCAGGGCCGCTGCGCAGGATGCGCGGATCGCCGCCATGGCGGGGTGTCTTTGCCATCCCGCTCATGGCTTCAGCACCACCTTGATGCAGCCATCCTGCTTGTTGCGGAACACGTTGTACATCTCCGGCCCTTCCTCCAGCCCCACCGTATGGGTGATGACGAAGGAGGGGTCGATCTGCCCCTCCGCGATGCGGCGCAGCAGGTCATCCGTCCAGCGTTTCACATGCGTCTGGCCGGTGCGGATGGTCAGGCCCTTGTTCATCGCCAGGCCGAAGGGCAGCTTGTCCACCAGGCCGGAATAGACGCCGGGGACAGACAGGATGCCGGCGGGGCGGCAGACATAGATCATCTCCCGCAGCACATGCGGCCGGTCATTCTCCAGCATCACCACCTGCTTCGCGCGGTCCAGCAGCGTGTCCGGCTGGCTGAGGCTGACATGGCTTTCCATGCCGACGGCATCGATGCATTTCTCCGGCCCCTTGCCGCCGGTCAGCTCGTTCAGGCGCTCGACCACGCTTTCATCGTCGAAGTTGATCGTGATGGCGCCACCGGCGGCGGCCATGCCGAGCCGTTCCGGCAGCCGGTCGATGGCAATCACCTGCTTCGCGCCCAGCAGCACGGCGCTGCGGATGGCCATCTGGCCAACGGGGCCGCAGCCCCAGATCGCCACCGTGTCATCCGGCTTGATGTCGCATTGCACCGCGGCCTGCCAGCCGGTGGGCAGGATGTCGCTGAGGAACAGCGCCTGCTCATCCGGCATCCCGTCCGGCACCTTGATATGCGTCTGGTCGGCAAAGGGCACGCGCAGATATTCGGCCTGGCCGCCCGGATAGCTGCCGGTCAGGCCACTGTAGCCGAACAGGCCGGCGCCGGCATGGCCGAAGACCTTGTCGGCCATTTCCTTGTTGCGGTTCGTATTCTCGCAGACGGAAAAATTGCCGCGGCGGCACTGGTCGCAGCTGCCGCAATTGATGGTGAAGGGCACCACGATGCGGTCGCCCTTCTTCAGGCTGTCCTTGGCGGCGGAGCCGACCTCCACCACCTCCCCCATCGTTTCATGGCCCATGATGTCGCCAGGTGTCATGGCGGGGATCATATTGTGGAACAGGTGCAGGTCGGATCCGCAGATCGCGCAGCTCGTGACCCGGATAATGGCGTCGCGCGGATCCTCGATGATCGGATCGCTGACAGTGTCGCAGCGAATGTCTTCCTTGCCGTGCCAGACCAGCGCGCGCATCTGCATATCCCCGTTATTGCCAGGGGGTGAATGCGCCAGGCGATGGCGGGTTCGTCACCATCGCGGTCACGCTGCCGCGTTTCCGGCATCGCAATCACGCGCGCGGTCCGCCGCATCGCGAAGGGCCTGCACCACCGCCGCCGGCGCTGCATGGTGGATCATGTGCCCGGCACCGGGTACCAGGCGCAATTCACTGCCCGGAGTATCCTGGTGCAGTCGGCGGGATTGCCGGTCGACATCGGCAATCCGCTCATCGGCCCCGGCCAGGATCAGCACCGGCATCTTCACCTCCCCGTGCCGGTGGCGGGTGGCGGCGGCGGCGGGGATCATCAGCGCGGTGTCGGCGGCGGATGCGCGAAGCTGGGACGGGCGCAGCGCCAGGCCGGTGGGGAAACCCGCGGCGAAATGCGCCGGCACGGGGCCGGGCGAGAAGATCCGGCGGAACAGCAGCGGCGCAATCGCCCAGCCGAGCAGCGGGGATATCGTATAGCGCATCACATCGCCCAGCACCGGAATGGCGGGGCCGGAGAAGGCCGCCACGTCCAGCCGCAGGGTCGGCGTGAAGTAGCCGGACATCAGCACCAGCGCCGCCACCTGGTCCGGCCGCTGCAACGCCATCTCCAGCGCCACCAGCGTGCCCCAGCTATGCCCGGCCAGCACCGCGCGCTGGATGCCCATGCGGCGCAAGGCGCGGCGCAGCAGCCGGGCCTGCGCCGCGGCGGTCCAGATATGGCGGCGGGGCCGGTCGCTGTAGCCGAAGCCGGGGCGATCGAAGGCAATCACGTGATGGGTCTGGCCCAGCTCATCCAGGATGCCGCTGAGCGCGAAATCCTCCGCCATCGCGCCATTGCCATGCAGCAGCACCAGCGTCGGCCCGGGCTGCGCCGCGCCGCGTTCCAGGAAGTGCAGGCGCACACCATCCACCGTCAGGAATCGGCCGCGTGGCGGGTGCCGTGCCTCGTTGCGGCGCGCCACCAGGTCATTGGCCAGCACGGCGCCGCCGAGGGCCAGCGCGGCGCCGGCAATCCAGTTTGCTGTCTTCATGCGGCGCCAACGTGCCGCGCCGCGGCAGGTTGCCCGGCTACAGCGCCGGCAGCGGGGTCTCGAACAGCCGCACGAACAGGCGGGTGCGCGGCACCAGGCAGCCGATCTCGATATGCTCGGCGAAGCTGTGCGGCCCGCCGCCGATCACACCCAGCCCATCCAGGGTGGGCACGCCCAGCGCGCCGGTGAAATTGCCGTCCGAGCCGCCGCCGGCGATGCGTTCCCCCACCACCGGGACATCACCATCCGCCGCCAGCGCCTTCGCGTGGTCGTACAGCGCCTGGATGGCGGGCGATTTGCCGAATGGCGGGCGGGACAGGCCGGGCACCACCTCCAGCACCACATCCGGGTCCTGCGGGCGCAGCGCAAACAGCGCGTCGTGCAGTTCGCGCGCCTCCGCCGCCGTGGGCACCAGCGCGTAGCAGATGGCCCGGCATTCGGCGGGCACCATGTTCTCATGCGTGCCGCCGGAGATGGTGCCGATATTCACGTAGAAATGGCGCGGGTAATCGGTCAGCGCCTCGATCGCCAGCACCTGGCGCGCCATTTCCCGGATTGCGCTGCGCCCTTCGGCATGGGTGGCGCCGGCATGGGCGGGGCGGCCAATGGTGCGCAGATGGTAGCGCGCGATGCCGTGGCGGCCGACGGTGAGCTTGCCGCCCTCCCCCGAAGGTTCCGGGACCAGCACCGCGGCATGGCGCCGCGCCTCCGCCTCGATGGCGGCGCGGGAGGAAGGGCTGCCGGCTTCCTCATCCGGGATCATCATGAAGCTGACCGGCAGATGCGGCCGGCGGCCATTGGCATGCAGATGCTCCAGCGCCGCGAGCGCCATCGCATTGCCGCCCTTCATGTCATAGATGCCGGGGCCGTAGGCGCGGTGGCCCTCCACCCGGAAAGGCAGCCTGCCGGCCAGGGTGCCGACCGGGTGGACCGTATCGATATGGCCGAGCAGCAGCAGGCCGGGGCCGGGCTGGTCACCCGCGATGCGGCCGATCAGGATATCACCGAAGCCGTCCCGGCCAGGTATGCGCTCGATTTGCGCGCCGATCGCGCGCAGCTTCGCCTCGACATGGTCCGCCATGCGGTTGACCGCGGCGGCATCCTGGGTGGGGCTTTCGATCTCGACCCAATGGCGCAGCGCGGCCAGCAGGCCATCGGCGGTCAACGTCTGCATCTTCCGGCATCGCCCTGACTGTTTCGGTGGCAGCAGACCATCCGGCGGCTGGGTGCGGAACCCTCCGGCGGCCGAAAAGCGCCGTTGCGCACAGGCCGAGGCTCGGGCATACCCGCCGCTCCCGTGGACCGCGCGGGAGAGAGTGGCGAGGGGCCTGACCGGGTTCCGAAACCACCGCCGAAGGCGCAACCGGCCCCCGGAAACGCTCAGGCAAAAGGGCCGCGCGGGCAGGAGCCGAAGGGCTCGGCGGGACTCTGGAAAGCTCGCACCCCGAACGGGGCGCGGCACCGACGGAGTAAGGCAGCGCCGGGAGGCGGGCCGAATCTCTCAGGTCACCGGACAGAGGGGGGTCACGGAACACCCGACGCCATTTCGGCGATGGGAAGCCTTTGGGGGCACCGTGGCCGAATCCGAATTGCTCGAAACACCCTTGGCAGGCCTGCATCGCGACCTCGGCGGGCGCATGGTGCCGTTTGCCGGCTATGCCATGCCAGTGCAGTACCCGGCCGGGATCATGGCGGAGCATCTGCATACGCGGGCCAGCGCCGGGCTGTTCGACGTCTCCCATATGGGCCAGGCGGAACTGGTGGGTGAAGGCGCCGCGGCCGCCCTCGAAAAACTGACGCCCGCCGATGTGCAGATCCTGAAGCCCGGCCGGCAGCGCTACGGCGTGCTGATGACGGAGACGGGCGGAATTCTGGACGACTTCATGGTTGCCAACCGCGGCGACCGGCTGTTCCTGGTGCTGAACGCCTCCCGCAAGCATCTGGATATCCCGGCGATCGAGGCGGTGCTGCCCGCCGGCGTCACGCTGCGGCCGCTGCCGGACCGGGCGCTGATCGCGCTGCAGGGGCCGGGCGCGGTGCCCGCCCTGGCGACTCTGGCGCCGGGCATCGCCGCCATGAAGTTCATGGACTTTTCCGAATTCGAGATCGCCGGCGCGGCCTGCCTGGTCAGCCGCAGCGGCTATACCGGGGAGGATGGGGTGGAGATTTCCATCCCGGCCGAGCAGGCCACGGCGGTCGCCAAGGCCCTGCTTGCGCTGCCGGGCGTGCTGCCGGCGGGCCTCGGCGCGCGCGATTCGCTGCGGCTGGAGGCGGGGCTTTGCCTGTATGGCAACGACCTGGATGAGACGACCAGCCCGGTCGAGGCCAATCTGGTCTGGACCATGGGCAAGCGTCGCCGCACCGCCTGGGATTTCCGTGGCGCAGAGCGCTGCCGCGATGAGTTGGAAAACGGCGCGGCGCGTTTGCGCGTCGGCATCCAGCCGGAAGGGCGCCAGCCGGCCCGCGGCCACACGCCGGTGCATGTCGGCGGCGAAGTGGTCGGCGAAATCACCTCCGGCGGCTTCGGCCCTTCCATCAATGCGCCCATCGCCATGGGCTATGTCGCGCGCGGCGCGGCGGCCGATGGCACCGCGCTCGACCTGATGGTGCGCGGCAAGGCCCTGCCCGCCCGCATCTGCCCCCTGCCCTTCGCTCCCCACCGCTACGCTCGCTGAAAAGGATTCGCACAATGGCCGAACTGCGCTTCACCAAAGACCATGAGTGGATCCGGCTGGAAGGCGATGTCGCCACCATCGGCATCACCGACCACGCCCAGAACGCGCTGGGCGACGTGGTCTTCGTCGACCTGCCGGAAGCCGGCCGCGACGTGACCGAAGGCGAGGCCTGCGCCGTGGTCGAGAGCGTGAAGGCGGCGTCGGACGTCTACGCCCCGGTGGCCGGCAAGGTTGTCGAGACCAATGCCGCGCTGGTGGACAACCCCGCACTGATCAACAGCGCGCCAACCGGCGAAGGCTGGTTCTTCAAGATCGGTGGCGTCGAGGCCGCGACGGTCGATGCGCTGATGGATGAAGCCGCCTACGCCGCCTTCGTGGACACCCTCGCATGAACGCCATCGCCGAGCTCAGCGCGCTTGAGGACAAGGGCGAATT
>LNFM01006037.1_pt1 | contig 20278 bp, 15 predicted proteins | sample 596031 | NCBI WGS metagenome assembly LNFM01 (sample SAMN04254537, study PRJNA301005) | activated carbon metagenome | isolation source: dual media filters at the Ann Arbor, Michigan drinking water treatment plant | place: USA: Ann Arbor | reverse complement strand
TCTCAATCCTCGACCTGTCGCCCGCCGGTGCGCAGCCGATGCATTCGAAATGCGGGCGCTATGTCATCGTCTTCAACGGCGAGATCTACAACTTCGCGGCCTTGCGCCGCGATCTCGAAGGGCTCGGCGCGAGCTTCATCGGTCATTCGGACACCGAAGTGCTGCTGGCCGGCTTCGTCGCGTGGGGTGTCGAGGCCACGTTGAAGCGCAGCAACGGGATGTTCGCGATTGCGCTGTGGGATCGCGAGGCGCGCGAACTGTGGCTTGCGCGCGACCGGCTCGGCGAGAAGCCGCTGTACTACGGCTGGCATGACGGCAGTTTCCTGTTCGCGTCCGAACTGAAGGCGCTGCATGCGTGGCCGGGCTTCAGGCCGACGATCGACCGCGACGTGGTGACGCTGTACCTGCGCCACAACTATGTCCCCGATCCGTTCTGCATCTATCGCGGTCTGGCGAAGCTGCCGGCGGGTACTTACGTCAAGCTCGATGCGGGGAGCAGCGACGGCCGCATGCCGACGCCCGTCGCGTACTGGTCGATGCTCGACGCTGCGCGCGACGGGCTGGCGTCGCCGCTGACCTGCACCGCGGAGGAGGGCGTCGATCTGCTGGAAGTGGCGCTGCGCAAATCGGTGGCCGAGCGCATGGTCGCCGACGTGCCGCTCGGCGCGTTCCTGTCCGGCGGCATTGATTCATCGACCATCGTCGCACTGATGCAGGCCCAGAGCCCGCGGCCGGTGCGCACCTTCAGCATCGGTTTCACCGTGCCGGCGTACGACGAAGCACCGTTCGCGCGCGCAGTGGCCGCGCACCTGAAGACCGATCACACCGAGCTCTACGTCAGCCCGGAGGAAACGCAGGCGGTCATTCCGTCGCTGCCGGGCATGTATGACGAGCCGTTCGCGGATTCGTCGCAGATCCCGACCTACCTCGTCTCCGCGCTCGCACGCCGGCACGTGACGGTCGCGATGTCGGGCGATGCCGGCGACGAACTGTTCGCAGGCTATACGCGCTATTCGACCGCAGTCGGCCTGTGGCAGCGGCAGAAGCGTCTGCCGCTCGCCGTGCGTCGGACCATTTCGGCCATGATGACGGCCGGCAGCCCCGTGGCCTGGGATCGGATTTTCGCGCTGCTGTGGCCGGTGCTGCCGCCGCGACTGCGGCAGCAGATGCCGGGCGACAAGCTGCACAAGCTCGCGCGGCTGCTGACGCTCGACGATCCGCTCGCGATGTATCTGCGCCTGATCTCCCTGTGGCATGAACCGGCGCGCGTGGTGCCGGGCGCGACGGAGCCCGCGAGCATCATGGCGCTGGCCGCGCAGTTGCCGTCCGCGCTCGGGCTCGTCGAACGCATGATGCTGATCGATACCCAGCACTATCTGCCGGGCGATATCCTCACCAAGGTCGACCGCGCGAGCATGGCGGTGAGCCTCGAGGCGCGCGTGCCGTTTCTGGATCACGACATCGTCGAACTTGCGTGGCGGATGCCGCTCGCGTGGAAGGTGCGCGAGGGCAAGGGCAAGTGGGTGCTGCGCGAGGTGCTCGCGCGACACGTGCCGCGCGCCCTGTTCGAACGGCCGAAGATGGGCTTCGGCATTCCAATCGACAGCTGGCTGCGCGGCCCGCTGCGCGACTGGGCCGAGGATTTGCTCAGCGAGTCGCGGCTGCGCCAGGGCGGGTACTTCGACGTCGCGTCGGTGCGGCAGGTGTGGCAGGCGCACCTCGCCGGCGGACAGAACCTGCAGTACCTGCTGTGGGGCGTGCTGATGTTCGAGGCCTGGCGCGAGCGGTACGGTCATTGAGGCGGAGGGTGGCAGTGCTTCCCCTGCGCGCAGTTGTCGGGCTTCCTTCGTCAGCCCAACCTACGGCGCTCAGCAGACTGGTAGGCTGGGCTGACGAAGGAAGCCCAGCGCTCGGCGTGTCCGGCCCTGGCGGACATGTTGGCGCTGGCTTCTGCGTGTTGCGGTCGGCGGTATCGGTACTTGCTCTGCGCGCGGCTGTTGGGCTTCCTTCGTCAGCCCAACCTACGGGGCTTGTCTGGCCGGCGCTCGCCGCTTCGTGCGCGGCGGACGTTACAATGGCCGCGCCCGTCGGCGCGAGTCTGTCTGCCCTGTGAACACGCTGCTGTATGTCGTCACCGAGGACTGGTATTTCTGGTCCCACCGCATCGACCTCGCGTGTGCTGCCCGCGCGGCCGGCTATCGCGTGCTGCTCGCCGCCCGCTTCGGCGCACACCGTGCGCGCATCGAGGCGCGTGGCATCGAATGCATCGACCTGCCGTTCGAGCGCTCGCTGCGTCATCCGCTGCGCGATCTGCGCCTGCTGTTCGCGTTGCATCGGCTGATCGGCCGCGAGCGTCCCGCGCTCGTGCACCTGGTCGCGTTGAAGCCCATTCTGTTGAGCGCGCTTGCGGTCTGCCTGCGCCGCACGCCGCGCTACGTGCACGCGTTGACGGGCATGGGTTACCTGTTTTCCTCGCGCGACGGGCTTGCCCAGGGCATCCAGCGCCTCGTGCGTCCCGTGCTGCGCTTCCTGCTGTCGCGACCCCATGCGCACGCGATCGTGCAGAACGACGACGATCTCGCCCTGCTCGGCGCGCTCGGCGTCGTGCGCTCACAGGCCAGCCTCATCCGCGGCGCCGGCGTCGACCTCGCGCGCTATGTGCCGCAACCGCCGGCCGCGAACGATGCGCCAGTGGTCGTGCTGCCGGCGCGGATGCTGCGGGACAAGGGGGTCGCTGAATTCCTGGCCGCCGCGCCGCTCGTGCACGCGGTCCATCCCGCGGCACGCCTGGTGCTCGCCGGGGGCATCGACGCGGACAATCCGGCCGCCTACGCGCGCGACGAACTGCTCGCCGCCGCACAAGCCGCGGGCGTCGAATGGTGGGGGCATCGCGAGGACATGCGCGAGGTCTATGCCGCGGCCAGTCTCGTGTGCCTGCCGTCGTATCGCGAAGGGTTGCCGAAGGCACTGCTCGAAGCGGCTGCCTGCGCGCGGCCGCTGGTCGCCGCCGATGTGCCGGGCTGTCGCGACATCTGTCGGGCCGAGGTCAGCGGTGTCCTCGTGCCGGCGCGCGTGGTGCCGGCGCTCGCCGCGGCGATCAATGGCCTGCTGTCGGATCCGGCGCGCCGCGCACGGCTGGCCGACGGCGCGCGCCGGCTCGTCGAACGTGAGTTTTCGAGTGCGCGTGTGCACGCCGACACATTGGCCCTGTATGCGCGCCTGCTCGCGCCGGCGGGGGCCTGAATGCGTGTCGTCGTCACCGGGGCGACGGGCTTCGTCGGCCGCCGCGTCTGTGTCGCCCTGCTCGCGGCTGGTCACGCCGTATGCGCGGCGGTGCGCGGCGGTGCGGCGCCGGTTGCGGACATCGCCGAGCACATCGTGGTCGGCGACGCGGGGCCCGACACGCCCTGGCGCGCCGCGCTGCGGGCGGGGGATGCGATCGTGCACCTGGCCGCGCGCGCGCATCAGGGCGACGACGTGCAGGCGCGGCAGGACTTCCAGCGCATCAACGTCGACGGCACGCGTTCGCTCGTCGAAGCGGCGGTGGCGAGCGGCGCGTCGCAGCTGCTGTTCGTCAGTTCGGCGAAAGTGTTCGGCGAGACCTCGCCGCACGATGCGCAGGGCAGACCGCATGCCTACAGTGCCGCCGACATGCCGCAGCCGCGCGGGCCGTACGGCGCATCGAAACTGGCGGCCGAAGTGCTGTTGCAAGAGCGCTGCGCGGCCGCCGGCATCGCCCTGACGATCCTGCGCCCGCCGCTGGTCTACGGCCCCGGCAACAAGGCGAACATGTTCGCGCTGATGCGCGCGATCGACGCGGGCTGGCCTTTGCCGTTCGGGTCGATCGACAATCAGCGCAGCCTGATCTATGTCGACAATCTCGCCGACGCCATCGTGCATGGCATCGCAACCGCGGTCGGCCAGCGCTGCTACACCGTCAGCGACGTCGAGCTGTCGACGCCCGGCCTCGTGCGCGCGCTGGCCGCGGGCCTCGGCACGCCGGCCCGCCTGTGGCCGTGTCCCTTCGTCGCCCTGCGCGCCCTGGGGCGGCTCGCGGGGCGGTCTGACAGCGTGGCGCGGCTGACGGACTCGATGGTGCTCGATCGCGCCCAGATTGCGCGCGAGCTCGGCTGGCGGCCGCGCATTGAATCGGCGACGGCGATGCGTGCCACCGGCGAGTGGTTTCGGAGAGGGACAGCATGCTGATGATCGTTCTGGTCGGATCGTACCTTGCCGCTGCCGCGCTGACCTGGCTGGTGCGGCGTTATGCGCTCGCCCGCGCTGTCATCGACACGCCGAACGAGCGCAGCCTGCACGCGACGCCGACGCCGCGCGGTGGCGGTCTCGCGGTGGCGCTCGTCGTGCTCGCCGTGCACGGCTGGTGCGTCGCCCGGGGGCTGTTGCCGATGCCCGCGGGCGGGGCGTGGGCCGCGGGCGCCGGCGTGCTCGCCGCGCTCGGCTGGCTCGACGATCACCGGCCGCTCGGCGCGACGCTGCGGCTGGGCGTGCAGGCGGTCGTGTTCGCCGTCGTGCTCGGCGCGATGAGCGGCGTCACTGCGCTGCCGGGCCCGGCGGCCCTGGTGGCGCTCGGCTGCGGGGTGCTGGGCCTGGTGTGGTTCGTGAACCTCTACAATTTCATGGACGGCAGCGACGGCCTCGCGGGCTGCCAGGCGGTGCTGACGGCACTGCTGCTCGCCGTGCTCGCGCATGCCCACGGCGATCGCGGACTCACCCTCGGCGCGCTGGCACTGGCCGGGGCCTGCGCGGGCTTCCTGCGTTTCAACCTGCCGCCGGCGCGCATCTTCCTGGGCGATGTCGGCAGCTATTTCATCGGCGCGTGGCTCGGCCTGTACGCGTGCTACCTGGTCCTGCGCGGCGAGTCCCTCTGGCCGTGGCTGATCGTCCTCGCGCCCTTCATCACCGATGCCAGCCTGACCCTTGGCAGCCGGATCCTGCGCCGCGAGCGCTGGTGGACGGCCCACCGCGGCCACGCCTACCAGCGGCTGGTCACCGCCGGCTGGTCCCACGGGCTGGTCGCCACGGTGTTCATGCTGCTCGGCGCGCCGCTGGCCGGCACGGCCTGGGTCGCGTTTCACCGACCCCAGCTCGGGCCCTGGCTCGCACTGTCCGCCTACGCCCTTACTGTTACCATATGGCGCATCACCATCGTCCTCACGAGCCGCCGCGCCGCCTGACATGCGTTTGCCCAACGTCAGAACTGTCGTCATTACCCACGATCTGCTGATGATCGCGCTGGCGTGGCTGCTGGCGCTGCTCGCACGCTTCAATTTCACCCTGCCGCCCCCCGACTATCTGCACAGCAACCTGCAGGCGCTGCCGGTGGTGCTCGGCGTGCAGGGCGCGATCGCGTGGTATTTCCGGCTCTATCGCGGCCTGTGGCGCTTTGCGAGTCTGCAGGACCTGTGGAACATCGTGCGCAGCGCGGCGCTCGGCGCGCTGGCCATCGCACTGGCGCTGTTCGTGGTCACGCGCCTCGAGGGCATTCCGCGCTCGGTGCTGATCGTCTATCCGATGTTCCTGGTCTTCCTGCTCGGTGGCCCGCGACTGCTGTACAGGCTGGCGAAGGACCGCAGCCTGAACCTGCGCAATATCCGTGACGGCGAGCGGATCCTGATCGTCGGTGCCGGCAACGGCGGTGAAATGCTGTTGCGCGACATCCTGCGCGACGGCAACTACGTGCCGGTCGGATTCGTCGACGATCGGGGCGGGCTCGCCCGCATGCGTATCCACGGCATTCCGGTGCTGGGCGCACTCGAGCGTCTGCCCGATCTCGTCAAACGCTACCAGGTCGACCGCGTGTTCATCGCCATTCCGTCGGCGACGAACATTGAAATGCAGCGCATCGTGTCGCTGTGCGAGCGCGCCGGTGCGCCGTTTCGCACGCTGCCGCGGTTGCAGGATCTCGTATCGGGACGCGTGGGTCTGCGCGAAGTGCGCGAAGTCGCGATCGACGATCTGCTCGGGCGCAGCGCCGTCCAGCTCGACTGGGACGGTATCCAGCGTCAACTGCTCGGTCAGACGGTGCTGATCACCGGCGGCGGTGGCTCGATCGGTGCCGAACTCTGCCGCCAGGTTGCGCGCCTCGGCGTTGCCAGGCTCGTGATTTACGAGCGCAGCGAGTTCCAGCTGTACCTGATCGAGCGCGAACTGCGCCAGACCTATCCTCATCTGCCGTTGCAGGCGATGCTCGGCGACGTCTGCGATACCGTGGCGCTCGATCACGCGTTCGCGACCTCTCAGCCGCGACTGGTGTTCCACGCGGCGGCCTACAAGCACGTGCCGATCGTCGAGGCGCAGATTCGCGAGGGCGTCCGCAACAACATTCTCGGCACCAGCAACGTCGTCGACGCCGCCGATCGCCACGGCTGCGAGGCGATGGTGCTGATTTCGACCGACAAGGCGGTGCGTCCCAGCAGCGTGATGGGGGCGACGAAGCGCTTCGCCGAACTGCTGTGCGAGCGGCGCAATCAGCAGTCGGCCACGCGCTATCTGACGGTCCGCTTCGGCAACGTGCTGGATTCCGCCGGCAGCGTGGTGCCGCTGTTTCGCGAGCAGATCCGCGGCGGGGGCCCCGTGACGGTCACGCATCCCGAGGCGACGCGCTACTTCATGACGATACCCGAGGCCAGCCAGCTGATCCTGCAGGCGGCCGCGGTCGGCAGCGGCGGTGACATCTTCGTGCTCGATATGGGCGAGCCCGTCAACATCACCTATCTCGCCGAGCAGATGATCCGGCTGTCCGGCCGGATCCCGGGCCAGGATGTCCGCATCGTCTACACGGGCCTGCGCCCCGGCGAGAAGCTGCGCGAAGAGCTGTTCCATGCCGAAGAGAACCTGCGCGCGACCAGCCACCCGAAACTGTTGCTTGCCGCACAGACCATGCTCGAAGCAGCCCGTATTCAGGAACTGTTCGAACGCCTGATGCAGGCCTGTGATACGTTCGACGAAAAGCGGATTCGGGAACTCTTGACGGAGGCGGTGCCGGAGTTGTCCGATGAGAGCAGCCGCGCCGGAGCGCGCGAGACCACAGTTGTGCCATTCAAACGGAGTTCATCGTGACCCGCAAAGTACGCAAGGCGGTATTCCCCGTCGCTGGCCTCGGCACCCGGTTCCTGCCGGCGACGAAGGCCAATCCCAAGGAAATGTTACCGGTCGTCGACAAGCCGCTGATCCAGTACGCGGCGGAAGAGGCGGTCGAGGCGGGCATCGAAGAGCTGATCTTCGTCACCGGGCGCGCCAAACGCTCGATTCCCGATCATTTCGACAAGGCCTATGAACTCGAGGCCGAACTCGAGAAGGGCAACAAGGGCAAGATGCTCGACATCGTGCGCAACATCCTGCCGCCGCACGTGTCCTGCATCTACATCCGCCAGGCCGAACCGCTGGGGCTCGGGCACGCCGTGCTGTGCGCGCGCCCGGCGATCGGCGACGAACCCTTCGCGATCATTCTCGCCGACGATCTGATCGACGGCCGTCCCAAGGGCTGCCTCGCGCAGATGGTCGACGTGTTCTCGCACTACAACACGGGCGTGATCGCCGTGCAGCCGGTGCCGCACGAGGACACCGACAAGTACGGCATCGTCGAGGTCAAGGCCATCGACGAGCGCGTCGGCAAGATCCAGAGCATCGTCGAAAAGCCGAAACCGGACGTCGCGCCGTCGAATCTCGCGGTGGTCGGTCGCTACATCCTGCCGGCCAGCATCATGGGGATCCTGGAGCGCACACAGCGCGGTGCCGGCGGTGAAATCCAGCTGACGGACGGCATCGCGACCTTGCTGAACCAGCAGCAGGTGCTGGCCTACGAGTTCGAAGGCACCCGCTACGACTGCGGCTCGAAGCTCGGTTACCTGGAAGCGACGATCGACTATGCGTTGCAGCACCCGGAACTGAAAGACCAGTTCCGCGCGCTGCTGAAACAGAAGCTGCCGACCCTCGTCTGAGGGGTCGGGAAGCGCAGGACCCGCGTCAGAGGCGGGTCAGGAGGTTGCGTTTGCGGGCGAGTTCCGCCTGAAGATAGGTGAGCGCCCGCAGCGACTGCTCGTCGTCCGGATGGCCGGCCGCGGCAATCAGTTCTTCCAGTTCGCGGATTTCCTCTTCGACTTCGTCCTGTTCGCCGGCAACGCCGAGCAGGGGGAAGAAGGTCTCGAGCTGCTTGAGCTCGTCGACCAGCGCGTTCCAGCCTTCAGAAGCCATATTCGAACCCATCGCCCCCTCCGTATGCCCGTTTATGCAATTTAGCGCCTTGATCGGATCGCTTTTGTTATTTTGATCGGGTAATACCCTGATCTTTCAGCGAATGGTATATGATTCTCACAAAACACTTCAACCAGTCAAGCTGAATTTGATCTGGCAAGCCTTTGATCTTTACCCCGGAAATTTTAATGAGCCCTGACTCCTCCACGATTGACCATGCCGTAGTCAGCCCTGAAAACGTGCTCGCCGTGCTGTCCCAGGCGGAGGTCAACAAGCTTTGCGCGGCTCGCCAGGGGCCTATTTTCGATACCTTCCGGCGCTGTGCGCTCGCTGCCCTGACCAGCGGTATGGAAACCGACAACGCGCGCGAACTGCTCGACGCCTACACCGACTTCCAGGTCAGTTTCGAGCAGGTCGACCGGGGCCTGCGCCTGCATCTGCGCAATGCGCCGGCCCATGCCTTCGTCGACGGCGTGATGATTCGGGGCGTCCAGCAGCAGCTGTTCGCGGTGCTGCGCGATATCGTCTACATGGCGGGCGAACTGACCCAGCGCGAGCGCTTCGACCTTGCCACTCCGGCCGGCATCACCGACTCGGTCTTCCATATCCTGCGCCATGCCGGCCTGCTGCGGCCCGGCCCGCAGCGCGGCGTCACGGTCTGCTGGGGCGGGCACTCGATCGGCCGGGTCGAGTATGACTATTGCAAGGAGGTCGGCTACGAACTGGGCCTGCGGTCCATGGACATCTGTACCGGCTGCGGCCCCGGGGCGATGAAGGGCCCGATGAAGGGCGCGACGATTGCGCATGCGAAGCAGCGCATCGGCGACGCGCGCTACATCGGCATCACGGAGCCCGGGATCATCGCCGCCGAGGCGCCCAATCCGATCGTCAGCGACCTCGTGATCATGCCGGACATCGAAAAGCGGCTCGAAGCCTTCGTGCGGCTCGGCCACGGCGTGGTGGTCTTTCCGGGCGGCGTTGGCACCGCCGAGGAAATCCTCTACCTGCTCGGCGTGCTCGCCCATCCCGACAACCAGGACATCCCGCTGCCGCTGGTGCTGACCGGCCCGGCCGGCAGCGCGGCGTACTTTGCCCGGCTCGATGCGTTCATCCGCGGCATCCTCGGTGAGCGTTTCGCTGCGCGCTACGACATCATCGTCGACGACGCGCCGCGCGTCGCGGCGCGCATGCGGCGCGGTGCGGAGGAGGTCATGCGCTTTCGCGACGACAACGACGACGCGGCCTACTTCAACTGGTCGCTGCGGATCGACCCGCGCTTCCAGCAGCCCTTCGTCGCGACGCACGAGGCGATGAAGTCTCTGCGCCTCGATCGCGATCTGCCGGCGCACGAACTCGCGTGCAACCTGCGTCGCGCGTTCTCGGGACTGGTCAGTGGCAATGTGAAGGAAGACGGCGTGCGCGCGGTGGAGCAGCACGGTCCCTTCGAGCTATGCGGCGAACGCGCGATCATCGAGGCCCTCGACCAGCTGCTGCGCGACTTCGTCGCCCAGGGCCGCATGCGCCTCGCCGGTCGCGAATACACGCCCTGTTACCGCTTTGCGGGCTGAGTGAGCAGCCTCGTCGGTGGCCGAGCGCGGGTGCGCTCTGGCATGCAAATCTGCCACCGAGAACACCGAGAACACAGAGGAAGACGATTGATTGACTTGCCGGCAGCCGGCGCCGCGCCATTCGAATGCAACTGACCGGCCAGCCGGCACGGCCCACTCAATTCTTCCTCGGTGTTCTCGGTGTTCTCGGTGGCAGATACAGGCCATCGGCCACGCCGAAGCAGGATTTTCGATGCGCGCCGCTCAGGCGCTACTCGTAACCCGTCATTTCGAGGTAGCCGAGGCCGAGTCGGGTGTTGCCGTCGCGGACCTCGACCTGGCCTTCCCAGTAGCGCAGATCGCCGGTCCATTCCTGCGCGTCGAGGCGTGACTGCAGCGTGAGATTGAGCTGCGCGCGCGGCACCTCGACGCGCCAGGCGACAGGGTAACGGATGCGGGTGCGTGGGCTGCGCCACCAGCGCACGGGGGTCATGACGACGTCGCTGGCGGCGAGAGGCTGCGCGCTGCCGTCGGCGGCGATCAGCAGGCCGCGGCTGTGCGGGTCGGGGCTGCCGTCGAGCCGACGCAGACGATAGAACGTCAGTTCGCGGCCATCGTCGAACTGCAGCGCGAACCAGTCCCAGCCCGACTGGCCGTCGCCGAGCGCGCTCGTGCCCCATTCGCGGTCGAACCACGCCGTGCCGGTGACGGCCTGTGTCGCGTGATTCAGCGTCAGTTCGCCGCTGGCAGCGAGACGCGGCAGCGAGTAGTAATGCGAGGCGTTGCCCGGCGCGTCGCTCTTGCGCGAGTAACCGGCGTCGCCCTGCAGCACCAGCGGTTTGGTCGGGATCAGCGTCAGCGTCAACGCGGCGTGTGCGGTCGCCGCCGTGAAGCGCCAGCGTCCGGCGTCCGCGTCGGTGAGCGCGAGTTGCCAGTCCTTGAGCCAAAGGCATGGCTTGGCCTCGTCGGCGCCGGCGAGGCCGAGCGCGGCGCGGGCGCGTCGTGTCGCATGATGAAAGCGCTGGCCGGCGACATCCGTGACGGCGAAATGCGCGAGCACGAGATCGCGCGCGCGCCAGCGCGACGGCGATTCAATCGCGCGCGGCGTCAAGGCATAGCGGAAGAAGGTCATCTGGAACCCGAACTCGCGCGCCTCGTCGCCACGCAGATGACCGGTGACATACCACCACTCGTGTCGAAACGCCGGATGGGCCGCGTGGTCGCGCGGAAATTCGAACGCTCGAGGTCCTTCGACGCGGGCAAAGCCCGCATTGCGCTCGTTGTCGCGCAGCACCGCGGCCACGCCCGACGGTGCGTCGACCGCCTGGCCTCGCCACCAGCGCACACCGCCGGCGACGGCCAGCGCGCCCAGCCCGAGCCACAGCCTGCGGCGCCGATCAGTCATTGCGCAGAATGCTCGCCGGTGCCTGGTGCACGGCGCGCCAGGCCGGCAGGGCAGCGGCGAGCAGGGCGGCGGCGATCGCAGAACCCCAAGCGGTCAGCACGCGGGTCCACGGCACGTGCATGTTCATCGTCCAGCCGAACGATCGCACATTGATCACGTCGATCAGCAGCACCGCGAGCACGAGTCCGACCGGCACCGCGAGCGTCGCCGCGACCGCACCGGCCGCGAGCGTCTGCGACAGCACCACGCGCAGCAGTTCGTCGCGGCGAAAGCCGAGAGCGCGCATCAGCGCATAGTCCGTCAGGCGCTCCATCTGCTGGGCGAGCAGCGCCGAGACGATACCGACGAACGCGACGCCGAGCGCGAGCAGCCGCAACAGGTCCGTCACGGCGAAGGTTTGATCGAACACGGCGAGCGACAGTGCGCGCAGACTCGCATTGGACTGCAGGCGCAAATCCGCTGCTGGGCCCATCGCCGCGCGCAACGCCTGTTCGAGGCGTGCGGCACCGACGCCGGGCGCGGCATAGACGCCGAGCCCGGCATCGTCGCGCGGCGGGAAGTGGCGCAGGTAGGTGCGATGACTCATGGCGACGCTGCCACGCTCGCTCGCGTAATCCCGATACACGGCCGAGATCCGGAACGCGACCGGGCCCGCGGCGGTATCGATCGCCACGCTGTCGCCGGGGGCGAGGCCGTGACGCCACGCGTAGGGCTCGGTGATCATCACCGTGTCCTCGTCCCAGGCGGCCCACACCGCAGCGGCCTCGCCGGCGATGAACCGGAAGCCTGGCCGTGCGGCCGCGGGCAGATCGTAAGCCAGCAGACTGATCGGACCGGCGGCCGTACGCGCGGTGGTCCGCACGACGGCACTGGTCGCGGCCACTTCAGGCAGCGTGTCGATGTGCCGGCGAAAAGTCGCAAGTCGCCGGCTGTCGTCGTGTGCGCGCGTCGTCAGGCTGACGTACACGTCGGCGCGCAACAGCGTGCTCAGCCAGTCGGCGACCGACACCCGAAAACTCGCCACCATCACGGTGATGGCGATGCCGGTGGCGCACGCGACCATCAGCGCTGCGGCGGCGAGACCCGCGCGCTGTCCGTGCATCGACAAGGCGCGCAGCGCGAGCAGCGTCGTCGGGGCCAGCGCGGGGCGGCGCGCGAGCGCGCGAGCGCTGCGGGTCAGCAGCCAGGGCACCAGGCACGCGGCGCCGAGCAGGCAGGCGAACAGCGCCGCGAAGCCCGGCACCAGCGCACGCGTCGGCAGCGCGAGCAACAGCGCCGCGACGGCCCAGGCCGCGCCGGCGAGCCGCACGAGCAGCGCGCCGTGGACAGGTGTGCGCTCGATGCCGGGGCCGGGGCGCGCGACGCGCATCACCGACACGCGTGTGGCGGCCAACATCGGTGGGAGCGCGGCGGCGAGCGTCGCCGCGAGGCCGAGACCCGCAATCCCTGCCAGCAGCGCCGGTGACGTCGCGACCTCCGTGATCGCGGCCCGGTAGTACAGATCGTTGATCGTACGTGCCACGTGCGCCAGCAGCAGGCCCGCGATGCCGCGGCCGATCGCGAGCCCGGCCAGACAGCCGAGCAGGCCGAGCACGGCAGCTTCGCTCAACAGCGCGACCAACAGTTCGCGGCGTGACACGCCCAGCGCGCGCAGTCGCGCGAACAGCGGCTGACGTTGCAGCACCAGAAAGCTCGAGGTGTTGTAGATCAGGAACATGCCGACCAGCAGCGCGAGCAGGCTGAGGGCCGTGAGGTTGACGTCGAACGCGCGCGTCATCTCGCGTGCAGCGCCGAGGCGGGTCGCGTTCGATACGAGGCGCCACCCGACGGGCAGGCTGGCCCGCAAATCGGCGGCGCGCAGGCCCGCCGGCAGCGCGACTTCGATCGCACCGAGGTGCCCGGCCATGCCGAGCAGCTCCTGCGCGCTCGCGATGTCCATCACGAGCATGTCGTCCGCGGGCCCGCCATCGCGCGCGGCGGGCGCGATGCCGACGATCGTCACCTCGACCGGTCCGTCATCACCGCGCACGCGCAGGCGGGCCTCGTGCACGACACCGAGGCGCGCGGCGGTGTCGGCATTGAGCAGGGCTGCGCCCGGGGTGTCGAGGAAGCGGAGCAGATCGAAGCCCGGCCCAAGGCGGGCGTCGGCAGTGCCGGATGCCGTCAGCGGGTCGACGCCGATCACCTGCAGGCGTTGCGACGGCGCGTCCGCCAGCATCACGTCACCGCTGACACCCGGCATGAACGACAGCTGCGGCCATTGCTGCGCGAGTGCGGCGAAGGCCTGTTCGTCGAGCGTGCCTTCCGCCGCTTCGATGCGATGCGTCGACGGCCCCACCAGCGAACGCTGCGCATACTGCAGCGCCTGGCGCGCGCTCGCCTGCGTCAGTTGCACCGCGCAGACCACTGCCACCCCGAGCGCGATCCCGAGCAGCGCCAGCCCGAGCTGCCACGGATGATGGATGAGATGACGCGCTGTCGCGCGCAGCAACAGCAGGTTCACGCGTCGACGAGATGGCCGTGATCGAGGCGCAGGACGCGATCGGCCCGCGCACAGGTCTCGGTGCTGTGCGTCGCCATGATCAGTGTGCGGCCGCTCTCGCGCACGAGTTCGACGAAGAGATCGAGCACACTGCCGGCCGCTTCCTCGTCGAGGTTGCCGGTGGGTTCGTCGGCGAGGACCAGCAGCGGGTCGTGTACCAGCGCGCGGGCGACGGCGACGCGCTGCTGTTCGCCGCCCGAGAGCTCATCGGCATAGCGCGTCGCCTTGCCCTGCAAGCCCAGGCGCTCGAGCAGACGCGCGCTGCGACCGTCGTCCGGGATGCCGTTCAACTGCAGCGGCAGCAGCAGGTTCTCCTGCGCGTTCAGCGTCGGGAGCAGGTTGTAGGCCTGGAACACGAAGCCGACCGAGCGCCGCCGGAAGCGCGCACGGGCTTCCTCGTCGAGGGCGACCAGATCGGTGTCGCCGACCGTGAGACTGCCGGCCGTCGCGCGTTCCATCGCACCCAGCAGATGGAGCAGGGTCGACTTGCCCGATCCGCTGCGGCCCAGAATCACGACGAACTCGCCGGCTGCGACGCGCAGGTCGAGATCGTGCAGCACCCGCGAGCGCAGCTCGCCGGCGCCGTAATCCATGCAGAGGCCGTGGGCCGCGACGACAGGGGAAGGGGGCATCGCCGCAGCGTACGCAGCCGGGGAGGTGTGAGCAATCTTGGGGCAGGTCGGGCACGTCGCGCTGCCCGGACCGTCGACGCGTCGCACGGTCCTTGCGGGCAGGCAGACGCTCGAACGCCCGGACGTCCAGGCGGTCGCCGGCCTCGCAGCCGTCGGCGTTTTTCCAGTGGCCGGCCGATCGGCCCTCATGCGCCGACACGGTAGACTGGCCGTCTGCGCCCAAAGATAGTGCGGGCATGCGTGGCCACGCTCTTCAATGGCGCGCCCGACGAACGGTCGTGGGGCAGAACGCGTTGCAGCGCGCGGCAATCCCGGGCTGGCACGGTTCTCGCAGAACCAATTCCGAAGGACCGGCGGTGAAGGCAAGGCGCCGCAGGATTCGATTGCAGAAATAGGTCGCTAGGGTTCCGACCCGCTGACGCGGGTGACTGGTCCGAGAGCAACCGACCTCTCCTCAGAGGTTACACGGCGGGACAAAAGCCCGGGAGGTCACTCGCCAGGTCCTCCTGTGTGCTTGCGTGTTGTAGCCGAATCACGATCTGAGGAGACATTCCATGATGCGTTCCATCGCCCGTTTTACCCGTCGCAGTGCCCTGCTGGGCCTGCTGTGCGGACTCGTTGCGCTCGCTGTGAGCAGCCCGGTCGCGGCGGCCGAGGCCAAACAGAAATTCAAGATCGCGTGGACCATCTACGTCGGCTGGGTGCCGTGGGACTACGGCGAGACCTCCGGCATCATCAAGAAGTGGGCGGACAAATACGGCATCGAGATCGAAGTCGTGCAGTTGAACGACTACGTCGAGTCGATCAACCAGTACACCGCCGGCGCGTTCGACGGCTGCGTGATGACGAACATGGACGCGCTGACGATTCCGGCCGCGGGCGGCGTCGATTCGACGGCGCTGATCGTCGGCTCCTTCTCGAACGGCAACGACGGCATCGTCCTGAAGGGCAAGTCGGATCTCGCCGCGATCAAGGGCCAGTCGGTCAACCTTGTCGAACTCTCGGTGTCGCACTACCTGCTGGCGCGCGCGCTGGAGAGCATCGGTTCGAGCGAGAAGGACATCACGGTCGTGAACACCTCGGACGCCGATATCGTGTCGGCGGCGGCGTCCGACGATGTCACCGCGCTCGTGACCTGGAACCCGCAGCTGGCCGAAATTGCCAAAATGCCGGACGCGCACATCGTCTACGACTCGGCGAAGACGCCTGGTGAAATCATCGACCTGATGGTCGTCAACACCGAGATGCTGGCCGCGAACCCGGCCTTCGGCAAGGCGATGGCCGGCGCGTGGTACGAAATCATGTCGATCATGACGAAGAACGACGAGGCGGGACTTGCCGCGCGCACCAACCTCGCCAAGGTGTCGGGCACCGATCTCGCGGGTTATGACAGCCAGCTGAAAACGACACGCCTGTTCTCGTCGGCCGCCGACGCGGTCGCGTTCACGCAGAGTGCGGACGTGCAGAAAACCATGAAGAGCGTCGCCAAGTTCTCGTTCGAGCACGGTCTGCTCGGCGAAGGCGCGGGCAGCGAGGATTTCATCGGCATCGGCTATCCGGGCGGCGCGGTGACCGGCGACAAGGGGAACGTGAAGTTCCGCTTCGACGACACCTACATGAAGATGGCCGCCGAGCAGAAGCTCTGAGCTGCGGCTGAAAGGCAGAGCGCCGGATCATGAAACGTCTGATCAACCTGCAGCCGCCGCGGATCTCCGCTGTCATGCTGGCGCTTCTGCCTTTCGTCTTCGCTTTCTTTGCATACGTCAGCTTCTCGAACGAGAGACTGGTGGCGAATCCCAATGACAAGCTGCTGCCGGCGATGTCGAGTTTCGGCGCGGCGATCGAACGCATGGCGCTGGTGCCGAGCAAGCGCAGCGGCGAGCTGCTGTGGTGGGTCGACACCGCGTCCAGCCTGCGGCGACTCGGCACCGCGGTGGCCATCAGTGCGGCGATCGGGCTCGTCGTCGGCATCGCGCTCGGCGCGTTGCCGCTCGTCAGTGCCGGCATGTCACCGTTCGTCGCGAGCCTGTCGATGATCCCGCCGATGGCGGTGCTGCCGATCCTGTTCATCGTGTTCGGGCTCGGCGAGCTGTCGAAGGTGGTCCTGATCGTGTTCGGCATCGCGCCGGTCATCGCGCGCGACATCCAGGGCCGCGTGCGCGAAATCCCGCGCGAGCTGATCGTCAAGGCCCAGACGCTCGGCGCCTCGACCTGGCTCGTGATCCTGCGCGTGGTGTTGCCCCTCGCGCTGCCCCGACTCATCGACGCCGTGCGCCTGTCCCTCGGATCGGCGTGGCTGTTCCTGATTGCCGCCGAGGCGATTGCGGCGACTGACGGACTCGGCTATCGCATCTTTCTCGTCCGGCGCTACCTGGCGATGGACGTGATCCTGCCCTACGTGCTGTGGATCACGGTGCTGGCATTCGCGATGGATCGTCTGCTGCGCTTCGTGGGACGCAAGGCCTTTCCCTGGCACAACGCGGGGGCGTCCGTATGAGCGCGCAGGTGCCGCTGATCGAAGCGCGCAATGTCTGGAAGCGTTATGGCGACAACGTGGTCCTCGAACGGCTCAACCTGCGCATCGAGGAAGGTGAGTTCTGCGCGGTGGTCGGGGCGTCCGGCTGCGGCAAGACGACGTTTCTGCGGATGGTGCTCGGCGAGGAGCCGCCGGACCGCGGCGAAATCCTGCTGGCGGGTCAGCCGTTGCGCATGGAGCCGGATGCCGAACGCGGTATCGTGTTCCAGCGCTACTCGGTGTTTCCACACCTGACGGTGCTCGGCAATGTGATGCTCGCGCGCGAACTGAAGGGGTCGAAGGTGCTGGGCCGCCTGTTCGGCGCACGCCGGCGCGCAGCGAAGGAGGAAGCGCTGGCGCTGTTGTCCCAGGTCGGTCTCGACAACGCCCAGAACCGCTACCCGAGCGAGCTGTCGGGCGGCATGCAGCAGCGCCTCGCACTGGCCCAGAGCCTGATTGCGCGGCCGCGGATCCTGTTGCTCGACGAGCCTTTCGGGGCACTCGATCCCGGCATCCGGCATGATATGCATCGGCTGGTGACGACTCTGTGGCAGGAACACAGGCTGACCGTGCTGATGATCACGCACGACCTGAAGGAAGGCTTTGCGCTCGGCACGCGACTGTTCGTGTTCGACAAGGTGCGGGCCGATCCCCAGGCCCCGAATGCCTATGGCGCGCGGGTCACCTATGACCTGCCACTCAACAAGCAGACGGCGGCGCTCGCGCCGGCCTGAGTTCATCGAAGAGGGACGACATGAATCCGACTCTGCCTGCGATCGGCACCATCGTCAGAAGCGAGATCGTGCCCGGCGCGCGCCACTGGTCGGTCGAATTGCGGCGCGGTTTCGCGCTGCGCCTGACCGATCTCGAAGGCGGCGCGAACTGCGCCGCGCTGTTCTACAACGCGCACCAGGTGCTCGAGCGCTACAACATGGCCGATACGCTCAAAGGCCAGCACACCGCCTTCCTGACGCGCGGCCACTGTCTGTATTCGGACATGGGCCGCATCCTCGTCTCGATCACGGCGGACACCTGCGGCTGGCACGATGCCTTCTGCGGCGTCGGCAACGCGGCGCTGGTCGACGCGAAGTACGGTGTGTCGCACTACCAGCAGGCACGCAACGAGTGCCATCGCAACGGACGCGACTCGCTGCTGGTCGAACTCGGCAAGTGGGGCATGGGTGTGCCGGACCTGATGGCGAACGTGAATTTCTTCAGCAAGGTGGCGGTCGACGCCGACGGCAACCTCCGCTTCGTGCCGGGGCATTCGCCGGCCGGCAGTCTCGTCGAACTGCGCGCCGAGATGGATACGCTCGTCGTGCTCGACACCTGTCCGCATCCGCTCGACCCGGACACCCGCTGGCAGCCGAAGCCGGTGCGTGTCGACATCGTGCACGTCGGCCCCGCGGGCGACGACGACGTCTGCCGCCTGTCCCGGCCCGAGAACGCGCGCGGCTTTGCCAACACCGCGCGTCACCACTGCCAGCATGACCATGCCGGCCACTGATCCGGCAGCGGAGGAGCAGACATGACCATCGTGGCAAGCACCCTCGATCCGGCCCGCGCGGTGTTCCAGTGCGACGTGCTGGCAGGCGATCCCTGGCTGCACCGGCTCGAAGCCGGCCAGACGCTGCGCATTCTCGATCTGGAGGGCAACCAGGCGGTCGATACGCTGTTCTTCAATGCCGAAGACCCGACCGAGCGCTACAGCGCGCAGGACACCGTGCGCGCGCAGGGCAACCTGTACCTGAGCGCCGGCACCGAGCTGCTGTCGAATGAAGGCCGCGTCATGCTGACGATCACCGCCGACACCTGCGGGCGCCATGACACGCTCGGCGGCGCCTGCGCCGCGGAGAGCAACCAGGTGCGCTACGCGCTCGACAAGTGGCCGATGCACAGTTGTCGTGACAGCTTTCTGCTCGCCTGCGCGCGCTCGCGCGGCCTGCTCAGCAAGCGCGATCTGCCGGCCAACATCAATTTCTTCATGAACGTGCCGGTGACGCCGGAAGGGCGACTGACCTTCGAGGACGGCATTTCGGATGCCGGCAAGTACGTCGAGATGCGGGCCGCGATGCCGGTGCTCGTGCTCGTGTCGAACTGCCCGCAACTCAACAACCCGTGCAATGCGTACAACCCGACGCCGGTGCGCATGATCGTCTGGGACTGAGTGGCCGCCGGCATCGGGACGACCCGATGTCGCAACCTCTACGCGGGACGGCCCGCGAGCTAGTCGAGGGCATGCTGTGTTCAAGAAGGTTCTGATAGCCAACCGCGGGGCGATTGCCTGCCGCATTGCGCGCACCCTGCGCCGGATGAATGTCGGCGTGGTAGCCGTCTACACGCGGGCCGATGCCGATTCCCGTCATGTCGGCGAAGCGGACGAAGCAATCTGCATCGGTGAAGCGCTGGCGGCCGAGAGCTATCTCGACTTCGGGAGGATCATCGAGGCCGCGCGCTGCACCGGCGCCGAGGCCATCCATCCCGGTTATGGCTTTCTGTCCGAGAATGCGAACTTCGCCGAAGCCTGTGCCGCGGCGGGCATCGTGTTCATCGGGCCGACGCCGTCGCAGTTGCGCGATTTCGGGCTCAAGCACACCGCGCGCGCGCTCGCCGAAGCGAGCGGTCTGCCGCTGTTGCCGGGTACGGGCCTGCTCGCCGACGCACAGGCGGCGGTCGAGGCGGCTGCGGCGATCGGTTATCCGGTGATGCTGAAGAGCACGGCCGGCGGTGGCGGCATCGGCATGCAGCTGTGCCGCGACGAGGCGACGCTCGCGAGCGCGTTCGAGTCGGTGCAGCGGCTCTCGCGCAGCAACTTCGCCGACAGCGGGCTGTATCTCGAGAAGTTCGTCGAGCGCGCGCGCCACCTCGAGGTGCAACTGTTCGGCGACGGACAGGGTGGGGTGCTCGCCCTTGGCGAGCGCGACTGTTCGCTGCAGCGGCGCAACCAGAAAGTCATCGAGGAAACGCCGGCGCCGGGACTGAGCGATGACACGCGCCGTGCGCTCGCCGCGCAGGCGGTCGTGCTGGGTCGCTCTGTGCACTACCGATCGGCCGGCACCGTCGAGTTCGTCTACGACTGTGATACCGATCGCTTCTATTTCCTCGAGGTCAACACGCGCCTCCAGGTCGAACACGGCGTCACCGAAATGGTGACGGGCGTGGACATCGTCGAGTGGATGGTGCGTCTGGCGGCGGGTGCATTGCCGCCGCTCGAGACGCTCGTGCCGGCGTCGCGCGGCCACTCGATCCAGGCGCGCGTCTACGCCGAGGATCCGGCGAAGAACTTCCAGCCCGCGGCGGGACTGCTGACCGAGGTCGTGCTGCCCGCGGACGCGCGCTGCGATACCTGGGTCGACGCCGGCGTCGAGGTGTCGCCGTTCTATGATCCGATGCTCGCGAAGATCATCGTGCACGCGCCGACGC
>LNFM01006036.1_pt1 | contig 20281 bp, 16 predicted proteins | sample 596031 | NCBI WGS metagenome assembly LNFM01 (sample SAMN04254537, study PRJNA301005) | activated carbon metagenome | isolation source: dual media filters at the Ann Arbor, Michigan drinking water treatment plant | place: USA: Ann Arbor | reverse complement strand
GATCATGCGGCCGAGGAAGGGATTGGCTTCAAGCAGCGTGCCGAGCATGCGGAACGGACCGTCGCCGATGTCCGGCTCGGGCACATGGCGCAGGACGAGGTCGAAGAGGGGGGCGAGGCCCTGGTCGATCGGGCCTTCCGGCTTCTCCGCCATCCAGCCCTCGCGGCCGGACCCGTAGAGGATCGGGAAGTCGAGCTGCTCGTCGGTGGCGTCAAGGGCTGCGAAGAGGTCGAAGACCTCGTTGATGACCTCGACGTGGCGGGCGTCCGGCCGGTCGATCTTGTTGATGGCGACGATGGGCTTCAGGCCGATCTTCAGTGCCTTGCCGACCACGAACTTGGTCTGCGGCATCGGGCCCTCGGCCGCATCCACAAGCACGATGGCGCCGTCGACCATGGACAGGATGCGCTCCACCTCGCCGCCGAAGTCGGCGTGGCCAGGGGTGTCGACGATGTTGATGCGCGTGTCCTTCCAGACGACCGAGGTCGCCTTGGCGAGGATGGTGATGCCGCGCTCCTTCTCGAGGTCGTTGGAGTCCATCACGCGCTCGGCGACGCGCTGGTTTTCGCGGAACGAGCCCGACTGTTGCAGGAGCTTGTCGACGAGGGTGGTCTTGCCATGATCGACGTGGGCGATGATGGCGATGTTGCGCATAGACATGGCAGGGGCGTCCGGTCGGGCGAATACGAAAAAGCGGGCTCCGTCGATTTGGCGGCCCGCGTGAACTCTGTTGCGGTGCATCTATAGGAGACGGCTCTCCTGCGCAACGGAAACCGGCCGGACGCGGGGCGGTGGAGCGAGCCCGACCCGGTCTCGCAATTTGGGAGGCTCTCGCGGAATGCAAGGCGCAATTGGCGAGACCGTCGCTGCTGCCGGCCGTGGTTGCGCTACAGTTAGTAGTCGGAGTTTTGCGCGGCTACTTCATCTTGTGAGTTGACAGCCGGTCGGGTCTTGGCATCGACCCTGCAAGATCCATCACGACCCGGCATCAGGTGTATGCGTCGCCGGTTCACTGGCTCGGACGGGAGGGGACCGCAATCTGCGACCCCTTGAGCGTGGTCTCCTCCCTTCCACTCCGTAGCCCCTTCACAAAATCCTCTCCCGAGCGGCGCACCTACGTCAAACCACGCATGACGTATCGGAAGTTTGCCGCTAGCTTCCAGATTAGAAGCATTCGCAGCTGGTGGTTGACGCTGGCGCCGAGAAGGGGAGTTTCGACACCATGACCGACGACACACCCGTTCCGTCCGCCGATAGCGACACCACCCCCGCGTCCCGTCCGCTCGACCGGCGCCTCTTCGTGTTCAAGACGCTGGCGGGCGCCGCGACCCTGGTGGTCCCCGGTGCCGTCGTCACCGCGCAGCCGGCCGAGGCCCAGCGCCTGCGGGTGACGGACAGCGACCCGTACGACCGCGAGGGCCGTGGCCGTGGCCGCTTCGTCCGCCGCCGCGGCACCGACAGCGACCCCTACGACGATCCGGGCCGTGGCCGGGTGCGGGTCATCCGTCGCCGCGTCCGCGTCACCGACAACGATCCTCGCGATCCCCGCGGCCGCGGCCGCGGCTGGTAGGCCTGCGCCGCCGCCATGACGCTCGCAGCGGATGCCTTCGGGCTGGCCTTCGGTCCGATGACCGTGCCCGAGGCGCTCGCCCTGCGCGAGGACGCGCAGGCGCGACACCTGCCTGCTGCCGATCGCCGCCGCTTCGCGCCGCTCCTCTCGATCGCCGATCTCGACGCCTTCCTGCGAACCGACGCGGCCCGCACGCCCCGGGTCTCCATGGCCGACAGCTCCCGGAACGGCAGTGCCGCCGTCCCCGACGATCTCTACGCCGACGAGGAGGGCCGGATTGATCCGGTCGGCCTGTTCCAGCTCTTCGACGGTGGCGCCACCCTCGTCGTCTCCCAGTTCCATGAGATGCACCCGCCGCTGGCGCGCTTCTGCCGCGGGCTCGAAAAGCTCTTCCTCCATGCCGTCCAGGCCAACATCTACCTGACGCCGCCGGGTGCCCAGGGCTTCCGGACGCATTTCGACACCCACGACGTGTTGGTCCTCCAGGTCGCGGGCACGAAGAAGTGGCGTGTCTGGGGCGACATGCTGATGCCCCATGCGACGCGCAACACGCCCTGGGACGGCGCGGTGCATCGGGCCGACCCGGCCGGCGCGCGCGATGTCCTGCTGGAGGCCGGCGACGTGCTCTTCGTGCCGCGCGGCGTGGCCCATGATGCCTCCGTGCAGGAGGGGAGCGAGCCTTCGCTGCACGTGACCGTCGGGCTGCTTGAGCCCAGCTGGGCGGATGCGCTGAAGGCGGCCATCGACCAGATGGAGCAGGCGCAGCCGGCGCTGCGGCAGTCCTTCCGCACTTGGCGGCTCGCCGACGAGGCGGCACGGGCCGGGCTCGTCACCGCCGCCCGCGAGCGGCTTGCCGCTGTCGCCACCGAGGAATCCCTCGACCTCGTCGCCATGCGTTTCCTCCAGCAGCTCGGCACCGACCGCATGGTCATGCCGGGCCGTGGCCTGCTCGCGCCAAAGCCCGGCCTCGACGACCGCCTCGTGCTCGCCGATTCCGTCCACCACTATGTCGTCCCGGTGGGCGAGGGCGCGGAGCTGCGTTGGGCAGGCCCCGCAGAACCCCTGGGCCCGACCGAGCTCGGCTGGATCGAGCGGCTGGCCGAGGGCACCACGCCGCGTGATCTCGGTGGCGAGGCGGCTCTCGCCTTCTGCTCCCGCCTCGTGGCGCTGGGGCTGCTCGAGCGGGCCTGAGTCCCACCGGCTTACGCTTCCTTAAGCACGACCATGGCATGACAGCGAGGTTGCATGACCCAAGGTCAGGTCGCGTGTCCAAGAGTGTCCCGGTCAATCTCCACCGCCCCGCCAATACCACCATTCTGGTGGCGGACGAGCAGGCCTTCTCCCGGCGGATCATCCGCTCGGTGCTGGCGGGTCTCGGGAGGGTGCTGGAGTGCCGGACGGGCTTCGACGCCGTCGAGGCCGCCGAGCAGCAGCGCCCCAGCCTCATCGTGCTCGGCATGAACCTGTCGGGTCTCGATGGGCTCGAGGTCACGCAATTGCTCCGCCGTGCCGACGGCGGCCTTCAGTACACGCCGATCATCATGATTTCCGGCGCGCCGACCCGCTCCTCCGTCCTCGGCGCCGTCACCGCCGGCGTGCACGAATACGTCGCCCGCCCCTTCAGCATGAAGACGCTGAGGACGAGGGCGGAGTCGGTGCTGGCCATGCCGCGCCCCTTCGTGCGCACACGGGTCTATTTCGGGCCGGTTCCGCGCGCCAAGACCGTCCGGCGCGAGGTGCTCGGCGGGGCCGGCGGAGAATCCTCGGCCAGCATGATCTGCGGGGTCCACCATTCCCGCGCCGACCAGATGCTGTGTCCGCTCGGCGTGAACTGCCTGTGCCAGGCCTATATCCGGCCGCTGCACAAGGACGTCGTCGAGCTGTGAGTGCGGACCGTCAGGCGACCGCGGCGACGGCGGCTGCCGCCGTCGGCGGAGACTGCCGTTCCAGCCAGGAGACGAAGGCCTCCGGCGCGAGCGCGGCGGCGAACAGGTAGCCCTGCATCACGTCGCAGCCGAGGCCCTGCAGGAAGCGCCGCTGCGGCTCGGTCTCGACGCCCTCGGCGACGACGGTCAGCCCCAGGCTCTGGCCGATGCGCACGACCGCCGAGGCGACGGTCCTCGCATTCGTGTCGCTCTGCAGGTCTCGGACGAAGCTCTGGTCCAGTTTGATCTCCGCGATCGGCAGCGTCGAGACCGAGGAGAGGCTCGAATAGCCGGTGCCGAAATCGTCGAGCGACAGCCTGACGCCGAGCCCGGCGACCGCCTCCACCGTCCTCATCGTATTCTCGCACCGGTCCATCATGACGCCCTCGGTGATCTCCAGCGTCAGGGCCTCCGGCGGCAGGCCCGCCGCCTCCAGGGCGGCGGCGACGATGGCGGGCAGGTGGTGGTTGCGGAAGTGGAGCGGGGAGAGGTTGACCGATACGGTGGGAATCTCCAGTCCCTGCGCCCGCCAGGCAGCGAGCTGGCGGCAGGCCTCGCACAGCGCCCATTCGCCGATGGCCTCGATCAGTCCGGAGTCCTCCGCCAACGCGATGAAGCGCGACGGCGGCACCTGGCCGAACTGCGGGTGGCTCCAGCGAGCCAGGGCCTCGACACCGTGCAGTCCCCCCGTCTCGCCAAGAATCTGCGGCTGATAGTGCAGCTCCAGATGACCGGCCCTGAGCGATTCCTTCAGGGCATTGACCATCACGAGGCGCTCGTGAATCTGCTCGTTCATGCCCGGGCTGTAGAAGCGGAAGGCGCCGCGGCCGGCGTTCTTGGCCTCGTACATCGCGGTGTCGGCGTGCTTGAGCAGCTCTTCGCGATTCCGGCTGTCGCTCGGGTAGAGGCTGATGCCGATGCTGACGGAGGCCGACAGCCCCATGCCGTCGACGTCGACGGGCACGGCCAGCGCCTTGACGACCCGGTCGGCCACCTGGGCCGCCTGTTCGCTGTCGCAGTTGCCGAGCACGATGACGAACTCGTCGCCACCGAGGCGGCTGACGACGTCGTGCGGCCGCACCTGGTCCTTGAGGCGCCGGCCGATCTCCACCAGCAGGGCGTCGCCGGCCGAATGGCCCAGCGTGTCGTTGACGTCCTTGAACCCGTCGAGGTCGAGGAACAGGAGCGCGATCTCGCAGGAGGGGTCACCCTGCGCCGTGGCGATGCGCTGGTCGATAGCCTGCGCCAGCTGGCTGCGGTTGGGCAGGCCCGTCAGCGTGTCGAAATAGGCGAGCTGCGCGATGTGGGCCTTGGCCTCGTGGCGCTCGATGGCCAGCGCGCAGAGATGGATGCAGGCCTCGACCAAGCGCTCGTGCCAAGCGGTCGGGCCGCATTTCTCGGTGTAGTAGAAGGCGAAGGTTCCCGCGACGCGGCCGTCCTTGAGCTTGATCGGGCTCGACCAGCAGGCCTTGAGGCCGATGGGAAGCGGCAGCTCCTTGTAGGGCGCCCACAGCGGATCGGTCTCGATGTCCTCGACGATCACCGGTTCCCCGCGCCAGGCGGCCGTGCCGCACGACCCGACGGAGGGTCCGATCGGGACGCCGTCGAGCGCCTCGCAGTAATAGGCGGGGAGGCTCGGGCTGGCGAGCGGGCGCAGCTTCTTCTCGCGGTCGACCATCAGGATCGAGCAGACGACGCCTGGTGCGATCGCTTCCACCTCCTTGCAAACGAGAGCAGCGACGGCGTCGAGCTCCTCCTCGCGCGCGACGGCCTCCAGCACCCGCTGCTGGAGGGCCTGGATCTGTCGCGTCTCGGTGATGTTGGAGATCACGCAAACCGCGTTGCACATCTCGCCCGCCGCATCCAGGACCGGATTGACGGTCGCGGACACCCAGATCTCCCGGCCGTCCTTGTGGTAGGCGATGAACTCCATCATGTCGGTGCGCATGCCGCGCGACAGGTTGTCGAGCGACGTCAGCGACTGTGGGTTCGTGTGGCGGCCCTCGAGCAGCTGGGAGGGTTCGGCGCCGATGAGTTCCTCGCGGGAATAGCCGAAGAGGTCGACGAAGGCGCGGTTGGCATAGACGATCCGCCGGTCGCGCCCCGAGATGAGGACCGCCTGGTCGGTCTCGTTCGCCACCAGCGACAGGAGGTAGAGCTCCTCTCGCCGCCGCACGTCCTCGGTGACGTCCTTGACGAAGGCGGCATAGTAGAGCGTGTCGCCGATGCGCGTACGCGACAGCGACAGTGCTCCCCAGACGAGGGAGCCGTCTGGACGATGGATCGGCACCTCGACCGTCCTGCCGACCAGCCGGTCATCGCCGCCGAGCCGGTTGCGGTCGATCTGCTCGTCGTGGTCGGCGCGGGCATGGTGGGGCACGAGGGCGCGCACGTTCCCTCCGATGACCTCGCTGCGGTCGATGCACCACAGTCGCTCGGCAGCCGCGTTGAACAGGACCACGTTGTTGCAGCCGTCGATGACAACGACGCCGTCGATGGCCTGTTCGATGATGGGCCCGAAGAAACCGATTTCCGCGATGGGCGCGCGCGGTCCTGCCGACATGGATCCGTCCTGCCTGCGCGGCGCCGGAAGAAGGCCGCGAATTTGACAGATCGTATCGGGGATTGGTTGCCGAGGCGGTAAATGCCGCCGCGCTGCGCCGGCGCGGGCGGCTTTGCGACGGTAATTTCGTCCCGTGTGGTAAACGGTTGGTCGCGGGACGGAAGGAGCCGGCAGTCAGCCCTCACCACCGAGGAAGGCCCTGTAGGCGGGGTTTCCGGTCTCTTCCCAGTAGGGATAGCCGAGATCGTCGAGGCGCACCTGCAACTTAGCGTGCTCGCCCTCCGGTACCTGGATGCCCGCCAGCACCCGGCCATAGTCGGCGCCGTGGTTGCGGTAGTGGAACAGCGAGATGTTCCACCCCTCGGAGAGCGAGGTGAGGAACTTCAGCAACGCGCCGGGCCGTTCGGGGAACTGGAAGCGGAAGATCCGCTCGCCGGCCATGCCGCGCGTCTTGCCGCCGACCATGTAGCGGACATGGAGTTTGGCGAGCTCGTTGTCGCTCATGTCGAGCACCGGATAGCCGTGCTCGCCCAGCATGGCGAGAATGGCGCGCTTCTCCTCGCCGCCGGCATCGAGCTGGACGCCCACGAAGATCTCGGCGCGTTCGGGATCGGCGTAGCGGTAGTTGAACTCGGTGATGGCGCGTTTCCCCAGCAGCTGGATGAAGCGCCGGTAGCTGCCCGGCTGTTCGGGAATGGTGACCGCCAGCAGCGCCTCCCGCTTCTCGCCGATCTCCGCCCGCTCGGCGATGTGGCGCAGCCGGTCGAAGTTCATGTTGGCGCCTGAATTGATGGCGACGAGGGCGCCACCTCTCGCGTGCCCCTGCTCGACATAGGTCTTGAGCCCGGCCAGGCTGACGGCCCCCGATGGCTCGGCGACCGCGCGCGTGTCCTCGAAGATATCCTTCACCGCGGCACAGATCTCGTCGGTGCTGACCCTGATCACGCCGTCCAGCAGATCCTTGCACAGGCGGAAGGTCTCCTCGCCCGCCTGACGCACGGCGACGCCGTCGGCGAAGAGCCCCACCTGATTGAGAATGACCCGTGAGCCCGCCGCGATCGCCTCCGCCATGGATGCCGCATCGTCGGGCTCGACGCCGAAGACCTTCACGTCGGGCCGCAGGAACTTGACGAAGACGGCGATGCCGGCCGCGAGCCCGCCGCCGCCGATGGGCACGAAAATCGCGTCGATGGGGTCGGGATGCTGTCGCAGGATCTCCATGCCCACCGTCCCCTGGCCGGCGATGACCTCGGCATCGTCATAGGGATGGATGAAGGTCTGCCCCTTCTCCGCCTCGATCTGGCGGGCATGGCCATAGGCCTCGTCGAAGCTCTCGCCGTGCAGGACGACGCGGCCTCCGCGGCTCCTGACCGCCTGCACCTTGATGTCGGGGGTGGTCTTCGGCATCACGATGGTGGCCTTGACGCCGAGTTTCTGCGCGGCGAGTGCCACGCCCTGGGCGTGATTGCCGGCCGAAGCGCAGATCACGCCGCGGTCCAGCGCCTCACGCGGCAGGCCCGCCATCTTGTTGTAGGCGCCGCGCAGCTTGAAGGAGAAGACCGGCTGCAGGTCCTCTCGCTTCAGCCGCACCGCGGCGCCGAGCCGCTGCGCCAGCCGCGGCATCGGGTCGAGCGGGCTCTCGATGGCGACGTCGTAGACGCGGGCCGAGAGAATGGCGCGGATGTAGTCCTGCATGGCGGGCCGGTCCTCCGGCGCCGCTCCTACCGCGCCGCGGCGCGCGAGGGAACAGCCGCGGCGGCGCATGGCAGGTCGGACGGAGGCGAGATGCCGCCGTCGCGCCGGCCTCAGCGCGGCGTGACGCTGGCGGGCGCCGGTGCGGCAGGGGCCGCGGGGGCCGGCTGGGCGTCCGCCCGCGGTGCCTGTTCCGCCGGAGCCGTCGCCATGGCCGGCGGGGCCTCCTGGCGCGGCAACTCGGCCGTCAGCGCCCGCACCGGGTCGGCGACGCCCGCCCCGAGCTTGGGGTCGGGAATGTCGGCCTGCCGCGCGGTGGCCTGGAGGAGGCGGCGCAGCGTCGCCGGGTCGGCGTCGGGGTGACGCTCGAGGATCAGCGCGGCGATGCCGCTGACATGGGCCGCGGCCACCGACGTGCCCGAGGAGATCTGATAGCCGCCGCGCGGGGCGGGGAGGATGATCTCGACGCCCGGCGCGGCCACGGCCACGTGGTCGCCCTGGGTTGCGGCGTTGAACAGCCGTCCCTCCCGGTCCGTCGCCGTCACGGCGATGACGTTCGGATCGGCGGCGGGGAAGGCGATCGGCGCCTCCGGCCCGCCGTTGCCCATGGCGGCGATCATGGCGATGCGGCGGTCCGCCGCCACCTGGATGGCGCGGGCGATCATCGGGTCGCGCGGGCCGGCGAAGCTCATGTTGATGACCTTGGCGCCGTTGCGGATGGCCCAATCCATCGCCTTGACGATGTGGAAGCTGGTGCCGGTGGAACCCTGGGCCTGGCCGGGAGCGAAGGCGCGCACGGCGAAGATGTCGGCTCCCGGCGAGACACCGAGGAGCTGCCGCTGGGCGACGATGGCGCCGGCCATGCCGGTGCCGTGCTCGTGGGCGCGGAACTGCCCGCCCACCGCGTCGAAGCTCTGGGTGATGCGGCCTGCGAGTTCGGGATGGGCGGCGTCGACGCCGGAATCGATGACGGCGATGGCGACGCGCTGCCCGCGTGCGATCTGGTGCGCCTCCGAGAGGCGCAGCGCCTCCACCACGTATTGCAGGCGCTGGTCACGGCCGGCGCGCATCGCTTGGGCCGACTGCAGGCGGACGCGGAATTCCGGCCGTTCGAACACGTAGTTCGGCTGGATATAGGCGAAGCCCACCGCCTGCTGCATGGCGCGGATCGCCGCCGGCACGGTCTGCCGGTTCGGCACGCGGTAGCGGTGCATGACGGCGCCCACCACCTCGGCGGTCTCGCGCTGCAGGAGCCGGAGATTGAAGCGGCGTTCGACCTGGCGGATGGCGTCCCGCGGCGCGTCGGGCGCCATGATGAACAGCACCTCGCCGGCGACGAAGCGGCGCTCTTCCGCCGGCGGCAGGCCCGGAGGCTCGTTCGCCGCCGTGGAGCCCGCACGCTCGTTCGCCCGCGCCTGCTCGATGATCGACAGGATGGCCGGCACGGCGATGGCCGCCGCCGCCGCGCCGATGAGCGCATTGCGCCCGCCGCCACCGCCGCCGAAGCCGCCGCCACCGGGAAGGCCGGGGGGAATGATGCCTCCGGGACCTCCGGGAACGCCCGGAATTCCACCGCCACCGACCGCCGCGCCGATCATCGGCGCGATGACGCCGAGCGCTGCCGCGGCTCCGGCGCCCTGATCCTGCTGCTCCACCTGCGGCCGTCGATCACGGGCGTTGCGCCGCGCATTGGCGCGGCCCGGCTGCTGCTGCGGCTCGGCCTGGGTCGGGGCCACGCCCATCAGGGCTCCAATGCCGCCGAGGGCCCCGGGAAGCCCGCCCGGCTGGGGGGCAGGGGCGGCCTGCTGGCCGCGGCGCGTCGCGCGAGGTGCCTGTGAGGTCGGCTGCCCGCGCCGGGGTGCCGCGGCGCCCGGACGGGCCCGCTCGCCGCCCCGGCCGGCGTTCTGGGCGCCGCCGAGGGCGCGCAGGCCGGCTCCGAGATCGAACTGCGCGGCGGCGCTCCGCACGTCGACCGCAGTCAGTGTCGCGGTCCCGAACAGGGCGGCGACGAGGCCGGCGAGGACGCGGCTCCTGGGCGTGCGGGCAGTGGACATGGGGGACCCCTCGAGGCAGATCGGCAGCTTGGCCATAAGGGGCGTTTGTTTCCAACCGGCGTCGGAACGTCCCTGCGGATGTTGCCGGACCGGGAGGCTGGCCCGGCTTACAGGTAGGGCGGCGTGCAGGCGCTCACGACCTCGCAGGGTTCGTCTCCGGGATTGCGGAACCGGTGCGGTCGCGTGCTGTCGAAGAGATAGGCCTCTCCCGCCTTCAGAAGCCGCACCTCGTCGCCGACCGTCAGTTCCAGCGTGCCGGAGATGACGATCCCGCCCTCGCGGGAGTGGTGGGACAGCATGTCCGCCCCGGTGTCGGCGCCCGGTTCGTAGCGTTCGTGCAGGATCTGCAGGTGATGGGCGTGGGCGTCGCCGATCTGCCGGAACACCATCCGTCCCGCCCCCTGCTGCATCGCCCCCGGCAGGATGGAGGTGAGGTCCACCAGTTCGTCCGCGGCGAAGAACACCTTGTCGGCGCTCGGCCGCGGCGGCGTGAAGAAATCGACGAAGCTGATCTCCAGTCCGTCCAGCACCTTGCGCAGGGAAGCGACGGAGGGGCTCGACTTGTTCTGCTCGATGGTGGCGATCAGCCCATGCGGCACCGAGGCCCTGGCCGCGAGTTCGCGTTGCGACAGCCCCGCCCCGAGCCTGAGTTCCCGCAGCCGTGCTCCGACGTCGAAATCCACAGCGCCCTGCCTCCCCGATCTCGCCCGGCCAACATAGTTGCCCTGCATTTTCCCGTCTGCTCAAAATTTTGAGCAAAGGGTACTCATCCGCCATCCCTCGTCGGACCGAACCGGAGAGCCGTCATGTCCAGGAACACCGCCCTCGCGACCCGCCAGCACGAGGCCGTCCCGCGCGGCGTCGCCACCAAGGGCATTTACGCCACCCGCGCCGAGAACGCGACGCTGTGGGATGCGGACGGCAAGGAATACATCGATTTCGCGGCCGGCATCGCCGTGCTCAACACCGGCCACCGCCACCCGGCGATCATGCAGGCGGTGCGTGACCAGCTCGAGTCCTTCACCCACACGAGCTTCAACGTCGCGCCTTACGAGAGCTACATCGCCCTCGCCGAGCGCCTGAACAAGATCACGCCCGGCGACTTCGCCAAGAAGACCCTCCTCGTCACCACCGGCGTCGAGGCTGTCGAGAACGCCGTCAAGGCAGCGCGCCACTTCACCGGCCGCTCGGCCATCGTCGCCTTCTCCGGCGCCTTCCACGGCCGGACGATGATGGGCATGGCGCTGACCGGCAAGGTGCAGCCCTACAAGAAGGGCTTCGGGCCGATGCCGGCCGACGTCTATCACGTCGCCTTCCCCAAGACCTATCACGGCCTCGACACGGCGGCCGCCATGGCCAACCTGAAGCAGCTCTTCGCCGCCGACGTCGAGCCGGCGCGCGTCGCCGCCATCATCGTCGAGCCGGTGCAGGGCGAGGGCGGTTTCTACGTCGCGCCCTTCGACTTCCTGCGCGAGCTGCGCACCCTCTGCGACCAGCACGGCATCCTGCTCATCGTCGACGAGATCCAGACCGGCATCGCCCGCACCGGCCGGATGTTCGCGATGGAACATGCCGGCGTCGTCCCGGACCTCGTCACCATGGCCAAGGGCCTCGGCGGCGGCTTCCCGCTCTCCGCCGTCACCGGTCGCGCCGACGTGATGGATTCCGCCCAGGTCGGCGGCCTCGGCGGTACCTATGCCGGCTCGCCCGTCGCGGTGGCGGCGGCCCATGCCGTCCTCGACGTCATCGAGAAGGAAGACCTCTGCGCGCGTGCCGCGAAGATCGGCGACATGATGCAGTCGCGCCTGAAGGACATGGCCAAGCGCAACACCTTCACCTGCATCGGCGACGTCCGCGGCCTCGGCGCCATGGTCGCCTTCGAGCTGGTCAAGGATCGCGAGACCCGCGAGCCGGATGCGGCACTCACCAATGCGCTGATCGCCAAGGCGGAGGAGCACGGCCTCATCCTCCTGTCCTGCGGCCCCGACGCCAACGTCATCCGCCTGCTCGCCCCGCTCACGATTCCCGAGGAGCAGGTGCAGAAGGGCCTCGACATCATCGAGCAGTCGCTCGCCGCCGTGGTCGCCGCCTGATCCATCTCTCCTGGTATCCGGGGCCCTCGCGTCCCCGGATACCACTTATCCTTTGCGTGTTTTGTGTCGGGCCGTTAACCGGATGTTCTCCGCGCCCGCTGTAGCAAGGCGTGTTGGCCTTGGGAGCGGCGAGTGGGCTTGGCGCGCAGTGAAGTAGCCCTTCGGGCGGAACGCGGGCGAACAGCAGGTTCCCGGCCCTCCGTCGACTACCGGGACATCGCGCTCGAATCCGTCGCGCATGGCTTCTGCGTCTTCGATGCCGACCTGACCATCCGCCTCTCCAACCGCCGCATGATCGACCTCTTCGGCATGCCGGAGGAGGTGGCTGGCGTCGGCGCCTCCATGTATGGGCTGCTGCGCTACAGCGCCGAGCAGGACCGCCTCGACGGCGTTCCCCTGCACGAGGCCTGGGCCGAGCGCCTCGCCCTTCTGGCGAAACGGGAGCCCTTCTCGCGTCGGGAGCGCTTCTCCGACGGTCGCACCGTGCTGATCAGCTACCAGCCGGCGCCTGAGGGCTGCTGGGTCGCCATCCATCACGACATCACCGCCCAGCAGAGGCTCGAGGACGAACTGCGGGACCAGGCCGGCATCTTCCGGGAGGCCCTGGAGAACATGTCGCATGCGCTGGCGGTCTTCGATTCATCGAAGCGCCTCGTCGTGTGCAACAGCCGCTATCCCGCCATGTACGGCTACAACGCGGGCGAAATCGGTCCCGGCACCCACCTGCACCAGATCTTCGCCCTGGGGCTGGAGCGGGGCATCTTCACCGGGGTCACCCTGGAGCAGCTGATCGAGGAGGCCGACCGGCATATCGCCGTGGGCAAGGAGGTCACGCGCCGTCGGCGCCTGCCGAACGGGCGCTGGATCCATACCCGCTCGCGGCTGACCCCGGACGGCGGCTGGATCTTCACCTCCGAGGACGTCACCGAGCGCGAGCTCGCGGTGCAGGCCCTCAATGAGCAGCACCAGCGTTTCAACGCGGCCCTCAATGCCATGCCGCAGGCGCTGTGCATGTTCGATGCCGACCATCGCCTGATCGTCTGCAACACCAACTACGTCACGCTCTTCCGCGCCGACCCCGACGTCGTGAAGCCCGGCATCACGCTGCGCGAAATCTTCGACCACGGCGTACAGCTCGGCAATTATCCCGGCATGACCGCCGACGACCTCGTCGAGCGGCGTCTGGAGGCCCTCGCACGCGCTGACGGCAGGGCCTACGACCAGCCGATGTCCGACGGTCGCATCATCGCCAACTCCATCGAGACCATGGAGGGCGGGGGCTGGCTCGGCATGTTTGAGGACGTCACCGACCGGCGGCGCGCCGAGCGCGAGCGTGCCCTGGCGGTCGCGGGCATGCTCGAGCAGAACCTCCTGATGGACGCGACGCTCGAGAGCATGGCGCAAGGCCTTTGCGTCTACGACCGCGACTTCCGCATCGTCGTCCTCAACCGTCGCTATCGCGAGATCTATGGCCTCGACGAGGAGGACATCCAGCCCGGCATGTCGATGCGCGAGGTCATCGGCCGCAGCGTCGCCAAGGGAGCCCACCTCGCCGGCAAGTCCGCCGACGTCGTCTATGACGAGTTCTGCCGTACGCTCATCGAGAACCAGGAGCCCGTGCTCCAGCGCCACCTTGCAGACGGGCGCATCATCGCCGTCAAGGCGCAGCCCATGACGAACGGCGGCTGGGTCGCCACCTTCGAGGACATCACCGCACGAGAACGCGCCGCCCTCGCCCTGCGCGAGCAGCACCGGCGCTTCGATGCGGCGCTCAACAACATGGCCCACGGCCTGTGCATGCTCGACGAGGACCTCAACCTCATCGTCTGCAACACCCGCTACCTCGACATGTACGGCATGTCCCCGGACGTGGTGCGTCCCGGCGTCACCATGCGCACGATCGTCGAGCACAGCATCGCGCTGGGCAACTACACCGAGGCGACGCCGGACGAGCTCCTGCACAGCTATTTCGAGCGGCTCAGGAACGGTGACTTTCTCTCGCATCGGCAACTCGCCGACGGCCGCATCTTCAAGGTCCTCTACCACCCCATGCCCCATGGCGGCTGGGTGGCCATCCACGAGGATGTGACCGAGCGCCGGAAGGCCGAGGAACACATCGTCCACCTCGCCCATCACGATTCGCTCACCGGCCTGCCGAACCGCGTCCTGTTTCGTCAGCGTATGGCCGAGGGCCTGGCCGATGTCGGCCGCTCCGGCGCGCCCCTGGCGCTGCTCTGCCTCGACCTCGACCACTTCAAATCGGTCAACGACACCCTCGGACACCCCGTTGGCGACGGGCTCCTCACCCTGGTCGCTGATCGACTGGGGCAGGCGGTCGGAAGCGCCGATACCATCGCCAGACTCGGCGGTGACGAGTTCGCCATCCTGCTGCACCGTGCCGGCCGAGACGAGGCCGAGGCCCTGGCGCGACGCCTTGTTCGGGACATGGCTGAGCCCTTCGTCGTCGAGGGACACCTCATCAATTCGGGGATCAGCGTCGGGATCGCGCTCGCCCCCCAGGACGCGGTTGCAGGCGACCACCTGATGAAGGCGGCAGATCTCGCGCTGTACCGCGCGAAGTCGGAGGGGCGGGCCATGTTCCGCTTCTTCGAGCCGCAGATGAGCGAACATCTGGAGGCTCGCCGCCACCTCGAGCTCGACCTTCGGCAGGCGCTGCAGACCAACGAGTTCCATCTCGTCTTCCAGCCCCAGGTGTCGAGCCCCGACCTTCGCCTCGCGGGCTTCGAGGCGCTCATCCGCTGGAACCACGCCTTCCGCGGTGCCGTGCCTCCGGCGGACTTCATCCCGCTGGCCGAGGAGACGGGCCTGATCTGCGCGCTGGGCGAGTGGGTGCTGGTCGAGGCCTGCGCCGAGGCCGCGCGCTGGCCGGACCACATCCAGGTCGCCGTCAATCTCTCGCCGATCCAGTTCAAGGACCGCTCGCTGGTCGCGACCGTCCGCCGGGCGCTCGTCGAAACCGGACTGAGGCCCGGCCGGCTGGAGCTCGAGATCACCGAGGCCGTGCTCCTGCAACGCGACGACGTGACCATCGCGATGTTGCACGAGCTGCGAGCCCTCGGCGTTCGCATCGCCATGGACGACTTCGGCGTCGGCTATTCCTCGCTGAGCTATTTGCGAAGCTTCCCCTTCGACAAGATCAAGATCGACCGGTCTTTCATCGCCGATCTCGGACAGAGCCGCGACAACGTCGCCATCGTCCGCGCCATGGCCGATCTCGGCGCCAGCCTGGGGATCGAGACCACGGCAGAGGGTGTGGAAACCGAGGATCAGCTCGCCATCGTGCGCGGCTGCGGCTGCACCCACGTCCAGGGCTATCTCGTCAGCGCGCCGCGGCCGGCCGCGGACCTGCCGGCCATCATCGCCTCGCTCGGGCCCGGCCGTCCCGCGGGCTGACGACGGTCACAGACCGGCGGGACGCTTGCCCGCCGCCCAGGCGGCGTGATCGATGCGCTCGAGCCCGAAGACCTCGTGCTGGCGCGCATAGAGATTGCCGAACAGGCGGCCCACCGGCCGGTAACGCGCCATGTCGACGTTGAAGCGCTCGTCCATCACGTCCTCGCGCACGTGGACATGCAGCACCCGTCCGATCAGCAGTTCGCGCTGCGGCCCGAAATTCAGCGACAGCTCGCGCACGCATTCGAGGGCGGCAGGGGCCTCGGCGATGCGGGGCGGGCCGACCTTCTCCGAGGCGGCCGTGGTCAGGCCGACGGCGCTGACCTCGGAGACACCGGCGGGAAAGTCGGTGGCACAGGCGTTCATCGCGTCCGCCAGCGGTTCGTCGACGAGATTGACCACGAATTCGCCGGTCGCGGCGATGTTGCGCGTCGTGTCCTTCGGCGAATGGTCCGCCTTGTGCTGCAGGCCGAGCACGACGAGGGGCGGCGCCTCCGAGAAGACGTTGAAGAACGAGAAGGGCGCAGCATTGACCACGCCCTCCCGGCTCATGGTGGAGACCAGCGCGATCGGTCGCGGCACGACCAGCGAGCAGAGGATCTTGTAGACCCGGTCGTCGGCCAGGCTGTCGAGGGCGATGGAGCGCATGGGCTGTGTCCGGAAGGCGCGAGGGGCTCAGCTGGAATAGGGCGATCGCTCGACCCAGACCTCCACCTCCTTAGGGCCGTTGCGCTCGAACACCAAGGTCAGCGGGAAGCGGTCGCGGACCTTCAGCGGCCGCTTCAGGCCGGTGAGCAGGATGTGGGGGCCGTCGACGCGCATGCCGATTGGCCGGCGCGGGATGATGTCCCAGCGGGGCGCCGGCGCCTGGCTGGCCACCGGCACGAACTGGACCCCCTCCGCGACGGGCGACTGCGCGCCGGTCAGGGCATCCGGCTGCCCCTGGACGACGGCGAGCGGCATGAAGGCCTTCGTGGTGGACGCCTCCGAGGGCAGGCACCAGGCATGGCCGATCATCAGGTCGCCGTGGCGATAGGAATGGGCGAGGGCCTCGCCCGCGACCAGAAGCGCGGGCATGGCCAGAATGGAGCGGCGGCTGATCGTCGACATCAGTGCCTCGGGGCGCCGTGGCCGTGGCCCCCGGCGGGACCGGGCGCACCGATGGGGGCGACGCTGTAGTCGATGGTGACAGTCCCCGCCTTCTCGAAGACCAGCGTCCCGCGCAGCGGCGCGCCGGTCCGGATCTGCTCGGCGAGGTCCATGAACATCATGTGGTAGCCGCCGGGGCGCAGCTCGACGGTCCCGCCTGCGGGAATCTCGATGCCGCCGCGCACCTCGCGCATGCGCATGACGCCGTCCACCGTCGCCATCTCGTGCACCTCCACCCGGGGGGCGCCGGGAAAGGTGCCGCCGGTGAGCCGGTCCGCCGCGGTGCCGGTGTTACGGATCACCATGAAGCCGCCGGCGACCCGCGCGCCGCCGGGTGTCGCGCGCGTCCAGGGCGCCTCGACGACGATGGGCCCGGCGCGAAAGGTGGCGGTCCCGTGGGTCAGGGCGCGTGCATGGCCGAGGGGAAGGATGGCGGCCGCAGCCGCAAGGAGAGAGCGTCGGTTCATCGATCATGTCCTGATGGAAGGAGAGGGCAGGGCGGCGTCAGGCGGCCGGCGGCGCTCTCGGGGCATGATCGAAGGTCGGGCGATGCGGGACCCGGGCAGCCGAGGCCGCCGATGCGTCCCGCATGGCCGCCTCGGTCACCACCGCCCTTGCCGCGGTCGAGGCGGGAGCGGCGCCGTCGCCGGAAGCCGTGGCCAGGCAATGGTCGGCACAGACGGCGAGGTGAGCAGGTGCCCCCTTGTCCGTCCCGGTCGTGCAGAGGCCCCGATCCGCGGCGGCCGTGGCGATGTGATGGGCGCGCGCGGCATGCGACAGCAGGCCGTCCGCCGGCAGGGCGAAGGCGAGCAGGAGGGCGATGGCGAGGCGCAGCTGGCGCATGGGGCCTTGTACGAGCCCCTGCGATGCGGATCAATGCGGCGCCGTGGCCGCGCGCGTCAGCGGCGCTGGGGTGCCGCGGCGGGCGGCGCAGTCGCCGGTGCGGCGGGGGCGGGAGCCTGGCCCTGGACGACGGGCGCGGACTGCTTGCAGTCGGTGAGCCAGACGTCATAGACCGCATGCTCGACGCCCGAGAGCCCGGGGCTCGCGGCGAACATCCAGCCGCCGTAGATGCGGCGGACCTCGCCGGCCAGCGTCACCTCCTCCACCTCGACGAAGGAGGTGGTCTGGGGAGTCTCGGTCGGTGGCCGAGTGTAGCAGACGCGGGGCGTCACCTGCAGCGCGCCGAACTGGACCGTCTCGTCGATCGCGACGTCGAAGCTGATGATGCGGCCGGTGATCTTGTCGAGCCCCGAGAAGACGGCGGTCGGGTTGGCGATTCGCTGCCGCGGCGGGGCGATCACCGTCTCGTCCGGGGCCGGGGCCACCGTCTCGCCGGGAAGCGCCTGCCGGCGGTCGCGCGGTGCATCCGGCTGCTGGGAGGGAGGCGTGTCGGAAGGCGCCGCCTGGCGCGCCGGGCGGGGCGGCCGCTGTGGCGTGCCGGGCTGGCCCGGAGCCGCCGGGGGACGCTGCTGCGTCGTCGGCGGCGGGCCGAGCTGGAGCTGGGCCAAGGCGGGAGCGCCGGCGGGCGGGACCGCGGAGGGGGCGAGGACGGCGAGCCCCGTCAGCGCCGAGAGGATCCAGAACGTTTTCGCCAAGGCCTGATCTACTGTCCCTGTTGCGGGCCGGTCCCGCATGGGCCGGACCGATCCGGCGTCCGGCGCTCACTATGGCCGCGAAAATGGCGGAACCGTGCCGCCCTGGCGGTCGGGCCGGGGCCTTACGGTCCGGGCGTCCAGGCCTGGTAGTCGCCCGTCGCCTTCGGACGGCGGCCGGCCGCGAGCGTCGAGCCCGGCGGACGATAGGCCTCCGATGTTCCGGTGCCGTTCGGCTTGTGCGGCTGCTGCCACGGGCGGGGCTGGTAGGAGCCCGCCGTCGGCGGCTCCGCGGTGCGGTGGTGCATCCAGCCGTACCAGCCCGGCGGAATGGCCGAGGCGTCGGCGTAGCCGTTGTATACGACCCAGCGCCGCTCGTGGCCGAGCGCCGGATCCTTGGCGAAGCGGGAGCGGTAGTACTTGTTGCCGAACTCGTCCTCGCCGACGAACACGCCCACCCGCCAGATGGTGAACTGGGTTCCGAAGGTCTGGCTGTTCCACCAGGTGAAGAACTTGAGGAAGAAGGACTTCATCGCCTGCCCGCGCGCGCACGTCGATCAGACCGGTTCATGCCACCCGCCTCCCGGAATGTCCAGCACGGACCGGCCGCAACGCGAACGGCCGCCCCGGAGGGCGGCCGTCGGATCGTTCGGATCGTGGCGGCGTCAGACGTCGTCGCCGCCGAAATCGTCGTAGCCGCCACCGTCGTCGTAGCTGGTGTCGTAGCCGGCGTGGCTGTCGGCGCCCTGGTCGCCGTAGCCGCCCTTCTCGGCGGCCTGCTGGCTGCCGTCACCGCCGGTGTAGCTGTCCTGCGGCGCCGCCTTCTCGGCGGACTGCTGTGCGTCGGCTCCCGGCGTCGAGGCGGGCGAGGCCGAGGCGGTGCGCGAGCCGCCGCCCATCATGCTGGAGATGGCGCTGGCCGCCAGCATGCCGCCGGCGACGCCGACCGCAGCGGTCGCGGCCGTCGCCAGGAAGCCGCCTCCACCGCCGCCCTGCTGGGCGGGAGCAGCCTGCTGGCCCCAGGGACCGCCGGCCGGACCGCCAGGCGGGCCGCCCATGGGCGCACCCATCGGCCGGCCCCACGGGCCACCCTGCTGCGGGGCACCGAAGCCGCCCTGCGGCGGGCCGCCGAACTGCCCCGGAGGCGGAGCGCCGTACTGTCCCTGCGGCGGCGCGCCGTAACCCGGGGGCGGGCCGCCCTGGGGCTGGCCGAAACCGGGAGGGGGCGGCGCCATGCCGGTGTTGAGCGGACGGGGCGGCATCGGGGGCGGAGCCGCCGGCTTGGAGCCGAAGATGCTCGACAGGAAGCCGCCGCTCTGCTGCTGCTCGGCCTGCCGCTGCACGTACTGCAACTGCTGCTGAACCTGGTCGACCTGGCCCTGCAGGGACGCCACCTGGCCCTGGAGCGCCTCGTTCTGCTTCGACAGGTCGTTGAGTGCCTGGTCGGAGACGTACATCGTCTGCAGCAGGGCATAGACCGCGCCCGGCTGCTGGACGAGACGCTCCTTGATGAAGGCGTCGACCGCAGGGTCGCGCTGCTGGCTCTCCGCCGACTTCAGGCGGTCGAACAGTCCGGCGATGATATCGCGTTCCTGTTGGTTCATGGGGAAAGATCCTCCGGAAGAACGTTCGTGGCGGGTCGCCCCCGCGTAGTGCCTGTCTGGCACCGTCTCGTTGCGATCTGATGTCGCGCTGGCGAGCCGGGCCATGGAGGCCCGACGAAGATGGTATATGCCTTTGCGGCGCGCCAGAGGCGGCCGGGGGGCGTGGCGGCAAGTCGCAGCCCCCCGGAGGTCGCGGCCAGGACGATGCGGTGGCGAGTCTGGTCGTCGGGCAAAGAAAAAGGCCGGGGCGAACCCCGGCCTCGTGTCGTCGCCCGGCGCGCCGGACCTACTTGTAGGGCAGCTTCGACCACTGCAGGTCGACCGAGAGCGTGGCGACCACGCTGTGGCCGCACCAGTTGGACCGGCCCGAACCCGTGAAGATGCCGCGGTAGTCACCCGTGGTGGTGAAGCACTGCTGCGAGGTCAGGTTGGTGCCGTGGTAGCGCAGGTCGAGCGTGAGGAAATCCTTGTAGGTCCACGACACGCCGGCGTTCCAGTACACGTAGTCCTGAAGGTTGATGCCGCCGAGATAGCCGTAGGTGGTGCCGAGCCAGTAGTGGCCGACGGCGCCGGAAATGGCGAAGTCGTTCGGCAGCTTGTACTTGGCGTTGACCTCGCCGTA
>LNFM01006035.1_pt1 | contig 20282 bp, 15 predicted proteins | sample 596031 | NCBI WGS metagenome assembly LNFM01 (sample SAMN04254537, study PRJNA301005) | activated carbon metagenome | isolation source: dual media filters at the Ann Arbor, Michigan drinking water treatment plant | place: USA: Ann Arbor | reverse complement strand
CCAGCGTGGCCCTGATCAGCACGCACTGAATTCGCTGGTACTCCGCATGGCTACTGGCGCGTTTGAGCCGATCCGCCAACCGCGTGACGGTCGCTTTGTCGCCCACGATCAGATTCTTCATCCACGACTCCTGAAAGTGCGTGGATCGACATGATATCTAATCTAATGAACGCGAATTGGTATGAGACCCGAGGCGCCGAGTCCGTTGGGGGCAACGCCACCCCCACGGGCCGGCGCCGGGCTCGAGCCCGCCTGAGCGGGCCGAGGGGCTACGACACCTGCGGCCACAAGGCCGGCGACGAATTGCTGATCGAACTGGGCCGACGGCTGAAGACCTCGCTGCGCGTGGACGATTTCGTGGCGCGGCTAGACGGCGACGAATTCGTCGTGCTCGCCGGCAACCTGGCGCCGAGATGGACCGAAGCCGCCACCCCCGCGCCAGGGCTGAGCTGGCGCGGGTCTTCGCTGCGGCCCGGCTCAGAACTGCGAATAGGGCTGCACCGGGCGCGGCAGGGTCACTTCGCCGCTTTGCGGCGACAGGTTGCGGCGCAGGTAGAACAGCCACTGCGTGGGCGCGTAATAGGCCGACCGGTCGGCAAAGACCGAAGCGCCGGCGCTCCAGTGCGGGCTCAAGCGGCGTTCGATCTCGACGCGCAGGCTGGTCGAGGTGCCGCCGCCGCGCCCGCCGCGATGCAGGGGCTGGCCCGCGGCCGCCTGCAGGGCGGCATCGGTGGGGTAGTAGGGCGCGTCGGCCTCGTAGGTCCACGAGCGCCCCACCGAGGCGCGCGCGCGGTAGCTCCAGGGGCCCAGCCGGCCTTGCGCCTGCACGGGCAGCGACAGGCTGGTGTAGCGCTGCGGGCTGTAGTAGCCGCCATGGCCGAAGCTGTGAAAGCCCAGGTTGCGGCGGTAGCGCCACAGCGCCAGCGTGGCGCCCAGGTTCAGGCGCAGCGCCGGGCCGTCGATCCAGTCGCGGTCGCTGGTCAGGCGCAGCTGCACGGTGTCGTTGCCGGCCACGTTGTGGCCCGCCAGCCAGCCGGCGCGCAGGCTGGCCGCGCTGCTCCAGCCCGCCAGGTCGCCGCCGATGCGCAGCGTGGCCGCATTCAGCGTCACGCCACCCCAGCGCCGGCCGCTGAGCGGGTCGCGCGTGCCGGCGTAGGCCAGCAGCCCGCTGGTGAGCACGCGGCGCGACAGCTCGACGCTGGCGTCCTGGCCGCGCCAGGCGAAATCCTGGCGCCAGCCGCCCACCAGGTTGGGCAGCTGGAAACCGGCGCCGACGATGCCGACGTCCCAGCGCCGCTGTTCACCGGTATGGCCTGCCCCCAGGTTCAAACCCCGCGCGCGCTGCGGCAGCGGCGCGCTCAGCGGCTGGCCGCTGGCCAGCACGGTGCCAAATTCGGCGGCCTGGTCGAATTCGGCGGGCAGTGCGCCGGCGTCGATGCGCACCGGGTCGATGTGCAGCCAGCGGTGGCCACGCGTCTGCGCCGACGACGCGTCGTCGGCGCCGGTGTCGGCCAGCGGGCGCGTCAGCACGATGGGCATCTCGATGCCGCGCAGCGACGAGCGGCCGTCGGCAGCGCGGCGGGCGTAGGGGAACAGCGCCACTTCGTCGGTGGGCTGTCGCCAGGCCAGGCGTTCGGCGCGCCGGCGTTCGGCTTCGGCCACCGCGGCCGCGGCCACGGCCGCGCGCCGCGCCGCGGCCGTGGCCTGGGCGTCGCGCAGGCGCTGCGCCAGGGCCAGCTGGCCGGCGCTGCGGGCGGCTTCGGGCACGCGCTCCAGCGTGGCCAGGGCCTCGGCGTCGAGCTCCATCGCGGCGTAGGCCAGCGCGGCGGCGTAGGCCTGCTCGGCGTCGGCCGGCGCTGCCACCAGGCCCTCGGCCAGTACGTCGCGTGCCAACCCGGCCTGGCCCAGCCGGGCATACAGCCGCGCCAGGTCGTGGCGCAGCCAGGGGTCGCGCGGGCGCAAGGCCAGCGCCGCCTCCAGCAGGCGCAGCGCGCCGCCGGGCCGGCCCTGCGCCAGCTCGGCGTCGGCAGCCCGGCGCAGCGCGCCGGTGTCCAGCGCCTGCGCGGACTGCGTGCGTGCGGCTTCGGCCAGCGCTGCTTCGTGGCGCCCGCCGTCCTGCAGCAGGGCCAGCAGGCGGGCCGCCGCACGCTGGCGCACGGCGGCGTCGGCGGCGCTGTCGAGCAGCGCGCGGTACAGGGCCTCGGCCGCCGCGGGGCGGCCCAGGCGCAGCTCGAGCTCGGCGCGCAGCAGCTGGCCCTCGGGTTCGGCCGGCACCAGCAGCAGCGCCGCGGCCACGCGCTCGCTCGCCGCCGCCCACTGCCCGGCGTCGCGCAACGCCTCGGCCTCGCGCAGCAGCGGCCAGTAGCGGTCGGCGCCCGGGTCGGCCGCTGCCGCTGCTGGCGGCGGCCGTTGAGTCGACGCGGTGGCGGCCGGCGGCCGGCCGGATGGCGTGACGCGGCGGCTGCCGCTGCCTTGGGTGCCGGCGCGTGCACTGCCGGGTACGCCGCCCAGCAGGCCGGCGAACTCTGCCGCCAGCGTGCCCGGTGCGCGGCCGTCGGGGAAGAGCTCGCGCGCCAGCGCCGCCGCACGGGCCTGGTTGCCGCCGCGGCGCAGCAGCCGCAGTTGCTGCAGCCGCGGCAGGTCGCGGGTGTACAGGCGCTGCAACTGCTGCAAGTCGGCCGCCGCCGGGCTGCCGCCGCGCTGCAGGCGCTCGAGCAGGCGCTGCGCTTCGGCCGTGCGGCCCTCGCGCAGCTCGAGTTCGCCCAGCAGCAGCAGCGCCTGCGCCTGGCCGCCGTCGATGGCCAGGATCTTGTCCAGCACCCGGCGCTCGTTGTCGGCGCGCCCCAGCCGCTGCCACAGCCGCGCGTTGCGCATCAGCTCTTCGATGGCCACGGGGTCGGCGTCGGCCGCGCGTACCGCCCTGGATCCCAGGCCCAGGGCAGCGACCGTGGCCGCCAGGGCCAGCAGGTGGGCGGCCAGCGCCGGCGTGCCGCGCAAGCGGGCCGTGCCCCTGGGCGCCAGGCTCAAGGCCGCGCCCGGCCGGCGGCCGGTGATCGTGCGCCGCAGGCGTCCCAGGCGGGGCGCAGGCTGCCGTCGGCATCGAAGGTGAAGCGCCCCTCGAGCGCGCCGCTGCCGAACAGGCGCAGCACCTGGTCGTAGTAGGCGTCGGGCGCGGCCGGCATCTGCTGCAGGCGCTGCTGCTGTTGCTGCAGGTCCGCCGTGCGGCCCAGCGCCTGCAGCAGGGGCAGCAGCGCGGCCGAAAAGCCCGGCGGCCCGTCGCCCGGCAAGGGGCCGTCGAGCACGTGCACGCGCTCGGGCGGCGCGCCGCGGGCCGCCGTGGCCGCGGCCATCGGCGCGAACTGCGCCTGCAGCGCGGCCAGCCGGGGGTCGGCTGCGGCGGTGGCGTCCAGGCCCAGCCACAGGTAGACGCGGATGGCGTCGTAGCTGCCGGCCGGCTCGTCGTGCAGAAAACGCCGCGTGGCGCCGTCGTAGAGCGTCCAGTCGGGCGCCAGGCCGCGCGGCGCGCAGCCTTGCAGCACCTTCAGCGCGCTGTCGTGCAGCGCCTGCCACGGTGCCCCCAGGCGGCTGGCGAACCAGCGCAGCTGCAGCGGCGCAAGGTAGCTGGGGTTCAGGCGCCAGCGCCCGGGCGCGACGGCAAAGCCGCGCGGCCCGGGCAGCAGCGTCGGGCCCAGGCCGGGCAGGTCGGCGCATTCTTCGGCCCGCACGCGTTCGGCCAGCAGCGTGGCCAGCGCGGTGTAGCGGCGCTGGCGCCAAAGCCGCCCGGCTTCACCCAGCGCGTGCGCGATCCACAGGTCGGCGTCGGCGGCGGCGTTGCTGTCGATGACGCCCCAGCTGCCGTCGTCGCGGCGGCCCCAGTGCCAGGCCGGCAGGCGGCGCGTGAGGTCACCGCCGGCCAGGTTGTCCTCGGTCCAGCGCAGCAGGCGCTCGAAGCGCTCGGGCTGGTTGGCCACCAGCGCGAAGAACAGGGCGTAGCCCTGGGCCTCGCTGACGGTGCGCTGGCGCGCGTCGGCGCGCTCGACGACGCGGCCGCCACTGCCGATGAAGTGCTGCGCGAACTGTTCCCAGGCCGGCCAGGGCCGGCAGCCGGTGGCGCGGGCCGGCGCAGCCAGCGGCGCGGCCAGCACGGCGGCGGCCACGCCGGGCCAGGCCCCCAGCCGGCGCAGGGCCTGGCGGCGTGTGCCCATCAGCCGCGCTGGGCCAGCCGGCGCGCGGCCGCGGCCCGCAGCAGGCGGTAGGCCACCAGCGCCAAGGCCAGGCCCACCGCCAGGCCCAGCAGCGCCAGCAGCAGCGGGTGCGTGTGCAGCTGGAACCAGACCCAGCGCCACCAGCGCAGTTCGCCCACGTGGTAGGTGTCGCCGACACGGAAGGCGTCGACGGCGTCGCCGCGCAGCAGCACCAGGTCACCGCGCACCAGGCGCAGCTTGCCGGCATCCAGCAGCACCTCGGCGGCGGCGGGCAGCGCAGCGGCGTCGGTGGCGTTGAGCAGCACCACCGAGCGCCCCGCGGCCAGCGGCGACTCGAAGCCCGAGATCGCCGCCAGCGCGCCGCCGGCCTGCAGCTCGGTCCAGCCCTCGCGCGGCACGACGCGCGGCGTGGCGCCGCTGAACCATTCATTGCCGGCGTCCAGCAGCCGCCCCAGCGTCGAGGCCGCGCGCTGCCCGGCTTCCAGGCGCGCCGGCAGCGTCTGGCCCCAGGCCTCGAGCAGCGGCGGGTAGGCGCCGGCGGCCACCACCAGCAGATCGTGGTCGCCGGCGTCCTTCACGCGGCTGGCGGGCAGCACCGTCAGCCGCGTCGCCGGCGCGCCGGTGGCCGCGCCCATGCGGCCCAGCGCCACCAGCGCCGTCTGCACCTCGGTGGCCTGCGGCGTGTCGGGCAGCAGCAGCGTGGTCTGCGCCAGGTCGGCGAACTTGGTGAAGGGGAAGCCGCCGTTGGCGAACAGTGCCAGGTTGGGCAGCGCGGTGTAGTGCTCGATGCCCGTCAGATCCAGCGTCGAGTCGGGATCGAGTGCAGCCTGCGCGCCGGCCAGCGGTGGGCGGCATTTGGCGTCGTTTGCCGGCGGCAGGTCGAAGATGAACTGCAACTGGTTGTCGCTGCCGAGCTGGAAGGCCGGCACCGTGAGGCTGCGCGTGGCCTGCGTGCCGCTGCCGCTGCCCAGGCTCAGCCAGCCGCGCTCGCCAGTGCCGCCGCCGGCGCCGGCCGCGGGCAGGCGGAAGGCGTTGACGTAGCGCTCGTTGACCTGCACCGACAGCGTGGCCTGCCCGGCTTCGCGCGGCGGCGTGTAGCGGAAGCGCAGGTCGATGGGCAGGCCCGCGGCTTCCCAGGTGAAGATGTCGGGCGGCAGGCGCAGGTTGATGCGGATGGGTTGCAGCGGCTGGCCCTGCGCCTGCAGTTCGGCGGCCTGCGGCACGAGCTCGCCCAGGCGCACGATGCCGCCCGTCCTGACCATCGCCGGCGCGTCATAGGCGGCGCGCGGCGGCGGCAACTGCACGGCCTTGACCTGGGCGCTTGGGCCGCTGAGCACGGCCTGGCCCAGCACCAGCGCGAGCGCGGCCTGCTCGAGCTGCGCCGCGTCCTTGCCCAGCACCAGCAGCAGCTTGGTTGCCGGGTCGGCGGGCAGCGCCATCACCATCAGCGTGGGCACGTCCACCAGCGGCAGCGCCAGGCCGGCGGGGCGCTCGGTGTTGGTGGCCAGCACGACGGCGTGACGGGTCGGGGCCTGGTCGAAGAGCACGGGGAAACGTGCGCCGCGGTAGCTGGACAGCACACCGAACCACGAGGCCAGCACGCCGGCGCTCTTCACCGTGGCCAGGCTGGGCTGGCGCGCAAACACGAAGGGCAGTTCGAGCCGGCGGCCGTCGCGCGCGTCGAAGAAGGGTGCCGGCAGCAGTGCCAGGTCGTTGCGCAGCACCAGGCGGCGCGTCACCAGTTCCAGCGTGCTGTCGTTGCCGACCTGCGCCCACAGGCTGGTGTGCTGCGGGTATTCGCAATCCATCGTGTAGTGGCCGATGAACTGCAGCCGCAGCTTGGCGTAATCGACGAAGTAGCGCGGGTCGAGTTCAAGCTCGGCGCGCTGCGGCGAACCCAGCGCGCCCTTGCTGGCCACCACGGTGCCCAGCGGCTGGTCGTCGAGCATCACCTTCAGGTGCGAGAGATCGGGCAGCAGCGCAGGCGAGAAGGTGTAGTTCAGCTTGAGCCGCGCGCTGACCACGGTTTCGTCCAGGCGCAGCGACAGCGGCAGGTAGACGCTGTGGTCGACACCGCGCAGCTCGAGCGCACCCCAGGCGCCGATGTCGCGCAGCGGCACGGTCTGCGCCACCAGCGCCGACGAGGCGGCGGCCGCTGGCGCGCTGGCTGCGGCGGCCGTTGGCGGCGCGGCACCGCGCGGCGCCGGTGCCGGCGCGGCCAGCGCCATGCCGGCCCAGAACATGAGCATCAGCGCAGCGCGACGGGACAGGAAGAAGGGCGTTGTCGGAGTGCGGCGTGACAAGGTGTTACGGTCTCGTGCGGTGTGCCGGGCCGGGATGGCGCGCGCAAGGGCCCCGATGATGAAGCATCGCCAGACAGCGCCAGGCGTGGCGCGCTTTGCTACAGTGCCCGGACCCGCTTGCCTGCCGCGATGACCCCGCCCCTCACCGAAGCCAGCCCCGCTGAATCGACCCCGGACGCGCTGCGCCATCACGACGCGCTGGCCGCGCCACCCCCCGACGTGCAGGCGCTGCTCGACAGCCAAGCCAGCCGGCTGGCGCTGTACTTCGACGCCCAGCGTGCGCTGGCCCGTGCCCGTTCGCAGCACGACTGGCCCCAGCTGTGGCGGCTGGCGCGCGCGGCCGAGTGAGCGTGCTGGCGCGCCTGCGCCAAGGCTGGCGCAAGCTCCTGGCGCTGCCGCCGGTGTGGCAGCTGCTGATCGGGCGGCCGTTGCGGCGCGCGCGGCTGCCCATCCACTTCCTGCCGGGCGAGGTCGGCGAGCTGCGTCGGCGCCGGCCCGCGGTGCTGCTGCTGGGTGACGCCGACACGCGCCGCCGCTGCCTGCGCGCACTGCTCGACGCCGAACTGGCGCTGGCCCCCGTCACCTGGCTGGGCCCGGACGAAGCCGAGGTGCGGGCACTGGGCCCGGCGGCAGAAGCCGCCGCGCGCAGCGGCCGCCTGCGCGCGCTGGCGTGGACGCCGCAAGCCGCAGCGGCGCTGCGCGAGCGCGGCGCCGCACACCTGCTGCACGAACTGGCGGCCTGCGGCCTGCGGCCCGGCGAACTATTGATCGTCGACCTGCTGACGCCCTGGCTGGCCGGGCTGCCCGACGCTGCCGACCCGGGCGATGCGCTGCAGCAGGCCTGCATGCTGCTGCAGCGCTGCGCCGATCTGCGCCCGGGCGCGCCGGTGCTGGCGCTGGCGCCCACGTACCACGGCCTGCACGCGCTGCTGCCGCTGTTCGAGCGCAGCAGCTTGCCTGGCCTGGCCCAGTTGCAGCGCCACGGCGAGCAGGTGCACCTGGAGGTGCTGCGCTGGCCCTCGGGCCTGTCGGGCACGGTGCAGGACCTCGGCTTCGGCCTCGTCGAACGCAGCGATGGCGGCTGGCAGGCCGACGGCAGCGGCGTCGCGCTGGACACCCACGAGCTCGTGAAGGCCAGCGACCGGCAACTCGTGCTCACACTGCCCGGCGCGCTGGCCGACGCGCCCGGCGCGGCCGCGCCGGCCGGCTGGCAGGTCTGTGCCGGCATGGCCGAGCTGATCGCGGCCTGCCGCTACGTCGTCGCCGCCAGCGTGCTGCTGCCCTGGCGCGGTGGCGACGACCTGGCCTTGCTGGCCGAGGCGGTGCGCAGCCTGCGCCGGGCCCACCCGCACGCCATGAAGATCGTCGTGCGCGAAGTCGGCAGCTCGATGCGCTACAACCAGGAACTGGCCCTGCTGCGCGCCGGCGCCAACGCCGTGATCTACCGCGACACCGCTTTCGCCGGCGTGGTGCAGGCCCTGGACGAGTTGCGCAACCAGACCTTCAACCGCCGTGTGGCCGAGAAGGCCGGTGCCGAACTGCTCAGCGATGTCGCGCCCGACCCGGTGCGCGGCTACCTGCCGCTGGCGGCCTTCAGCGCCGCCGCCGAGCGCATGCTCGACCGCACCGAAGCGCTGGCCATGACGCACTGCATCGTGCAGCTGCCGCTGCTGCCCGAAGTGGCGCACCTGGACGCGCTGGCGGCCTGCCACATCGGCCGTGACGGCGACCTCGTCACTGCCGACGAGCAGGCGCTGTGGCTCTTCCTCTTCGCCTGCCGGGCGCCCGATGTCGAGGCCACGCTCAAGCGCTTGTTCGCGCTGCCGCCGGCGGCGCTGTTCAACCAGATGCGCGTGCGCCCCGAGCCCGATTCGATGCGCCGAGCGCTGGACCGCCTGCGCCGCCACGCCGTGGACGCCGTCACCGACTACAGCGACGCGCTCAGGGCCGTGCAGCCGGCGCGGCTGGACGTCAGCGACAGCGGCTTCGTGATGCTGCAGCCCGAAGGCCAGGACACGCTGCCCACGCCGCTGGACGAGGCCCCGGCGCCGCCGGCGCCGGCGCGGGCGCCCGAACGCATCCAGCTCAAGCTGCGGCAATGAAGGCGCGCCCACGATGACCGGCATCGGCCTGTTCCTGCAAGCCCTGGTCGGCGGGCTGCTGCTGGCGCTGCTGGGCCTGCTGGCTTGGCGGCTGGCGCAGCGCATCGGCCTGCTGCTGCCGCGCCACCAGGCAGCTCGGCGCAAGCTGCTGTGCGTGCGGCCGCTGGACTTCGATGCCTAGCCTGGCCGTCATCTCGCTGGCCGGCGGTGTGGGCCGCACCACGCTGGCGGCCACGCTGGCCACGCTGGCCGCGCGCGCCGGCCACGCCAGCCTGGCCGTCGACTGGGACCCGCAGAACCTGCTGGCGCTGCACTTCGGCCTGGAGCAGCCGCCGGCCGAGGGTCTGGCGGCCAACGCCGCCAATGGCCAGCCCTGGCAGGGCAGCGCCTTGCGCAGCGCCGAAGGTGCGGTCGTCCTGCCCTTCGGCCGCCTCGACGTGGCGCAGCTGCGCGACTGGTACCCGCACATGGCGCGCCAGCGCGGCTGGCTGGCCGAGCGGCTGGCGCAGATCGAGCTGCCGCCCGCGCCCAGCGGCCGCCAGTGGACCTTCATCGACACCCCGCGCGCGCCTTCGCTGCTGACCGAGCAGGCCCTGCTGGCTGCCGACGCCGTGCTGCTGGTGCTGCGCGCCGACCCGGGGGCGCTGGCGCTGCTGCCCGAGGCGCTGGCGATGGCCGCGGCGCGGCCACTGCTGGCGGTGATCAACGGCTTCGACGCGTCGCGCCCGCTGCAGCAGGGCGTGCGCGCCGCGCTGCAGGCGCGCCTGGGTGAGCGGCTGGTGCCGCACATGGTGCACCGTGACGAAGCCGTGCCCGAGGCCTGGGCGCGCCTGGCCGCGCTGCCCCGGCAGGCGCCCCACGCCCAGGCCACGCACGACATGTTCGGCCTGCTGCGCTGGCTCGAAGCCCGGCTGCTCCCCGGCCTGCCGCAGGGGCCTGCCGATGGCGCTTGAGACGCTGCGCCGGCAGCTCGGCGTGCCGCCCGACGCGCCCTGGACGCACTGGCTGCGGCAGCTCTTCCTGGCCACACCGCGGCCGCCGACCACGCGGCTGCAGCGCGGGGTCGATGCGCTGTGGCAGCGCGGCGCCGATCTCCTGGCGCGCGAGCTCGGTGTCGCCGAGCGTGGCCGCGCATCGGCCTGGCTGCTGCGCCTGTTCGTGCCGCCACCGCGGCCGCTGGCGGCGGGCCGCTGGGCCGCGCGCTGGCAGCGCGCCACCGCCGCGCTGCGGGCACGGCTGCCCAGGGTCGACCACGCGCACTGGGGTGCGCGCCTGCAGGCCGCGGCCGAATGGCCCTGGCTCACGCACCGGCTGGTGCTGGTGCCGCTGGGGTTGGCCAGCGCCTTTGTCTTCTGGCTGGCGGCGACGACGCCGCTGTCCTGGAGCGGCCAGCTGTTTCTGGCGCTGGGCCTGTGGGGCCTGGCGCTGTGGGTGCGCAAGCTGCCCGGCGCCATCCCCGGGCTGGTGCTGATGATGATGGCGCTGCTGGCCACCTGCCGCTATGGCTGGTGGCGCATCACGCAGTCGATGGACCTGCAGTCGGGCTGGGAGATGCTGCTCGGCTGGGGCCTGCTGGGCGCCGAGGCCTACGCCTGGCTGATCATGCTGCTGGGCTTCCTGCAGACCGCTTGGCCGCTGAAGCGCCGGCCGGTGGCGCTGCCGGCGGCGCCGCAGCACTGGCCCACGGTGGACGTCTTCATCCCCACCTACAACGAACCGCTGTCGGTGCTGACACCGACGGTGCTGGCGGCCAAGGGGCTGGACTGGCCGGCCGAGCGGCTGCGCATCACCATCCTCGACGATGGCCGCCGCGACGCCATCCGCGACTTCGCCGCCGAGGTCGGCGTCGGCTACGGCACGCGCCCCGACAACAAGCATGCGAAGGCTGGCAATCTGAACCATGCGCTGGCGCACAGCGACGGCGAGTTCGTCGCCATCTTCGACTGCGACCACCTGCCCGCACGCAGCTTCCTGCAGCTGACCATGGGCGAGCTGCTGCGCGACCCGAAATGCGCGATGGTGCAGACGCCGCACCACTTCTTCTCGCCCGACCCCTTCGAGCGCAACCTCGACACCTTCGGCCGCGTGCCCAACGAGGGCGCGCTGTTCTACGGCCTGATCCAGGACGGCAACGACCTGTGGAACGCCACCTTCTTCTGCGGCAGCTGCGCCGTGCTGCGGCGCAGTGCGCTGATGGAGATCGGCGGCATCGCGGTCGAGACCGTCACCGAGGACGCCCACACCGCGCTGAAGATGCACCGCCGCGGCTGGCGCACCGCCTACCTGAACATCACGCAGGCCGCCGGGCTGGCCACCGAGAGCCTGGCCAGCCACGTCGGCCAGCGCATCCGCTGGGCGCGCGGCATGGCGCAGATCTTCCGCCTGGACAACCCGCTGCTGGGCAAGGGCCTGAGCTTCATGCAGCGCATCTGCTACAGCAATGCGATGCTGCACTTCTTCTACGGCATCCCGCGGCTGGTCTTCCTGACCGCGCCGCTGGCCTACCTGTTCGGCGAACTGCACGTCATCCGCGCGTCGGCGGCGATGATCGCGCTGTACGCGCTGCCGCACCTGGTGCTGCCCAACATCGCCAACGCCCACGTGCAGGGCCCGCACCGCCACACCTTCTGGGCCGAGGTCTACGAGGCCGTGCTGGCCTGGTACATCCTGCGGCCGACGACGGTGGCCTTCTTCAACCCGCGCGCCGGCAAGTTCAACGTCACGGCCAAGGGCGGCCTGGTGCAGGACACGCATTTCGACTGGGACATCTCGCGCCCCTACCTGTGGCTGGTGGCGCTGAACGCGGTGGGCCTGGGCGTGGGCATCGGCCGCCTGTTCTGGTGGAACACCTTCGAGACCGGCACGGTGCTGATGAACCTGGCCTGGACGCTGTTCAACCTGCTCGTGCTGGGTGCCGCGCTGGGCGTGGCACGCGAGCGCCGCCAGGTGCGGCTGGCCCACCGCGTGCCGTCGCAGTTGCCGCTGTGCCTGCTGCTGCCCGGCGGCCACACGCACCGCTGCGAGACCGAGGACTATTCCTTCGGCGGCCTGGGCCTGCGCCTGGCCGGCCCGCTGGAACTGCCGGTGGGCGCGTCGCTGAACGTGCTGATGTTCGCCGGCAGCCAGGAACATGTGTTCCCGGCCCGCGTCAGCGCGCGCCGCGGCGACCGCGTCGGCCTGCGCTTCGGCGAGCTCGACCACGCGCAGCAGCAGGCGCTCATCCAGTGCACCTTCGGCCGTGCCGACGCCTGGACACGCTGGAACGACTCCTACGGCAGTGACCATCCCCTGCAGGGCCTGGGCGAGATCGTGCGGCTGGGCGGACGCGGCTACGGCAGCCTGGGCCGTGCCTACCTGCAGGCGGCGCGCCAGCGCTGGGCGCGCTGGCGCACACGCGTCGGCACGGCGCTGGCCGCCGCGAAGGGCTGAGCACGATGGGCGTCTGGAGCCTTTACTTCCTGGCCAAGCTGGGCCTGTACTGGGGCCAGTTCAGCGGCCTGAACTGGGGCTACAACCTGCTGTTTGCGGTGGCGCTGGCTTGGCCGCTGCCGCAGCGCCGGTGGCGGCTGCTGCGCCATCTGCTGGCGCTGCCGGTGGCCGTGGCGCTGCTCTACCACGACAGCTTCCTGCCGCCAATGGCGCGCCTGTGGAGCCAGCGCGGCGTGCTGGCCAGCTTCACCCCCGACTACGCGCTCGAACTGGCCGCGCGCTTCGTGTCCGTGCCGGTGCTCGTGGGCCTGGCCTGCGCTGCGCTGGCCTACCTGCTGCTGCATCGCCGGCTGCGCTTCGCGACGCTGGCCGTGTTGGGCCTGCTGACGGTGCCGCTGCTGCCCGCACCGGGCTTCTGGGCGCGCGACGCCAGCGCCGGGGCGACGCTCAACGACCGCGGCGCTGCCAACGCCGCTGCGCCGCTGACACTGGGCCAGCTCGAACAACGCCTGGCCGCCTTCCATGCCCGCGAGGCCGAAAGGCAGCTGGCGCTGCCGACCGGCGCCACGCCGGCCTTCGACATCGTGGTGCTGAGCGTGTGCTCGCTGTCGTGGGACGACCTGGACGAAGTGCGCCTGCGCGACGCGCCGCTGATGCAGCGCTTCGACATCGTCTTTCGCCAGTTCAACAGCGCCGCCTCGTACAGCGGGCCGGCGCTGCTGCGCCTGCTGCGCGCCAACTGCGGGCAGACCCCGCAGGCTGCGCTGTACCAGGCCGCGCCGGCGGGCTGCTACCTCTTCGACGGGCTGGCGCGCGCGGGCTACAAGCCGGCCCTGCTGATGAACCACGACGGCCACTTCGACGGCTTCGCGCAGCAGCTGCGTGACCAGGGCGGGCTGTCGACCAGCGGCGCCGCGCCGCTGGTCGACACGGCGGCGCGCGTGGCAATGCGCTCCTTCGACGGCACGCCCATCCGTGCCGACGACGAGACGTTGATGCGCTGGTGGCGTGCGGGCGCCAGCGACCCCGCGCCGCGCGCGCTGCTCTACAACACGATCAGCCTGCACGACGGCAACCGCGTCCCGGGGCTGGCCTCGCAGCGCAGCAGCGAGACCTTCAAGCCGCGGCTGCTGAAGTTCTTTGCCGACCTCGAACGCTTCATCGCGCTGGTCGAGGACAGCAAGCGCCCCACGCTGCTGCTGCTGGTGCCCGAGCACGGCGGCGCGGTGCGGGGCGACGCGGTGCAGATCCCGGGGCTGCGCGAGCTCCCCACGCCGGCCATCACCGCCGTGCCGGCATTGGTGAAGCTGATCGGCTTCGACGGCCTGCCGCAGGACATGGCACCGATCAGCGTCGATCGACCCAGCAGCTACCACGCCCTGGCCGCGCTGATCGCAGCGCTGCTGCCCCACGGGCGCACGCTGGGGGGGCGCGAGCAGCTCGAGGCGCTGGTGCGTGATCTGCCGGGCACCGACTGGGTGTCCGAGAACGAAGGCACCGTGCTGTTGCGCCAGGGCGCCAACAGCTGGCTGCGCACGCCTCAGGGCAGCTGGGTGCCTTACCGGCCCTGAGCGTCTGCGCCCCGCTGCAACACGGGGCGCAGCCGGCGCCACAGCCGCCAGCCCAGCAGCGCCGCCACGATGGCGGCGTACACCGCCACCTCGTCGAAGTCCTGCTTGGCCGCGCGCATCCAGAAGAAGTGCAGGATGGCCAGCAGCGCCACCGCGTACACGCTGCGGTGCAGCGCCTGCCAGCGCGCCGCGCCCAGCGCCTTGATGGCGCGGTTGAAGGACGTTGCGGCCAGCGCCAGCAGCAACAGCAGCGCCGTCGTGCCCACCAGGATGAAGGGGCGCTTGGGGATGTCGGCCAGGATCGCGGCCCAGTCAAAGCCCATGTCCAGCCAGGCAAAGCACAGGAAGTGCAGCAGCGCGTAGAAGAAGGTGAACAGCCCCACCATGCGCCGCAGCCGCGCCAGCGCGTGCCAGCCCGTGGCCTGGCGCAGCGGCGTGATGGCCAGCGTCAGGCACAGGAAGCGCAGCGTCCAGTCGCCCGTGGCGCGGATCAGCGTCTCGGCCGGGTTGGCGCCCAGGCGGTCGGCAAAGGCGCCGAACAGCAGCCAGGCCAGCGGCAGCAGCGCGGCGGCAAACAGCAGCGGTTTGGCCTGGCGCCGCAGCAGCCAGCGGTTCACGGCGCCGGGCGCGCGCGGCGGCGGCATCCCGCGCTCAATAGAAGCGCTTGAGGTCCATGCCGGCATACAGCTGCCCCACCTGCGGCTCGTAGCCGTTGAACATCAGCGTCGGCCGCTTGCGCGCAAACAGCCCGTCCTCACCGATGCGGCGCTCAGTGGCCTGGCTCCAGCGCGGGTGGTCGACCTTGGGGTTGACGTTGGAATAGAAGCCGTACTCGCTGGCGATGGCCGTCTCCCAGCTGGTCTTGGGCTGCTTCTCGACGAAGCGGATCCTGACGATGGACTTCCCGGATTTGAAGCCGTACTTCCAGGGCAGGACGGCCCGCACGGGCGCGCCGTTCTGGTTGGGCAGCACCTGGCCGTACATGCCGAAGGCCAGCAGCGTGAGCGGGTGCAGGGCCTCGTCCATGCGCAGACCCTCGACATAAGGCCATTCCAACGACCCGCCGCGCAGCCCCGGCATCTGCGCGGGGTCGGCCAGGGTCACGAATTGCACGAACTTGGCGTTGCCGGTGGGCTCCACCCGCTTGATCAGCTCGGCCAGCGAATAGCCGACCCAGGGGATGACCATGGACCAGCCTTCGACGCAGCGCAGCCGGTAGACGCGCTCTTCCATAGTCGCCAGCTTGAGCAGGGCGTCGATGTCCCAGGTGCCGGGCTTCTTGACCTCGCCCTCGATCTGCACCGTCCAGGGCCGGGTCTTGAGCGTGTGGGCCTTGGCAGCGGGGTCGGCCTTGTCGGTGCCGAACTCGTAGAAGTTGTTGTAGCTGGTGGCGTCGGCCAGCGGCGTGAGCTTGTCCATGGTCAGCGCGCCCGCCAGGCTGCTGCGCGCGCCGGGCAGGGCGGCCAGCGCCTGCGGCTGGGCCCAGGCTGGCAGGGCCGCGCTGCCGGCGGCGGCCAGTGCCGCCTGCATCAGCTGGCGCCGCGACAGGTAGGCGGTGCGCGGCGTGATCTCGGACGGCACGGGGTGGATGAAACCGCGGTCTTGTAGAAAGTGCATGGATGCCTCGGGGCTGACAGGTGAAACAGTCGGACGGCGAATGCCGACCTTACATCCGCCCCTGCCGTGGGCATGAAAAAGGCCGGTGCAAGACCGGCCTGGTTGCGTGGGGAAGCGCGCCCCCGCGGCGTGGCTTCAGCGCAGGCCGGCCATGTAGTCGGACACGGCCTTGATCTCGCGGTCATTCATGCGCGCGGCGATGCCCGTCATCTGCGTGCTGTTGGCGCGGGTGCCGGCGCGGAAGGCCAGCAGCTGGGCCTCGGCGTATTCGGCGTGCTGGCCGGCCACGCGCGGGTACTGCGCGGGCATGCCGGCACCGTTGGGGCTGTGGCAGCCCGAGCAGGCGGGCACGTGCTTGCTGACGATGCCGCCGCGGTAGATCTGCTCGCCCAGGGCCAGCGTTTCCTTGTTCTGCGACGCGCCCGGCTGCGGCGTCTTGCTGGCGTAGAAGGCGGCGAGGTGCTTCATGTCGGCTTCGCCGCCGGCGAGCGTCATCACCATGCCCATCATCACGGGGCTGGCGCGCTTGCCGGACTTGAACTCGGTCAGTTGCTTGAAGATGTACTCGGGGTGCTGGCCGGCGATGATGGGGTTGGCGGGCACGCCGCGCCCGCCATCCTGCATGTGGCAGGCGCCACAGGCACCGGCCAGCGCCTGGCCCTTGGCCGGGTCTGCCTTGAAGGCCGCAGGGGCCTCGGCAGCCATGGCGAATGGGGCCACCAGGGCCAGTAAGAGCGACGAGATCACGGACTGTGGCGGCTTCATGCGGGGCCTTCGGAAAGATGCTGGTGGGGTGACAAACCCATCAATTTTACAATGCACCATGACGCCACCCCTACAAACCCGACCCGCGGCCACCAAACCGGCAGCAAATGAGGCCCCGGTGGCCATGGCCTGGGCGCACAGCGCGCGCTTTCTGACCACGGCCAGCCAGCTCGACCAGCTGCCCGGCGGCGAGTTGCCCGAGATCGCCTTCGTCGGCCGCAGCAACGCCGGCAAGTCCACCGCCATCAACACCCTGGCGCAGCAGAAGCGCCTGGCCTTTGCCTCGCGCACGCCTGGGCGCACGCAGCACATCAACCTGTTCGAGATCGGCCCCAAGGACGCGCCCGACGCGCTGCTGGCCGACCTGCCCGGCTATGGCTACGCCGCGGTCGAGCGCGCCGCCAAGCTGCGCTGGCAGGCGGTGATGTCCGATTACCTGCAGCTGCGCCGGCCCTTGCACGGCGTGGTGCTGATGGTGGATTCGCGCCTGGGCTTCACCGACCTGGACCGCAGCCTGCTGGAGCTGATGGCGCCGCGCCTGGCCGGCGGCGAGGTGCGCCTGCTGGCGGTGCTGACCAAGTCCGACAAGCTCAACCGCGCCGAAGGCCAGCGCGCCCTGGCCGCGGCGCAGGAACTGCTGGGCACGATCGCCGGCGAGAGCAGCGACATCGGCGTGACGCTGTTCTCGGCGCTCAAGCGCGAGGGCGTGGGAGACGTCGCCGAGACCTTGTACGCCTGGACGCGCAAGCCTTGATCCGCTGCTTCGACCAGCCGCTGCCCGAGGGCATCACGCTGGCCTGCCGCGGCGCCGGCACCGGGCGCGTGCGCGCGCTGCTGCTGCACGGATTTCCCGAAGCCGCCTTCGTCTGGGACGAGGTGCTGGAGCAACTGGCGCCGCGCGCCGCCGCCGTGGCGCCCAACCTGCGCGGCTATGTCGGCTCGACCGCGCCGGCCGAGCTTGCGGCCTACCGCGCGCGGCCGCTGGTGGCCGACCTGGCCGCGCTGATCCAGACCCTGGGCGCACCGCTGGACCTGCTGGTGGCGCACGACTGGGGCGGCGCGCTGGCCTGGAACCTGTCGGCGCAACACCCCGGGCTGGTGCGCCGGCTGCTGATCGTCAACGCGCCGCACCCGGCGGCCTTTCTGCGCGAGCTGCGCCACAGCCCGGCGCAGCAGGCGGCCAGCGCCTACATGAACTTCCTGTGCCGCCCCGACGCCGGGGCCTTGCTGGCCGAGCACGACCACGCCCGGCTCTGGCCCTTTTTCGGCAGCGCGCCCTGGCTCACCGAGGCGTTGCGCGCGCAGTACCGCGCCGCCTGGGCCAACGGCGGGCGCGGGCTGGCCGGCCCGCTGAACTACTACCGCGCGTCGCCGTTGCGTCCGCCTGCGGGCGCCGACGACCCGCTGCACCGGCTGGAGCTGCCCGATGCGGCGGTGACGGTGCGCGTACCCACCACCGTGCTGTGGGGCGAGCGCGACCACGCGCTGCTGCCGGGGCTGCTGGACGGCCTGGAGCGCTGGGTGCCGCAGCTGAATGTGGTGCGCGTGCCCGAGGCCTCGCACTGGATCGTGCACGAGCAGCCCGGGCGGGTGGCGGCGCAGATCGAGGCCTTGCTGGGCTAGCCGGCGCCGCCGGCCGGGCTCAGGATGCGGCTTCGGCCAGCACCTGTTCCTGCACGCGGGTGGCCGCGCTGGCGACGATGGCGCGCTGCTTCAGGTCCTTGAGCAGCCTGTTGCTGTGCATCATCAGCAGGGCGCTGCGCCGCACCACCCAGGTGGCGTCGGAGGCGCCGTCACCGTAGAACAGGATCTCGCGCCGCGCGCCGGCCCACAGCAGCTGGGCGTGGATCCAGCGGCCCTGCAGGAACATGCGCACCCAGTCGCCCACCTGCAGCTGCTCGAGCCAGCGTTCGGCGTCGGTCAGCGCCGAGCGCGCGGGCGAATGGTCGTCCATCAGGTCGGCGGGCACGGTGTCGAGCTGCGGGATGTCGATGGCGCCGTGCAGCGTGCTGGGCCCGGCCTGGCCGGACATCATCTTTTCCTCGAGCTTCTGCAGCGCGCCCAGCTGGCTGGCCACGCCGGTGAGGCGGCGCGTCAGCCGATTTTGCAGATAGGCCTCGAACCGGTCAAGCGCCCAGCTGTACAGGCGGATGCTTTGCTCGGATTCGCTGGCCAGCTGGTCTATCGTGGCCTTGGCCAGCTTGAGCAGCTGCATGCGTTCGGGGTCGCCGAAATCCGGTGTCATCTCCGAGGCGTAGACCAAGCGGTTGATGAAACGCCACAGCGGGTGCCGGTCGTGATCGAACAGGCCGGCGTCGCGCAGCGCCAGGCGCATGGCCGGGCCCTGCAGGCGCGAGATCAGCATGGCCACGTCGTTCTTGACCCGGGTGTCGTCGAGCATGGCCCCGAACAGCCGGCTCACCAGTTCGATGGCCTGGCGGTCGGCGCGCTGCGCGGGCCGCGGCGAATCGAGTGGCGAGTGGCGCGAGACGCGGTGGCCGCCGCGCGGCTCGGCATTGATGTCCGCCGGCATCGAGTCGCGGATGCTGCGCATGTCGGGCGAGACCGAGGACTCGCCCATGCGGCCCTGGCGCGTGCGCGAGCCGGTGGGCAGTATCAGGGTGCGGTAGGCCGCGGGCTCCAGGCCCATGGATTCGAGGCGCGAGGTCGAGGCCGCGTAGGCCGTGCGCAGCAGCTGCGCCATGGGCGTGGACGCGTACTGCATGAAGTTGACCTGCTGCCCGCGCGCATTGGGCAGCGCCTGCGACGCGGCCCACAGCGCGCGCGCGTAGGTCTCGGCGCGGAAGGGGTTGTGGTCGCGCGTCATCTCCAGGTCGCCCACCAGGGCAGAGACGAAGGTACGCAGCTCGCGCAGTTCGTACTCGGCCACGTTCTTGATGGCCTCGATGGTGTGCGACAGCTGTACGTCCAGCGCCACTTCCTGTTCTTCCACCAGCGCCAGCAACTGCGGCTTGGTCGGACTGACGGTCAGGCTGCGTGGCGCCGCCTGGCGCGCGACCTCGGCGCTGGTCTGCTCGCGCAGCGAGTGCAGGAAGTACTCGGCCATGCGCTGGCGCAGCGACTGCAGGGCCTGCATCAGGTCGACCGTGGCCTGGCGCTGGAACGGCGCCAGCGTCGGCAGCAACTGGCGCGCATGGTCGACCGTGCCTTCGATCAGCTGATCGAAGAGCAAGGGGGCCCTCAGCATCTCGTCTTCGACGAAGCGCAGCAGTGCCCGGGACGATTGAGGCGTGGTCATTCGCTTGTCATTATCCAGCGGCCGTGGCCGCGCGGTCCACGGATATGGGCGGTGGTGGCGGGCGTGCTCTGCCCGGCAGCCGCAAAAAAAGGCCCGCACACCTTGCGGTGCGCGGGCCTGTGGGGCTGGTGCCCGGAGCGGCAGCGGGGCTGCCGCCCGCGGCATCACATGTCCATGCCGCCCATGCCGCCCATGCCGCCCATGCCACCCGGCATGCCGCCGCCGGCCGACTCTTCCTTCGGCGCTTCGGCGACCATGCACTCGGTCGTGAGCATCAGGCCGGCCACCGAGGCGGCGTTCTGCAGCGCGGTGCGCGTGACCTTGGTGGGATCCAGGATGCCCATCTCGATCATGTCGCCGTAGGTGCTGTTGGCGGCGTTGTAGCCGTAGTTGCCCTTGCCGGCCAGCACCGCGTTGATCACCACGCTGGGCTCGTCGCCCGAGTTGGCGACGATCTCGCGCAGCGGCTGCTCGACCGCGCGCAGCACGATCTTGATGCCCGCTTCCTGGTCGTGGTTGTCACCCTTGATGGCGCCAGCGGCCTGGCGCGCACGCAGCAGGGCCACGCCGCCACCGGCGACGATGCCCTCTTCCACCGCGGCACGCGTGGCGTGCAGGGCGTCTTCGACACGCGCCTTCTTTTCCTTCATTTCCACTTCGGTGGCGGCGCCGACCTTGATGACGGCAACGCCGCCGGCCAGCTTGGCCACGCGCTCTTGCAGCTTCTCGCGGTCGTAATCGCTGGTGGCTTCCTCGATCTGCACGCGGATCTGCTTGACGCGCGCTTCGATGTCGGCGCCGGCGCCGTGGCCGTCGATCAGGGTGGTGTTCTCCTTGCCCACCTCGATGCGCTTGGCCTGGCCCAGGTCGGTGAGCTGCACCTTCTCGAGCGTCAGGCCCACTTCTTCGGCGATGACCTTGCCGCCGGTGAGGATGGCGATGTCTTCGAGCATGGCCTTGCGGCGGTCACCGAAGCCCGGCGCCTTGACGGCCACGACCTTCAGGATGCCGCGGATGGTGTTGACCACCAG
>LNFM01000812.1_pt1 | contig 20284 bp, 16 predicted proteins | sample 596031 | NCBI WGS metagenome assembly LNFM01 (sample SAMN04254537, study PRJNA301005) | activated carbon metagenome | isolation source: dual media filters at the Ann Arbor, Michigan drinking water treatment plant | place: USA: Ann Arbor | reverse complement strand
TGCTTGGTTTCAATCTTCACTAAATCAAAATACGTTTTTTTGCCTACCGTGGGTAATGAAGAAGCATCGAGCGCATACCCTTCTGGCGTCTCTACTGTCACGGTTTGTCTAGTAATGTCGCCCAAATGGTAGCCAAGCTCACGGGTTTCACTGTGCACCTTAAATGGCTTTTGCAATGCCTCTGCAGATGTTGCTGCTTGCACAGTCAATGGCAATATGAAAAACACTAAGCAACATAATCGGAATTTCACTAACATCCACTGTCCTCTAACATATGCCGCGTCATCGCTTCGCTATTAAATTGATTCAATACAAAAAATGGTGGCCGAGTGCCTGCAGTATTGAATAGTTGAGTGAGACGTTGCTGCCGTGTGCGATAAGTGTTTTTGATGGCTTGCTTGAGAGCTGGGCGCAAGAACACGCTGCGCGTACCTTTGCCTTCCATGTCGTTCACGCGCATCCAACCCCAATCGGGTAAATCGGTGATTTCAGCACTGTCCCAAATCACGATTGGCACCACATCATGTGCAGTGAGGTTTTGTAAACTTTGGATTAATAAAGCCTCATCCATATAAAAATCAGAAATCAAAAAGATCAACGAGCGGCGTGCTGGCAGCAACTCACTCACGCTAGGCAATGCGTTGATGCCAACTGGCTGCGTAAATTGCACACTGCGCATTTTGCTTGCAATATCCTCTACAACAACAGCACGGTAGGTGCTAGGCTCATACACATCCATACGTAAGACATCGTCCGCACCCACACAACCAAAGGTATCGCCATTGCAAATAGCAGACCACGCTATGGCTTGCACAATCTCAGTGGATAACTGCCATTTATGTTGATGACCTACAAAATTCATGGAAGTCGACATATCGACCACTGCATACGCTTGTATGGCATAACGCTCGTGAAAGGTGCGCACCATCAACTGCTTTGGCACCGTTTTTAATGAGGCACGCAGGTCTAAACGCTTGGGATTAAAACTCTGCATGAGGGGCACATGTGCATTGAAATCAGCATGCCCCCCCGTTATTTTGGTGGGATGCCCACCAACACGTCCACCGCGACTCCGCCATGCGATGTGGTAATAAAACGCTTCCATCAACATCACCCTAACGGTATAGCACTAAGGCGCCGTCACACGTGACAGCACTGCATCTAATAATCTAGGCGCAATATCGGCACGTCTTAACTCATAAGCTGGCGTAAAGAATACGCGATGCATCATCACTGGATGAAACACACTGCGAATATCATCTGGCGTGAGGAAATCACGCTGCTCCAGCCAAGCTCTGGTGCGCGCGGCAGTCATCAGCATGGCTACGCCACGCGGACTAGCACCACCAGCAATCAATCGGCTCATGTCCACATCGGGCAAGGCGATCCCCGCCGCAACAGGGTCTTTTAATGCGCGCCATAAATGGACGGCATAATCTTGGAATACAGGCTCTGCCCGCACATGGTTCTGTATGGCCTCATATAAATCGTTCAGTGCGGTATACGGCACTACCGCTTCTGGCAACCCAGCAATCAACTTATCCACTTGCAGAAACTTAAAATCAAACATCAATGCGCGCTGTAACTCGAAATCACTAGGTGCGCTGATGTTAATCTCCATGAAAAAGCGATCACGTGCCGCCGCTGGCAATTCAAATGTTTCTTCGCGCTCCAGCCTGTTTCTATCCGCAAATACCGTGAGGTGTGGAAAATGATATTCACGATTAAACGCATGCGCTGAGCGCTCTGCCATTAAACGTAGCAACATGGAGTGTGCTTGTGGTCTTGCGCGGTTGATTTCATTAAAAAAGAACACCGCTAAATCTTCGCCGTGTTGTAAAAGAGGCCCTGGCGCAACCGATGGCTGCCCATGTTGGTCGATATACGCATGGTATAAAAAGTCGGATGGCATTAAATCCACAGCACCTTCAATGCGCTGATATTTTCCGCCCATCAATTTTGCAGCGGCCCTAAGCAGTGTTGTTTTGCCTACGCCTACATCCCCCTCAAGCAGCACATGTCCGCGCGATAAAATTGCAATGGTCAATAATCTGACCTCGCGGTTAAGCCCTAAGACCACTTCATTGATTGAATTTTCAAACACCAATACTTGCTGACGAAATAAGTCTAAATCTGTGTTGATTAAATTTGCCATAAGATTCTTTAATGTGGATGCACGTATATGCGTTATCGCTTGCGATCAATCTTGTTTTGATGGTGCTGATAGCGCCAAAATAAGTAAGCCGATGCCTCTCAGCACCGGCTCGCCTTGCAGTCAATATTACTCTGCGACGCTGTAATCAAATTTTCCGGTTGCTTTAGCATTTGCAATACGTTTTGCGTTGCGAGCATCCATCGCTTTGATTGAAGCTTCTTGCTTACCCACTTCTACAGGGTCATGTTTTGGATCATATTTAGAACCTGCAATTTTTGCTGGGTAGCCAGGTTTTGCTTCCCAGCAATTACCTGCTTCTTTACAGTTTTGTCCGTCATAAGCCAATGCAGAGCCAGATGCAACCATCGCGCCCGCAAGTACTACCAAAGTCATGATTTTTTTCATTTATATCTCCTTCTCATATGGTTGCTGGTGTTGCTATCTACTTGTAGTAAGCCACCAGTCAGCTCACCACAAACTTAAAACTACTTTTTCCATTTCGCTTTTTTGGGATCGCCCGTATAAATACTTCTCAACCAGCTCATCACTTGCAATATTTCATCCTGTGACAGCAAGCCTCTTTGCGGCCCCATCATGCCTTGCCCGCCACCATAAATAGTCTCAAACAAGCCTTTATCGGTTGCATTATTGGGGTATGTCCAATAGTCATCTGCCAGTGCTGGACCTAACTTGCCTTCTGCCAAATGCCCGTGACAACCTGCACATGCAGTGGCAAAAATGGTGTAGCCATTCTTAACAACAGCATCTATGTCGTTATAGGGATTTTTCCCAGTGACTTTAAATGCTTTCACAGCTGGCGTGTCGTCGCCTTTTTTATCGTTAAAATCTAACAGGTCCCCAGAAATGGTGCCGCGAAAATCTAACATCGGGCCTGAAGGTACTTCGATTGTTGGCTTAGCCGCAGCAGGTTTTGCCTCTGTGGTCTTTGCCTCAGCAAGCTTCACTTGTTCATCGGCATGCTGTTCGTGGACATTATTAGCCATGCCTTGATTCGTAACCTCTTGTGCGGAGTTACACGCAGTGAGGTACACCGCCAATCCAACAGCCGCAATCGCAGTGTGAACACGCACGTCTTTCACCATAGAATTACTAAACTTCATCTCTTTACTCATCCATTTAATTAAAAATCTTTACGCCCTAAAGCAACGGAATACCTTCTTGTTTAAGCAGTGCGTCAATGTCTGACTTTTTCTCATCAATCACTTTATTGAGTGCTTGCTGCAATGCGGTATCGTCTTTTCGCACGCCCATCACCACGTCGTAATGCATCGGCACTTTCACCCCATTGGACTTTTTCGCATCATCTTTAATCACTTGCATTTTTAATTTCGATTTAGCATCACGCACATAGCGTGCAGCTTCAGGCGCCCACAACTCAGCAGCGTGCAGCCTCTCACTCTCCACATCATTCACCAGTCGTGACGGCTCAACACGGATATAGTTATTGCGCGTGGATTTGTAGCCTTGAATTTCTGCAAAGTAATCAAACATGTCATCAAAACGGTTGATTTGCAGAAGCATCACTTTGCCTGGACTATCCGGCAACACACCTACGCGAAACGTCTTCACTTTTAGCAAATCATCATTCCAAGAAGAAACATCAATCTCGCGGTCTGCTTTGGTCACAAACACATAGCCACTTCTAAAATATGGCTTAGTTTTCAATACCCTTGGATCACCAGCATCCATCCCAAACACCACATCACATTTATTCTTATCTAAGAAATCTCTTACTGAATATCGTGGGTCTTTCCAAAACACAAACTCCACTTTTTTACCGAGGCCTTGCCCAATAATTTCAGCAAGCGCATTCTCAAAGCCCTCTTTTTTCACATTCGAAAATGGCATTTCATTTTCACCAGCGCAGACTCTCAACTCATCTGCATGGGCTTGCGATGTCAGCAAACAAAACACACCAGCTACTATCGAAAGCAAACTAAATACTTGTTGTTTTTTAAACATAAAATTCGTATCGCCTTATTTATATTGCGCTTAAGTTATGACTCAACAGCTAGGATTTCTACTGAGGATTGAGTTGGCTGCAACGTGGAGGCAACTCACCTCCACGCCACAGCTTCCCTAGTTACAAATTACAGACTGAACACCATTAAACCGCCACCCATATTGGTGTGATGTTGGAGTTCTTTAAATGCACCCACCGCACCCAAACCAGCACTTGGGTCAGTTAAGTCGAACACCAAACCTACACCAGGCCAACCACCTACGCCGTACATGCTGCCAACGTATTGTTTACCTTTGAATGAGTAAGTCATGGGTGAACCGATACCACCTGATGGCATTTTGAATTTCCACAACTCATTACCATTGTTCTTATCCAATGCTTTGATATGACCATCTAATGTGTTGTACCAAACCAAACCGCCTTTGGTGTATAACGTACCGCCCCAAGCTGCGAATTTCTCCCATTTGGTCCATTTCACTTTGCCTGTGACCGTATCAAATGCACGTACTTGACCCATTTCTTTCTTGGTTGGGCCATTTGGGCCAGGGTACATCGCGAGTGTTGCACCCACGAAGAATTGGCCTGCACGGTATGGCAACATGAACGGCTCCCAATCCATACAAATGTGATTTAAACCAGCATATAACGTGCGGCTTTCAGGATCGTAAGAGTCAACACCTTGGTTATGGAAGCCCATCGCAGATGGACAAATATTGGTACCTTTGTGGTCCATACGTGTTGAGAACTCCGGATCACGTACTGGTAAGCCTGATTTCAAATCCACTTTTTTGAACACGTTGACCGCTGGGTCTACTTTGTCCGCCAAAATCAATTCACCAGTATCACGATTTAACGTATACATAATGCCGTTGCGGTCAATATGCGTTAATAGCGGAGTGACTTTGCCTTTTACAGGCTGATCCGTCAGCACCATTTGGTTCACACCAGCAAAATCCCACTCATCATGTGGTGTCTTTTGGTAGCCCCATTTCGCCATACCTGTGTCAACATCACGTGCCCAAATTGTCATGGTCCATTTGTTGTCGCCAGGACGCATCGTTTCATTCCATGGTGCTGGGTTACCAGAGCCGTAGTAGAAAAGATTTAATTTTGGATCATAGGCATACCAACCCCAGTTAGTGCCGCCGCCGATTTTCCAAGCGTCACCTTCCCAAGTTTTCGTACCTAAACCAAATTGACCGTAGTGTGGATTTTTTTCGTTGAAGTTTTTAGCCAAACGTACAGACTCATCAGAACCCGTTGCAAATGCACGCCATTTCAATTCACCTGTTTTTAAATCCACCGCGTTCACAGCGCCACGCACACCTAGCTCAGCACCTGAACAGCCAATCAACACAGTGTCTTTAACCACGTACGGCGCTTGCGTGAGTGTCATACCCACTTTAGGGTCGCACAACTCAATTTTCCAGTTTTCTTTACCTGTTTTTGCGTCCAATGCAAGCAAGTGACCATCTGCTTGTTTTTTTACAATTTGACCAGCACCGTAAGCCACGCCACGGTCCACAATGTCACAACACATCACAGCTTTGGTTGAAGCATCTTGTTTTGGCTTGTGTGACCAAACAATTTTGCCCGGGTCATTTAAGTTGATTGCGTATGTATTGTTTGGAAAAGCAGAGTGTACATACATCATGTCGCCAATCACTAATGGCGCACCTTCATGCCCATGCAACACACCAGTTGAAAATGACCAAGCTGCTTTTACATTTTTTACATTATTTTTGTTAATTTGCGTTAACGTACTGTTGTGTTGACTAAAGTAATTACCTGTTTGTGTTGCCCATTGGTTTGGATCTTGCACACGTTTATCCAAATCCGCATCTGCATACACAGCATGGCTTACACTCAAGGTTAGCAGCCCCCCTACGGCCACCCCTATCAGTTTGCGCTTATTCATAAATGTCCCCTCTATAAGGTTAAAATTAAAAACCAACCATCACATCTGCAATGGCGCAACCGAATATTGAGCCTGTCAGCACGATTAATTAAGATGAATAATTCCCGCTGTACCGATAAAAGGTTCCCTCTCGTCATAATTTGTTACAAATTGGAATTAGTTTTTTTACTTTTCCTGATGGGCGGGAATGATTCACTATCATCCGACTAGCCGTTTAAGTGAAAATACAGGCCATGAAAGTATTAACAAAATTTTGGCAGGCATTAAGCCCTGTAAAACGTGATGTCATTTTTCTAGCTATTTGCGTCAGCCTACTTTATAGCTTGGTGTTGTATATCAATCTGGCAGAACTCATCTCCGATAGCCTAGCTAAATATGAGGAGTTTCAACTGGATGAATTACCCTATCTCATCCTCTTCATCGCTTTATCTATGGCGTTCTTTACTAAAAATAGAATGACTGAATTAAAAGAGACTATTGCATTGAAGGAATTGGCAGAAAAAGACAATGCAGTATTGCTAGCAGAAAATAAGTTATTGACGCAGCATGTATTAGAAGTACAAGAGCGTGAACGTTTAGAGCTAGCGAGAGAACTGCATGATGATATTGGTCAGTTTCTTACTGGGATTAGCTTAGATATTGCAACGCTGGTCAGTTATGAGGATGACAATATTGCACTGCTAGCCAAGCGTATTTCAAACAATTGCAGAATGACTAGAAACATTTCAAGAAAGCTGATTCGGCGCTTGAGGCCTTCCACTTTAGATAGTCAAGGCATAGTCGCTGCTCTAAAAGCTGTGGTTCAGGAGTGGCTCACGTATAACCCCAATATCAAGGCATCTATTGATATAGATGAGACGATTCAATCCTTTAGTGAAAAAACCAATATCACGCTATATCGGGTTGTGCAGGAAGCACTGACCAACATCTCAAAACATGCCCATGCTAGCCAAATCAATATCTCTTTAACATTTGACCAAGCTAAAGCTGCTATCTCGCTATTGATTCGTGATAACGGGATTGGTATTCAGCAAACTACAAAAAAATATGGCTTTGGCTTGATTGGCATGCGTGAACGCATACATGCCCTGCAAGGCGAAATTAATATCCACAGTGTCATCGCGCAAGGGACAACCTTACAAGTGTTGATTCCTACCCAACATTTCAAAGATCATGAAGGTACATTGACACCATGAACTACCAAATCAACAAAACAATTCTACTGATTGATGATCATGTCGTCGTTAGGCAGGGGCTTAAGAGCCTGTTGCAACAATGGGGCTATACCGTTGTAGCAGAAGGCGGCTCTGGCGAAGAGGCCATATTATTATGGCAAAAACACCAGCCCAATTTAGCCATTATTGACCTAGACATGGCAGGCATAGGTGGCCTAGAGGCGCTCAATAGAATATTGCTGCGAGACAAGAATGCCAAAATCTTAATTTACAGCATGCACGAGGACAGCATTTACGCCACGCGCGCTATCCAAGCAGGGGCAAAAGGCTACGTAATTAAAACGGATGATGCGCAAACACTGCTGGATGCAGTCAGCAAGATTATGAATGGTCAAAGATATATCGGCCAAAAACTCGCGCAAAATTTAGCCATCGATCATGTCAATGACAACAAGCGCCCTTTGGAAAAACTGACGGCTAGAGAGTTTGAGGTGTTCAGGCAAATTGTGGATGGCAACTCTCTAAGCCAGATTTCTAACAGCCTGAATATCTCATATAAAACAGTAGCCAATATTCAGACGCAAATTAAGCAAAAACTAGATGTTCAAACCACTGCAAATCTTGTGCACTTGGCAATTCTTCATGGGGTGGTAGGGAAACGGGAACCTTTGCCATAGTAAAGAGTGAATCATTCACTATTGCGCCTACAGGCAACGCTATAGCATAAGCAAATCAATCACCACTTATGTAAAGCAACTCACCATGTCTATCACACGCTCTGTATGCATTTTTATTGGCTTGTTTTTCATTAGCCTGTCCACCGTGTGTCATGCCAAGCAAATCAATTCGAGTGAAAAAGTAATCTATACAGAGCAGGAATTTATCAAAGCATTTGACGGAAAATCTCGCAAAGAAGTACAAAAAATATTAGGCAAACCTGACAAAAAAACGATTGCAACCCGCCCTGAAACGGCTGACCAATTTACTGAAAAAGCGGGTGATACCCGTTTGAAAAAAGACGCAGTAGAAATGTGGTACTACAGCAAGATAGTTAAATTTAATGATAAGAAAATTTACAAACTAATAGAACTCACATTTGCCAATGATAAATGTGTCAACTTCTCCTTTGCATTTTAAATCGCTAGTTAACAACAATGACTGATATGAAAACTATAACCTTAGACGAAAGCAACTTTAAGCAAATGATTGAACAATATTCGTTTTTGATTGTGTTATTCACTGCAGATTGGTGCGAACCATGTCAGTTGTTTGAACCAATTTTTGATGCAGAGGCTAACTATCACACCGCAATCACCTTTGCTAAAGTTGATATTGATGCAAACCCACATATTACTGATTTTTTTAATATTCAACATGCGCCAACATTATTAGCCATTCGCGATGAGATTATTGTAGACGGTACACACGGCGCCATGAATGCAGAAGAGTTTTCACAATTGATTCAACTGTGGAAGAACATCAATACGACGGAAATCAATCGCCACTTTGCAAAAAACAAAACCACTTCACCTCAAATAACCTAGGTGAAATCATGCATGTGCGTAATGCGCTCCTATCGCTACTCACTCTGTGTATGCTGGCAAGCTTTGCTGTCAGCGCCCTAGCAGATACTACAATCCACCGTAGCAAGTCAGAAAATGCCGCAGCATCAACCAAGCGCCTCGCCAAATCATTTGAGCAACACGCTACATGCCTTCAACAGTGGATGGAACAGGTCTATGCATCCAACCCTAGTGAATTACAAAAAAGTACACAGGTGAGTCCACGTGAAATGGCGGAGTGGGTGTTTCATGGGCCATTCAATTGGAAGTTCGATGCAATTCGGTCACTACAAGGCCGTGAGGCACTCCAATTAAGTGTTTCTGATGATTTCTCAGGAGATCGGATTTTAGCTTTCACTACAGGCACTTACACCTTATTGTCGTCCTATTGCCTACCTTCTCCACTTTATGTCTCTTCAGAAAGTAAGCCAATTGCTGTAACCATTCAAGAGATCAAACGAACAATTGATGCACTGATGCAAACGACCCACAACTCTGCTGACAGCCTCATTATTTCTGCAACGGAGTATCAAGCATTGTTTGCACTCCTTAGCAAAGTTGAATCTGATATTCACACAACACAACCATGATTCTATTCATCTATAGGTACTCATTTCATTTAGCTTACGCTTATTCGGATAGTTGTGATGAAACCTATTGACCTACTCCCCCTTATTTTTTGCATGATTTTGCTACAAGGCTGCCAGAAAAATGAAGTGAACACTGATGTGGCTGGCAACGAAAGTAACACTGGTCAAGTTATGCAAATGAATCCAGATGAAATAGACATTGAAACGTTATACTCCACTACTTTTCTAGCACCTCAGGACAGTAAAATCGCAGCCAAATGGTTAGCCATTCAAGACAACAAAGCCGTGGTTTATGACACCGTGCCTACTGTACTAGCCGAGCAGTTTGAGCAACACCTTGATTATTTATCTAGCCAATTTAAAGAAGACAAACGCATTATTGCTAATCGGGTGGTGCAAACACGAGACCTACTGCAAAAGTTTAATATTCAGGTGACGTTGCTGGCATTACTTGAGGGGATGACAACCGTTAGAAAATCGCATTTAGTGGGCAATTTTGGGGACTATTGCCAGTTTTATATCAACTTAAGGCAACACCAACATAACCATGCACAAGCGATAAAAAAAATGCAGTCACTTTCGATTACCAATGAAAGCCAATCATGATACGTATCCGTCTATCTTATTTATCCAGTTTACTCGCCCTATTGTGGCTTAGTCAGTCCATACTGTCTTGGGCAGAGAGTAATTTAACTGATGAATTTTCTTATATTCAGCTAGTAGAAACTGAAGACTCAGACTGCGCGTTGAAGGACGGCAACATGATGTCCCTTAGCAACAGTCAACAAGGCGTATCCGTTGAAGTATGGGTGGATCGCTGGTTTATGGATGTACAAACGGCCGACCATACCAAGCACATTTTTAATCATAACAACACGTTGATTCCATTAGGTTGCACCAACACGGTATCGGGTAAACAACACTGGACCATTCATAGCGTTAAAAAACTAGCGCACTAATCTTAGAGCTACAGTTCACTACGATACAGTGGACCAAAACATTGCTCTAGATAAGCAGATTCGTCTTGGCACATCACCAAGCTATTTCCGGTTTCGTCAAAACGCACATAATGCACAGCACTTGTTCCAGATTGAGAAATCTCGCCATCACAATCTTTCTCACCATTAGCCCGTATCACTTGATGCTCTAATTTATAAAATGCAAACTCACTATGTTGGTCTGAAATAAAGTAAATGCTATCCGTGATTTGTTCTGCGCTTGAGGCTCTTAAGTTTCCATCCCCTGAAAACTCATAAGTCTCAACACACGTTGAATTAGGTATCTGATAATTCCATTTACCAATAATCGAAAATTGCGGAAAAGTAATCAACCCAGGTGGCTGGCCTTGGTGCGTGTTTGTGGTGTCTTCTGGCATGGCATGTAAGGTCATGACACGCAAGCTTAATAATATTGCAAACAAGTACTTAATCATTGATACCCCCCATGTTACATTGATGAATGATTGAAGAAATATCATAGGGCAGGTCCACCCATATCACGTCATGATTATTTGAAATAAGCGCGCTGATTTTTTCCTTCTTAAAGGCCGCATACCCATGATTAAATGGAAACTGAAATGAAATGTTTTTTTAGTTATTCCACACGTAAAAGTGAGATGAACTTGCCTATGAAAAATATAATGATCTGCGTATTGCTCTCTTTTCAACTCAATGCCCATGCAGTCATACATGGACAAGAGTTTCCAGCCAATGATGTATTTACAATAAAACTAACTATTCACCATCAGCACTGGTTAAATTCCATTAACGAATGGGAAAAATATGAATCTACTTGTAGTGCGGTCATTATAGGCATAAAGCCACTCATACTAGCTACGGCTGGTCACTGCTTAAAAGAAATAGAACTTGATTCAGTTAGCCAGCTACCTAAAATCACAATCGTTGGTACCAACTTCAACCTCACAGATAACATCCATTTACGAAGCGCCTTCTATCACCCATTCAGCGAGATTCAAAACAACTTAGCGCTGGATATCGCCATTTTAGTGTTCGACAAGTCACTTCCACCAGAAATAAGGTCTGTGTCCATGGATATCAACCCTACACAAAGTGAGGTGCTAGTGTGCGGTTTTGGCAATGCAGCGAACGAAATTACCTTACATAACCCTCGCTGTACATCAAAAAAAACATTAGATAGTTTAGAAGATTTTTACGCAGTTATGCCCAAGCAGTATGAAGAATCAGATCCTATGCTACACATTAAAGCTAGGGCACAATTTCACTATAAGCAAGAAATTATCAGCTCTTTAAATTATTTAACCGCCATCAACAGACTTGATAGCAACAACAAGTACTCGGAATTGGAGCCAATGCCTACTAATGGCGACTCTGGTGGTCCTTGGCTAGCAAAATCTGGTCAAAATCAATACACATTAGTAGCCATCACGAGTTACGTAGAACGCTTTTACAACAAAAACAGCGTATGGTCTTTTTTTGCTAAAGATACGCCGTTAGACGATTACCCATACATAGCATATGGGGTCAAATTTAATAGTCCAGAAATAAGCGCCTTAATTCGCAACGCAGTGGCAGCTGGCGCAGACATCTCTTTAATCAACAGCCCACGGTAGTTTTACTTTACAAGTATTGAATAATCTTACGAGACTATTGAGTGCTTACATTAGTGACTAAACACCAAACCTACTTTGTGGTGGAAGTTTCTTTGCTCTATAACAGAGGACATCTATTGAAAAGTTTAGAAATATTTCCTTGGCACATTTTTGGCACATTGCAATCCAAAAACTGATGAAATCAATGGATATGCAAAAATATATTGAATGTATATTAAAAGTAAAAAGCCCTGTAAAAACAGGGCTCTAATTTGGTGCCCGGGGCCGGAATCGAACCGGCACGACCTTGCGATCGAGAGATTTTAAGTCTCTTGTGTCTACCAATTTCACCACCCGGGCGGGTGATTACTACTGAATTTGTTGCGGAGCGTATTCTATCACTGTATCGCCAAATTTTGCCGTAATGGAGGTGATTTTTTTCATATTTTCGTCATTTATTTTCTTGCAGCCTTCTTTTGCTAATGCCCAACTTGGATGAAGTGAATATATGTGTCGCATAAAATTTAGAGATATAAAAAAACACCACACATGGTGGTGTTTTTTTAACTCATTCAATCCACTAAGGGGCTACGAGCTCACGTAAAATCTTCCACTCTCCGCTGGAACGCTCAAGCTCTAGGGTTTTGTTGACGTTATCTGCGAAGCCTTTAATCGCAATCCGTTTTGCATTACATACCTCACAACCTTGATTATTTTTAGGTTTCTGTAACTTATAATTGGTGACGCTGTAATCTTGGTTAAACGTCGCTTTTGCCTTGTCTCCATCACAAGTCACTTGCAAGTTAGAAAGCGTTAAATTGATTTTCCCTGGCGAAGTGAGTCTTTGTTTTCGCTGCTTTTCCCAGTCTTCTCTGGTCAGCGGTGGCTCGGGGTTAAATTTGTCCGAATAAAGTTTCATATAACTATCGACATCTTTTTGTCGCCAAGCGGTAGCCCAATTGTTTACCTGCGCCGTAACCACCTCTGGAGAGCAGCTGCCAGCCACTGGTGTTGGGGCTGTTGTAGGGGCAAGTGCGGCTCTGTCGATTGGTTTGATTATTTGACGGTTAGTTACGCTTAATGGCTTAGCATCCGCCAAGATAGCAGCTTTGTCTACCGTGATGGGTGCAGCAGCCACTGCTTGGCAAACCATCGCAGCGTCTACGTAATCTTCACGTTTTACATCTGGCAACCCTTGTCTGGTTGAACCAATGCGATTCAACAATTGGCCTTGGCCAGCAAACAATCTGGCGTGAGCGCTCATCAAATCGTACTCGGCATTAGCGTAGCTTCGCTTAGCTTGAAAATATTCGTTCTCGGTATCGAGCAAGTCAAGCAAAGTACGCTGACCGATATCAAATTGCTTTTGATACGCTTCACGCGCATTTTCAATGGAAGCACGATGTTGATCACGGTAGATCAATTGCTCTTTTAACTGACGTATATCGTTGTATGCAATGGTGACGATTTGACGTGTGTCCACACAAGCCTTGTCACGTAAGTCGTTGGAGCGATTAAGTTTTTCTAAAGTCTGACTGACTGATGCTTTGTCTGAAAAGCCATTGAACAGGTTAAAGTTCATGGTAATTTCCAGCAAATCTGCAGCACTGGTACTATTTCTACCATCTGAACTAGTACCGAGATTTTTACGTGCCTGCAAATCAAATCTAGGTAAGTAGCGCGCTTCTTTGGTTTTAACTTCTTTTTGCGTGGCTTGAATATCTTCGATGGTGGACAATAAGTCCGGATTAGAAACGTAGGCAACTTTTAACGCATCGGCAGAGCTTGGCTCTATCTCACCTTCAACGAAGGCTGGTTTTTCCAATGTCTCCGGTGGCAACTCGCCCAGCAATCGCTGGACGCGAGCCGTTGAATCATAAAGATTGGTGGTTTCTGTGAGCAAGTTAGCTTCTGCAAGTGCTAGACGACCAGCGGCTTGTTCTAAATCCACCCTTCTGGCAACGCCTGCATCAACACGCTCTTTAATTTTGTCGTAATACTGTTGATGAATGACGTAATTGGTTTTTGCATAATCGGTTAATGTGCGATAACGCAAGGTATCGACGTATGAGCGCACAAACTCAAGCGTGGTATTCTGCATGGCACTTTGCAACTCGTAGTAACGCACGCGTTGCGCAAACTCTAACCGTTTCACCTCGTTTGGCGTGGCAAACCCATCAAAAATCATTTGCCTAAGTACTAACTCATTGTTTGATCGCGGAATTGCAGTGCCGTTATTTCTGCTAAGACCACCGTCTATCTCCTCTTGCCTGCGATAGGAGCTAACGATATCGGCTTTTGGTAAATACCCCCCACGCACCACTTCTGTTTCATAGCCCGCACCAGTGTATTCATGGTACTTGGCTTGTACTTCTGGGTTTTGGGTGATGACTTGCTCCACCATTTCTTTAAGGGTGGTTAAGGTTTGGGAATAAGCATTGAGCGTAAACCAAGAGAGTGTTGCAAGCAGGACGATTTGCTTCAAACTACCATTTTTTTTCATTAAGCATGTTCACATATTTTTTATAATATTATAGAAATCATCGGGTTAGTTACAAAACCTCGACAAAATATACTATACAAAAGTACGCAAGTAAAGAAAAGGGCTTAGCCCATATGGTCTAAGCCCCTAATAAACACGTTAATTAATGTAAAAAATGTTAAATCATTCAATCATCGTTAATCCGTAATCAATTTATTGTTGGTTAACAAGTTCTGAATAATCGCTTGGTCATCGGCAAAGCCTGTGACTAAATCTACGTTATTCAATGTAATGACTTGTGTATCTTGCGCAGCATTAAAGCCTGACGAGAACGCGCCTGTATTGCTGATGTGCAACACGGTGTTGGCCCCAACTTTTTCAAAATGTAGGTAGTCGTCCAAATTAGCACCTACACCTGATGCGGTTTCACCTTGTAGTAAATCGCGCAAGTCCAGCTTATCCACATTCGCGGCTGTGTTAAAGTCGGTAATGGTATCGCTGGCTGGTGTGCCCACCGTGCCGTTGTCTGCCAAGTTCCAAACAAAGGTATCAGAGCCAGTACCACCTGTTAGGATATCATTAGCGGCACCGCCGATTAAGATATCGTTACCCGCGCCACCATCCAACACATCATTGCCCAGACCGCCATCCAAGCGGTCAGCACCATCACCGCCGTAAATGGTGTCAATGCCGGCACCGCCAGAGATAGCATCGTTACCACCGTTACCGTAAAGCGTGTCATTGGTGTTGCCGCCAATAATCACTTCATCAATCTCGCCACCGCGTATAGTTGTGCCCGCAACTGAGTAAATATCTGCTGTTGCACCGGTGGTGCCACTGCCCGAATTCAAGGTGTAATCAAACTGTCCATGCTCATCTGTGGCGCCGCTGATTTGGTCCAGCGTAATCAACAGATTGTAATTGGTGCTAGCACCAGTGCCGGTTGCGGATGACTCTACGCGGATGTAGTACTCACCATCGGCAGGCGCTGTGAAGTAGGCATTTGGAGCACCGCCAGCAAGCGCCAGATTCGTGCTGACCAATGTACCTGTACCATCAAAATACTCTACGGCACCAACCATATTTTGCGATTGATTGTCCACATCAATAAAGATGCGCTCGCCTGCAAACAGTCTGACTTTGACATAGTCCACATCTTTCACCGTTGCGGTGTTGGCAATACGGCCACTAAACACCTGCGTTTTGCCGGCCACATCGACGGCCCAAGGTTGGCCGCCTGGCAATACTGTGCCATAGCGCGTTCTGTCGGTTAGATCCACCGCATTTTCACGCACGTTATTCATAGCAAATGAAGTGTTGTCATACACGTTGCCGCTCAACAGTGCTTCGGTTTCCACCTGCATGGTTTTGGCCGTAGTTGCGCTTGGGTTGAACACAATGTTGCTAGTCCCGCTAACAGTGCCATTCACTGCACCACTGGTGCCAGTAATATTGCCGGTACCGTTTACCAGCGTATCGTTATGAAGCAGCAATTCTGAGCTGATGTTGATTGGTGTGCCCGCAGTCACATTCGTCAAAATAGTGTCACGGTTGGCATCTAAATTGGCAATGTAGTCTAAGTTAATCACCAAATTAAGATTGGCCGTATCCCCGTCACCGTCCACCGCCGTCACCACAAACACTTCTTGCTGGTTCTGGATAGTGGTATTGACCACCAAACTGTAAGTGTAGGTGCCGGTCAACCAATCCACCTCTAGTTGACCACCCTTATTGGTATTAATAGTGATATTAGTTGGTCCGCCCGATGTATAGCTATAGGTCACGCCATCCACTAAGATGCTTTGCACACTGCCGCCATCGGCACCCAACAAGAAGCCACTGGTGCTACCAGCGCCGGATACCACAGAAACGGTACCCGCCACCAAGCCGCCATCAACAGTGGCAAGCAATGAGGCTGCCAAATCAGATGGGTTCACGACACGAATAGCGTAATCTTCTTGGCCATCTACTGGATCAGTATCGTTATTTGGATACGCAATCGGTAGCAAGTTTGTCAGGCTCACCGATGGGCCGATACCTACACCAAAGGCAATCGATGGTGAGGTATTGCCTGCCGCTGAAGTGTTTTGTACAAAATTTTCCCACTGCGCAATGGTTGGCGTAGAGCTTGTAGTCAGCGCGAAGCCTGCATTAGGGTCACCATCAGTCACGAAGTAAATGAGAGTCTTATCAGCTGGGGGCTGGTTGTACCCTGTTATTAACTCGTTTAATGCTGTGGTGTATTCGGTACCGCCAGTAGGCTGAATATTATTGATATAGTCAATTGCACCGGTCGTATCGTCAATATACCAATTGGTCTCGCTCGCGCCTGTTGCAAAGTCCACAATCTTAACGTTGACGTTGCCCAAACCATCGAATTTATTGACCAACTCGGCTAGCGCATTTTTAGCAATCAGCATGCGTGCACTGGCTGCATCAAACAGCGGGTCAGTAGAAGCACGGCCTGCAGCGTCAAACGCCATACTGCCTGAACGGTCAATCACCAATACCAAGTTATAGGTAGTGAGTGATGGTGATGTGAGTGTTTGTTCTATATCACCAATACGCACAGGCGCATCATCCACAATACTGATATTCAATGTCGAGTTAGTAGTTTGACCATTAAAGCTATTGGTCAGCACATAATTAAAGCTAGGCGCATCATTCACACCTTCATTCGTGGCTGCATTGAGGGTGTAGAAGAAATCACCTTTTGAGAAGCCTCCAGAAGCTTGCGTGTAAACCACCAGTGTACCAGTCGCGTCGGCGATGGTAATCACATTACCCACAGGTGTCACACCATTCACATTAGTGATTTCTGTTGTACCACTCACACCCGTGTCATTGGCTAACAAGTTACCTGTGACGGCTTCTGAGGTTAGTGTAGGCTGTGTGCCGCTGGCTAATGCCGCCTCAAACACAGTGGCATTATCAGCAACGGCTGTCACGGTGGAATCTGTAGTCACAGTGAGTGTCGTTGATGATGTACTACCATCTGCATCAGCTATCGTGTAGGTAAAGACATCAGGCGTTACGCTACTTAAATCTTGCGCGGCACTTAATCCATCGATTCGATAGGTGGCACCTGATGATGTAAATTGTAGATATCGGAATGCACTGCCAGTCGTGATGGTTGATGTTTGGATATTTGAACCATTACCCGTAATGGTACCAGTTGCAATAAAATTGCCGCTTGCATCATAGGCACGCCATGTGGCGGTCTCGCTGCCAGACAAATCTGTCAAAGTCACATTCGCAGACGTGGTACCAAACCCAGCACCTAAGTCCAGCACCAAATGCTCACCATTCTCAATTCGATTATTGTTTGAGCTACCTGAAGAAGATTCAACACCCAAACCGTCATTATTGGTACCGCCATTGTTACGGAAACGCACTCTTCCTGCTGCACTGGCATCTAAACTCGACAGATTGAGGTTTGCGCCGGTTTGTGGGTTAGAGCCATCAAAACCATAAGTGCTGATGCCTGCTGCCGTCCAAACAGCCTGTGTATTGTTATTGGTACCGGCGATCACTTCACGATTTGATAAGGATGAAGTGTAGGTGTAGCTACCATCGTCCTGATCAATTACCAAGGTACCGTTGTTAGTCACAATGGTGCGCACATTACCCGCACCCAGCGTATTGGATAAAGCGCCGGCAATCGTCACATTAGTAATTGCGACTGGCGCATCTGCCCCGAGTGCATCAGCTGTCGCTCCACCTGCGCCGGTTAATACATTACCGGTTGTGCTACCACCAATACCCACGCTGTCGGTATCACTGTTGGCTAGCAACTGGCTGTCGGTCACATTGATAGTCACTGTCGTCCATGCTGTATTTAAACTGCCGTCAGTGGCACGGTACACAAAACTATCTACATCGGAGGTTGCATCGCCATGATTACGCACTGGCGCTGTGTAGGTAAATGTACCATCAGCATTCATCACCACGGTACCGCCCAACGCAGTGGTAATGGCGTTAGAGCCATTTGCGTTGGTGGCAGTAGAGCCACTATTGGTCGCAAATTGCGCTACAGTGAGCGTCGATGAATCCACATCGGTATCATTCGTCAGCACATTGCCGCGCACAACAGCCGTGGCTTCCACCACGCTATTAGCACCGTTGTATGCATCTGCAACACCCACTGGTGCGTCATTTACTGCCACCACATTGATAGTGGTGACCGCTGTGTTGGAATTGCTTTGGCCATCATTCACCACCACATTAATTGTACGTGGTGTGGTGTTTGGATTTTCACTGGTATTGCTATAGGTGATAGCACGGATAGCGGTTTGATAGCTGGCTAGAGAAGCATTACCAGTGAGCGTCACCACGTTGCCGACCACAGTAGCCGTAATGCCTGCTGGCATGCCGCCTGCTGCCAACACGTCGCCCGCTTGCGCATTGGTCAGCGTAATGGTCGCGCTACTCAAGTTAGCAGAATCTACATCCGTAATCGCAATATCAGTATCTGCAATTGAAATACCCGCACCATTCTCTGTGTAAGTGGCTGTGTAGTTATTACCAGTCGTTGTAGAGTTATTGGCATCCAAATCAATACTTGGCGGTTGGTCATTATCGATGATAGTACCCACGCCTGTACCAACAGCAATGGTGGCATTACTTGGCGTTGAAAGCACCACATTGAATGTTTCACTGGCCTCGGCCAATACATCATTGGTAATCGGCACCGTAATGGTTTGTGTAATCACGCCTGGTGCAAAGGTCAGTGAACCAGTGGTTGAGGTGTAATCGCTACCCGCAGTCGCTGTGCCGTTACTAGTGGCGTAATTGACAGTCACGGTTTGTCCACTTACTGCATTCAAGGTCACTGTAAAGGTAGCTGTTCCTGCGGCTTCATTTACGCTTACATTGTTGATGCTTAATGTTGGGGTTGGGTCGTTGTCAACAATGGTACCTACAGCAGTCACCCCACCAATGGTGAGGGCAGTAGTTTCATTCGCTTCGTCTAGCGTGTCTTGTAGAGTTGCATATGTCACAGTAAAGCTGGTCACGCCTGCTGGCACAGTCAGGGTGCCACCACTTAAGGTCACACCATTACTAAATGTAGCTGCGGTGTTGAAATCTGTACCCGCTGTAGCGGTTGTGCCCGATAAGCTATAAGCAAAGGTGGTCGCTGTGCTTGAAGCATTGCTCAAGTTTACGGTGTGTACTAAGTTACCACCTTCGGTGACGCTGGCAGCGCTCACGCTAGAGATGGTCGGAGCTAAGTCGTTATCGATAATGGTGCCCACGCCAGTGCCAGATGCGATGGTGGCATTGCTTGGGGTGGACAACACAACGTTAAAGGTTTCATTGCCTTCAAAGATGGTGTCATTGGTAATGGGCATCGTAATGGTTTGTGTCACCACGCCCGGTGCAAAGGTCAAGCCACCGGTGGTACTGGTGTAGTCACTACCTGCAATGGCTGTGCCGTTGCTGGTTGCATAGTTGACAGTCACCGTTTGACCGCTGGGCGCGCTTAATGTCACGGTAAATGTTGCTGTACCCGCTGCTTCGTTGACGCTCACATTGTTAATGCTGAGTGTGGGAATCGGATCATTATCGTTAATCGTACCAACACCAGTCACGCCACCAATGGTGAGTGCAGTAGTTTCGTTGACTTCATTCAATGTGTCATTCACTGTGGCATACGTCACAGTGAAGCTGGTCACGCCTGCTGGAACAGTCAGGGTACCACCGCTTAAGGTCACACCATTACTAAATGTAGCCGCGGTGTTGAAATCCGTACCCGCTGTAGCGGTTGTGCCTGTTAAGCTGTATGCAAAGGTTGTGGCTGTGCTTGAAGCATTGCTCAAGCTCACGGTATGCACCAAATTGCCACCTTC
>LNFM01006034.1_pt1 | contig 20289 bp, 20 predicted proteins | sample 596031 | NCBI WGS metagenome assembly LNFM01 (sample SAMN04254537, study PRJNA301005) | activated carbon metagenome | isolation source: dual media filters at the Ann Arbor, Michigan drinking water treatment plant | place: USA: Ann Arbor | reverse complement strand
GATCCTCGACATGGAGGACCGGCCGGCGGCGGCCGACGCCCTCCGCGCCGGCCGCGCGGCCCACTACGCGCCCGACGACGCATCGCCGCCGTGGACACGGGCGTTCGACGACATCGTCGCGGCGCCGATCCTGCTCGGCGGGGAGCTGTGGGGCACGCTCGGCGTCGCCGGGGACGACGGCCCCCTCGGGGCGGCGATCGAGGGCCGCCTCGCGCGGTTCGCCGACCTCGCGGGCATCGCGATCGCCAACGACGAGGCGCGGCGCCGCTCGGTCGACGAGGCCGCCGCCCTCATCTCGGGCGGCGCGCTCGACATGGAGTCGACCCTGCAGGCGATCGCCCGCTCCGCGCGACGCGCGCTCTACGCGGACCGCGTGACCTGCATCGTGGCCGCCGACGGCGGCGCGCCCACCGACCTCCACACCACCGAGGAGGACCCCGTGGTGCGCGCCGAGATCGAGCGCACCCTGCGGGAGGAGCCCGTCGCCGCCGCGATGTGGAGCCGGATGACGAGCGGGCGGGACCCGATCAGCGAGATGGAGGACGCCGGGGCCGCCGTCGAGGAGGCCGCGGGGGTCCGGTCGCCCCTCGCGATGGCGTCGTCGATCTCGATCCGCCTGATGGCGGGCGAGGAGGTGCTCGGCACCATCGTCGCGTCGTACCGCGTGCCCCGGCGCTTCACCCCACGCGACCGCGCGACGCTGCGGAGCCTGGCGAGCGTCGCGGAGCTCGCGGTCACGAACGCCCGGCTCCACGCGCTGACCCTCGTCACCCTCGCCGACGCCGAGGAGCGGGCCGCCACCGACCCGCTGACGGGCCTCGCGAACCACCGGGCCTTCCACGAGCGGCTGCGCGACGAGGTGGAGCGCTCCCGCCGCCACGGGCGCCCCCTCTCCCTGGTGGTGTTCGACCTCGACCACTTCAAGGAGGTCAACGACCGTCACGGCCACCAGGCGGGCGACGAGGTCCTGGTGGCCGTCGGCGCGTGCCTCCGCGCACGGGCGCGCCCGGAGGACGTGATCGCGCGGCTCGGGGGCGAGGAGTTCGCGTGGCTCCTCCCCGAGAGCGACTCGCTCGACGCGTGGCAGGCCGCCGAGCGGGTGCGCGAGGCCGTGCGCCGGCTGCCCGTCCCCGGCGGCGAGCGCCTCACGCTGTCGGCGGGCATCGCCGAGCTGTCGCAGGCGAGCGACGCCGGCGACCTGCTGCGCCTCGCCGACGGCGCGCTCTACTGGGCGAAGGGGCACGGCCGCGACATCAGCTTCCGCTACTCGCCGGAGGTGGTGGAGGAGTTGTCGGCGCAGGAGCGCGCCGACCGCCTCGAGAGGTCCCAGGCGCTGAACGCCATACGGGTGCTGGCCCGCGCGGTGGACGCGAAGGACCCCTCCACCCGCCGCCACTCCGAACGCGTCTCCGAGCTCGCCGACCAGATCGCGGGGGAGCTCGGGTGGCCGGCGGAGCGGCGCGCCCTGCTGCGCGGCGCCGGGCTGGTGCACGACGTCGGCAAGATCGGCGTCCCCGACTCGATCCTGTTCAAGCCGGGGCGGCTCACGTCCGGCGAGTACGAGCAGGTGAAGCAGCACGCCCGCCTCGGAGCGCAGATCGTCGCCGACGTGCTCAGCGCGGAGCAGGTCGGCTGGGTGCGCCACCACCACGAGCGCATGGACGGCGGCGGGTACCCCGACGCGCTGACGGACGCCGACATCCCCGACGGGTCGCGTGTGCTGGCCGTCGCCGACGCCTTTGACGTCATGACGAGCGACCGCCCCTACGCCCCGCCGATCTCCCCGGACGCGGCGCTGCAGGAGTGCCGGCGGGTGGCGGGCAGCCAGTTCTGCCCGGAGTGCGTCGACGCCCTCGGCCGGCTCGTCGCAGCGGGCGTCACCCGCGCCGCCGAGCTGATCTGACGCACCCGCTCAGGCGGGCGGCCAGCGCTCCGCAGGCGGCCGGTCGCGGTTCGGCAACGCCATCCGCCCCGCGGCGGGGTCGGCGGCCTCGTAGGGCCGGATGACCGGCGCGCGCCAGGCCTCGTACCGGGCGCACGCGGCGTCGGGGTCCCCCGGCTCGGCGGCGACGGCGATCGCGAGGGCCTGGGCGTCACCCAGGCCGAGGGCCGCGCCGACACCCGTCTCCGGCCCGAAGAAGTGCGCGGCGTCGCCGATGAGCACGACACCCGGGGTCCACCACCGGGCGGCACGGAGCACGGCGGGCTCCTGGTAGAGGAGCTGATCGGTGGACGTCACCCCGGCGAGGGCGCCGGCGGCCTCCGGCATCAGCGCCGCGAACGTCTCCCGGAACGCCTCCACGCCGGGGGCGATCGCCGCTTCGCGCCCGACGCGGTCGATGGTGCGCCACCCCGCCGAGCCCTCCGGCCAGCCGAGCAGCCCCATCTGCCCCCCGTCGGAGAGGTAGCGCATCGAGAACGACCGGTCGATGACGGCCGGGCTCATGAACGTGAGGGTGGCGTCGGAGAGGGCCGACACCTCCGCCTCGAGACCCGCCATGGCCCGCACGCGGGAACCCACGCCGTCGCAGGCGACCACGAGGTCGGCGGGCAGGTCCTCCTCGGAGCCGTCCGCGGCCGCCACCCGGACGCCGGTGACGCGGTCGCCGGAGCGCCGCAGCTCCGTGACCCGGGCGCCGTGCCGCACGGGAACCCCCTCCCCCACCGCGCCCAGCAGGTTGCCGACCTCGACGCACACGGCGACGGGCGTGCCGTCGGCGCCGGGCGCGATGTCCCACCCCATGGACCGCACCCGCCCGAGAAGGCCGAGCTCGTCGAGCACCGGGAAGGCCTGGAAGCCGAGCAGGAACGGCCGGGGCTGGTACTCGCCGGGGCCGCGGGGCTCGACCACCTCGGGGGTGACGCCGCGGGCGCGCAGCAGGCGCGCGAGGGCGAGGCCGGTGAGTCCGCCCCCGACGATGACGATGCGGGTCACGGCGCCGAGGGTACCCCGCCCGGCGGTGGTCTAGCCTCCCCGACCATGAGCGGACCGACGACCGTCGACACGAGCGGCCCCGCCCGGATCTCGGCGACGCGCTACGTCGCGCCGTTCCGCGAGGGCGGGTCGCTGCCCGCCCTGGTCGAGGCGGACGACGACGGCCTCTACGTCCTGAAGTTCCGCGGCGCCGGTCAGGGACCCCGTGCGCTCGTCGCCGAGCTGCTGGCCGGCGAGGTGGCGCGCACGGTCGGCCTGCCGGTGCCGGAGCTGGCCTTCATCGACCTCGACCCCGACCTCGGCCGGGCCGAGCCCGACCCCGAGATCCAGGACCTCCTGCGCGCCAGCGTCGGCCTCAACGTCGGCCTCGACTACCTGCCGGGGTCGCTGGCGTACGACCCGGCGGCGGGCCAGGAGGTCGACCCGGACCTCGCCGCGGGGATCGTCTGGCTCGACGCCCTCCTGACGAACGTCGACCGGACCGCCGCGAACCCCAACCTCCTGGTCTGGCACGGGCGCGTGTGGCTGATCGACCACGGGGCCGCGTTGTACCGCCACCACCAGGACTGGACCCTCGACGGGGCGTGGGCGCGGCCGTTCCCGGCGATCGCCCACCACGTGCTGCTCGACGTCGCCGGACCGATCACCGACGCGGACGCCCGTCTCGCGCCGGCGTTGACGGAGGCCGAGATCGGGCGCATCACCGACCTGCTCCCCGACGCCTGGCTCGAGGACGAGGAGGGCGTCGCCCCGGAGGCGCGGCGGCGCGCGTACCGCGACCACCTGGTGCGCCGCATGGCGGCGCCGCGGGCGTTCGCCACCGAGGCCGAGGCGGCACGTGGCGCGTAGCCCCTTCCAGTACGCGATCCTCCGCGTCGTGCCGCGCGTCGAGCGGGGGGAGTGCCTCAACGCGGGCGTCGTCGTGTTCGCGCGGACACGCGACTTCCTGGGCATGCGGGTCGCCCTCGACGCCGACCGCCTGCGGGCCCTCGACCCCGGCACCGACCCCGGTCCCGTCGCGGCGCAGCTCGACGGGCGCGCGAGGATCGCGGCGGGCGACCCCGACGCGGGGCCGATCGCCCGGATGCCGGTGCACCAGCGCTTCCACTGGCTGGTGGCGCCGTCGAGCACCGTGGTGCAGCCGTCCGCCGTCCACACGGGGCTCTGCGACGACCCGGAGGAGACCCTCGACCGCCTGTTCCGGTCGCTCGTCGGGTGAGGCCGCCGGCGCGTCGCGTCGGTTAGGCTCGCCCCATGACCGAGACCGCTCCCGAGACCCCTCCCGCCTGCGAGCGCTGCGGCGTCCGCACCTACCCGACGCGGCGCGAGATGCGCATGCACCAGCTGCGCGCGGGCCCGATCCCGGAGAACAAGACCGTCGACGTGTGGCGCTGCCCGTCGTGCGGCCTCGAGGCGCCGCGCGGCTGATCCCGTCCGCGGGTCCCGGTGCCGCCCCCGACCTCCGGGGGGGTGACGGCTCCGGAGGCGTTGCTACGCTCGCCGCAGAGTGAGCGACTGGATCATCGACGTGATCGATGCGCTCGGGTACGTCGGCCTCGCGGCCCTGATGTTCCTCGAGTGCGTCTTCCCCCCCATACCGAGCGAGGCGATCCTCCCCTTCGTGGGGTTCGCCGTCGCCGAGGGCACCCTGTCGTTCCCGCTGGTGATCCTCGCGTCCACGTTCGGGTCGCTGCTCGGGAACGTCGTGCTCTACGTCGCGGCGCGGCGCGGCGGCATCGCCCTCGTCCAGCGGCACGGCCAGCGCGTCGGCGCCACCCCCGAGCGGCTGCTGCTGCTCGAGCGCTGGTTCGACCGCTGGGGCTCCGCGACCGTCCTCGCGTGCCGCGCCATCCCGCTCGTCCGCAGCACGGTGTCGCTGCCGGCCGGCCTCGCGCGCTACTCGTTCCCCAAGTTCGTCCTGCTGACCACCCTCGGCAGCGCGATCTGGAACACGACGCTGATCAGCATCGGCTGGGCCCTCGACGACCAGTGGCGCGCGGTCGAGGAGAGGATGAGCGGCGTGAGCTACATCGTCGTCGCCGTGCTGGTCGTCGGTTGCGTCGTGCTGGCGTTCGTCGCGCGCCGCCGCGGACGCCGGGCGGCGCCCACCGCCTGACCCCGCGGGCGGGCCGGTGGTGGTTCGCGCGCTCCTGTTCGACGTCTTCGGGACGTGCGTCGACTGGCGCTCCGGCGTCGCCCGGGAGATCGCGGCGGCCGCGGCCCGGCGGGGACTCGCGGACGTCGACGCGGCGGCGGCGGCCGACGCCTGGCGGGCCCGGTACGCGCCGCAGCTCGAGACCGTCCGCAGCGGCGCCCGCCCGTGGACGGACCTCGACACGCTGCACCGCGAGGCGCTCGACCAGATCGCCGGGTCGTGCGGCCTCGACGCCCTCACCGGCGCCGACCGCGACTCCCTCACCGGGGCCTGGCACCGCCTCGACCCATGGCCCGACACCGTCGAGGGCCTCGCCCGCCTGCGGGCCGGGTACGTCGTCGCGCCGGTCTCGAACGGCCACATCGCCCTGATCGTCGGCATGGCCCGGCGGGCGGGGATCGTGTGGGACGCCGTGCTCGGCGCCGAGATCGCCGGCACCTACAAGCCGCGTCCCGAGGTCTACCTGCGCAGCGCCGCGGCGCTCGGGCTCCCGCCGGGCGCCTGCATGATGGTCGCCGCCCACGCGCCGGACCTGGTGGCCGCGGCGGGGTGCGGCATGCGCACCGCGTTCGTCCACCGGCCCCGGGAGCACGGCCCGGGCCAGACGACCGACCTGTCGCCACCGGACGGCGTGGACGTGGCGGCGGCCGACCTCATCGACCTGGCGGAGCGCCTCGGCTGCTGAGTGACGGGGGGTGGTGCGGGCCGGCGGACGCTAGCGGGCGGCGTCCCCCGGCGCTCCCGCGGGCGCGCGGCGGGGCACGACGATGGTCGCCTCGAAGACCTGGGCCACCTCGTCGTCCTGGTTCAGGGTCGTCGTCCGCATGGTCACCAGCCCACGGTCGGGGCGACTGCGGGACACCCGGACCGCGACGATCTCGCACACCGCCCGCAACGTGTCGCCCGCGCGCGTCGGGCGCGGCCAGTCGATGCGCCCGCCCGCCCCGATCAGGCCTCCCGCGAGCCGCGGCCCGCCCTCGACCTGCAGCCGCATCGTCACCCCCGCGGTGTGCCACCCGCTGGCGGCGAGGCCGCCGAACAACGAGTCGCGGCCGGCCGCGTCGTCGAGGTGGAAGGGCTGCGGGTCGTAGGACGCCGCGAAGGCGGTCATCTCGCCGGCGGTCAGCGTGTGGGAGCCCGTCTCCCATGTCATGCCGGGGGCGAGGTCCTCGAGGTGCAGCAGCGGGCGGGGGTCGTCGCCGGCGGACATGCCGGGACCCTCTCACGTCCCGGTCCGGCGGGACGGGCCGGCCACCAGTGTCGCGCGGGGACGAGGGTCACTGGCGCCGCGGCGGTACCCCCGACAGACTGGACCGCTCAGGTTCGGCATCGAGGGGGGACATGGGCGGAGCGGGAGCGGACGAGGGGACGACCCGGACGCGGGGCGAGACGCGCGACGAGATCGTCGCGCGCGTGGTCCGCGAGCAGGAGGAGCTGCACCCCTCCCCCGTCTACGGGGCCCGGGCGATGCGCCGCCTGCGGATCTACCTCGCGGCGATCTTCCCCATCGGGCTGGTGCTGGGCTGGTTGTCGGGCGTCGCCTTCGGCTGGAACGTCGCCGAGTGGGGCGGGTTCGCGGTGGGCCTGTGGCTCGCCCTCGGGTACATCGGCTACGTCCTGCTCGCCGAGCGCGACGACGGCCGCATCGCCGCCGACGTGCGGCGCGTGATGGAACGCCGCCGGGACTGACGGCGGGACCGATCCCGGGCCCGTCCGGGACGGGCGGGCTAACGTCGATCGGGTGACCATCCGCCGCATCGTCTGCGCCGTCGCCCTGCTGCTCTGCGTCGTGGCGCCGGCCGCCGGCGCCGCCGACGTCCGCACCGCGACGCCGCGCGACAACGGCGCGCACCCCGGCGACGGTGACCGCACCGAGTGGTGGTTCGTCAGCGCCCTCTCGCCCGGGACCGGCTTCGCCGTCGCCGCGGCGCTCGGCAGCCAGTTCCCGGACGCGCCCTCCGCGACCGTCGTGTTCCTCTACCTCCCCGACGGGAGCGTCCACACGGTGGCCCGGCCGCAGCCCGTCGTGGGCACCCCGGCCACCGACGACGTGGACGTGCGCCTCGGCACGGACCGCCTGCGCGCCGTCGCCCCCGGCGTCTACCGCCTCACGGTCGACATGCGCGGCGGCTTCCCGCTGCACGGAGAGCCGGTCGGCCGCGTCCGGCTCGACCTGACGATCCGCGCGACCGCGCCGGGGTTCACCGCCGGTCCGCTGGAGCTGCCCGACGGCCAGGACCTGTCGTGGACCGTCGCCGCCCCGTCGGCCCGCGTGTCGGGGGTCGTGACGGTGGACGGCCGGCGGTACGTCCTCGACGACGCACCCGGGTACCACGACCACAACTACGGCCGGTTCGACCTCGCCGACGACGCACACGGCGGGTGGGACTGGAGCCAGGTCCACCTGCCCGGCGGCCGGAGCCTCGTGACCGGCATCGTGCGGCCCTCCGACCCGTCGCTGCGCGACGGCGTCGCCGTGCTGTCGGGCCCGGGTGGCCGCCTGGCGGAGGCGCGCGCCGAGGACGTGACCGTCACCCGGGGCCGGTGGTCGCGTGTCGGCGACCTCTACTACCCGCGCGACCTGACGCTGCGGGCCCGGCTCAGCGACGGCGCGAGCATCCGCGTGCGGTACCGCGCCCGGCACGCCGCCCCCCTGTCGTTCAGCCTCGACGGGTCGAGCGCCCTCGTCGAGATCGAGTCGCGGGCCTCCGGCGAGCTGCGGCGCGGCGGCCGCGTGGTGTCACGGTGGTCGGGCGCGCCGGGGTTCTACGAGTACGAGTCGACGCCGATCACCCGCCAGCGCGACGCGGTGCCGGGCAGCGCGGCCTGGGCGGGCGGGCTGACGCGCGGCGCGGCGCGGGCCCTGCGGACGGCCGCCGTCGCGGGGGACTGACGGGGGCGGGTCGGGGGACCCCCGGCGTGGGTCCTGCACGGCGGCGGGGTCATACTCGGGGTGATGCACGTCGTCCACGCCCTCGCGCTCCGCCGTGTCGCGTTGACCGCGTCGGGTCTCGCCGCCACCCTCGGGGCGCACGCCCTGACCGCCGGCGACCTGCGGATCTCCGCGACGGCCCCCGTGCTGTGGGCGACCCTGCTGCTGGCGGCGGCCATGTGCGGGGGGCGGCGTGCGCTGCGCCCACGGTCGTACCCGGCGCTCGCGGTGATGCTCGCCGCCCTGCAGACGCTGCTCCACCTCGTGCTGGTGGCGGCGCCGTGGTCGCTCGGGCTCGGGCCCCACCACCATGCGCTCCCGCCGATCGACGCCCGCTCGGCCGCCCTGCACGTCGCGGCGGCGCTGCTGCTCGCCGTGCTGCTGCGCCGTGCCGACCTGGTGCTCGCCGCGGTCACCGCCGCGGCGGAGGTCGTCGCGCGCGCCGTCGCGGCGACACGCACCGACCGCCCGGGGCGACGCGGCCCCGAGCGCGTCGCGACGTGGGTGGCGGCGGACCGCGGGACGACCCGGCGCCGGCCCCGCACCTCCCGCGGCCCGCCGTGGGCGGCGTCCCCGGCCGGACCCGCGGTGGCGCCGACGCGCTGACGGGGTCCCCCGGACGGCCCCGACGGGCCGGCCGGGTCCTCCCGTGGAGGGGCCCGGGGCTCATCGCCCACCGACCCCACACGTCCCCGGAGGACTCTCCATGACCGTCTCCACCCCCGCCCGTCGCCGCGCGCTGGTGCTCGCCGGCGGCGCGCTCGTCGCGGCCGTCGCCGCCTCCCCCGCCCTCGGCCACGCCGAGGCCGTCTCCACGACCCCGAAGCACGGGACCACGCTGACGCGTGTCCCCGCCCAGATGACCGTGACGTTCGGCGAGCCCATCGGCCGCCTCGGCGCGGTGCGGGTCACCCGCAACCGCGCCGGGAACCTCGTGAAGGGGGTGCGCATCGCGCCGGCGGACGCGCGACGCGCGGTCATCACGCTGAAGCGGCCGGGGCCCCGGAAGCAGGCCGGTCTCTACCGCCTCACGTGGCGGGTGACGAGCGCCGACGGGCACCCCGTGAGCGGCGTCGTGGTCTTCCGGGTGCGTACCTGACGCCGCCGCCGATTCCGCCAGAATCTGCCGATCGGTGACGACGATCGGGTTGACGAGGCGGCGGGGAGGGAACCCCCGTCCGTCATCATCAACCGGAAGGAGCCCTCAGTGCTCTGGACCATCATCGTCATCATCGTCGTGATCCTGGCCGTCATCGGCCTGCTCTCCGTCCTGCGCGGTCGCGCCTGACGGACCCCCCGGACCCCGCCACGCGGCGGGGTCCGGGGACGTACGATCCCCGCGTGCGCATCGACATCGAGCACCGGGTGGACGTGACGCCCGAGCGCGTCTTCGCCGTCGTCTCCGACCCGGCGCGGCGCGGGGAGTGGCAGGACAACACGACCGACGTCCGGGTGCTGACCCCCGGTCCCGCGGGCCTCGGCACGCGGTGGACCGAGACGCAGCGCGGCGTCGGGCACGCCGAGGTCGAGGTCGTCGGGTTCGAACCACCGACCCGGTGGTCGGAGGCGGGCACCGCCGACGGCGGCGGCGCGACCGTGACGATCGTGCTGCACCCCGACGGGGAGACGGCGACACACGTCGCCGTGACCGTCGACCTGAAGCTGCGGGGCGCGCGGCGCCTGATGGGTGCGGCGATCGCGCCGATCATCCGGGGCCAGGTGCCCCGCGACCTCGACCGGCTCGCCGACCTGGCGCGGCGCGAGGACTGAGACCGCCGCGCGCGAGAGCCCTACGCGGGGAGGGCGCGCAGCCAGTCGATGAGGATGCGGTTGAGCTCCGCGGGCCGTTCCTGCGGCACCCAGTGCCCGCAACCCGGGAGGATGTGCGAGGAGACGAGGCCCGGCATCGTGCGCGGGAACGCGGCGACCGCGTCGGCCATCCACGCGAGGGAGGCGTCGCGCTCACCGGCGACGAACAGCGCCGGTTGCGTGACCGGCGCGCCGTCCCAGGCGGCGAGGTCCTCCCAGTCGCGGTCGACGTTGCGGTACCGCGCGAGCGGCCCGCCGGGGCCGGTGCGCGCGAGCAGCCCGGCGGCGGCGTCGAGGTCGGCGTCGGTGAGCCACGGCGGCAGGGGCACGTCCTCACCGGGGAAGCGGTCGCGCATGCGTCCCCCGGGCGGGATCGTGAAGACGCCGCGTGCACCGGCGGGCGGGTCGGCCTCCCCGGCGAGCGCGAGGTGGAATCCCCGCAGCCACCCCCGCGGGTCGGCGGCGATCTCGGCGTCGGCGCGCCCCGGCTCCTGGAACCAGGAGACGTAGAACTCCTCGTCGCCTCCGGCCATCGCGAAGGCGTCGGTGGGGCGCATGCCGCCACGGGGGGCGTAGGGGACGCCGATGGTCGCGACGGCGGTGAACACGTCGGGCCGCAGCAGCGCCGAGTTCGCCGCGATCGGGGCGCCCCAGTCGTGGCCGACGACGACGGCGGTGCCGGCGCCGAGGGCCCGCACGACGCCGACGTCGTCGGAGACGTGGGCGAGCATGCCGTAGGCGGCGACGTCGTCCGGCGCGGACGATCCGCCGTACCCGCGGACGTCGATCGCGACGGCGCGGTACCCGGCGGCGGCGAGGGCGGGGAGCTGGTGGCGCCACGCATGCCACGACTCGGGGAAGCCGTGGACGAGCAGCACGAGCGGGCCGTCGCCCTGCTCCACCAGGTGGATGTGCCCGCCGGGGACGTCGACGGTGCGGCGGATGGCCCCGGGGGGCGTCGCGTCGGGTGTGGTGGTCGTCATGCGACCGACGATGGCGGGCGCGCCCCGGGGCATCAACGCGCCGTGCCGTCCCGGCAAACCGCGCGGCGGCGACCGGCGCGCGCATATGCTGGGCGCATGGAGCCCGGACCGGTTCCCCGCCCGCTGATCCTGGCCGTCGACGACGATCCCGCCGTCGGACGTGCGATCGAGCGGGATCTGAAGAACCGTTACGGGGCGCGGTACCGCGTGCTGCGGGCCGACTCCGGCGAGGCGGGCCTCGGCGTGGTGGAGCAGCTCGTGCGCCGCGGGGAGCCGGTGGCCCTGCTGGTCGCCGACCAGCGGATGCCGGGGATGGACGGCGTCGAGTTCCTGCGGCGGGCCCTGCGGATGGCGCCGCGCGCGAAGCGCACCCTCCTGACGGCGTACGCCGACACCGAGGCGGCGATCCTCGCGATCAACGAGATCCGCCTCGACCACTACCTGATGAAGCCGTGGAGCCCGCCGGAGGACCGGCTGTACCCGGTGCTCGACGACCTGCTCGAGGACTGGGAGGCCGACGCCGCGGCCCGCTCCGCGGAGCCGGGCCTGCGGCTGATCGGCCACCGCTTCTCGGCGCGGTCGCACGCGACGCGGGACTTCCTGGCCCGCAACGGCGTCCCCTACCGGTGGCTCGACCGGGGTGACGCGGAGGCGGTCGCGCTCCTCGCCGCCGCGGGGCGGGGCGACGACGACCTGCCGGTGCTGGTGTTCGAGGACGGCGAGGCGATGGTCCGTCCCGACCAGGCGCGGCTGGCGGCACGCATCGGCCTGCACACCGTCGCCGACCTGCCCTTCTACGACCTCGTGATCCTGGGGGGCGGTCCGGCGGGGCTGGCGGCGGCCGTGTACGGCGCCTCGGAGGGCCTGCGGACCCTGCTCATCGAACGCCACGCGACGGGCGGCCAGGCCGGTCAGAGCTCCCGCATCGAGAACTACCTGGGCTTCCCCACCGGGTTGAGCGGCGCCGACCTCGCCCGCCGGGCGACCGTCCAGGCCCGCCGCCTCGGCGCCGAGATGCTGACGGCGCGGGAGGTGACGTCGATCCGCGAGAACGGCCCGGCGCGGGTGATCGTGCTCGACGGCGGGGAGGAGATCGGCGCACACAGCGTCCTCGTCGCGACGGGGGTGCACTACGCCCGCCTCGACGCGCCGGGGGTCGAGGCGCTGACGGGGTCGGGCGTCTACTACGGGGCCTCCCCCGCCGAGGCCGGGGAGATGGAGGGCGAGGACGTCGTCGTCGTGGGGGCGGCGAACTCGGCGGGCCAGGCGGCGATCGACCTGGCCTCGCGGGCGCGACGGGTGACGCTGCTGTGCCGGGGGCCGGAGCTGGCGCGGAGCATGTCCCACTACCTGGTGGAGCGCATCGAGTCGCTCCCGAACGTCGATGTGCGGACGGGGACGGTCGTGGCCGGTGCGTCGGGGGACGGGCGGCTCGAGGAGCTGACGATCGCCAACGGCGGCGTGGAGGAGCGGCTGGCGGTGGCGGCGGCGTTCGTCTTCATCGGCGCCCGGCCCCAGACGGATTGGCTGGGGGACGTGGTGGCGCGTGACGCCGCGGGGTTCCTGGTGTCGGGGGCGTCGCTGCAGCGTGTCGAGGGCCGGCACCGGTGGCGGCTCGACCGCGATCCCCTGCCGCTGGAGACGAGCCTGCCGGGCGTCTTCGTGGCCGGGGACGTGCGGGACCAGTCGGTGAAGCGGGTGGCGTCCGCCGTCGGGGAGGGCTCGATGGCTGTGCAGCTCGTCCACCAGTACCTGGGCGGCCTCGCGCCCGTCGCGTCGTGACCGCCGCCCGGCTGCGCGAGGTGGCGATCCTCGCCGCCCTCGACGACGACGAGGTCGCCCGCCTCGCGGAGGCGGGACGGGTGCGCCGGCTCGCGCCGGGCGACAGCCTGTTCCGCCAGGGCGACCGCGCGTCGGCGTTCCACATCGTGCTGGACGGGTCGCTGGAGACGACCCGCGCGGTGGCGGGCGAGCAGGTTCTGATGATGACCCACGCGGCGGGGGGCTACCTGGGTGCCCTCGCCCTCCTGACGGACGCCCCGTACCGCGCGTCGACGGTCGCGGTGGCGGAGACGACGGTCTTCGAGGTCGACGGCGACGAGCTGCGGCGCCTCGCGTTCGCGCATCCCCTGCTGATGCGGGAGTTCCTGCCGGCGATGGAGTCGGTGAGCGCCACGATCCGCGGCATCGAGCGGGACCGGGAGAAGCTCCTCGCGGTCGGCAAGCTCGCGGCGGGGCTGGCGCACGAGTTGAACAACCCGGCGGCGGCGGCGTCCCGCAGCGTCGCGACGTTGAGGGAGTACGAGCGGCGGCGGCAGGCGGCGTTCGCGGAGATCGCGGGGACGGGGGCCCCGGCGGAGCAGCTCGCGGCCCTCGCGGGGTTCGGCGTCGCGGCGACGGAGCTGACGGTGCCGGGTGAGCCGCTCGACCCGATCGCGCGGGGCGAGCGCGAGGACGCCCTCGCGGCGGTCCTGCAGGGGCGGGGAGTCGGCGACCCGTACGGGATCGCGTCGTCGCTGGGCGAGGCGGGCCTCGGCGAGGAGTGGATCGACCGCGTCGCGGAGGCCGTCGGCTCGGAGCTGAACCAGGTGTGGACGAACCTGATCGACAACGCCATCGACGCCGTCGCACCGGGAGGGACGATCACGGTCCGCACGGAACGGCAGGGGGAGCGGGTGCTGGTGGAGGTCGCCGACGACGGGCCCGGCATCCCCGAGGAGATCCAGGCGCGGATCTTCGACGCGTTCTTCACGACGAAGCCCGTCGGGCAGGGGACGGGCCTGGGGCTCGACATCTCCCAGCGCATCGTGTTGCGCCACCACGGTGAGTTGCGCCTCGAGTCGTCCCCGGGCGACACGCGGTTCCAGGTGCTCCTCCCCCTCCGCTGAGGGTGGACGGTCCGGTGGCGACGACCCGGATGCGACGGACGATCGCGGCGCCCCGTGAGCGCGTGTACCGCGCGTTGACGGACCCGGCGGACGTCGCGCGGTGGCGCGTCCCGGCGGGGATGACGAGCCGGGTGCACGAGTTCGACGCCCGGGAGGGCGGCGCGGTTCGGGTGTCCCTGACCTACGAGGCCCCGGACGGCGCCGGGAAGACGACGGGCCGTACCGACACGTACCACGGCAGCTTCACCCGCCTCGTGCCGGGGGAGCTGGTCGTGGAGGTCGACGAGTTCGAGACCGACGACCCCGCCCTGCGCGGGGAGATGACGATGACCGTCCGCCTGTCCGACACCCCCGGCGGCACGGAGCTGGTCGCCACCCACGAGGGACTCCCCGCGGGTGTCTCCCCCGCCGACAACGAGGCCGGCTGGCGGGAGGCCCTCGACCGCCTCGCGGAGCTCGTGGAGTCCGGGGACTGAGACATCGTCACCGACCCCGGTGGGGGAATCCGCGCGGACTCAGACGGCGCTGAAGCGCACGACGGCCTCATCGGCCTCGAAGCGGGCGCTCGCATGCTCCCGCGCACGCTTGGTCAGGAGCACGGGAGTACGTCCGGCCGCGGTGATGCTGATGTTGAACTCCATGCCGAGGCCGCTCGCCAGACGCATCAGGGTGCTCTGCGCCGGCTCGTGCTCCCCGTTCTCCAGGCGCGCCACCTGCGGCTGGGTCATCGCGAGCCGCTTCGCGAGATCACGCTGCGAGAGCCCGTGCTCGGAGCGGTAGACGATGACCTTCGCAGCGACGGCGCGGGCGAGTGACAGCCGCTCCCAGTCGCGGCGGAACTCGTCATCGCGACCCGACTCCTCGGCCACCGCCTCGCCGTGTGTCCTCAACGTCGTGACCTTCAGAGCGCCCATGGTCCCTCTCGTCCTCCGCGATGTCGGCGGATGATAACACGCTCGTTATCGCCAGCTCCGCGAGCACCCGCAGCGGGACGTCCCGTCGCCAGGTCGTGGGGTCCGGCTCCGGCGACGATGATCAGACGACGCCCGCGGCACGGAGCTCGTGGAGTCCGGGGGCTGAGCGGACCGGGTCCGCCCGTCGCGTCCCCTCCCGGTCCTAGCCTGGTGAGGCGATGGCCGTCCATCCCGGCACACCTCCTGGCGACCGTCTCCGGAGCCGTGCGGGCACTCCCCGCCGGAGGGCGGCGCTCGCAGCCGTCTGCGCGGTCGTGGCGATCCTCGGCGCGCCGGGGTGGGCGACGGCGGCCTCCTGGAACCCGCCCCAGGCGTTCTGCGACCCGTGCGGACGCGACGTGAACAGCCCGCCGGTGCTCGGCGTGAACGACTCGGGCCGGGCGATCGTCGCGTGGGGTCGCGATGGGATCCTGGTCGCCGAGCGGCGGGGTGACCGGCGCTTCTCGCCGCCGGTCGCGCTGAGTCGCGGGCGGCGGATCGGCGCGCCCGTGGCGGTCGCCGTCGGCGCGGACGGCACCCGCGCCGTCGCGTGGCGCGAGGGACCGGATGCGTCCGACCTCGTCGTGCGCGTCCGACCGCCGGGCGACCCGTGGGGCCCGCGGAGGCGGTTCGACGGCGCACCCTTCGAGGTGGCCGTGGGGCGTGACGGGACGACGTACCTCGTGACGAGCGCGACGGCGGTCCTCGTCCGCGAGCTGCCGCCGGGCGGACGCTGGTCGGATGCGATTCGGCTCTCGGCGCATGAGGCGCCGATGCCGCTCGGCGCCGCCACGACCCTCGACCCCGTGATCCGCGTCGGCCCGGGGGGCCACGCGATGGTCGCATGGACCGTCCAGGCCGGGTTCCCCGGTGCGGGCGACCCGTACCCGCGTCTCGGCAGTGCCTTCCGCGCGCCCCGGGGTCCGTGGCTGCCGGCGGAGGTCGCGGTCACCGACCCCGCTCCGCTCACCGATCGCGAACCGCGCATCGCCCTCGACGGCGACGGCGACGCGCTGCTGACGTGGCGCGGGCGGGACGGCACGCTGCGCAGCGTCCACCGCCCGGCCGCCGGCGGCTGGCAGACACCCCAGGTCATCGGGCCGGTACGCCCCGACGCCCTCTCCGCGCCCGCGGACCTCGCGGTCGACCGGGAGGGGAACGCCCTGGTCGCCTTCGTCGGTCCGCGGGGTGCGGGCGGATCCGTGGACGTCGCCCGCAGGAGCGCCGCCTCCGGCCGGTGGAGCACACCGCGGCGGGTGTCGGTCGGCCGGTGGGGCCCGCTGGACCTGGCGGTGGCGCTGGGAGGCGACGGCACCGGGCAGGTCGTCTGGCAGGAGCGCCGGGGGCGCGGCGGCCGGGGGATCGGCACCCTCGCCACCCGCGTGTCCTCCACGTCCGGATCGTTCGGCCGCGTCGGGTTCGTTGCCCGCCCGGTCGCCACCAGCCGGACCGTCGGTGCCGTCCACGCCGCGGCGAGCAGGGCCGGCGCGGTCACCGCCGTGTGGCAGCAGCCCTCCCTCAGGGCGCGGCCGACCCCCGCCCGGCCCGCGGTCGCCTACGTGACCGCGGGCCGTCCCGCGCGCTAGATCGTCCCCGACCCGATCGCCTGACCACCTGATTCGCGGGCAGCGGGATCCGCGGAGACGACCTCCCCGGCGCCGGGCCGCACGCGGTCGGCGTGACCGCCCCCCGGCAGGAGCCGGTCGAGCCAGGCGGGGAGCCACCAGTTGGCGCGGCCGAGCAGCGTCATCGAGGCGGGCACCAGCACCATCCTGACCACGGTCGCGTCGAGAGCGATCGCCGTCGCCAGGCCGAGCCCGAACATCTTCGTCGTCGGGTCCCCGCCGGCGATGAAGCCCGCGAACACCGCGACCATGATCAGCGCCGCCGCCGTGATGACCCGCGCGGTCGATGCGAGCCCCCGGATGATCGCGTCCCGGTCGTCGGCTCCCTCCAGGTGGTGCTCCCGGATGCGGGAGAGCAGGAACACCTCGTAGTCCATGGAGAGCCCGAACACCACGGCGAACATGAACATCGGGATGAACGAGACGATCGGGACCGTCGATTCCAGCCCGATCAGGGAGCCGCCCCACCCCCACTGGAAGACCATCACGACGACGCCGAACGCGGCGCCGATGCCCAGCAGGTTGAGGATCGCCGCCTTGGCCGCGATCACGACCGACCGGAACACCACCACGAGCAGGAGGAACGAGAGACCGACGACGGCGACGACGAACGCGGGCAGGCGGTCGCCGACGCGTCCGCTGACGTCGAGGAACACCGCCGTCTGACCGCCCACGTGCGCGGTCGCCGGCGAGCCCGCGACCGCGGCGGGCAGCACCTCGTCGCGGAGGCGCTCGACCGTGGCCCGGGTCGCGGCGTCCTGTGGGGCCGTCGCCGGGGTGGCGACGATCGTCGCCACGCCCGCGTCGCGGTCGACGCGGGGGGCGCCGACCGTGGCGATGCCGGGGTCGCCGGCGAGCCCGGCGCGCAGCGGCCCGATGACCCCGTCGTCGTCCGTGATGTCGACGGCGATCAGGAGCGGGCCGTTCGCCCCCGGGCCGAAGCCCGCGGCGACCAGGTCGTACGCCTGCCGCTCGGTCCGCGACTCCGGCAGCGTGCCCTCGTCGGGCGTGCCGAGGCTCAGGGACAGGGCGGGGATGGCGAGCGCGACGAGCAGGGCGGTCGCGGCGACCAGGTACGCCACCGGGTGCCGCGTGACGTGCGTCGCCCACCGTTCGGCGCGCGCGCCGGTGACGACCGCCGTGCGCGCCCGCCGGGTGGGGATCCGCAGGCGGTCGATCCACGGGCCGGCGAGGGCGAGCAGCGCGGGGAGCAGCGTGACCGCCGCGGCGACCATGACGAGCACGACCACCGAGATCGCAACGCCCGCTGCCGTGACGAACGGGATGCCGGCGACGGCGAGGCCGAGGATCGCCACCAGCACCGTCCCGCCCGCGAACACCACCGAACGCCCGGCGGTGGCGACCGCCAGCCCGATCGACTCGACGGATCCCATCCCCGCGGCGAGGTGCTCGCGGTGGCGGGTGACGAGCAGGAGCGCGTAGTCGATGCCGACGCCGAGCCCCACCATCGCGGCCATCATGGGCGCCCAGCTGGGCACCGCGATGACGTGGGCGACGAGCGGCATCGCGCTGATCCCGAGGGCGAGCCCGAACACCGCCATCAGGATCGGCAGACCCATCGCCACGAGGGATCCGAACGCGACCAGCAGGATCACCGCCGCCGCGGCGAGCCCCGCGAGCTCGCCCAGGCCGCTGTCCGGCTCCTCGAACGCGAAGAAGAGGTCCCCGCCGGCCTCGATCCGCAGGGCGCGGCCCGGCTCCCCCGCCCGTGCGGCGTCGACCGCGCCGGTCAGCCGGTCGAGGTCGGCGGCGTCCAGCTCCGCGGTTACCGGGTATTGCAGGCGGACGATCGCGATCCTCCCGTCCTCCGACACCCCGTCGGCGGGATCCGTGGCCGCCACGACGCCCGGCAGCCGTGCGAGGTCGTCCCGCAGGTCCCTCGCGGCCGCCAGCTCCGGTCCGTCTACGCGGAAGGTGCCGTCGTCGCGCGGCGTGACCACCACCTGGGCGGTCAACCCGGCCGTCGCGGAGCCCGACGCCTCCAGCAGCTCGGTCGCACGATGCGAATCGGTGTCGGGGACGGTAAAGCCGTCGTCGAGGTCGCGGCCGAAGGTCGCGGCGGCGGAGACCACGACCGCCGCGAGCACGAGCCACGCGGCGATGGCGACGAGGGGCCGCCGCGCGGCGAAGCGGCCGAGTGACGCGAGGATGAGGGACATGCGGGCTCTCCTGGGAGGCGGGGATCGTCTGCGCGGCGATGCTCCTCGCCGCGGCCGCGCCGCACATCGGGCGTCCGGTCCGGTCGCACCCGGCCGGACGGGCGATCCGCATGCGGCACTTTCGGCCGATCCCCCGCGCCGCGCGGCCGTCCTACGATGGGGCCGTGCGTGCCTTCCTGCGATCGTTCTGGAGCGAGCCCCGGGTCCCCGACCCACCCCGGCGGGTGTGGCGCGACTGGGCCCTCGTGGCGCTCCTGGCGCCCCTGTGCGTCCTGGAGGTGGTCCTCCGCGACGACCTCCCCTTCCGCTGGCTGTCGTTCGCCGTCGCGCTCGCCGGCGTCCCGCTGCTGCTGTGGCGGCGCACGCACCCGCTGCCCGTCGTGGCGGCGATCTTCGGCGCCACGATCGTCATGGACATCCCGTGGGTGCTCGAGGGCGGGGACCCGCCGGGGCTCTTCACGATGGTCTACGTGCTGATCCCCGCGTACGCACTCTTCCGCTGGGGGTCGGGACGCGAGGCACTGATCGGCCTCGGGATCATGCTCGTGCCCGCGACGCTGTCGCTGGTCCTCGACTTCACCGCGGTGAGCGAGGCGGTCATGGGCTTCGCCGTCTTCTTCCTGGCGCTCGCCCTCGGTGTCGCGGTGCGCTCCCGAACGCGGGAGCGCATCAGCCGCGTCGACGCGGCGCGGGCGAAGGAGCGCGAGGCGCTCGCGCGCGACCTGCACGACACCGTCGCACACCACGTCTCGGCCATCGCGGTCCGGGCCCAGGCGGGGATCGCCACCGCGCCGACCGACCCCGGTGCCGCCGTCGCGGCGCTCCACGTGATCGAGGCCGAGGCGTCGAGGACGCTGGCCGAGATGCGGACCATCGTGCGCAGCCTGCGGACCGACGGGCGGGGCGAGACCGCGCCGCTGCCCGGTCTCCAGGACGTCCGCGGGTTCGCGGGCCCCGCCACGCCGGGTGGCCCTCCGGTCCACGTCGAGCTGCGGGGCGACGAGGCCCGGGTCCCGGGCTCGGTCGCCGCGGCCGCCTACCGCCTGGTGCAGGAGTCGGTCACCAACGCCCGCCGGCACGCGCGCCGGGCGAGCCGCATCGACGTGACGGTGAGCGCCGGCGACGACGCCGTGACGGTCGAGGTGACGGACGACGGCGAGCGTGCGGGCGCCCGGCAGGACGTGGGCTTCGGCATCGCCGGCATGGTCGAGCGCGCGGAGGGTCTCGGCGGCACCTGCGTCGCCGGCCCCCGTCCGGACGGCGGATGGGCGGTGACGGCGGTGCTGCCGCTCCGGGGGGCGACGGCGTGAGCACCGGCATCCGCGTCGTGGTGGCCGACGACCAGGAGATCGTCCGCACGGGCCTCGGCATGATCCTCGACGCCGACCCGGGCATCACCGTCGTGGGCCAGGCCGCCGACGGCGAAGAGGCGGTGCGACTCGCCCGTGCGCTCCGGCCGGATGTGTGCCTGTTCGACATCCGCATGCCCCGCCTCGACGGCGTCGAGGCCACCCGCATCCTGGCGGGCCCCGGCGTCGCCGACCCCATGGCCGTGGTCGTCATCACCACGTTCGACCTGGACGAGCACGTCCACGCCGCCCTCAAGGCCGGCGCGCGCGGGTTCCTGTTGAAGGACGCCGGGCCGGCGCTGCTGGGCCAGGCCATCAGGGCGGCCGCCGCGGGCGACGCCCTCATCGCGCCCAGCGTCACCGCGCGCCTGCTCGCGACGTTCGCGGCCGCCCCCGCCGGCTCCGCCACGCCGCCCGCCGCGCCCCGCGAACCCCTCACCGAGCGCGAGGAGCAGGTGCTCGTGAGTCTCGCGCGCGGTC
>LNFM01017127.1_pt1 | contig 20291 bp, 20 predicted proteins | sample 596031 | NCBI WGS metagenome assembly LNFM01 (sample SAMN04254537, study PRJNA301005) | activated carbon metagenome | isolation source: dual media filters at the Ann Arbor, Michigan drinking water treatment plant | place: USA: Ann Arbor | reverse complement strand
AGCAGACGATCTGCGGCTGGGCCGAGATCGAGGGCGAGCCGGTGGCCTTCATCGGCAACAACGGGCCGATCACCACCAAGGGCTCGGTCAAGGCGGCGCAGTTCATCCAGCTGTGCTGCCAGCAGGGCACGCCGATCGTCTACCTGCAGAACACCACCGGCTACATGGTCGGCACCGAGGCCGAGCGCGGCGGCATCGTCAAGCACGGCTCGAAGATGATCCAGGCGGTGGCCAACGCCACCGTGCCGCAGATCACCATCGTGATCGGCGGCAGCTTCGGCGCCGGCAATTACGGCATGTGCGGGCGCGCCTACGACCCGCGCTTCATCTTCGCCTGGCCCAACAGCCGCACCGCGGTGATGGGCGGCGAGCAGGCGGCCGGCGTGATGAAGACCGTGACCGAGCAGAAGTTCCTGCGCGAAGGCAAGGAGCCGCCGCGCGCCGAGATCGACAAGATGTTCAAGTCGATCGTCGACCAGTTCGATCGCGAATCGACGGCGCTCTACGGCACCGCCCATCTGTGGGACGACGGCATCATCGATCCGCGCGACACCCGCCGTATCCTGGCCTTCACACTATCGATCGCCCGCGAATCGATGGTCCGGCCGCTCAATCCCATCACCTTCGGCGTCGCAAGGATGTAAGCGATGAAGTTCACCCCCGAGCACGAGGCCTTGCGCCAGACCTGGAAGACGCTGATCGATCGCGAGGTCAATCCCTACGTCGACGAGTGGGAGAAGGAAGGCGCCTTCCCCGCTCACGACCTGTTCAAGAAGATGGGCGATGCCGGCCTGCTGGGCGTCGACAAGCCGGTCGCGTTCGGCGGCTCGGGGCTGGATTTTTCCTACGCCATGATCTGCTCGGAATCGCTCGGGCTGGTGAATGGCGGCTCGATCCCGATGGCGACCGGCGTGCAGATCTCGATGGCGACGCCCGCACTCGCCCGCTACGGCAGCGACGAGCTGCGCCAGGAGTTTTTGGCCCCGTCGATCAGCGGCGACTATGTCGCCTGCCTCGGCGTCTCCGAGACCGGCGCCGGCTCCGACGTCGCCTCGATCAAGACCAACGCCCGCCGGGTCGGCGGCGACTGGGTGATCAACGGCGGCAAGATGTGGACGACCAACGGTGCCCAGGCCGACTGGATGTGCCTGCTCGCCAACACCGGCGACGGCCAGGCGCACAAGAACAAGTCGCTGATCGTCGTGCCCATGCAGGCCAAGGGCGTGCAGATCGTGAAGAAGCTCGACAAGCTCGGCATGCGCGCGTCGGACACCGTGCAGACCTTCTTCGACGAGGTGAGGGTGCCGGTGCGCTACACGATCGGCGAGCCGGGCTCGGGCTTCATCTACCAGATGCAGCAGTTCCAGGAGGAGCGGCTGTGGGCCGGCGCCGGCACCCTGATGGGCTGCGACCGCATCATCAACGCCACCATCGAGTACACGCGCGAGCGCAAGGTGTTCGGCCGGCCCCTGCTCGACAACCAGGTGATCCATTTCCGCCTGGCCGAGCTCAAGAGCGAGGTCGAGGCGCTGCGCTCGCTGGTCTATCGCGCCTGCGAGGAGTACCTCGCCGGCAACGACGTCACCATGCTGGCGTCGATGGCCAAGCTCAAGGCCGGCCGCCTCCGCCGCGAGGTCTCCGACGCCTGCCTGCAATACTGGGGCGGCGCCGGCTACCTGTGGGACAATCCCGTGGCGCGCAGCTACCGCGACGGCCGCCTAGGCTCGATCGGCGGCGGCGCCGACGAGGTCATGCTGCAGATCATCTCCAAGCTGATGGGCACCCTGCCGAGGCTGGGCAACCGATGAGTCATCGCGGGGACCGCAATCATTCTCCTCCCCAGCTTTGCTGGGGAGGAGAAGGACTTCGAGTGGCGCGCTACCGCCCGAGAGGAACGTCAATCATGGTCCTCCCCAGCTTCGCTGGGGAGGAGAACGACGGGGCCGCTCTCGCCCAAGAGGAACGCAATGCAATTCACCCCTGAGCACGCCGAGATCCGCCGCACGCTGCGGGCCATCATCGACCGGGACATCAACCCGCATGTCGACCAATGGGAGGAGGACGGCATCTTCCCGGCCCACGAGGTGTTCAAGAAGCTGGGCGACGCCGGGCTGCTCGGCATCAACAAGCCCCTCGAGTTCGGCGGCATGGGGCTCGACTATTCCTACGCCATGGTGATGGCCGAGGAGCTGGGCCACATCAATTGCGGCTCGGTGCCGATGGCGATCGGCGTGCAGACCGATATGGCGACCCCCGCCTTGGCGCGCTACGGCAGCGACGAGATGCGCAAGGAGTTCCTCGCCCCCTCGATCAGCGGCGACTACGTCGCCTGCCTCGGCGTTTCCGAGGTCGGCGCCGGCTCCGACGTCGCCTCGCTCAAGACCACGGCGCGCCGGGTCGGCGGCGACTACGTCATCAACGGCGGCAAGATGTGGACCACGAACGGCACCCAGGCCGACTGGATGTGCCTGCTCGCCAACACCGGCGAAGGCGCGGTCCACAAGAACAAGTCGCTGATCTGCCTGCCGATGAAGACCAGGGGCGTGCAGGTCGTGAAGAAGCTCGACAAGCTCGGCATGCGCAGCTCCGACACCGCGCAGATCTTCCTCGACGAGGTCAAGGTGCCGGTACGCCACCTGATCGGCCAGGAAGGCATGGGCTTCGTCTACCAGATGCAGCAGTTCCAGGAGGAGCGGCTGTGGGGCGCCATCAGCGCCGTGGTCGGCATGGAACGGCTGATCCAGCAGACGATCGAGTACACGCGCGAGCGCAAGGTGTTCGGCCGGCCGCTGCTCGACAACCAGGTGATCCATTTCAAGCTCGCCGAGCTCAGCACCGAGGTCGAGCTGGTGCGCTCGCTCTGCTATCGAGCCTGCGAGGAGTATCTCGACGGAACCGATGTCACCATGCTGGCCTCGATGGCCAAGCTCAAGGCCGGCCGGGCGCTGCGCCTGGTGACCGACGGCTGCCTGCAATACTGGGGCGGTGCCGGCTACCTTTGGGAATCGCCGACCGCGCGCGCCTTCCGCGATTCCCGCCTCGCCTCGATCGGCGGCGGCGCCGACGAGGTCATGCTGCAGATCATCTCCAAGATGATGGGCACCCTGCCTCGGCTGGACAATCGATGATGGGTGCACGATGACGCGATCATCCCTTGCCTCCCCCGTCTTACGGGGGAGGTGGCCCGAAGGGCCGGAGGGGGAAAGCCCCAGCCTAAACCCACCCCATTCTGACGTCGGACCAACACAGTTCTCGACTGAGGCCTTCCCCCTCCGCCCCCTGCGGGGGCACCTCCCCCGTATAACGGGGGAGGCGAATCGGAGTTCCAATGACTGATTTCGCCCCCAGTTATCAAACCCTGCTGCTGCACCGCGAACGCTCGCGCCTGCACGTCACGCTGAACCGGCCCGAGGTCAAGAATGCGCTGAATCCGACGCTGGTCGGGGAGTTGCGCGCGGTGTTCGAGATCCTGCGCGACCGGCGCGACATCAAGGTGGTGGTCCTGCGCGGCGCCGGCGGCACCTTCTGCGCCGGCGCCGACCTCAGGAACATGGAGCAGAGCTTTCGCGAAGCGCCCAAGCCCGGCGAGAAGGACCCGATCGCCGTCAACAACCGCGAGTACGGGACCTTCCTCGAGAGGGTCAATACCACACCCCAGGTCGTGGTCGCGGCGGTCGAAGGCTACGCCATCGCCGGCGGGTTCGGCCTGCTCTGCGTCTCCGACGTGGCGATCTGCACCGAGGATGCGGGCTTCGCCATGAGCGAGACGGCCATCGGCATCGTGCCGGCACAGATCGCACCCTTCGTCGCCGCCCGCATCGGCGTGCCGCAGACCCGGCATCTCGCGCTGACCGCATCGCGCTTCAAAGGCCCCGAGGCGCTGCGGCTGGGCATCGTCCACCATCTCGTCAGGGATTCGGCAGCGCTCGACGCCAAGCTGGAAGAGGTGCTGAAGCAGGTCGACCGCTGCGCGCCCCTGGCCAATGCGCTGACCAAGGCGGTGGTCATGAAGGTCGGCGCCGAACCGCTGTCCTCGGTGCTCGACTTCGCCGCCGACAAGTTCGCCGAAGCGCGGCGCAGCCCGGAAGCGGCCGAAGGCCTGCGCGCCTTCGCCGAAAAGCGCCCGCCGCGATGGGCGACCGAATGAACGTGGCGAAGCTGTTCATGGCTGGGGGCGCGCCGCTCTTAGGCGCCAGCTTTCACTTCGACCTCACCCTGAGGAGCGGCCCCCAAGGCCGCGTCTCGAAGGGTGGGCAACATCATGGACGCAGCACACGAGCTTGTTCCGCGATTTTCTGTGCGGCCCATCCTTCGAGACGGCCGCTACGCGGCCTCCTCGGGATGAGGCATGAGCGCCAGGACGAGCTTGTCTACGTGCTCGAGGGCGAGGTGGTGCTGGTGACGGACGAGGGCGAAGCCGTGCTGACGGCCGGCATGACTGCCGGATTTCCCGCGGGCAAGGCGAACGGGCACCATCTCGTCAATCGTTCCGACAGGCCCGCCCGCGTCCTCGAGGTCGGCACCCGCACCGTCGAGGAAGTCGGCTACTACTCCGACATCGACATGATGGTACGCGAGGACGCAAGTGGCTGGGGCTACTACACCAAGGACGGACGTCCCCTGAAATGAAGTTCAGCAAGATCCTGGTCGCCAACCGCGGCGAGATCGCCTGGCGCATCATGCGCACGTCTATTCCGATGCCGACCGTCAGGCGCCGCACGTCGCCTATGCCGACGAGGCCCGGCACATCGGTCCCTCGCCGGTGGACGAGAGCTACCTCGGTATCGATCGCATCCTCGACGCCGCACGCCGGTCGGGCGCCGACGCCGTGCATCCGGGCTATGGCTTTCTCTCGGAGAACGAAGCCTTTGCCGCTGCCTGCGAAAAGGCCGGTCTGACGTTCATCGGCCCTCCGCCGGCCGCCATCGCCGCCATGGGCAACAAGGCGGCGGCCAAGCGGCGCATGATCGATGCCGGCGTGCCCTGCGTGCCGGGCTATCAGGGCGCCGACCAGAGCGATGCCAATCTCGAAGCGGAAGCGCGCAAGATCGGACTGCCGGTGATGGTCAAGGCTGCGGCGGGCGGCGGCGGACGCGGCATGCGTCTGGTCGAGCACGAGGCCGATCTGCTCGAGGCGATCCGCACCGCGCGCACCGAGGCCGAGAGCGCTTTCGGCTCGGGCGAGTTGATCCTCGAGAAGGCCGTGATCGATGCGCGCCATGTCGAGATCCAGGTCTTCGCCGACAGCCACGGCAACGTGATTCACCTCGGCGAACGCGATTGCTCGGTGCAGCGTCGCCATCAGAAGGTGATCGAGGAAGCGCCGTCGCCCGCGGTCGATGCCGGCCTGCGCCGCCGCATGGGGGCGGCGGCCGTCGCCGCGGCGCGCGCCATCGGCTATCGCGGCGCCGGCACGGTCGAGTTCCTGCTCGGCGCCGACGGCGCCTTCTACTTCCTCGAGATGAACACGCGCCTGCAGGTCGAGCATCCGGTCACCGAGATGATCACTGGCCAGGATCTGGTCGCCTGGCAGCTCAGTGTCGCCGCCGGCGCGGCGCTGCCGCTCACCCAGGAGCAGGTGGCGTTCGCCGGCCACGCCATCGAGGTGCGGCTTTACGCCGAGGATGCCTATGCGGGCTTCCTGCCGCAGACCGGGCGCATCGCCGTGTGGCGGCCGCCGACGGGCCCCGGCATCCGGGTCGATCACGGCATGAAGGACGGGCTGGTCATCTCGCCTTACTACGATTCGATGATCGCCAAGGTGATCGCGCACGGCGCGACACGCGAGGAGGCGCGCGCGCGTCTGGTGCAGGCGCTGCGCCAGACCATCGTCCTGGGCTCGACCACCAACCGGCACTTCCTGATCCGACTGCTCGAGCATCCCGCGTTCGCCGCCGGCCAGGCGACCACCGCTTTTATCGGCGAGCATTTTTCCGGAGACGCGCTGGCGCCACCGCCCGTGGGCGAAGACCATTGGAAGCTCGCCGCGGCGCTGCTGTGGCGACAATCGGCCGAACGCTATCCGCCCGCGCTGCGCGGCTGGCGCAACTCCAACCCCGAGCCGACGCCGATCCGTCTCGCCGTCGGCAGCGAGGAGCGGACGCTGCTCATGACGGCGGCCGACGCCGAGGCCATCGACGAGGCGGCGCCCTTCCACATCGAGGGCCATGACGTCATCGTGGATCACGATGCCCTCGCCGTGCGCTTCACCGACAAGACTTACGCGCCGCCGGCGGCGGCGGCGGCCGGCAGCGACGGCAAGCTGCGTGCACCGATGGACGGCCGCATCGTCGCCATCAAGGTCGCAGCGGGCGACAGCGTGAGTCGCGGACAGACGCTGATCGTGCTGGAGGCGATGAAGATCCAGCACCAGCTCAAGGCAGGGCTCGACGCCACGATCGAGTCGGTCGCGGTGCGCGAAGGCCAGCAGGTGGCCAACCGCACCGTCCTGGTCACCTTGGCGGCCGATGCCGCTGCACCTTGAAAAGATCTCGCACCGCTACGGCTCGGTCGAGGCGCTCGACGGCATCGAGCTCGACATTGCCGACGGCGAGACCGTTGCCCTGATCGGCCCGTCCGGCTGCGGCAAGTCGACCCTGCTGGGCATCATCGGCGGGCTGCTGCAGCCGACCGCCGGGCGGGTCACCCTGTCCGGCCCGCCGACGCAGGATTCGCTCAATCCCTTCACCTATGTCTTCCAGGATTTCGCGCTGCTGCCGTGGCGCAGCGTCGCCGACAACATCGCGCTGGCGCTGGAGCATCGCCCGCTCGGCGCCGCCCTGCGGCGCGCGCGGGTGGCAGACGCGCTCGCGATGACCGGCCTCGGCGATTTCGCGCGCGCCTATCCCAAGCAGCTGTCCGGAGGCATGCGCCAGCGCGTCGGCATCGCGCGGGCGCTGGTCGTGCGGCCGGCCGTCCTGCTGCTCGACGAGCCGCTGTCGGCGCTCGACGCCCAGACGCGCGAGCTGCTGATGGAGGACCTGCTGGCGATCTGGGCGCGCGAGCGGAGCACCCGTGTGTACGTCACGCACAACCTCGAGGAGGCGGCCCGCCTGGCCGACCGCGTGGTCGTGCTGTCGCGTCGCCCCGGCCGCATTCGCGAGGTCATTTCCATCGACGTTCCCGTCGCCGAGCGCGCGCGACCCGAGCATGCCGGCCTGCTGGTCGACGTGCACCGGCGCCTGTGGTCGCTGATCCGCGACGAGGCGGCGACGGCGGACCGCGAAGTACAGGAGGTCGGTCGCCGATGAGAGCATCGATCTCCCTGCTTCCCTCCCTGCTCGCTGCCCTGATGATCGCGGCAGGCGCTGCGGCGCAGTCCATCGCCGTGGCAGCCCGCGACAATTGCATTGCCGTCTTCGCCGATCACCTCGAGCGCCAGCTGCTGCGTGTCCAGTTCGACCAGGCCGCGGGCAAGGTCGCGTTCGCGCCGTTCGGCCCGCCCGGCATCGAGACGTTTGCGGTGGCGCCCGGGGGAGCCTTCGTCGCCTATGCCGGCATGACCGGCAGCGGTGTCGATCAGGCACCGCAGCTGTTCCTGCTCGACGCGGCCGGCAGGCCGATGGGCGAGCCCGTCGCGAGCCCGATCGGCGCCGTGGCAGAGCTTGCCGTGTCGCCCGACGGCAAGTGGATTGCCGCCACCAGCGAGCGCGGCTGGATCGGCCTGCTCGCCGTCGAGCGCACCGGGCCGACCTTGCGCTTGCGGCCGCACGCCACCTTCGGCGTCTCGCCCGACAGGGCATTCGCCTACGCCTTCCGCCCCGATGGCGGCCTCGTGACGATGACCGAGAATTGGGTCGCGGTGCTTCGGGCACCGGACGGCGCGATCGAGCGTGTCCTCGATCTCAAGAGCGTCGACGGCGGCCTGGAGCCGATCGACCGCAGCAGCAGCGGGCTCTTCCGCCTGCTCTGGTCGCCGCGCGGCGATCGCTTCGCGGTGAGCTGGGGCGGCGGGCCGATGTTCACCAGGATCTTCGACGCGTTGACCGGGCGCCGCCTGAGCCCTGCCGACGATTTCCCGGGGACGGCGGTCCAGTACATCGACGGCGGCGACGCCGCGATCGTGTCCGGCATGACGGCGCCGATCGTGGTGCGCATGGCCGATCTCGCCACCGCGCCTTTCGGGGGGCCCGAGATCAACGTGGCGCGCTTCGCGGCGCTGTCGGGAGGGCGTCAGGTCCTCTCCCTCGACGGCGATCGTCTCGCCCTGTTGTCGAGCGACGGCAGGCAGTTGATCGCGCCGTCCGGATTCCTGAACTACGCCTTCGACGCCGCGGCGGCCGGTGCCGAGAACGAAGCGATCGTCGCCGCCAGACGAGGCGGCTGGATCGACCTCTACACCAGGCAGGGCGAGTTCGTTCGCCGCGTCCAGTCCGGCCTTCTCGGCGCCAGCGGTCAATTGGCCATATCGGCCGACGGCACCGTCGTCGTGGCCTTCGATGGCAGCGAGATCGCCACCCTGCTCCGCCCGACAGCCAGGGCCTGGCGGGCCGCCATCCCCGGCAACGACTACGGGCATCAGTTCGTGGCGATCGCCGGCAATGGCAGCCGGATCGTCGCCGCCGGCCCCGACAATACCCTGCGGACATGGTCACGCGACGGCGGCGAGACCGCCACGCTCCAGCTGGAGGCCGACGGAAGGAAACCCGGTCCGCCGGCCGGGCTCGCCGTCTCGCCGGAGGGCGACACCATCGTGGTCGTCGACGAGAGGGCGACGGCGTGGTTCGCACGGCCAGCGGCTGGTGCCGTCCGGCCGGTCGCGTTGCCCGGCGAGCCGCGGGTCGTGGTGCCGCTTCCGCAGGGCTTCGCGTTCGGGCTGGCCGATGGCAGGGTCGTGCGCCTTTCGCGCGACGGCTCGCTTCAGGGCGAGTCGGTCAAGGCCTCGGAGTTCGGCGGCGTGGGAGACATCGCCGTCGCCGAGGACGGCGAGAGCTTCATGGTCGTGGAAGGCGACCTGATCTCGGTCCGCCAGCTGGATTGGAGCGGCCGGGTCCTGGCCGGCCCCTACAGGACCAGCCCGCCCTACCTCATCCGGGGAGCCTTCTTCGATCCTGGCAGGGCCATGCTGATCCTGTCGCAGGAAAAGTCGCCCGGGCTCGCGGGTGACGATCTCGCGCTGAGGCCGCTGCTCGGCGCAACCGGTGGCGGCCTCAGCTATTTCGAGCGGCCGCGCTAGATGGCGTCGCGGGGGCCCCTTCCCGAGCGCCGGCCCGTCCCGTTCCGCGGCGGCGGCTTCAACCCGACTCCGCGTCGCGTGCTGCCATGGATCGTGTTCCTGGTCGTCATCGCCGCCTGGCAGGCAGCGTCGAGCGCCGAGCTTCTGCCGGCGCTGTTCATGCCCAGCCCGCTGACCGTCGTGCGCGCTCTCGGGGAGCTATGGCTCGACGGCACGCTGATGGAACACGTGACGGCGTCGCTGAAGCGCATCGTGCCGGGCTGGATCATCGGCACCGGCGCCGGTCTCGCCGTCGGCCTCGCCATGGGAATCTTCTCGGCGGCACGCGCCGGCGGGCTGCCGATCGTGTCGGCCCTCTTCCCCATCCCGAAGATCGCCCTGCTGCCGCTCCTCATCCTGTGGTTCGGCATCGGCGAGCCGTCGAAGGTCGCCACGATCGCGCTCGGCGTCTTCTTCCCGACCGTGATCTCCGCCTACAGCGCCTGCGATTCGGTGCCGCGCAACCTGATCCGCATGGGCCAGAGCTTCGGGCTTCCGGGAACCGACATCGTCGCGAAGATCCTGCTGCCCGGCGCCATGCCCGGCATCCTGGCCGGCTTCCGCATCTCCGCCTCGGTCGCCCTGCTCCTGGTCGTCGCCGCCGAGATGATCGGCGCGCAGCACGGCATCGGCGCCTTCGTGCTGACGGCGGGCAACCTGATGCAGACCGACCAGCTGCTGGCGGGCGTCGTCATGCTGTCGATCCTGGGCCTGCTGATCTCGTGGGGCCTCGGCATGGTCGAGCGCTCGGTGCTGCGATGGCGGTGAGCCTCTTTCGTCCGCATGCCGCAGAACGGGCAGCCTTCGCCGCCTGCGGGCGCTGCAACCTCGCCGCGTGGCGGCCGATCGTCGGAAGGGCGCCCGTCAGGATCGCGAGGCGTCCGGCGCTACGCGCAAGCCGGCGGCACGGGGCACGGCGGCAGCAGCTTCTCGATCGCCCGGGCGACGCACAGCAGCTCGATGTCGCGCCACTTGCGGCCGATGAGCTGCAGGCCGATCGGCAGGCCGTCGCGCGAGAAGCCGCAAGGCAGCACGACCGACGGCTGGCCGGTCAGGTTGGCGAGAAAGTTGTAGGACGTGCCGGCGAAGAAATAGGGATGCTCGACTCCGTCGATGCGAAGCGGTTCGTTCTGGCTCTGACGGATGAAGGCGGCGTCGGGCATCACCGGCATCAGCCAGGCGTCGAAGTCGTCGAGAAACGTCTCGCACCGGGGCAGGAGGCAATCACATCGAAGGCCTCCTTTATGGTGATCGGCACGCCATGCAGGGCGCCGAGCTCCGACGCCTTGCGCTTGCCGCGCGCGCGGTCGGCCAGCCGGGCCGCTTTCAGGGCGCGATCGCCATCGACCACCACGAGGGCGTTCAGGGAATCGTTGAGCTTCGCGATACGTTCGAGATGCGCCCTGGTCGCCTCGACCGAGCTGAGACGTCCCGCCCGGATGGCACGCGACAGACGTGTGGCTGTTTCGAAGCACGGATTCATGGTCTCTCCCCGCGGAATGCAAAGACTAGCCGCCCCCTGCCGGGCCGGCTATAGAGCCCGAGTTCCTTTTGGGGGCGCCATGAGCCTGCATAACAAGACACTGTTCGTCACCGGCGCCAGCCGAGGCATCGGGCTCGCGATTGCTTTGCGCGCGGCGCGCGACGGCGCCAATGTCGCCGTTGCCGCCAAGACGGTGAAGCCCGACCCGCGGCTCCCCGGCACGATCTTCACCGCCGCCGAGGCAATCGAGAAGGCCGGCGGCAAGGCGTTGCCGCTGGCCTGCGACATCCGCGACGAGCAGAGCGTCGAGAGATCGGTCGCCGAGACCGTGGCCAAGTTCGGCGGCATCGACATCCTGGTGAACAATGCCAGCGCGATCAGCCTGACCGGAACGCTGGCGACGCCGATCAAGCGCTACGATCTCATGCACCAGATCAATGCGCGCGGCACGTTTCTTGTTTCGCAGAAGTGCATCCCGCATCTCCTGAAGGCCGCGAACGCGCACGTGCTGAACCTCTCCCCGCCGCTCGATTTCGACGTCAAGTGGTTCGCCAACCATGCGGCCTACACGCTCGCCAAGTACGGCATGTCGGTCTATGCGTGGGCGATGGCGTCTGAGTTCAAGGACAAGGGCATCGCCTTCAACTGCCTGTGGCCGCGCACCGGGATCGCCACGGCGGCGATCCAGAACATCCTCGGCGGCGAAGAAGGCATGAAGCGCTGCCGCAAGCCCGAGATCATGGCCGATGCGGCCCACGCGATCCTCAGCAGGCCAGCGCGCGCCTGCACGGGCAACTTCTTCATCGACGACGAGGTCCTGGCGGCGGAGGGCGTGACCGATCTCGACAGCTATGCCGTGTCGCCCGGCACGCCCCTGATGCCCGATTTCTTCGTGCCCGCGCCGGACGCGCGCACGCTGGTCGGGCGGAGCTGAGCCATGGCGACGTTCATGCTGGTCCACGGCGCCAGCCATGGCGGATGGTGCTGGGAGAAGGTCGCGCCGCTCCTCGAGGCGAGCGGCCACCGCGTGTGCGCGCCCGACCTGCCCGGGCTCGGCAACGACCCGACGCCGCCGGCCAACGTCACGCTCGCCGACAATGTCGAGAAGCTGTCGCGCCTGCTCGACAAGATGGACGAGCCGGTGGTGCTGGTCGGCCACTCGCTGGGCGGCATCACCATCAGCGCGCTCGCCGAGGCGCGGCGGCGCAAGCTCAAGGCCCTGGTCTATCTCTGCGCGATCCTGCCGCAGCCGGGCAAGACCGGCCGTGACATGAGCGGGCTCGATCCGGACGCGATGTGGCGCCTGTCGCGCCAGGTCAGCCCCGACGGCCTCACCTACACCTTCGCGCGCGACAAGATCCCGGGGCTGTTCTACGCCGACGTCTCGCCCGAGGATCGCTATCGCGCCATGGAGCGCCTGCGCCCGCAGCCGCTCGCCATCTCGACCACGCCCGTGACCCTGACCGAGGAGCGCTTCGGCTCGGTGCCGCGCTGGTACATCGAGTGCACGCTCGACAACGCGGTGAAGATCGGCCTGCAGCGCCAGATGCTGAAGCTTACGCCCTGCAAGGTCATCACCATGGAGTGCGGCCACTCGCCGTTCTACAGCAACCCCGAGGAGCTGGTGGAGCACCTCGAGGAGATCGCCCGGGCGTAGGGCCGGCTATCGAGCGAGCGCCCAGCTGTCATCCTGAGCGCAGCGAAGGCTCTCATCGCCGCTCCCACGACCGCGCAGGGGCGACGGGCGATGAGATCCTTCGCTTGCGGCGCTTGCTTCGCAAGCGTCTTGCTCAGGATGACATGAAACGCATCGGCGCCGCCGGCGCCGTCGGCTCAATCGAAGAAAGCCAGCGTCCGCGTCTCGATGCTCTCGCGCGGCTTGGGACTGGGCGGCGAGGACGGGTCGTCGAACGCCGAGTGAAGCGAGAACCGGGCGCGGCCGTCCTTCATCGAGTCGTAGCACTTGATGAGCACGGCCTCCTCGCGGGTCATGCGCGGGAAGTAGCACCAGCGGTGGTCGGCGTTGTAGACGCCGATATAGATCTCGCCCACCCGGTCCTCGTAGACCAGGTCGCAAACCGCGAGGTCGCGCGGCGCGATGCTCTCGGAATCGACGAAGCCCAGCGGCGACATCTCGACCGGATCGTGGCTGATGTTGCGCCACACGTTGTACTCGGCGAAGCGCTTGTGCAGGCGCCTCTCGGCCTCGCGGACCTCTCGGTGTAGTCGTTGTGGACGCTGCGCACCGGCGCCCGCAGGCCGCGCTCGACGCCGCGATCGGCGGCGCGGATCGTGTGATCGAACACCACGACCTTCGAGGCGCCGGTCTGGCGCTTGACCAGCGCCTCGACCTCGGGCTCGTAGACCCGGCTCACCTCGTCGCGATCGTAGAAGTCGCGCACCGCCGTCTCGTGCTGGGCAAGCACGAAGGCCTGGCGATCGAGCGACAGGTCTCTGGCGATCGGCCGCACGTTGTGGATTCGCACCTTGAAATCGCGATAGTTGCCGAGTCGGCGCGCGACGCCAGTGCCGATCGGCGGGTTGTAGGTGACGGGCTTGACGCTGAGATCGGCGAGGTAGGGAACGCTGGCCTCGACCCAGGCGGCAAGTGGCGGCTGCGCAATGCCGGTCGAAGCGTGCTGGACGGATGGCATGGGATTCCTCCGGATCGGTCGAGGACGAACATATGACCGATTGGCCGACTTGCCTCATGAGAAGACTTCATGAGGTCGAAAGCCGATCAACGGAAAAGCTTGTCGATCAGGCCGGCGCCCAGCCCGGCCTTGTCGTAGTGGGCCCTGGCTCGCCCTTGTCGTCGAGCCAGATGAGCGGCCCCTTGACGATGAAGAACACCTTCATGGGATCGGGATGGTCGTGCGCCACCAGGGTATGGGCCTCGCCCGGCGTCTCGTAGACGAAGGCGCCTGCCGTGGCCACCCAGTCGTGCTCGAGGTAGCCCCACTTGCCCGAGATCGTGTAGGCGAAGACCTCGTGCGGATGGTAGTGGCGGTTCACCAGCCCGGCCGTCCTGGCCATCAGGATGTCGCACCATTTGTTCTGGCCGGGCGAGATCCAGAGCGGCCGCGACGACACCGTCTCGGTGAACGGCACATAGTAGCGCTCGTCGTCGGTCGCGGCGTCGGCGTTGAAGACCTCCGGCAAGGCGTCGGCCTGAAAGACCTTCTCGATCGGCTTGAGATCGCGCCAGAACTCCATCCTGCCCTCCTGTGAAAGTGCGCCGGGAGCGCGCCACTCGAGGCGAAGCAAGCTCCGCCGACGTGACGGTCTTTTCTTCTCCTCCCCAGCGAAGCTTGGGAGGAGAAGAAAAAGGGTGCCACAGAGTGGCGCGCTCCCGGCAATGAACACCGTTCTGCGCCGCCGTCACACATGCATGCCGCCGTCGGCCATCACGACGCTGCCGGTGGTGAAGCTGCTCCGGTCCGAGGCGAGGAACAGCACCGTTTCGGCGACCTCCTCGGCCTTGCCGTGCCGGCCGAGCGGGATCACCCCGTCGAGAAACTTGCCGGCATCGGTGCCGAGCGCCTCGCTCAGCCCGCTCTCGACGTCGCGCTGGAAGTCGTTGTCGATCGGTCCTGGCGCCACGATATTGACCCTGATGCGGCGCGCCGCCGCCTCCTTGGCGACAGTGCGCATCAGGCCGATCAGGCCGTGCTTGGAGGCGGCGTAGGCCGAGATGCCGGGATCGCTGGTGACGCCGACCACGCTCGACGTCATGACGATGCTGCCGCCGTCGCGCATCTTCGGCAGGCCGTACTTGCAGGCGAGGAAGCTGCCCTTGAGGTTGACCGCCATGACCGCGTCGAACACTTCCTCGGGATAGTCGGTCACCGGCTTGATGACGCCGCTGATCCCGGCGTTGCTGAACAGCACGTCGATCGGACCCCAGCGCGCCACCGTCGCGTCGACATAGGCCATGGTCGAGCGGGCATTGGTGACGTCCGCCAGCATGGCGGTCGCCCGCCCCTCCGGCAGAGACTTGAGCGCTGCGTCGAGCTTCGCCCGGTCGCGATCGACCAGCATCACCTTGGCGCCTTCCGCGACGAAGCGCCGGGTGCTGGCGCGACCGAGGCTGCCGGCGGCGCCGGTCACGATGCAGGTCCTGCCGTCCAGCATGCCCATGGATCATCTCCCGCCGAGGTAGGCGCGCTGCACCGCCGGATCGCCGGCAAGATCGGCGGCGCGCCCGCTGCCGACGATGCGTCCATTCTCGATCAGGTAGCCGCGGTCGGCGACCGCCAGGCTCTTGCGAGCGTTCTGCTCGACCAGCAGCACCGAGATGCCGTCGCCGCGAATGCGCTCCAGCGCCCGGAACAGCTCGCTGCACAGCAGCGGCGAGAGCCCGAGCGACGGCTCGTCGAGCAGCAGCAGGTCGGGCGCCGACATCAGCGCCCGGCCGATCGCCACCATCTGCTGCTCGCCGCCGCTCATCGTGCGCGCGGTCTGGCCGAGGCGCTCGGCAAGCCGCGGAAACAGCGCCAGCACGCGGGCGCGGTTGCGCGTCTCCTCGCCACGCGCGCGCCGGGCGAAGGCGCCCAGCAGCAGGTTCTCGCGCACCGTGAGATCGCCGAAGATGGCGCGGCCCTCCGGCACCAGCGCCAGGCCGGCCTCGACGATGGCATGCGCGGGCAGGCCGACCAGCGGGCGTCCCGACAGCATCACCTTCGCGCCGGGCGCGGCAGGCAGGAGCCCCGCCACCGCCCGCAGCAGCGACGACTTGCCGGCGCCGTTGGCACCCAGGATGACCACGATCTCGCCGGCGCCGACCGAGAGGTCCGCCTGGTCGAGCGCACGGTGCTTGCCGTAGAGAACCGAGAGCCCGGCGACCTCAAGCATGGCCGCCTCCCCGGTCGTTGTCGTCTTCCCCCAGGTAGGCGCGGACGACCTCGCGGTCGGCGAGCACCTCCGCCGGCAAGCCGGCGGCGATCAGGCGTCCGGCGTTCATCACCACGCAGCGATGGCAGAGCGAGCGGATCGCATCCATCACGTGCTCGACCAGCAGGATCGTGATGCCTTGCCCGTTCAGAGAGCGAACCAGCTCAATTCCGGCATCGAGCTCGGTCGGGTTGAGGCCTGCCAGCCATTCGTCGAGCAGCAAAAGGTCGGGCTGCAGCGCGAGCGCCCGGGCAAGCTCGAGGCGCTTCTGGTCGATGTAGGTGAGCTCGCCTGGCAGCGATCCGCGCACGCCGCCGAGCCCGACCCGATCGAGCAGGCGGCCGGCTTCGGCGTCGGCAGCGGCGCCCCAGGCGCGGCGACGTCCGAAAGCGAGACCTGTGCGAACGTTGTCGTGGCAGGAGAGCGAGGCGAGCGGCCGCACCAGCTGGAAGGTCCGCGCCATGCCGAGGCGGGCAATGCGGTGCGCCGGCAGACCGGCAATCGCGTGACCGCGAAAGGCGATGCGGCCGGCGTCCGGACGCAGCACGCCCGACAGGAGGTTGAGCACCGTGGTCTTGCCCGAGCCGTTGGGGCCCAGCAGCCCGACGATCTCATGCTCCGCGACCGTGAAGCCCAGCGCATCGACGGCGACCAGCCCGCCGAACCGACGCGTCAGCCCGTCGATCTCGAGCAGCGTGCGGCTCATGCCGCACCTTTCGCGGCGGTCCGCTGGCGCACCGTGTCCTCGACCAGGCCGACGACGCCGCGCGGGATGAGGTAGACGATCACGATGAAGACCAGGCCGACCATGATGCTGAAATGGTTGGGGAAGCGCGCCAGCAGGTACTCGAACAGCAGGGCCAGCGGCACCACCCCCAGCACCGGGCCGTAGAGCCGGTGCACGCCGCCCAGCAGCGCCATGATCAGCACGGTGAACGACACCACCGGGTTGAAGGCGATGGCGGGATCGATGTAGGTCCAGCGCGGCGCCATGATCGCGCCGGTGAGGGTCATGAACACCGTGCTGAGCACGAACAGCGCGACCTTGGCACGCGTCACGTCGATGCCGGAATGGCGCGCCACCGTCTCGTCGTCGCCGATCGCCCGCAGCGCCAGCCCGAGCCGCGAGCGGCCGATCAGGAAGCCGATCGCGAAGACCAGCACGGCGAGCGCCAGGAGCTGCCAGTAAATCTGCGCCGCAGTGATGTCGGCGAAGACGTAGCGGCCGAGCGTGCGGGTCTTGTTGACCTCGAACCAGGTCACCAGTTGGCGGACCAGCTCGGCCAGGCCGAAGCTGAAGATCACGAAGTAGACGCCCGACAGGCGGAGCGTGGCGAGCCCGACGAGGGACGCCACCACGCTGCCGACGGCCATCGCGATCAGCAGCACCAGGGGCCAGGCCAAGGCCTCGACGAACACCGCCGTGGTGTAGGCGCCGATACCGAAGAAGGCGACGGTGGCCAGCGAGACGTAACGCGTCGGTCCGGAGAACAGGCTCCACGCCGTCGCCAGAACCGTGTAGCTCATGATGTTGATGGCGAGCGACAGGCCGTAGTCGGCGACGACGAACGGCAGCCCGGCGAGCAGCGCCACGCCGGCCAGGCAGACGACGCCGATCAGCCCATCGCGAACCGTCACCGGCCGGCCCTCATCGGTTGGGCTTCATCGGCTGGCTCTTCCGAGAATGCCCTGCGGCCGCACCAGCAGGACGATCAGGAAGATCGCATAGGTCGCGGCGAGCGTCAGGCCAGGATCGACGAACACGGCGACATAATTCTCGACCAGGCCGAGCAGCAGGCCGGCGATCAGCGCACCCAGCAGGTTGCCGACGCCGCCCATGATCACCACGACCAGCGCCTTCAGCGTGAACACGACGCCGAGGTTGGCGTTGAAGGTGAGGAACATCGACACCAGCACGCCCGACGCCGCGACCAGCGCGCCCCCGAGTGCGAAGGCCAGCGCCGAGGCGGTGCGCACGTCGATGGCGACCAGCTCGGCCGCCACCGGATCGACCGCGACGGCGCGCACCGCCGTGCCGATCCGCGTGCGCGTCAGGCCGAGATAGAGGCCGACCCCGATGACCACCGCGAGGACCAGCGCCAGCAGGCGGTTGGCCGCCACCGTCGCGCCGGCGATCTGCAGGGGCACCGCGAGGAACGAGTAGCTGAAGTAGGCGCCGCCGAAGATCGCGAGCATGACGCCCTGGATGACGAACAGGAGGCCGAAGGTCGCCAGGATGCTGTCGACCTCCAGCGCATCACGCGTCTTGGCGCGGCGCACCAGCGGCTGCAGCAGGACCCTGTAGATCCCGAAGCTCAGCGCGAAGGCGAGCGGCGGCACGACGATCAGCCCGACCAGCGGGCTCACCGCCACGCCGGTGTAGAACCAAAGCGCGGCGAAAGCCGCGGCGACCAGCAACTCGCCGTAGCTCAGGTTCATGATCCGGGCGACGCCGTACTGCAGCGTCAGTCCCAGCGCGACCAGCGCGTACATGCCGCCCAGCGTCGCGCCGGACAGCGTCACCTCGAGGAGCATGGAACCCGCAGCGTATGTACCTCTGCCCCTGGCGGGCGTGGCATTCGCACATGGACAAAGACTCCGTCATCCCGAGCGGAGCTGCCCAAAGGGCGGCGCAGTCGAGGGACCTTTCTCGTCGATGCCACGACACGAGAGGTCCCTCCACTGCGCCTCGCTGCGCTCGGCTCCGGTCGGGATGACGGTGCTTCTTGCCAAATGCGAATGCCCGGCCCTGGCGGGAGAGAGGAGAATGAAGGAGGTCGCCCCACCCTCAAGGCTTCCAGGCTGGCTTCGGCACGACCACCGGCGCGGCGCCGGCGCGTTGCGGGGCGACGCCGGCGAAGAAGCCGTCCTGCCACTGGCCGATCAGCCAGAAATTGTCTCGCATCATGTTGTCGACCAGCTTCACCTTGCCCAGCACGGTATCGAACGTGCCGGTCTGCAGCTCCTTGATTATGGCGGCGCGGTCGATCTTGCCGACGCGCTCGATCGCCTGCTCGAGCATCTGCAGCGAGGAGTAGCCGATCTGGCTGCCCCATCGGTCGGGTCCGCGCTTGAACATCTCCTCGTGCTTCTTGGCGTAGGCGACCGTCGACGCGTTGTCCTTCGACCAGCCGCCGAGCGACATGACGCCCTCGACGTTGGCGCCGAAGCGCTGCGGGTAGAGCGGGAAGCCGACGCCGACGCCGAGGAACATCACCTTGGGCGCATAGGACGCGACCTTGGCCTGCTCGGTCAGCGCCAGCGTGTCGGGCGGATAGGAGAAGGCGACGAAGGTATCCGCGCCCGAGCGCGACGCCTCGCCGATCAGCGGCGACAGATCCTGGGTGCCGATCGGATAGCTCTTGTCGTAGGCGAGCTTGAAGCCGGCATCGGTGAAGCCCTTGCGCGCGGCCTGCGAGAGATCGATGCCGAAGCCGTCGGCGATGCTGATCATCGCGATGTTCGGGCCGATCTTGCCCTCGTCGCGCAGCTTCTTCAGCAAGCCCGTCAGGGCGTCGACGTACTGCTTGCTGGTGCCGAGCAGCCAGAAGCTGTTGGGCCAGCGCTTGACCAGATCCGGTGCGCGGTCGGTGACGGCGCTGAAGGCGAGCTGCGGATAGCCGTGCTTGTTGAACACCGGGCCGACCGCGAGATTGAGGCCGGTGCCCCAGGGCGGGAACAGCAGGTCGACCTTGTCCTGCGTCACCAGCCGCTCGACCGCACGCACCGCCTCCTCGGAGTTGGAGCGGTCGTCGTACTCGACGACCTCGATCGGCACGCGCTTGCCGCCAATCATCAGGCCGCCCTTGGCCATGACGTCCTTCACCCACATCTCGTAGTTCGGGATCTGGGTGATGCTGGCGCCGCCGGCGTTGGGGCCGGTCTTGGAGATGGCGTAGCCGATCTTGACCTTGTCCTGCGCTGACGCCGCAGCCGCGACGGCGAATGTCGCGGCCGCCGTGGCGGCGAGCAGACGCAATCCGAGTCCGATCATGAGTATCCCTCCTCCGCGTTTCTTCCCGATCGGTCCGCACCTCGAGGAATCCCGGGCCGGTCCTTGTTAATGAGAGCGAGTTGCAACTCGTTCTCACTCCAGACTATATTGTTTGGAACCCAAATCAAATCCAATCACGCCGCGAGGTCGAGAATCTCCATCACCTCGCCCGGGCTCGTGATCGGGCGCGGATTGTTGAGCACGGCGCGATCGTGCATCGACTTCTCGGCGATCTCCTGGAAGCGGTCGCGGCCGACGCCCACATCGGCCAGCCGGCTCGGCAGCCCGAGAGATTTCACCAGCGCGGCTACCAGGTCGGCCGCCGCCGAGTCCGGCTTGCCGAATGCCTCGCTGACCCGTTTCTGCCGCTCCGCATTCGCCGGCAGGTTCCAGCGCAGCACCGACGGCAGCATCACGCACGACGTGTGGCCATGCGGCACGTGGCAGGCCGCGCCCAGCACGTGGCCGATGCCGTGGCTCGCGCCGGTGCCGACGCCCGACGTGCCGGCGCCGATCGACAGCCACATGCCGAACTGCAGGTCGAGCCGCGTCGCCCTGTCGTCGGGCGCCTGCTTGTGCGCTGGGAGCGCGCGCGTCAGCAGCTTCAGCGCCTCGGTCGACGTGCCCAGCACGAAGGGGTGTGCCTGCTGGGCGCACAGCCGCTCGACGGCGTGATCGACCGCCTTGAGCCCGGTCGACAGCATGAG